>Ga0334885_1003708_pt1 | contig 13930 bp, 12 predicted proteins | sample GraSluR1_MG_8_FD_207233 | JGI IMG/M metagenome (GOLD analysis project Ga0334885, IMG submission 207233) | Sludge microbial communities from methane-producing bioreactor in Wageningen University, Netherlands - Granular Sludge_31_05-R1 | ecosystem: Engineered > Bioreactor > Anaerobic >...
AATATCCTTCTCGATGTTCCTTCTTATGGATGCTTCATACTTCAGAAAAGACTCATTTGACACCGTTGAAGGTAGTATTTGCTCTTTCTTCATCTCGTACTGATGCAATTTGTCAGCCAATTTGCCTTCAATGTCCTTTATTCGATACTCAAGATGTCTCTTGAAGTCTTCCAGAAGTGTCTTGATGCTCAAACCTGCCTTCTGCAGAATATCCATCACAAAGGATTCATAGTTGTCATCAAGACAGCCTGGGATGTTCTTTCTTCTGGCCAACAGCTTTTCCACCTTGTGATAATTCTCTTCATACCATTCACTGAAGGCACACAGGCAGTCTTCATCATCGAACACAAGCTTCAGGCTCTTACGCTTCTTCTTCAGGCTGGCTTCAACTATGTCCAGCCACTCTTTGTGCCATCTCAGATCATTCTCATGTGCATCTATTCCAAGAACTTCTCCTGGAATACTGCTGAAGCTCATTGATTCACTTCTGGTGTCATACCAGAACTTCTTTGTGCTTTCATGTTGTTCCTTCAGACTGCCCGATTCATGCCTGTACAGTCTTCTCATCCGCCACCACTGGATGGCCAGATCTTCACACAGTGCTTCTTCCATAAGACCTTCTGGCTGCCAGTAGTCTTCCATCGATTCTTTCAGCTGCTGGAAGTCTTCTATCTTCTCGAACTCTTCCATGCCTGGAAGCACAACATCTCTGGATAGAATGCCATGGCTTACACGGTTCTTGCTCACAATAGCCTTCCCTTCATCAGTAACAGGCCCTGTAGATAGTTCTGCATTCCTTCTATTCGCTTCAAGTTGTTTCTCTGTCGGCATTTTATCACTTCCTTCAAGTCTTGTAGATTCTAACCACCATCACAACTGCAGTTCTAATCTTGGAACTTATGGGAGCTTCTGGAACTTTTCTGGAACTCCACAAATTCACTCTGGTAAAGGCTTTGAAGCGAAAAGTTCCAAGTTCCAGAAAAAAATGTATAAAAACACAGATTTCATGTTGGGGTTCTGGACATACCTCACATACTACATAAAACATTACTTTTTCTTGGAACTCTGGAACTATATATATATATATTACTTATAATGCTATTTATAGAAGTTCCGTAGAAGTTCCAAGAAGTTCCAAAAGTTCCAGAATATACAGCAAGTCTCTCTGTGTGTGACTTACAGGCTCTATTCATCTTCTGCATATTCTTCACCATCATTCAGGTATGCTTCAAGATAGCTGTAAGGTAGTGTCACAAGCCACTGACCATCACCGTTTATCTTTTGCTTCTGTTTGGCTGCACCGTCAAGATTCAGCAGGATCTCTTCGATCGCCTTTGGCGCATAGTTTCTGTAAGACTGAATATCCTGTAGCAGGTAACGTTGTGCAGTTGCTGGATATATTGCCAGATACTTTTTTCCGTCTCTTTTGTGAATCACTTTGATTCCACAAGATTCAACTCTTCCACCGCTTAGAAGAATGTTATGTACAGGTCTTCTAAATGCTTCTGTGTTTGGTGCTTCACCACCATCTGGAACTACTCTGGCTCTCATCATCGCATCAAACAAGTCGCCTTCATCATTTATCATTTCTCTGTCATTGATAAAGTCAGGAAGATCTACCCTGTCATTAGTCACAATTGCCTGAATAGCCATGGCATACGCAACATTCTCTGTCTTCCTTTCATGGAACTCTTTGATATAGTCTGAAGCTTTCTCTTCTATTGTTGGCCAATTCTTCATCATGGCAGCCAGCATTTTTGCCAGAAGAATCTCTGCATCATCTGAAGTCATCAGATCGATATTGTGGTTCATCGTATTGAGTTTGAACATCACAGTTCTTGTATCTGAAGCGTTGCCAACTATGGCAGGAACTGCACTGTTAAGCCACAACATGTGATGTATCTTCAGGTTCTTTGCTTTGTCGCCTGTAGTTCCACGTGGTACTACTCCAATTCCTCTGGATGCTGGCTGAAACATTTCAAGAACTTGTTGACTCTTTTTGTGTGGTTCAAAGTTGTCGAATAGTGGTATCTTTCCGGTTCGGTCGAGATTCTGTGCTGCTGCAAAGGCAGTGGATTTGTCAAGTCTTATAGCCAGTGGCCCATAGAGAAGTTGAATTACATTCTCGAAGAACAAGGTTTTTCCGCTGCCTGGTCTGGCATGGAAGTAAAGCCACGGTCTCCATTTCATCGCTTGTTGAAAGGCTGCCAGCATCACAAAGGATGATGCAAAGGCTGCCATCTCTACTTGATCTCTCCATCGCCACTTTCCGATGTAGTCAGTCAGTTCTTGATAGACTTCATCCAGCAATGCTTCCTTAAAGACTTGCTGGAAGATCTCGATGTTAAGCCACTTCTCTTCAAATTCAACTATTCTTCCATCGACTACAGGTGTATCTAGTCTGCAGATCTCCATATCCTTAACTTCCAGAATGTCTTCACCGCTTACAATCACAAACCTATTCTTCAGCTTCCAGACTCCATTTTTCATTCTGCAGTCTTCCTTCAGAATGCCTTTGAAGTTACACTGCTGCCTGATGTACTTCTTCAATTCGTTGAAGGTTTCCTTTGTCATTTCATCGTTTCCGGTTAGAAGGCACAGGTCATCAGGTGTGATTCTCTTCAGTTCAAATTCTTGAATAGTTCCTTTGTGCCAGAACATCACCTTGTGGTCTTTGGTGTAGCCCAGAACTGTAAGGCTGGCCTTCATCTCTTCGTTGCTGGCTTCAAGTTCCTTCTTTTGCACCTGAACAAAGGCTTTGGCTTTGCTGATGGACAGTGCTATGTATCGCTTCTTTGCCAGCTCGCTTTTCTTCTCAGTCAGGATCTTCTCGCTGATCTTCAGGCTTCTGTCTGTAAGCACCGTGTAGATCTCATTGTCGGTGTAGCCTTTGGCCACCATCGCATCAACCACGGTTTGAATCAGGCTTGATCTGTCTGTGTTCGATGGATTATCAGGATCTACACCTTCACTGATGATCTTGTTGATTCTGTTGGACAGGTTCTTTCTGGAAGCCTTCACTGTTTCGAGATTTAAGTTGAAGTCAACCGCTGCAGCGTCTGCAACTACCGGTGAAATATAAGTTTCAAAGTCTTCCAGATTGTATCTTGCTCCTGAATTATCGACCAGCTCACACTTGACCGGATGTGCTGAATCTTTGACGTTGTAGCTTCCTGGAACTCTCAGTATTCTGGTCGCATCAGAAGTTGCATCGGCATTTAAGGCCTTCTGAATGCCACGGTTCATCGCTTCATAGTATTCCAGATCTACATCTTCACCTAATATGTAAGGCTCTTTGAACAACCACAAACAGTGGTAGCCATGGCCACTGTCTATGATAAAGGATGGCCTGTACTTGAATGTTGTGATGGTTTTCAGTGCTTCTTCTTTAGTCTGATAAAAGGAAGCCTTCTTGTGGCCATCCTGACCAGCTTCTACATCAGCATAGAAGGCTATCACTTCTCTGATGTGTTCTTTAGTACCCTGACCTATTAACTTTCCAGAATGATTCACAGGTAGGCTGTGTCTAGGATTCACAGTGTAGTAAGTGTTGACCGATGGATCAGGTGTGCAGCTTCCAGCATACTTACTGAAGGTTTGTAGCTTTTCTTTGCCTTCACATAGTATAATATAACCAGAAGTCAACGCCTGAAGCTCGTTTAAGAAAGTGGTGGCCACGCTGGAAGTGGCCACTTCTTTTTTGACTTTCATAATTCATCATCTTCTGTCTGTTGCTTTGACTTATATGCAGATACAAAAGCGATGTAGTCAGGTTCTTTGTCGGTCTTCTTATGTGTGTTCGGAAGAACAATCATGGTGGCTGTTGGTGTAAGGTTTCCTGACAGATACTGGCTGCCATCCTTCTTGCACTTTCGCTTCCATAATCCAGTTAGCTTCACAAGGTTATTTGAGTTTGCCATATCGAGTCACCGCCTTTATAGTAGTAAGGCTGCTGTAAGCTTTGCCTTGACTGTGTGTGTGATTTGAGTTTGTTCATCTTCAAGCATTCTGAAGATCTCATTATCTACGAATCTTGCAACTGTTGTGGTGATTAGTTCTTTGGCAGTCGAGTCATCAAGGCTTCCCACTGGAATGTGCCTGGCTTATCTGGATTCTCTGGGATGCTGTACCTTGATTCATCGCCTTCATTCAGGCCGGCCCTGTAGAAGGTGAAGTCAGCATCGCACCATTCCCGAATGTCTCTGATGGCACTTTCAGGAATAGTCAGACCTTTCGGATCGAGATCGCCAAAGTACAGGATCACAACAGGAAGGCCATAATACCTGGCTGCCCATTCCAGATCTTTTGCGATTTCCCACTTGTAGTTGATGGAAGGATCGCCACCGAATGGCCTTAATGTGATGTGCTTTGTGTAATATTCAAACTGACTCTTCATAGCCTTAGCTTCAAACCACAGTTCACAATAGTTCTGCTGGTACTGATGCTTGTTCAGCACACAAACAGCATCATCAATGATGGACTGGATAAAGTCAGTTTCATCTCTGTATCCACCGCCCCTTCTCACTGCCTGTCTTGTGTCGTCTGCCAGCGTCTCTGGTGTCCAGCCACCATAGAAGTTCTTTCTGGCTTTGGAAAGCATAGGAAGGAACTTAGACTTATAGCTTCCTTTGTCTGAATATGTACCGCTCTGAAGAAGCCGATAGAACAACCATCTTGCAGTGACTTGATAAGGCACACTCTGCAAGGTGGCCATCGCTTCATCCAGTATCTTCTTTGTCTCAGGTGATGGATTATAGGCCACTGTCACATCACCTTCTGGTGGCCACGTTTGGTCAGGTAAGCTTCCACCATGTCCAGTTCTTCAGGTGTGAAGTTGTACCTGTTGCCATTCTTCCTAAAGATCAGGCCTTTCTTTGTCTGCAAGGTATAGATCACATCATAAATCACGTTGACTCTGACTCTGTACAGTTTTGCCAATTCCATGGCACTTCTTTCCATCACATTCACCATCCTTTCGGTTCAGTATTAGAGATAACAGCATGAAAAAACTCAGATCTCTTATATATCTGTGATGGTGAATCAACTTGTGTTCTGCTTAGAGTCTTGCATTCAAGCTCACCACCTTTTGATGGATGGTGGCTAGTAGAAGTCTGTGTGATTCGGTGAAGTAATGAAGCGTTACACTAAATTGCTTCCATCTTGATAACACTCTATGGTATTATCAGGATACCGATGAATCATACATGTTTCTACTAACCGGCCTTCACTGTTACCAGCAGTCGAAGGCCTTATTGTTTCCATCCCTGTTTCCATCGTTCTTTTCTTCCTTCTGATAGTATTCTATCACACTGTGTAGATAACTCCGTACTTATGCGCCCACGAATATTTAGAGCTTAAAAAGTCGTGGTTCATTGTCTTCAAAGTAGTAAGCTGCACTATTGAATCTTGAACTCAAAGTGTTTCCGATCGAGTCTGTGTATTTTGTGTATTCTAGCAAAGGATCATCTTCTTCCAAAAGCTTTGCTTTATTTATCCAGTACCATGTATCTTTCCATCTCTGCTGGCTATCCTTTTCAAGTGTGGCTACCACATAGACAGGCACATTCTGTCTCAGTTTCCGCTTGTTTTTTGGATCAGGGACGGTCTTTCTCAGCATCTCATTGATTCTCTTAATTATGGAAGTCAGGTTATGATCTCCGATATTTCGGATGTTGATCTGGATTCTGTGAACTGGATATGGTTTCTTTTCTAGCAAATGCAAACCAAATATACTTTCACACAACTTGAAGTATGATATACCTTCCATCTCAGATAATCTTCTGCATACTTCAGGATGGCCTGCCTTGTGCAGCTTTTTTAAGGTCTCTTCTGCTATTTCCCACAGGCTGAATGTGTCGGTTTGAAAAAGGCTATCGATGGTGGCATGTTCTCCGTTGTACAGGAAGATGTTATCTGGTGTGACCATTCCTGCTATATGTTCGTTGTCTTTGAACTCTTCCAGCTCCATTCCTTCCAGTTCGTGGCCTATAAGGTCAAACAATAAAGCCAGCTGATGTTCGGTGGTTAGACTGGTTCTAGCCTTTATTGCAGCCCATAGCACAGGATTTGTCAAAAGGTCTGGTGTAATTCCTATTTCGAGAAAGTTAGATGCCATTTCGTCAGCTTGAAGAAGCCCATCATCATAATTGTCTTTCAGTTCTTTAAGATGGCTTCCAACGATTTGGAAGGCTCGTATTAGTTCATCCTTCATCTGCCTTCATTCTCTCTTCAATGAACTTGTCGAGTTCAGATCTCAGTATCCTGGTAGATCTTCCTATCTTGAAAGCCTTAAGCTTCCCAGACTTCATCAGTCTATGGACTGTCTGTCTTGTTACCTTCAGGTACTCTGCCACTTCAGGAATAGTCATCACTTCATCTGCCATGTTTCCACCTTCCTTTCTTCATTCTCTATGTTTGATAAGAAACGTTATCAAACATTGGCAGCCTTCCTTCAAGGAAGAAAGGCCACTGCTGAATTTTCGTGTAGTTCCAGTGTCTTAAGGTAAGTCATGGTGGTCTGAATGTTCTTGTGCCTTAAGTGTCTGGACACTCTTTCTACTGATGCACCATGAAGAAGAAGCTGGACTGCACAGGTGTGTCTTAAGTCATGTGCAGTGATTTCATCAGACTTCTTCAGGCTTGCAGCTTTGGCCAGTGCCTTCACAATTCTATTCAGGCTCACTTCTGTGAGCTGGCAGCCATGGCTTCTGTTGGATAGACTCACAAGGATGTATTCAGACTCGATGCCTGCATTCTGGTGTGCCTTCTGCAGGTCTTCCAGTGTTTCATATACTCTGTTGTGAAGATCTACTCTGTCAGTTCCACCCTTGGCAGCTCTAATCAGTAAGGATTGACCGTTGACTTCTTCTCTCATGTCAGACCACTTAAGGTTCACCATCTCAGATCTTCTTAAGCCTTCATACACTCCAAGCAAGATGATAGATCTGTTTCTCAGGCCTTCCAGCGATGAATCACACAAGGCCAGCATTCTTTCCACTTCATCCCACTTCAGGTGGTGTGCATCCGGTTTGTTGGATAAGTTGGCTTCAGACCCGTCTGCATCCTGCCTGACTTTCTTCATCATGAGCCTGAAAGTTTCGGTGATGAAAGGATTTGAACTTGTCTGGCCATTCTCATACAGGAACTGGAAGAACTTGCTTAAGGCTGCCTTCTTCCTGTCAATGGTAGAAGCTGAATAGCCTTCAGACTGAAGCTGCTGGAAGTAAGCCATCGCTTCTTTCAATGTCAGGGATTTCACACCTGCTAGGAACTCTTCAATATCCTTCTGATATGCCCTGGCAGTGTTCGCCTTCAACAAGCTCACAAAGATGTTCAGTGCCTTCAGGATCTCCGCCTTTCTTGTGTCCAGTGTGATTATTTCTACCATGCCTTCACCACCTTTCACCTATATCATATCATTATTCGTGTATCAATGTCAACTGATGTAACTGTATATATCAATTAAGTGTTATGAAGGCTTCTGTGGTAAAGTTGGAAGTAAGTTAGAAGTGAAGTTAGAAGTAAGTAAGCAAGTTTCGGGCACTTCTATCTACTTCTATCTTTTGCTGTATATGGCTTCCAGAATGATTTTAATTCACTTCTATCTTTTTTCAAGGTAGAAGTACCTGGAAGTAAGTTGGAAGTAAGTTAGAAGTTGGCCACAAGGAAGGTGCTGCCTTTGTTCTCGATAACAGAAGTTGCTGAAAGGCTGGATATATCAGCATCCACCGTCAAATGGTATGCCGACAGGTTCTCTTCCTATCTCTCACCATCCAAAGGTAAAGGAAGGAAGCGATTCACACCAGAAGACCTGGCCACCCTGCAGAAGATTAATGAACTTTCTCAGGATCACACTACAGAAGAAGTGGAAGCGATGCTGGAAGTTTCCGGCGAAGCCAACATCACCATGTACAGAAGCGATGCACTCACAACAGCACTAGATGTTCTGACTTCAAGGATGAAGGCAGCCATGGAAGACACCATCAGGCAGCAACTAGAAGGATCGCCTGGAAGTGCAGAAAAGGCTGCAGATCTGGCCATCTCAAAGCTGATGGATTCGCTAGGAAGCAACACAGAACTTAACTTGTGGATAGATCAGCAATTCAAGAAGTCTGGTGTGAAGTCACTCACTGAAGCAAAGGCACTGGCCAGACAGATTCAGAAGGCCATCATCAGAAGATGGAAGGAAGAACACACTTAATCTTACCTGTAAGCGTCTCCCCTTTTGACTATCTGAATTACCAGTACCACAAATTGACCGCCTTTCAACTGGAATATTATTCTATAATTGCCAACTCTCAATCGAAGAAGGCCATCATACTTTCCAGTAAGCGGTTTAATGTCTGGCTTCTTGTTAGATACACCATCATAGAACTCACAAAGATCAAGTAAGGCATTGTTTATTCTGCCTTGCTGCTTTTGGTCGAGTTTTTCAAGTTGCTTGTCGGCTGTGTTGGTCAGTTCAACGATGTAACTCATATCTTCTGACTACTTTTAGATCTTCTTCTGTCATCTGATCTAAGATTCTGGTAAGTTCTTCGTTCTCTTCTGGATCACATGGTTCTGTTGTTGCCATTATCTTGAAGTACATAGAATTATATCCTTCTGTTTTTATCAGACTCCACAAAGCATGTTCTATGATTTCGCTAGCACTTTTACCCTGAACTTTTTTCAGCTCTTTCAGTATCTTCCATGATGAAGGCTTCAACATGATATTATGCCTTTCTTTGTTTTCTCTGATATCTTCCATGGCTTCACCACCTTTACACATTGTGTGTAAATTATACACCTATCTTTCCTTTTTTTATCGCTGTCTGGTCAAAGTTCAGGTTTTCTCAGGTTCTTTTTTTGCCCTCTAAATTGTTAAATTCTTGATCGCCATTCCGCATACGCTTCACAATTTATGTAACAGTTACCATCATTGTCCATAAGGGAGCGCAATTCTCCTGGTTATTTCTAGCACATCTGATAAATAGGAGGTTTGCGATCGATGAGAATAGTTCAATTGATTATTTCCTTGCTAGATTTACTCATCAATATTCTGTCTTTCTTCCGCAAGACTAAATAATCTCCATTATGGAGAAAGTGGCCCGAAGTTGGAAAGGCTTCGGGCTACTTGTTTATGTCCTTCGATTCCCTTTTTAATGATGCGAAGAAACTCTTTGCTGTAACGGTAAGAGAGGATATACCTACCTCAATTTCTGCAGGCCTTCACATAAGACCGTGCTGGCAGTCTCGGAGACAATTAAATAAGTTTTTCTGGAAAACCAGCAAAACTAGAGTACCCCCCCACCCCCTGACTGAACATGGCTATAGAAGCCAGCAATCCTGAATTTTCAGGTGCTTATAGCATACCTTTCTGTGCCTTATTCAATACATTCTGAAGATCTGATGTACCATATCCTATAACTGGCTATGGAAGCCTAATATCACTCTCGTTATATTGACTCCTGCTGCATTTTCTCACTTGTGGTGGTGTGTTTGCCTGTATAGAAGAAGAAAAGTGGCTTAGAACTCATTCTGTAAGCTGTTGTTTTTCAGTGTTTCAGTGAATTTTCCAGTCTTCCTATTCTTTCCAGCAGCTTCTTTGCATCTTCCAAGAATATTCTGTCTCTTTCCATATCGAGAAGCCTGTATTCATCACACAAGGCTTTATATCTCTTCTGGTGCATTCCCTTTGGCCTTCTAGGAATAGAATCTTGTGGTGTCCATTTTTCAGTGCCTAACTCAAGAAAGATTAGACGCATCCTTCTATCTATCTTCCAGTAAGGATCATGATTATTCACAGGTGATAGATACTTCAGCTTCTGGCACTTCCAGCAAAGCAATGCAGGACCTTCTCTGGTGATGTACAGTGAAGATGATTTCCTTTTGCAGACAGGACACCTTAGCCACCACCGTTCACCCTGGAACTGCCATGGTTGTTTCACTATATGCACTTTGTATGATAGATCTTCGCCATTGTACACACCATGTCCGGTGATCTGAAGGTAGCCATCGCATAGGTCAATAGTGTGTTCTGACTGGCACTCTTCCTTTATCGAGTAAGTCAACGTCAACTGCACATCCTTCTGCAGTTGTGCCTTCTGAAGATAGTATGCCTTCACTTGCTTTGCAGTCAGTTCCGCATATTCCCTGTCAAACTTCCTGATGCTCTTTCTCCATTTTCTTTTCATCGCTCGCTTCACCGTGCCTAAATCTATTGAATTTCATTCCACCTTTTCAGCTCATTTCAGGCCTTAATCTCAGATTCAAAGCCATTCACAATACCTGCACACTCAGTCATCAGTGTTACCTTGATTCTTGAATAATGCACCGGTTCTGAAGGCCTGCAGCTGGATAAGTTGCTTAATATCCTTCTCGATGTTCCTTCTTATGGATGCTTCATACTTCAGAAAAGACTCATTTGACACCGTTGAAGGTAGTATTTGCTCTTTCTTCATCTCGTACTGATGCAATTTGTCAGTCAATTTGCCTTCAATGTCCTTTATTCGATACTCAAGATGTCTCTTGAAGTCTTCCAGAAGTTCCTTGATGCTCACACCTGCCTTCTGCAGAATATCCATCACAAAGGATTCATAGTTGTCATCAAGGCAGTCTGGGATGTTCTTTCTTCTGGCCAACAGCTTTTCCACTTTGTGATAATTCTCTTCATACCAATTACTGAAGGTACACAGGCAGTCTTCATCATCGAACACAAGCTTCAGGCTCTTACGCTTCTTCTTCAGGCTGGCTTCAACTATGTCCAGCCATTCTTTGTGCCACCTCAGATCATCCTCATGTGCTTTTATTCCAAGAACTTCTCCTGGAATGCTGCTAAAGCTCTTTGATTCTTTTCTGGTGTCATACCAGAACTTCTTTGTGCTTTCATGTTGTTCTTTCAGACTGCCTGATTCATGCCTGTACAGTCTTCTCATTCGCCACCATTGGATGGCCAGATCTTCACACAGTGCTTCTTCCATAAGACCTTCTGGCTGCCAGTAGTCTTCCATCGATTCTTTCATCTGTTGGAAGTCTTCTATCTTCTCGAACTCTTCCATGCCTGGCAGCACAACATCACCGGAAAGTATGCCATGGCTTACACGGTTCTTGCTCACAATGGCCTTTCCTTCATCAGTAACAGGCCCCGTTGATAGTTCCGCATTCCTTCTATTCGCTTCAAGTTGTTTATTAGAAACCATCTCAGCACTCACCTCAATTACAGAAGATTGGTTTTACGGTTGTAAAAACTGTTGTGTAGCTCTTCCAATACCAACTATATAAGAAAATACAACCAAAATACAACCGCTATACAACCAAAATACAACCACGGTAACCGGCTTTCAATGCCTCACACACTGCAAAAAATTACAGCGGTTGTATGAGTTGTATGTTTTTATACACAAAAATAAAAAGCATGTCATGTCACATCACATACTTCTTTTGGAAGAAAAACCATACAACTAATACAACTACTATATATATATATATATAATACTGATAAATAGCTAATTACAGTGGTTGTATAGCAGTTGTATCCGGTTGTATTGGTTGTAAAAATGTTTAAGATGCTCATCTGTTGTGACTTACACGCATTATTCACTGTAATCATCTCTCAGAAAAGGTTCTAGATAACTATAAGGAATAAGCACTGTGTATTTCGTAGATTTGTCTATCTTCTGGTATTCCTTTTTCGCTCCAACAATGTTTAGAAGCATGTCTTCGATGTTCTTGTGATGATAGCCCCTGTACTCTGGCATGTCCTGAAGCATGTAACGCTTTACCAATGGTGGATAGATGCTGATGTATTGGCTTTTGTCTTTCTTAGTAACTACCTTCACTCCTTTTGCTTCAATGCTTCCACCATAGGATAGAATTTCATAAACAGGTCTTTTATGCACTTCCTTTTCTGATTCACCATCAGCAATAACATTAGATGTGAGAATAGCGGTTAATAAGTTCTCTTCATCGTTGATGATTTCTCTCTCTTCAACAAATTTAGGAAGTTCATCAACTTCCTTTTCTGAAATGATTTCTTGAATGGCCATGGCATATGCGATGTTTTCGGCTTCTCTTTTATTGTATTTGTCCACGTACTTGTTAGCATTTCCATCTATCGCCTGCCAGTTCTTCAGCATTGAAGCCAGCAGCTTTGCCAGAAGAAGTTCCGCCTTCTTTTCGGGTATGCTTTGAATAGATCGATCTGATTTGCTGGCAAATCGATTAAGGCTAAACTGGACTGTTCTACTATCTGAAGCGCCAGAACTTTTGCTGGCCGGTGCAACACCACTTAAGAAGAGCATGTGATGAAGATTATGCCTTCTTGCTTTGCCAGAAGGTGTTCCACGAACAACAGCACCAGTTCCCCTGTTGGTTGACTGAAGGCCTTCAAGAATGTTGGAAGTCTTGTGTCCGGCTTCATAGTTATCGAGTAAAGCGATTCTTCCAGTTCCATCAAGTGTTTGTGCTATGCCCATGAAAGATGGTGAATCTAGCCTTACTGTGAGCTGGCCATATAATGTTTTTATCAACATATCAAAGAACAAAGTTTTACCGCTGCCATGTTGTGCATGAAGGTATAGCCACGGTCTCCATTTCATCGCTTGTTGAAAGGCTGCCAGCATCACAAAGCTAGTCATATATCCCACCATCTCCGGATCTCTCCATCGCCACTTTCCGATGTAGTCAGTCAGTTCTTGATAGACTTCATCCAGTGATGCTTCCTTGAATACCTGCTGGAAGATCTCGATATTGAGCCACTTCTCTTCAAACTCAATTATTCTTCCATCGACTACAGGTGTATCTAGTCTGCAGATCTCCATATCCTTAACTTCCAGAATGTCTTCACCGCTCACAATCACAAACCTATTCTTCAGCTTCCAGACTCCATTTTTCATTCTGCAGTCTTCCTTCAGAATGCCTTTGAAGTTGCATTGCTGCCTGATGTACTTCTTCAATTCATTGAAGGTTTCCTTTGTCATTTCATCTTTTCCGGTCAGAAGGCAAAGGTCATCAGGTGTGATTCTCTTCAGTTCAAATTCTTGAATAGTTCCTTTGTGCCAGAACATCACCTTGTGATCTTTGGTATATCCCAGAACTGTAAGGTCGGCCTTCATCTCTTCGTTGGTGGCTTCAGCTTCTTTTCGCTGGACTTGGATGAAGGCTTTGGCTTTGCTGATGGACAGTGCTATGTATCGCTTCTTTGCCAGCTCGCTTTTCTTCTCAGTCAGGATCTTCTCGCTTATCTTCAGGCTTCTGTCTGTAAGCACCGTGTAGATTTCATTGTCGGTGAAGCCTTTGGCCACCATCGAATCAACTGCAGTCTGGATCAGGCTTGATCTGTCTGTGTTCGATGGATTATCAGGATCTACACCTTCACTTATGATCTTATTGATTCTTGGTGACAAGTTCTTTCTGGAAGTCTTCACTGTTTCCAGCTTAAGGTTGAAGTCAACTGCTGCAGCATCTGCAACTGCTGGTGAAATATAAGTTTCAAAGTCTTCCAGATTGTATTGTTGCCCTGAAGCTTCCACCATCTCACACATGACAGGATGTGCAGGATCTTTCACATTGAAGCTTCCTGGAACTCTCAGTATTCTGGTTACATCTGAAGTTGCATCGGCATTTAAGGCCTTCTGGATTCCACGGTTCATGGCTTCATAGTATTCAAGATCTACATCTTCACCGATTATGTAAGGTTCTTTGAATAGCCACAAACAGTGGTAGCCATGGCCACTGTCTATGATGAAGGAAGGCCTGTACTTGAAAGATCTAATGGTCTTAAGTGCATCTTCCTTGGTCTGATAGAAAGAAGCCTTCTTGTGGCCATCCTGACCGGCTTCAACATCAGCATAGAAGGCTATCACTTCTTTGATGTGGTCCTTAGTTCCCTGACCTGTCAGCTTTCCTGCACCATTCACTGGCAGCTTATGTCTGGGATTCACTGTGTAAT
>Ga0334885_1003709_pt1 | contig 13929 bp, 9 predicted proteins | sample GraSluR1_MG_8_FD_207233 | JGI IMG/M metagenome (GOLD analysis project Ga0334885, IMG submission 207233) | Sludge microbial communities from methane-producing bioreactor in Wageningen University, Netherlands - Granular Sludge_31_05-R1 | ecosystem: Engineered > Bioreactor > Anaerobic > Unclassified...
GGTGAAGCAAATAGAGTATAAGCGTTAAAGCGAAAAAGAATACCAGTCTACGATGTGGTGGCACATTTTTTTGTCTACGATGTGCTGGCACTTAACACGTAGGCATTTATTTCTCCGGCATTCCCATGAACGTCCTCGAAGAGACCCGGAACTCCGTGGTCCGGACGGTGGCTCTCCTGGCCGCGGCGGTCCTTGTGGTGGGACTGCTCTTCCAGGGGTGGCTCGTGCGGAAGATCGTGAAGGGTGTCCGCTCCATGGTCCATTACATGAAGGAGGCCGAGGAGGGCCGCCTGTGCGCCGCCCGGGAGGACTTCGATGTCCGTTCCCGGGATGAGGTGGGCGACATGGCCGATGCCCTCGCTTCCATGACCTCGAAGCTCTGCGCCATCATCAGCGAGCTCCGGGAGGATGCCCTGGTGTCCGCCCAGAAGGCCCAGTCCCTGGCCGCACTCTCAGAGGAGACTCTTGCCTCCATGGAGGAAGTGGGCGGCGAGGTTGACAGGGTGACGGTCCTCTCGGAAGGCAGCGCCGCTGCTCTTGAGGAGACGGGCGCAGGTGTTCACGAGGTTGCGGAGAGCGCCTCATCGGCGGCCCGGGCTTCCGAGGAAGGGGCGGAGGCCGCTGCCGCGACGAGGGAGACCAGCGAAAAGGCCGTGAAGGAAGTGGAACACTCCATACGCCTGATCCGGGACGGCGGGCAGAAAGTCCAGGAGACGGCAAGGGAAATGCAGGAAGTGGCGAAGGCAGTGGACTCCATTTCCGGATTTGTGGCCACCATCACCTCCATCGCCGACCAGACGAACCTTCTCGCCCTCAACGCCGCTATAGAGGCGGCCCGGGCCGGGGAACACGGCCGGGGATTCGCCGTCGTCGCCGACGAGGTGCGGAAGCTGGCGGAGCAGTCCGGCCACGCGGCCCAGGAAGTCCAGAAGCTCATTTCCGCCCTCGAGAATGGCGCTGAGCGGTCCCTTTCCGTCACCGGAGAAGCGAAGAGCATTATGGAGAACACGGTGAAATCCGCTGAAGGGGCCCTTCAGGAGCTCAACCGTGCCATGGCCCAGATCGCCAAGTCAACGGACGCCATGCAGGGCATCGCCGCAGTGGCTCAGGAGCAGGCGGCGTCTGCCGAGGAGATGACAGCGGGAGTGGAGCAGGTCTCCCGGTCCACCGGGGAGGTCATGGAGGCCATCCGGCAGATCAAGACCGCCTCGGGGGAGACTGTGGATGCGTCCCGCAACCTGGCGGTGGAAGCCCAGGCCCTGGCTGAGAACGCCGAGAAGATCGACAGGCTGCTTTCCGGGTTCGTGGTATCGAAAGAAGCGGGGCTTCTCCCGGCGAAGTAGGATTTTCCGGCAGGTGTCCAAAGCCGCCCCCGGATGCTCCGGGGGCGGCGTCTTTATCCGGCTATTTCAGAAGGATGTCCCCGAGGCCGGAGACGGAGAAGGCGCACCAGGCCAGCAGGGCTCCCATGACGACGTCCACGGTTCGTCCCTGCCTGGACATGATCCGCTTCTGGGCCGCCCCGAAGGCGGTCCAGAGGGTCACTCCGCTCGAGCAGGCAAGGGCGAGGAAGAGCCCTGAGCCGAAGAGCCAGGCTTTCGAGGACGTCCAGGGGATTACGAAGGCGGAGAGGGCAGTCAGGCCGAAGAGGATCACCTTCGGGTTGAGGAACTGGAGGACGAAGCCCTGCCGGAATCCCGGCGCTTCGGGAAGAACCTCTTCGCCCCTCACTTTCCGCAGAGTGGGGAAAGCTATTTTCCATGCAAGCCAGAGGATATAGCACGCCCCCGCCGCCCGGAACCAGGGCAGCACTGCGGGCAGAAACTCCACCAGCAGAAGGTTGAATGCCGCGCAGCCCGTCATGATGATGACGAGCCCGGAGATCATGCCGGACACCAGGGGCAGGGCACCGGCAAAGCCGTGGATCCTGGAAGTGTTCATGGCGAAGATGATGTTCGGCCCCGGGGTATGGGACGCAATAAGTACATAGGTGAGAAAGGCGGTCCATTCCATGGCGGTACCTCCTTCGGTCCGGGTCAGGAGACCGGCCGCAGCCCCCCGATCTCCGTCAGGGATTTCATTTCGTCCGCCACCAGGGCGCGGACATGATCTTCAAGCTCGATCCCGGCCTCGGCAAGCCTGGAATCGAGCCATTCCTCCATGGCCTTTTCGAGATTTCTCTCCGCTTCCTCCATTCCCGCTTCCGTCACAAGAAGAGCCGCAACCCGGGGAGGGAGGGGAATGTCCTCGGCCATTTTTTTTACCCTGTCCCGCCCGCAGCGCACCAGGAGCGCCGACAGGACAAGCCCTGCCGCTCCCCCCACCGCAAGCCCCACTGGGCCGGCGGCCACGAGGGCCGTCCCCGTCCCCCCGCAGAGCAGGGCAGTCCCTGCGGTTACCAGGCTGCCGACCACGCCCGCGAGGACGTTCACGACGCCCTCCATCCCGGGGGTCTGAAAGGAGAAGGCCCCGCCTGCTTTTTCGCTTTCCTGCTCAAGGCGGAGGATTCTTCGGGGAGCCCTGACGCCGTGGGCGGCGAACCACCGGGCCGTGAGTTCCCGGGTTTCTTCCTCAAGGCCCCTGAGAACGGTGGGGAAGTTTTTTACCAGGCTTTCCCGAAGCTGAGGGGCTTCAGCGGCGAGCCGTTCATCAAGCCGCCTGCGGAGGGACGCGAGGGATCCCCCGGCGTTCCGGAACTCTTCCAGCAGGGGGCGCAGCTTCCTGCGAAAGAATTCGTTCCCCGTCTCGGCGAGAATCCGCTCCTTCACGGCGGCGCACCTGCGGGCGAGGACGGGTCCCATGCCGTTTTCCAGGAAGCCGGGAAGTTCCGAGGCAAGTCTTTCCCTCACGGAGGCGAATTTCGCCGTCAGTGCCGGGAGGAGGGCAAGACCCATGGAGATGACGGCGTAGGGCCGTTCGCTCCGGAGAAGGACTCGTCCTCCGGCGGTGTGTCCGGACTGGGAAGCAAGGCCGAGTTCCTCCCCGAGGATGTCGGAAACGAAGGGCCAGAGACTGCTTCCTCCCGCGAGGATGACCAGCGAAATCCTCAGGGGATCGATTCCCTTTTCCCGCAGCCCGGAAAGGAGGCACTCCCTGAACAGGCCGAAAAGGTCCACTTTTTCCTGCAAGAACCGGGTTCCTCCTTCCGCCTGCGCCTCCCGCCGGAGAAAGGCCGACGGGGACCAGGATGCCCCCCGGCGCCGGAATTCCGCCCATGTCATGTTCCGTATCCCCCCGCAGCCCGGAAGGATTTTTGAAACGGTCTCGTCCCTGTCCCGGGCCATGGACCGGGAGAAAAACTCCTTTGCCTCCCGGCAGAGGTGGGACTGGACGAAGTAGGCGGACCCCTGTTCCTCCAGAGTTTCTTCCAGGCCGGGGTTCCGGTCGAGGAGCCACTGGTAGAACAGGTCGTCGAAAAGCCGCCCGCCCAGGTTCATGTCGCCCCATGAATGGATGGGTTTTCCACCTTCCAGGAAGGCGAAGTCGCAGGTGCCCCCTCCGAAATCCGCAATGAGGACACCCTCCAGGGCCTGTTCGGCGGAAATGTCCCCCTGCCTGAGGTGGTAGAGCAGGGCGCCCTTCGGCTCGTCCACGAGATCCGGGAGGCCGAACCCCCCCTGCCGGGCCGTTTCCCGGAGGGTGGCCCGGAAGGCTCCGTCTGCCTCGCAGGGAACGCCGAACAGAACCTGTCTGCGGTCCGGCTCCAGGTCGAGATGCTGTTTTCTCGCACCGGCGAGCACGGCGGCAAGAAAATCGGCGGCCGCTGTCCTTGCCGCTTCCGAGCGGGCAAGGTCGGCCTTGAAGTTGGTGCGCAGGCGAAGGGTGCGCCGTTCTTCCGGAGAGGCTTCGCCGTAGGCGTCCAGGGCCGTCTGGCCCACCAGGGGGTCCTTCCCTTCCCTGTAGAGGACGGCGGAGGGGATGCCGTCCCTTCCGTCGCCGAAATCGACGCTCACCGGCGAGGGATCGTCGCCGGGGCACTTGGAGAAGTAGGTCTTCGTGGTGCCGAAGTCCACAGCGAGCACGGAACGGCCGCTCATGGCCTGCGCACCTTCCGCACCAGCCCCCGGCGGATGACCAGCCCGTCCCGGAGAAGGGGAGGGCGTTCCACCCTCACCCGGTCGCCCGGTTCGACATACCCGAAGACCTCGAACCGGTCCGCCCCCTCCGGATACCAGCCGAATTCCTCAGCTTCTCCGCCGCTGCCGAAGCCGAGGTTGCGCACCTCTCCGGCGAGTTCGTCCACTCCGGCATCCAGGTCGTCCCGGGAAGCTCCCTCCAGGGCGAGAATTTTCGCCGCGAGGGCCGGCAGTTCTCCTCCGGCCGGGGCTCTATCGGCACCTGTTTCAGCGGTCTCCAGCAGAAAAGCCATTCGGGCGGCCGCTTCGAGCCAGGAGGAGAGGTCTTCTTCGATCCTGTCCGCCCACGCCCTCCGGTCCACCCGTTCCGTTCTTCTTCCGAGCAGGAGCACCAGCGCCAGGAGGGCTGGAAAGAGCACCAGGCGGGAAAAGGAGCCCCTGTTCTTCGTGAGGAGGTTCCAGCCCCTGGAAAAAAGAGATCCGGACCCGAGGAAGGCGAGGGCTTCCCTGAGGCCGGCCAGGCCGAGGAGGGCCGCCAGAGCCCACAGCAGCTTCCGGTTTTCGGGAAGGCGGAGGGCGGCCAGGGAAAGGGCAAAGGCCCCCAGGGGCGCGCCCAGGAGAAATCCCGCTTCACGGGAGCCGAAAAAGAGGGCTGTGAGGGGAGAGAAAAGACCCGTGCCGATAAGGGCCCCCGCTGCTGCGGCAAGTCCCGTCCGGAGAGGAGGAGTGCTCCGGTCGACGGCCGGGGCGGACGCCGCAAAGGGTGGCAGGTGCTCCTGCAGTCTCAGCGTGAAGAGCGCTGCCTTTCCTTCGTCCTCCAGGCCGAGGGCCCGGGCGAACCCGGGCTGGACAATCTCCAGAACCCGGTTTTCCACACGGACGGCAGCCCTGGGGGTGTCCCCGGCCCCGGGAATTCCCTCTTCGGGAAGGAGGGCCAGGAAGGCGTCCCTGCCTTCTTCCGCAGCCCTTTTCCGAAGGGGTGCCGTTGTCAGTAAAAACTGGTCAAGGCCTGATGGTCCCGGTTTCACGGGATCGCCTCCTTTGTGTCTTCATGAATGGACACTAGCGTATCCTCCCCGGGGCGGAAGGGCAAGGGGATTTTTCAGGAAAAAGGGGCGGGGTATTCCTGAAAAAAGAAGCGGACCCCGAAGGGTCCGCTTCCTGAAGTACGGCACTAGTCTACTTGTACGGGTGGAGATCGAAAATCCTGGGCATTCCCTCGTACTCGCAGGGTCTGCCGACGGAATACCGGACCTGGTTGAAGTCCACCGTCGCGATCTTGGTGTCGGTGGTGGAACCGATGTAGCTTTCCGGGTATCCCCCGTCATGGCTGCAGATGGTGTTGCTGGCGAGGTTGGCAGGAATCCATTCCTTGCCGTTGGTGATCTTTTCCACCAGCTCGCCCTTCTTCGTGATGTAGGAGTGGGAGGTCCAGATCTTTCTGATCTTGTCGGCGTCGAGCGCGCCGAAGTTCATTTTGGCCTGCCAGAACCCGGTGTAGTAGCGGGTTGCGCTCATGGGTGCGTACTCGTCGTCGCCGAAGAAGGTCATGGGGAAGTCGGTTTTCTCGTTGTTGATGTCGTAACTGTAATTGGCCACGAAATGGTTGGTTGCCACCACATAGCCCGGGTCCTCTCCGTTGTCGCCGGGGCGGCGGATCGCATACCGGTTGGCGGTGACCTCCACCACGGCCGCCTCGTTCTTATCGAGCATGATGTAGTTATTGTGCCTCGTCCTCAGGAGGGTCTTCCTTCCGGTTGCCTTGCGGTATTCCGGCGTCGCCACGGTCACGAGCTCGAGGGCCTCCGGAACGCTCTTCGCGGTGGAAAGAGCCTTGAGCAGAATGTACTGGAAGGTGACGCCGAAGGCACGCTCATAGATATTCTGGCTCGGGATCCACGTCTTGTTTCCTCCCACCGTCAGCGCCATGGCGAGACCCTGGTTGTTGGCTCCCATGATGTCGAAGAATTTTCCCGGTGTGGTGGATGACCAGAAGGCGTTTCCGCCGGTGGGTGCCGCGATGTAGGTGTATCTCCAGGTCTCGTCGATGAAGTCGCCGTCGTTGTTGTGAACCAGCATGGACGTGCCGTCGGCGGTGGCTCCCTTGGATCCGAGAAGGGCGATCATGGAGCAGGCATCCATTACGGGAGAGGGATCCCTGACGTCGGCTATCCTCTCGGGAGGAAGGCCGTGGTCGGCGTCCGCAGGTCCGGGATGGCCATAGAAGAGACAGTTGTCGCAGTTCATGAAGACGATCTTGAGGTAGTTGGAAATGTCTCCGTGGAATTTCGACTGGGAGAGGAATTTCTCAGCCCCGTCGCCGATGCCCCTGGCGAACTCGAGTCCCTCGGGGAAGAAGAGCTTCGCCTGGGCCTCGTAGCGGCTGATGTCCTCCATAAGGTGCTTGAGGCCGTATTTATTCACGTGGGCGCCGAACCGGTAGTCGAAGAAATCCACGATCTCACGGCCGGAACGCTCCCCGTACTGGACGCCCATCTCGTACCAGGTGCCGGTCAGCACGCCGAGGTCCTTGCCGGAGGGGTAGTACTTCGGAAGCTCGGGGGTCCGGGCGTATTTGTCGATGACGGTGCATTTGCCGCCCACGAAGCCGTCGCCGCCGACGGTTTCAGTCTTCGTCGAGACATCCTTCCCATTTTCCTTCCAGAAAATTTCCGCGGAAACGGGTTTCACGGCATCGGGCCCGGCGGCGTCGGTGAGGACGGTGTATTCCAGCATGGGAACCTTGCCCGGGGTCGTCTTGTCCACCGAGAGGGCCACCTTGTCCTCCGCTGCGGCGGCTCCGGCGGTCACCACGGACACTTTTCCCTTCGCCGGTACGGCCGCGACGATTTTCAGGCCTTCAAGAACGGTGTCCCCGGCGGGCTGAACGGCGATGCGGTACCGGACGATTCCCTTGCCTTCCCAGGTGGCCGCCAGGGAATACATGAAGGGGGCTTTTTCGGCTGCCTCAGTTTGCGTACCCTGGGCAAATCCTGTCTGCACGGACAGGGGCGAAAGCATCAGGACGAAAAGAACGAAGAATGAAACGCTGAGCTTCAGAAATCGCTGCTTCACCATGGTCATCTCCTTTTCCTGCTGTACGTCGGCGCCCGGGCAGGGCGCTCCCCAAATACGGTCTTCCTCGCGCATGGAGCCGGAATTTTCTGCAGACCTCCTTTCCCCGGCGTTGGAACAAAGGGCTGTAGTGTCGACGTGTGATACAAGCAATAGTTGGCAATGACTAATTATATCGGGCACTGAATAATAAATATCATGCACGGTGTATTTTGTCAAAAAATGGTGTCCCATTTTCTGTTGTAATTCAGAAGACAAGAGAGGATGGCCGGGTCAGTTTATGCTGTCGCTGCAGGGATATTCTCCTTGCGGCGGTGGTTTGCAAAATGTCACTCCCAGGTGACATAGGCGGAGAAAAAAACTATAATGCAAAAAAGCAGCAATACAATCCGCTGCAGAGTATCAATTCCTTGCCGTCAATACCCGGTCCTTCCGTGAGAGGGCGACATCGTCCGCTGTCCTTTTCGGGAAGACTGACAACGGAGGTTTTTCACCCCTTGAAGATGAAAATTCGATGTATCGACGGAGAGAGATACAGGAACGCCTTCCTGGCGGGAACCGCCGCCCTCGAGCGCCGGAGGGAGCACCTCAACAGCATCAACGTCTTTCCGGTCCCTGACGGGGACACGGGGGACAACATGGTCTTCACCTGCCGCTCCATCGCCGAAGGGACACGGGTTTCCAGGTCTCTGGCGGAGACGGCCTCCTCCATGGCGGAGGCCGCCTTTTCGGGGGCCAGGGGAAACTCGGGGATCATCTTCTGCCAGTACATCCATGGACTCGCCAGGGCGTTCGGGCCCTATCCGAGGGTGGACGCCCCGGCATTCGCCGAGAGCCTGCTCTCCGCCGTTCCCTTCGCCGAGGAAGCGCTCCACAGGCCGGTGGAGGGCACCATCCTGACGGTCATGAGGGAGTGGTCCCACGCAGTCCGCAGGATCAGCGAAACAGAGACGGACTTCGCCGTTCTGCTTCCCCTGTCGCTGGAGGATGCCAGGAAATCGCTGCGGGAAACTCCGGCCAGAATGGACCTCCTGGCCCGGGAGAAGGTGGTGGATGCCGGCGCACAGGGCTTCGTCGACTTTCTGGAAGGGGTAGTGGAATTCCTGGGGCGTGGAAGCCTGAGGCATTTTTCCCTGCGTTCAACCACCGCCGCTCCCGCCGGAAGCCACGAGCATTCCCACGGTGATGAAATGCCCCCGTTCCGCTACTGTACCGAGGCTGTTCTCCACGGGGAGGGGCTTTCGCGCCCCGGGCTGATCGGCGGCCTGTCCCGGTACGGGGATTCCATCGTGGTCGGGGGAGGCGGGGGAAGATTTCGGGTTCATGTCCATACCGACCGTCCCGCCGAGGTGATGGACCGTCTCTCGGGTATGGGGAGGGTAAGCTTCCAGAAGGTGGATGACATGAAGAGGCAGGTGGAGGCGAGGAATTCTCCCCTTTCCACCGTCGGACTGCTGACCGATTCCTGCTGTGACCTGCCCCAGGAGCTGCTGGACAGGTACCAGGTGCACACAGTACCCCTCACCGTGTCATCCGGGGGATGGGAATATCTTGACAAGCTGACCCTGAAGCCGGGAGAAATTTATACCGCCCTCAGGGAGACCGGCAGAACCTTCACCACGTCCCAGCCGGCCTTCGGCGAATTCGTGAAGCGATATTCCTTTCTGAAATCCTGTTACGACAGCGTCATTTCCCTCCATCTCTCATCAGCCCTGAGCGGTACATGGAGCGTGAGCCGGAAGGCAGCCTCCCATGCAGGCGGAGAGAGGATCCATGTTCTCGACAGCAGAAATGTCTCCGGCGCCCTGGGCCTCCTGGTGCTGAAAGCCGCCGAAGCGGCCGCGGCAGGAAAAAGCTGCCCGGAGATCCTGGAAATCCTCCGGAGCGCCATCCCCAGGACGAGGATCTTCGCAGGGCTGAACTCCCTCCGCTATCTCGTGAGGGGAGGCCGGGCCGGCGCAATGGCAGGTTTCGTGGGGACCATGCTGAACCTGTTCCCCATGATCACCGTGGACCCGGAAGGGAAGGCCTGCAGCTTCGGACGGCCCGGCAGCGAACGGTCCAACAGGAAGAAGATGCTCGATGAGTTCAAAAGGCTGACCGACCGGCACGGCCTTGACAAATACTCGGTCCTCCACGCCGACGCTCCCGGTGCGGCGGAAGAACTGGCGGCGGACCTGGAAGAAGCCTGCGGCAGGGCCCCTGAATACACAATGGAGATTTCACCTGTGGTAGGTATCAATACGGGGCCCGGATCGGCCGGGTTCGCTCTGATCCTGGAAGACTGAAGCGAAAAAAATCTGGGGGGCGTGGTGCGGCTGGACCGGTTTCAAGCCGTCGGTGCCGCAGGACATGCCCGGAAGGGGTGGAAAGTTTTGAAGTACCTGGGACGTATCGCATGCATCGCGCTTTTGTTGTCTCTCGCGGCAGGTTCTGCGGCATTCGGGGCCGGGTTTGCCCTCTACGACTTCAGCGCCAGGGGGAACGCCCTCGGCGGGGCCATGGTGGGGCGGGCGGACGATCCGTCGGCCCTCGCCCTGAACCCGGCCGGCATCACCCAGATCCCGGGGAGCGCCCTTATGACGTCCGCAGGCTTTCTGCTGCCCTACGGCACTGTCTCTGTCGCAGGCGGAGGTATTTCCACCGATCAGAATGACAGGACCTTCATCCTGCCGAATCTGTACTATACGAGACAGATGAGCGACTCCCTCTGGTTCGGCATCGGCGTCATGTCCCGCTTCGGTCTCGGGACCGATTTTCCCGCGGACTGGTTCGGCAGGTACAACAGCTACCGGGCGATGATCGAATCGGTTTCGGTCAACCCTAATCTCGCCTGGAAAGTCAATGATTCCCTCTCCCTTTCCTTTGGCGTGGAGGCCCTGTGGTTCGAGGCCGACCTGAGAAAAAAGATCGATCCCACGGGGGGAGCGGCTTCACATCCTGCGACGGATATCGACTTCCGGCTCAAGGGAGACGACATCGCCTTCGGATGGAACGTGGGGCTCCACTACAGGATGGACGAGGCGACGAGGATCGGCCTCCACTACCGGAGCAGGGTGAAGCTGGCCCTTTCGGGGACAGCGGCCGCCCAGTGGCTCATGGGGTCGGACTCCACGGGTGGGTACGTGGACCTCACCCTCCCGGAGATGTACATGTTCGGCATCAGCAGGCAGCTTACCCCGAAGCTCAATGTGGAGGCCGGGGCCATCTACACCGGCTGGGACAGCTATGAATCCCTGGCCTTCACGTTCGACAAGCCTCTTCTGGGCATACTGCCCACCAGGTCCTTCTCTCCGAAAAACTGGGGCAGCGTCTGGCGGTACCAGATCGGCTTCGAATACAAACATTCCCCCGAGTGGACCTGGAGGCTTGGGTACACCTACGACCAGGAACCCATGCCCCTGTCGACCCTTGACTATCAGGTTCCCACGGGAGACCGTCAGCTCCTGTCCGTCGGCTTCGGCTACTCGAAGGACAACTGGTCCCTGGATTTGGCCTACACCTACCTGATCGCCGGCGACAGATATTTCGAAGCGCGGCCCCGGGAAGGAATCCGGAATTCCCGCTCCCATGACATGGGCGCCAACATTTTTATGATCAGCTTCAGCATGAGGCTGTAGCCTGTTCCTGAGAACACGGGGGCGGAAAAACACAAGCGGACCCTGAAAAGGGTCCGCTTTTTTGCCGGCAGGAAATGTGTCCGTCAGATCTTCGGAATGTGCAGATCCGGGGCTCCCTGGGGCGAAACCCGCACCCCCGGCTCGTTGAGGGCGACGTGTTCGATCACCCATTCTGCCCACTTTACCTTTTTCTCCATGAGGCGCATGTGCTCCTCGTCGGAGTTGAAGGGGTTGTAATACCCCGCGGTCGGCGCCGGTTCGAACTTGAAGTAGCATGGCGCGTAGACCTTCGCGACCTCCGGGGCGTCGTACATGCGGTTCGATCCGCCGTAGGAGTCGAAGGTCCAGATGTAGAAGTCGATGGGAATATCCGTCACTGACCGGATGGCGGCCATCTGGGGCAGGGTGAGGTCCGCCACGGGGTTGAAGGAGCTTGCGCCGAGCTGCTGGGCCAGAAGAGCCCCGGCGGGGGAGGAAACTCCTGCCCAGACGGAGAGCTTGATCACGATATCCTTCGGGAAGTTCCCCTGCTCCTGCATTTTCCCCACGAGGGCCAGAACGCCCCGGTCAACGAGCATGAAACCCCGGAAACCGATGTCGTACATCCTCAGCATGTCGGCGATAACCTTGCGGATTTCGTCCGATCCACGATGGTTCAGCCCCCCGCAGCGCTGGCCGTCGGAGGTGACGAACTGCCGCCCGATGTCCCACGCGTTCCTCGGCCCGGGGATGGCGATGACCTCCATTTTTTCCTCTGCGGCCATCTGGGCGAAGTCCTTCAGTTCGGCGTCGTCGTAGAGGGTTCCTCCCTGGCAGAAAGAGACCAGCCGGTGAATGGGCACGTTCCGCTTTCTCCGCTCACGGATAAGGGCCTCAAGGACCTTCGGCCCCTCCACGCCCGACATTTCGATGCGGTAATGGCATCCGTCGGGGAAGCTCTTTCCGCTCCCGGGCCGGTCGTAGAGATCCCGTCCGGGAATTCCCGCCTGTTCCATCATTTTTGACACTGCATCCAGAGTAACTGCCATGTTCATTCCTCCTGTCGTTTTCTCTCCGGGACCGGCTGTCCGCCCGGATGGTCATGTTCCCGGTTCCGTCCGCTGTATCCCAGTTCCCCGCTGATGCTTTCCGCAGCGTCCAGAAGGGCGGGGACGATGGTTCTTTCGGCTTTCTCCATGTCGGGATGCCGGAAGGCGGGAAAAGAAACGCTGATGCCCGCGGCTACCTTTCCCGAGGCAAGGAAGACCGGGGCAGCAAGGCAGGACAGTCCCGGGTGGGATTCCTGCAGATCCCGGGCGAAGCGGTCCGACCGTATCGTTTCAAGTTCCGCCAGCAGCATGGTCAGCGATTTCACCGTCCGCTCCGTGTATGGCGCGAAGGAGGTGCCCGAGAAAAGCTGTTTCACGGTTTCGGCGGACAGAAATGCGAGGATCGCCTTTCCGAGGGCCGAGCAGTAAGCGGGCATTCTCCGGCCCACCGGAAGGTTCACCTGGATCATCTCGTCGCACTGGATCCTTTCCACGTACACAATGTCGGTCCCGTCGAGGCAGCCGAGGTTCACCGCCTCGCCCACCCTTTCGGACAGGGAGCGCAGCACCGGCCGGGCCCGTTCACGGATCTGCTGCATATCCGGAGCCGTTCCCCCGAGAAGGGAGAACTTCGGCGTATTGGAGTACTTGCTGTTCAGGGGGTTCTGCCGTACATAGCCCATTTCCCGCAGGGTGGCGAGAATCCTGTAGGCCGTGCTCTTGTCGATGCCGAGCCGCCCGTCGATCTCCGTGACCCCGAGTTCCCCCTCTTCGGCCAGCATCTCGGCGATCCGGAACGCCCTGATGACGGACTGGAGCAGCTGCCGCGGATTTTCTTCCCGCCTCACGACGGATCCCCTCCCGATTTCTTCCCCATCCGGCCATCGGGAAGAAAGGAGACGGCCAGCGGCGCGATCATCGCACCCAGGGCCAGGCTCAGGAAGGCCGTTCCCCATCCGGAACCGTTTCCCGCCTCCACCAGCCGGCCGAAAACGACAGGTGAAATCACCGTGCACAGGAACCCCGCCGCCGACTGGATGCCCAGGGCCGTTCCCCGCATTCCGGGGGCCGTGAGATCGGCAAGCCCCGCCTTGTACACCGCCGAATCCGCCACCGACCAGAAGCCGATCCACGCTGCCGGCAGCAGAACGAGGAGAAGGGGAATGCCTTCCAGAAAGCCGAAAAAGAATTCTCCGATGACGCTCGCCGTTCCGGCGATCAGGATCGCCCGGCGGCGTCCGGCCCGGTCGGAGAGTTTCCCTACCGACACCACCGCGACGCTGCCGAAAAGGATGATGACGGCAGCGGCAATCCCCGAGAAAGCCGATGCTCCTTGAAGGGGCCACCCGCGGGAGAGGGCGCATGCGCCGAGATACGGTCCGATCCATCCCCAGAACGCATACAGTTCCCACATGTGGCCGCAATATGCCACGGTGAGCAGAAGAGGTGCTTTCGGCCCGCCGGGAAACATGGCGCGGAGGTGAAAGGGTTCTTTGCGAACTGCTGCCGGGGCCGCTTCACCGGGGAAAGCCGGTCTGTCCTCAACGCAGCGCCAAAGAAGGACGGCAGCGGCGAAAGCCGGAAGGGAGATAGCCGTGATGCCCCATCGCCATGAGAACAGCGAGGCAAGGGGGGCGGCGATGCCGTATCCGCCGGCATAGGAGGCCGTAAGGGCTGCCGTGTAGGCCCCGAGGGCCATGCCCCGCCTGTCGGGAGGAAACCACGAGGAAAGGAGCGACATGCCGGGAGCATAGATTGCACCTGCGGAGAGGCCGGTCAGCAGGCGAAAGGCGAGAATGCTCGGAAAGCCCCGTGAAAAGAGCGCGAAAAGAAGGGAAAAGACGCCTGTCGCAAGAGTGGCGCCCACGAGCACGGGTTTGTTTCCTATCCTGTCGGCAAGAATGCCGCTCGCGATGACCGTGAGGACATACCCCAGCTGGAAAACGGCGAGGATGATGCCCATGTCCGAGGCAGCCAGGCCGAACTCCTCCGACATGGGCGACGATACGGCCGAAAAACCGTACCAGGGCATATATCCCAAAAAGATTGATACTGTCATGACGACAAGCAGACGATGTTCGGGTTTCATTCCGATGACCTCATTTTGACTGTCAAAACGATGTTTTGCAG
>Ga0334885_1003713_pt1 | contig 13912 bp, 16 predicted proteins | sample GraSluR1_MG_8_FD_207233 | JGI IMG/M metagenome (GOLD analysis project Ga0334885, IMG submission 207233) | Sludge microbial communities from methane-producing bioreactor in Wageningen University, Netherlands - Granular Sludge_31_05-R1 | ecosystem: Engineered > Bioreactor > Anaerobic >...
ATTTCGGAGAGTTAGATGTCGTTACCGATGGGCAAACCCCAATAGTGCTTGATGTTAATAACGTAGTTGGCGGTGGTAATGTTCCCATGCTTTCGGGGACTGATATATTTAAAGAGATAGACGATACCCTTATAAACTTTTTGTACAAATGGTTAGGTAATACCATAATAGAATAATGGATAAAATTTTACAGGCACACTTCAGTCAAAGCGTGAAGTTCTTTGAAAACGATTTTCTTAAACGATGGAATATAAAACCATACAGTAACCCTAACGCGCCCGCGATCTTTCTTGGGGTTTGTCGGCCTGAAGATGTAACGGTTATCAATAATCACAAAGACTTTAAGCTGGTTTGCAACACCGGGAAACTAAGAGACATTTTTCACTTAATCAATTCAGAAAATGTGGTTGTTACTGCAACCATGGGCGGGCTTGCCGACGATGAGCGATTCAATCTTGAACCCACCTATCAATACAAAGAAGCATCGTTTGAAATTAAGGACTTTTCTCCATTCTTGCCCAATCCCCTCGGCCCTAAGGTCTATTGCTACTTAGGCAACGAAAGCGGAAAGCATGTTATGGGGTATGAGGTGGCCATGGAGGTTAAGGAACGCATCCCATTTGAAATGATTATAGGAATGCAGGGCAAAAGCATGAATTATGTAAAGGAAAATTACTACGACCAATGCTTTGTAAACCTAAAGCCATCCATTACTGGCGGACTTACAACCGCTTGCGAGTTGGCCCATATGGGACGATTCACCATATCAAACTCCAAAGCACCCTTTTGTAAAGGATGGGAAACTGTTGACGATATTGTGAATATCATTAATCAGGAGTGCTTTAAGATCAACTCAATCCAACCTTCAATAATTGGTAATTTCTTTAATGTTGACAAGAAGTGGAAGGAGGTATCGTTTTGGTTGTAGGAAACGGACTTATAGCAAAGGCATTCTCGCACCATGCCAATAACCCCGATGTAATAATTTTTGCTTCGGGTGTTTCTGATTCCGCTTGCATCGATTATAGAGAATTCAACCGAGAGCGCATGCTTCGGGGTGGTGTTACTTTTTACAGCATCCCTGATGTTCTTTATGCGTGGAGATTTCGAGTCTTTAAACCAACCTAAAAAATATAAACTATGAACGATTTAACTAGAATTACAAATTGGCTTGATGATCCCAAAAGGGATTTCGCCCAGGGCATTATACTGTTCAATCGGTATAAGGTCAACAACAAGATGGATGAGTTTTTTAGAAACAACGCCAGCAAACCTTCGTCGGCTGTAATGTCGTTGCTTATAGAAAAGCTGAATGCGATAAAGCTTCGGCTTGTAGCAAACCCAAAGCTATTTATCGATAGCATTGTGAAAGAATCTACAAGAAAACCCTTTGGGTCTAAATTAGAAACACCTAAGGTTAAACCAAAAAACGTTGCCACACCTTCTCCCGCTGCAGTACCCGTTGTTGATTTCAGCAGTCTTCCTCGGAATCTTGCCAAGGACTACGAAAGAATTAAAGAAATTGTTCCCCTTCTGGGAGGTCTAAAGGCTAAGCTAAATGCTTGTAATAACAACGCCGAGGCTAAGGTTATCTGTGAGCAGATCGTCTCCCTGGATACTGAAAAAAGAACTCTTTGGGCTGGAATAGACGAGTTTAATGGCAAAACTTCCGAAGAGCGCAACAAAATTCTTTCCCCAAACTTCGAAAGGATTGAGGCCCTTAACAAGAAGCTTAAGGTAACAAAGGATAGCCTTACCAGGAAGATGAAGGTCGTTGAAGAGCACAAGAAGCACAGGAAGCACTTAGTTCCTAAGGGTTTAAAAAAGATTGAAGAGTATGAAAAAACAATCGAAAAGCTTGAAAAGGAGATTAAAGAGCTTAGCTGATATAATAATTAAGCCAAACGATGTTATTCCTTTCTTTAGCGAGGGCAACTGGAGCCTATACCAGTTGCTCTCGCACTGCCTTGCCTATTCTGGCAAGGCTAAAATTAAAATATCTTCCTTCTCTCTAAGCGAGAACGCCATTCGCTCTTTTATTAATGATCGTGATAATGGATTGATTGAAGACATGGTAATGCTTTTCGACATCTCTATACCCAAGCGAAAATTTGACATGATGCTTTTCGCGCACGAGGTAATTTCGGAGGTACGCCTTGCCCCAAACCACAGCAAGGTTGTTTTAATTTCTGGCGATATCATGGACATTGCCATTATCAGCAGCCATAACCTTACTCCCAATCCACGAATTGAAGCGGGATGCATCTTTACTCTTCCCGAAATTTTCGCGTATTACAATGATATGTTCGACCAGTTTTTTAACAAAGCGTTACCTTTTAATGCTTTTGGCGATGAATGATGAAACAACATCTTTGGTAACCGATATGGCTGCGGCTCTAATGATGCCCAGTGAAATAGCCATTTTAATTGACATAAACCCTGATGATGCTGAATACTTCGTTAAAAATAAACCCGACAACTGGTTTACCATTGCATACATGAAGGGCCGACTGAAAACCAAGCTTGATCTTAGGAAAAAGATTGTTCAACTAGCAAAAGCTGGGAGTCCGCAGGCCGAACTCCTCGCCGATAAGTACCTAAACCTGGAATAATATGCCACGAAAAGAGCCATTGGCCAATAAAATATTCAAGAACCTTTACAGGGATCCCGACGATACTCCCGTAAGGTTTTCTGATAATGAGCTGGGCGTTAAAAAAATGTATGAGGATGCTTTCGCCAAGTGGATTGGCGACCCCTCGCTTGGAGATCATCACATTATCAATCTTTTAATGAACGAGCATGGCAGAAGCAAAACCCAGGCATGGAGAGATGTTGCCATAATTAAAAATGTGCTTGGCGACATTAAGAACGCCAACAAGGAATGGCAGCGCTACACTGTTATCAGCATGCTTAAAGAAGCTTACGAACTTGCTAAAACCAAGAAGGATCCCAAGGCAATGGCTATTGCTGCCGATAAGCTAGGTAAATATACTAAGCTCGATAAGGACGACATGGACAATATCCCCTGGGAAGAAATTATCCCACCATCTTTCGAACCATCGGCTGATCCTAAGCTATTGGGGATTCCCGACGGCAATCAAACAATTGAAGAGATAATGGAGCTTAAGCGCAAGCTACGTGCTAAGTATATCAAAAAATCGGCTATTGTTGATGCCGAAATAGTTAACGATGAACAATCCTTGTAAATACTTCAATCAGCCCCAATCTGAGGCAATGGCTGTAAACGCTAAGGATGAGTATATCATTGCTTCGCGCGGGTTGGGTAAATCTGAGGGGTTCGATGCCAGGGTAATGCTTCGCAATATCTTTGCCATGCCCCGAAGCAACGGAGCAATTCTTTCTCCTACCTACGCTAAGCTGCTCCAGAATACATTGCCCGCTATGGCTTACGCTCTGTCTCGCTGGGGCTACCATCGCGATAGGCACTACTATATCGGTCGCCGTCCACCTAAAACGGCCAACTTTGCCAAACCGCTTCGCGAACCCTTCAGCTACGATCATGTTATCGTCTGGTTCAATGGATCCATTCAGCATCTTGTTTCTTTCGACAGGACCATGAGCACAAACTCCATGAGCCTGGACTATATCATTGCTCCTGAGGCTAGATTCCTTAATTTCGATAAGATTAAAAGTGAAGTAAACCCTGCTGTTCGTGGCAATAGGGAACATTTTAGCGCTTGCCCCTGGCACGGTGGATCTTTCTTCTCAACGGATATGCCTACCTCTAAGAGCGGAACATGGCTTCTTGATAAAGAGAAGGAGATGGATAAGGACTTGATAAACCTAATCAAGCTGCTGTACATCGACTATAAATCAACTAAGGAAAAATTTAGGGATAACGAAACTCTACACTCCAAGCGCAAGTTGGCACAGCTGGAGGCAGAGTTATCTGAACTTAGATCTAACGCTCTTTTCTTTGCCGAGTACTCCGCCATTGACAACGTCGAAATTCTCGGAGAGGATTGGATCGCTAAACAGAAGCGTGAGTTGCCCTCGCTGATCTTTCAAACCGCCATTCTTAATATGCGGCTTAAGAAAATACCCAACGGTTTCTATTCGTCATTCGACGAGGAAACTCACTGCTACACTCCTAAGGCTAGCGCTATCCTTGATCTTCTTGGCTATAATCTCGACAAGAAGAGGAATTGCCTGTGGGATACCGATGTTAATCCCAATGCCCCCCTATCAATTGCCAATGATTACAATGCGGCCATTAATAATCTTGTGGTAGGTCAAACGAGGGGAAGGTTTGCCCGAACGCTCAAATCCTTTTTCGTTAAGACCCCTAAGAAGCTAAAGGATGTGGTTAACGATTTCTGCGATTACTATGAGCCCCATTTGTGCCGCGACGTTATATACTACTACGATACTACAGCAACTAACCAGGATGCTGCAGGTAATCTTACCTTTTTTGAAACGGTTATGCAGGTCCTTCAATCCCGGGGGTGGAGGGTTACCCCTAAGTTTATAGGGCAACCTATGCGGCACGATACTAAACACGAAATGATTAATAATGGTATGAAGGGTGACGATAGGTATCTATTTCCTATGTTTAATCTTCATAACTGCGAGTACCTTAAGCTTGCAATGGAGCAAACTGGCATTAAGATAGGTAGGAACGGCTTTGAAAAGGATAAGAGCGCAGAGAAGTATGAGGACTCTCCAGAACAGCCCGATGAAACAAAAACCCACGTTACTGATGCCTTTGATACGCTTTACATTGGTATGTGTCTCTTCCCGGTTGATATTACTTCTGATGATGGGGTGAGCGTGTTTATTTAATTTTTTTTGGAGGTTGCGCAACCACTTATACCTTTCGTTCCCGCTTAAGCTGGGGTAAGCCCGCAAACTGGGCATTCCCCCCAACATTAACCGCTCACTTCCAGTATAACAGGTTGCGCCGGGCTTTCCGCTATATCTTTTGCAAAGAACGCAAAAGGATGCCGCTGCAATCCCTAACCCTAAGAACTAAACAGGGCAGAGTATTGCAGCAAACGCAATACACTGCCCTTTCCTTAACCTTTAATATGGTATCGCCTGCACACACCACGTGCAGGCGATCCTGTTTCAGGGGGCGGGCGGTGAATAGCCAAGCCAAAAGAGCCAATAAACTGTATATCAATAGCATATAACAGAAAACCAAAACCGCTGCCCAGAGCGACACCGAAAGGGCGCTGCGGGGTCATCTGACTGTAAAGGGGGTTTTTACCCCCTTTACCCCTGTTTATAGAATTGATGTAAAATTTTTTCAGCAATTTTTTTTGAATTTTTTTTATTTTTTTGCTGTTTTCTTTTTTCTTTTTTTTCAGACGCTTTTTTGTCCTTTCCTTCCCGCTCCCATTTATTTTTCTTCGTGTAAAATTCTAAACGAATGATACACGCCTCAATTATTCCTTCGCTAATGGAGCAAACCGATGAGAAGGGGAAACCTAAACGGGTTAACCTTAAGATCCGTAAGCTATCAACTGGCGAAGAGATTGAAGCCAACGATGTTATTCTCACATCGTACTACCACCGCAATGGCACTCTTAACATAAAGTACCCTAACGGTGAAATTCGAAAAATTCATTTGGTGCTAATCACTGTATTTAACGGCAAGGAGGTTTACCTATGAGTTCAATTAATATAATTGGCGATTATGCCATTCTTAAAGGCGCTGGCGCCATTGTGAATATGCCGGCACCCAAAACGCTTTATGCAAAACCTCCAAACAATCCAAAAAAATTTCAAATTGAAGGCAAGGGAACAGAATATCGAGGGATTGCCTGGTGGGGCGACGATAATTTGTTGCCTCAAACGCTTATGGATAAGGTTTATGCTAACCCTATTGTGAGTAGCGCCATGCAGTTCCGAAGCCTACTTACCTTTGGCGATGGTGTGGTGATCACCAGGAAGGATGCCGATGGGAAGTTTAAACCCCACGATGGCTTTAAGGAGATTAACCAGTTCTTTGCCGACAATGATATCAACGGATATCTGCTTGAATCTGCGACAGATCTTCAGTTTTTCTTTAAGATATTTCCTTCAGTTATAGCCAATAATGAGGCAAAACCGAAGATTGTTCAGCTGTACCACAAGGAGGCTGCCTTCTCTCGGCTTGAGGTGATGAACGATGATGGCATCATAGAGCATCACTTCTACTCAGCGCGATGGGGCGAAGAGGATCCTCCTAACGATCTTAAGGCAACACCTATGCTTTCACCCATAAATCCCATTAAGGATATAAAGTATAAGCTGGGGCTTGAACCAGACCCCATGAACAAGGTTAAGCCGGTAAAGTACCGCGAGTTTGTAATACCCATCGACTTCATCTCGCCAGGCCGATTCTACTATCCAAAACCTTACTGGACCAGTATCATCGAAAGCGGCTGGTACGACTTCGCCCAGAAAATTCCTGATTTTAAGCGCGCGTTGCTTAATAATGGTATGGTGATAAAATACCATGTGGAACTTCATCCTGAGTTCTACCAAAAACTATACGATGAACAGAAGGCCACCACCGAAGATCAAAAGAAAACCGTTAAAACAACGTGGCTCGAAAATCTCAATAACTTCTTGAGTAATCCCGAAAATGCCGGAAAAACTTTTGTAAGCAAAAAGTATCAGATGGGCACAGAGCTTCTATCAATGATCACCATCACACCTTTGAAGAATGAGTACACCGGTGGTGAGTACCTTGGCGACCTTGAGGAGGTTTCAAATATTATGAGCTACGGCATGAACGTTCACCCGAGCATCATTGGGAGTAGCCCCGGTAAAAACAAGAGCATCAACGGAACAGAAGCCCGCGAGCTGTTCATCATTCAGCAGGCAATGATTAAGGCATACCGGCACAAGCTGCTATACCCCCTATATCTTATTAAGTCAGTTAATGGCTGGCCAGAGGAAGCGCACTTTACCATCCCAAACCTGGAGCTAACCACCATTGATAAAGGCACCGGCGCCGAAAAAACCATATCTCAACCCGCCATTGAATAGCATAATACTTTAACCTTTATCCTTTAACCTTTAACCTTGATCCCCATGCTCATAACAACCGAACAAGCCAAAGAGCACCTTAAGATCAACGCAACGTTGAACGAGGCAACCTTCTCTCCTTTTATCTCCGATGCCGAGAAGAAATACCTAAAACCATTCATCGGAAACGAACTCTTTGCTCTTCTTAGCACATGGGCAGAAACCAAGGATGATGACGAGGAAGAACTCGCTGCTCTATACCCCTACGTTGTTGCCGTGGTGGCCCGTGGTACAATGCTAATTGCCGCTCCGCACATGGATTTGAACATCGGAGAATCGGGTTTTAGCGTTACCAGTACAAATAATTTTGCTCCAGCCTCAAGAGAAAGGGTTAAGGATTACATGAAGAGCCTTGAGGAGCTGGTGTGGAGCAATGTGGAAAACCTGCTGGAGTTCCTTGAGGAGAATAAGGACGACTACGATGAGTGGGTAGAGTCGTCGGCATACACCATGCAGATCCGCAACCTTATCAACTCTGCCTTAGAGTTCGATAATTATGTTGATATCGATCAGAGCCGGCTGGCATTTCAAAAGCTTCGCAAGGAGATGGATAACATGGAGGAGATGAGGGTTAAAACGCTAATCTCTCCGGAACTATTCGATTACCTAATCAGTAAAATTCAAGAAGATGAAGAATTCGAAGAGAAAGAAGCAATTCTGGTGCGCCACCTACGCGGCTTCGTTGCCAATGCAGTGGCAGCAAAACACCTCAGCAGGGACACCGCCCATGTGGCTCAGTTCCACTACAACGAAGCCCGAGAGCTAATCAATAAATACCCCGATGACTTTCCTCTGTACGCAGAGAGCGATTACTACGACGCGGCCGAGCCGTTCTTTTCTGATTTCGAGAACAGCGAGGATTTAGGAATATTTGTTGCAAACTAAAGGCTAGCGAATGATAAATGTTACATTTCAGAACGATGTGTACCAGCTTCCCGAGAAGTGGGACGAGATTACCGGTCCTCAACTCGAAACGCTTGCTCAGCTTATTCAGAAAGGGCTAACCGAAAACGAATTGCTGTTCCGTTTCGCCCTATTCTGCATGGGAATGCGTATGGCCTGGAGGTATAGCTTAAGGGTTAATAACCTCGATTGTTACTACGTTAGGCACGGTATTACAAGGATATACCTTGTTTCTCCGTTTCAAATGGCCGTGCTGGCCCAATCGATTAGCTGGATGGTTGATGACAACCGCATCAACCCTAAAATCACAAAGAACCATTACCATGAGTTTTATCCATGTCGCTACCGCAGGCTTTTTGGCCCTGCTGATGCCATTTCTAATCTTCTTACCAGCGAGTGGATCCTTGCTGAAATGGAGCGTATTGCCTGGAACAATTCAAAGAACGAGCATCATCTTAACCGGCTCCTGGCTATCCTTTGGCGCCCAACAGCCAGCAATCATCCCGATGGGGACAGGCGCGCCCCCTTTCAGGAGGCAACGTTTGAGAAGCGCATTGATCAAATCGCTAAAATTAAACCATTCCAAAAGCAGGTGATGCTATGGTATTACGAAGCTTGCATTGCCTTCCTTGCAGAAAAGTTTAAGGATGTCTTCTCTGAAGGGGAAGCATCTGGGAAAGACCCCGTCGATGGGTTTATGCAGCTTGTAACCGACCTGGCAAAAGACGACCTGTCGAAAATTGACAAAATCCACTCTTCACCGCTGTTCCAAACGCTATACACGTTGCAATCGATTATAGAAAAGCACAACAAACGAAAGGATAAGAATGATGTTTGATTTCTTTGAGTACTCAGAGGATATTGCCACCAACCTAAGGGATATTGCCCACACCGATAGCAAACCACGATTCTTTAAGAGCACAGGCCTTGCTTCGCTCGATGGGTTAATGGCTAATATATCCAGCGCTAACTTCCCCTGCATGGTTGCCGAGGATGGCAAGGATCAACGCATGGAGGATAACAACTCCGACAATCCCATGTACCGCCCTTTCTTCACTTGGTTCTTCCTTTTTCAAGCGAATGCAGGTAACGATAAGGAGATCATGGAGGCCCGCGATAAGGCAATGGAAACTGCAAAGAAGGCGGTATCTCGTCTATACTACGATCATATAAATGCCTACAATGGCCTTGAACTTCTGCTGCCCAACTCCATCAGCTTTCAGGGCGTGGGTCCGCTTGGCGATATGGGGCATGGCGTTATGGTTACCTTTACGCTGCGCGAAGCGGCTATGGTTTTTGATACCGACGATTGGCTAGACCTGTAAGCTATGATTACCCAAACTGTAACCGATTGGGCAAGAATAACCGTTGAGCGCTGGGAGGAGAAGATAACCCAGCTAGGGATTGGCGATAGCAATACGCTGATTAACTCCTTTACCCACGAGGTTATAACCGCCAGCAACGGCAACCCCGAGCTTATAAAATTTACCTTTCAGTACTACGGCCGCATGGTTGATATGGGTGTGGGCCGAGGCGTTCCGCTCGCAGAGGTAGCCAATAGCAACCGGAAACCCAAAGCCTGGTACAGCAAGGTATTTGCCCGCGAGATGCACAAGCTTGCCGAAAACCTTGCCAAGGCCTACGGACAGAGAGCCGTTACATTAATTGTTAACGAAATACAGCAGGGCCAATAATTTTTTTGTATATTGCGGTATTGTTTAACCTAAACCAATATCGTATGGGCATATTTGATGTATTTAAACAAAACAATCCACAAGCAAAGGGATAAGATAAAAAATGATGAAATTTTAGGTTCAGTTGGGGTGCTGAGCACCTCGACTGGAGCAGATAAAAAGCAGTACGAAATGTTCTGTATCCCCTTCCGTTTTGTATTCGGTTGGCTCTTTTCAATCAACCCTAAGAACGTGGCCCCCGAGGCCCGTGAAGCCGTACTGAAGTACAAGCTGGAATGTTACAATGTTCTGTACAACCACTTCACGGCGCACGCCGAGTTCTACGAGTACAAGCAGGCGCTTGTGCATCAAAAGAATACTGAGCTGCGCATTATTAAAGCCGAGTTTAACACCGCCAAGAACCGGCTCGACGATGCCAAGAAGGAGTTTGATGATATTATGGACTTAACCTTTGAGCAGTGGGATGCCAGCCGCAAGCAGCTTAGAATAGAGTTTAAGGAGGAGCACCATGGGCAAGAAGGTTAACAAGGAGAAGGAAACCCAAAGGTTTGCCCCAACCGACTACCGAAAAAAGGTTGATGGGTGGTTCGAAACGCTGGAACCCCTGAATAAAACCGCATCGGTATCGCAAAAGCTTCTGGCGCATATTGAGCTTAAAGCTTTTGTTAAGCAGTTCCTGATTGAGTAAATCATTACTTTTTGCTACAAATTAAGCCGCGCAAGCGGCTTTTTTTGTCCTTTCAAACCCACCATTCCCTTAGCTTCTTTGCCAAAAATCTATCATATGGCAAGGAACGAACAGAATGCGATTACCAACGTAAGCATCAACGATCAGAACGCTTCGACGGTGCTGGATCAGCTGAAGCAAAAGGCCGATTCCTACCGAAGGGCCATGACCGAGGCAAATAAGGCAAACGATCTTACGGGATATAAGAAAGCCGAGGCGGAGCTTAAGAAAACCGAGCGAACGATGACCTCGCTCAAGAAGGCCACATTTGATGTTAACCAGGTGATGAAGAACCTCTCCACCACCAGCATGAACGATCTTACCCGTACTCAACGCCAGCTGCAAGCCGAGCTAAAAAAAACCACCAGAGGAACGGCCGAGTATATTGAGAAGAGCAAGCAGCTAAGGCTGGTTTCCGCAGAACTACGTAAGGTTAAAGTTGAGATGACTGGTGTTGCCGGAAGCCAGCAGGGAATGCTTAACAGGGTAGCCAGCGGCTTTAACCGCTTTGGCGGAATGGCTCTTGGTGCCATTGCTGCCGTTACCGGAGTTGGATTGGGGTTACGCAAGCTAGCTCAGGATGCAGATGCATACAATGCTAAAGTAGCAGAGCTGTCTGCAATTACCGGATTAGCCGGCGAGGAGCTGAACTGGCTTTCCGAAGAGGCTAAAAAACTTTCTGTAAGCACCACCGAAGATGGTATTAGAATCACCAGAAGTGCTGATGAAATTGTTGATGCCTTTAAGCTTATGGGAAGCGCCAAACCCGAACTGCTCGAGAATAAGGAGGCCCTTGCAGCCGTTACCACCGAGGCGCTTAAGCTTGCCGAGGCAGCAAAAATGGACACAGCCGTTGCCGTTGAATCGTTGGCCAATGTGATGAACCAATTCGGTGCCGATGCAAGCCAGGCAAGCGATTACATCAACGTGCTGGCTGCTGGCTCTAAGTTCGGAGCGGCCGCCGTGGATCAGATCGCCACATCAATTATTAAGTTCGGTCCTGCGGCAGCAAGCGCAAATATCTCGGTTGAGGAGTCGGTTGGACTTATTGAAACCCTTGCTGAAAAAGGAGTAAAAGGCGAAATTGCCGGAACCCAACTGCGTACAGCGCTGCTAAAGCTCCAAACCGGTGCCGATGAGTTTAACCCCAAGGTTGTTGGGCTTAATAAGGCGCTGGAAAACTTAAAGAACGAAAATCTTAGCGCTGCCGAGATAGTTAAGATCTTTGGGCAGGAGGCTTACACCGCCGGTGCAATTCTAATTGAAAATGCCGATAGGGTCGATCATTTCACCCAGTCAGTAACGGACACCAATATAGCCACCGAACAGGCCATAATCAATACCGAAACCAACTCAGCAGCCCTGGAGCAGGCTCGTAACCGTTTTAAGCTGGCAGCCATGGAGCTGGGACAGCGACTTTCGCCCGCATTCCGAGGAGTAACCGTTACTGCCGGAACGCTAACCAAGGTGCTGATTGCCCTTGTAAAATTTCTGGATCAGTATGGGAAATACATTGTTATAGCAGTAGCAGGGATTACGGCATATACTATTGCAGTAAAAGCACAAGTAATTTGGACTAACATTGTTACGGCTGCCACCTGGTTGAGCCAAAAAGCCATGCTTGCCTTTAATGCTGCAACAAAGGCAAACCCAATTGGACTTGTAGTAGGTCTTTTGGCGGCGGCAGCGGCGGCATTTGCTATTTTTAGAAATAAAGCCGATGATGCTTCAGCATCACAAAAAAAATTAAACGAGGCAATTAAAGAATTTGATGAGCTGATGAAAGACACCCGTAGCATAGAAGAGCGGATGCGTACAATTGAAAATCTTAATAAAAGACAACTAAATACCCTTAAAAATGATTTAAAACAACAAATTGAAGCACACGAAGATAATGCTGCTAAAATGGATGTGCTAATAGCAAAAAATACTGAACGTATTGAAAAAAATAACGAGGGTATTAAATTATCACGCGAAAACATTAATAATGCTACAAGCGAAGAAACCAAAAAGTTTTATCAGAATCAATTAGATCAGACAATAGCTTTTTACAACCAAGAATTTGTTTCTCGCAAAAATTCAAACAATAAATCTATTGTTCAACTAAAGGAATACTTAAGCGCAGTAATGCTTAATATCAAAAACTTTCAGGAAAACGATACAACAGAAAAATCCTACGACGATCTACTGGAGGCCCTTGAGGAGCTGAACAAAAAGCGCAGGCTCGAAATACACCGCGATTACCTTCAGCAGAAGATCGACAAGGAAAAGTTCGACTGGGAGTTACAGCTACAAGAGATTGCACACCTTGAGGCTTTGCTTGCGCTAAGGCGCAAATTTGGTGAGGATACCTACGACACAGAGTTTAAGCTTACCCAGGAGCGCATCAAGTTAATGGAGAAAATCGATGCATCGATACAAAAAAGTATCGACGATCAGGTTAAGCTCAATATCGAAAAGTTCGATAACGAAAAGTACATTGACGAAAACCTAAAGGCAACCGAGAACTTCCTTGATGAGGAGTATAAACTTTGGAAGGATGAGAACGACAGGCTGGCGCAGCTTGACAAGGAAGCCCTTGAGCGAAAGATACAGGAAGCCGAGCAGTACCGGGCCATTACAGATAACCTTGCTGCTTCCGTGGGCGATCTGCTTGGGCGTATGGCCACCGATACGGAGATGACAGCCCAGGAGGTTGCAAAAAATTTACTTCTTATTGCGCTCGATAGCGCTCATGGTATTGCCCGTATGGCCATAGCAGAGATATGGGCGCGTAGTCTTGCCTCAGCAGAAAGCGTTGCCACCTGGGGTGCTGCTGGAGTGGCAAAAGCTTTGGCTATATCGGCTCTTGTTGAAGCCGCCTTTACTGGGCTTAAAGCAGCCGTTTCCTCGGTGGGACAACGCTACGCCGGTAAGTACGATGTAATTGGCGAGGACGATGGCCGATTATATTCCAACGTGCCATACCGGGGCAGCATGAAAACAGGGATATATTCACGCCCAACCCTGGTAGCCGAGCGAGGCTCTGAGCTGGTTGTTGATGCCGGCACGCTACGTAATATGTCCGTTAACTTCCCCGATGTGCTACCCAAGATCCGCGCCAGCATGGTTCCACAAAGGGCAGAGGGTAACGTTGCAACCCACTATGCAACTCGCAACTCGCAACCCGAAACCCAAAACCCGCAACCAGTGGATCCCGAAATTAAAAACCTGCTAAAACTACTTTATCAGCAACTCTCAAAGCCGTTACAGGCAAGCATGAGTTATGGGCACTGGAAAACCCAAACCGAAAAAGCACAACGTATTGAAAATATGGCATCCCGCAACCCATAACCTTTATCCTTTAACCTTGAAAAATTTGTCCTTTCAAAAACCCCCTCACCCAATTATATTAGCAAAAAATTACAGCAATGGTATTTTATAACTTGAAAGAGGAACAGCAATGACACCAGAACTATACGAAGTACTTTTCAAGATTGCTGGGGGATTTGTTATAGTCCTTATCGGCATTATTATCTGGGCTGCCCAGCGGCTTGTTAGTAACGTGGG
>Ga0334885_1003720_pt1 | contig 13894 bp, 10 predicted proteins | sample GraSluR1_MG_8_FD_207233 | JGI IMG/M metagenome (GOLD analysis project Ga0334885, IMG submission 207233) | Sludge microbial communities from methane-producing bioreactor in Wageningen University, Netherlands - Granular Sludge_31_05-R1 | ecosystem: Engineered > Bioreactor > Anaerobic >...
GCGGACTCGCAGTTCAACGCGACCCTCGTTCGCAACGGAGGGTACGCCTTCTACACCTATGACGCCGAGAAGCTGGCCGGGCTGATGGTGGGTGTCGGCCAGGTGGAGGTCGGGGAGGCCAAGCTGATCCACTAGAGCACGTCGCCGGGGACCCCGGTTGCCCCGGCGCGTGCCATCCTGAGCCCCTCCGCCCGCTCTGAGCGGGCGGAGGGGCGAGGGCACCGGACCCGCCGCGGCGACCCCGGGCTTTCCACCCGGGCGGCCCCCCCGGCCGGAGCAATAGAGGCCAGGACGGTACCGACAGCTCACCACGGCCCCCCGCAGGCACACGCAGCGCCCCGGGGGGCCGCTGCATTCCGCCGACGCGCTGCAGCGGCCGGCTCGCCGCGTGCCGGACGGCCCGCCTCGAGCATAGGCCCGCTCATTGGCACCCGAGCCTCAACGCGATAGCGACCGGCAACCGGCGCCCATGTGGACGGGCGAAGGTCGCCGCGAGCGGCCAAAGCGTTGGCGGCCACGCGTCGGTCATCAGCGCTCTTGCAGCGAGAGCGTTCCGGTCTACAAGACAAGATGGTCCGTCGGGCGAAGGACTGTGGCCCCCCGGCGGGGAATGTAGGGCATATGGCGCCACATCCTCTGTGGGGCTTGTGTGTTCCGGGGTTCCGCCCGCCGTGGCCCCCCGGAGAGACTCGGTGCTTCACCTCGACACTTCAGACGGGAGGCTGGGATAATGGCCGAACCATCCAACGCGGGACTCACCGGGCCGGGGAAGGTTGTGGTGGTTCTGGTGGCCCTGGCCCTGGCCGGTGGGGGCTTCTACCTCATGCGCGACAGGCTGCTTCCGGAGGGCAAGCAGACCGGCGTGGTGGACATGAGCAAGATGCAGGAGCAGATGGGCAAGGTAGGGGCCAAGGATGCCGGTGGCCCCGAAGCCATGGACCCGACGGGTATCACCACGGTCAGCGAGTACGAGTACGTGCCCGGGGAGAAGCTGCCGCCGGTCAAGGGTGCCAGCGACTACAAGTGGAACAAGGCCGACCCGACCGTGGTGTTCCCGATCAACGTCTGGATCGGCTGGCTGCCGATCGTGGCCGCCAACGGAGGCTTTGACCCCAATACCGAGAGCATCTTCTACAAGAAGCACGGGTTCAAGGTGCAGTTGCAGCTCATCGACGACCCCGTGGCCGCCCGGGATGCCTATGCCACGGGCCAAAGCCACATCCTGTGGGGCACACTGGACATGATCGCCCTGTTCGCCCCCGAGTTGATGAAGGACAGCCGCACCGCGCCCCGGGTCTTCCAGCAGATCGACTGGTCCAGCGGCGGCGACGGCATCGTCGTCCGCGAGAAGATCAAGAGCGTAGAGGACCTCAAGGGCAAGACAATCGTCTATGCCCAGAACAGCCCGTCTCAGTATTACTTCTCCACCATGCTGCTGTTCGCCGGCATCCAGCCCATTGAGGTGACCCACAAGTACACCAACTCGGCCTTCGAGGCCTCGGCCGCTTTCGTCGCCGACCGCGACATCGACGCCTGCGTCAGTTGGGCCCCCGACATCTACAACATCCCGGAGAAGGTTCCCGGGGCCAAGCTACTGTCCACCACGGCCGAGGCGGCCAAGGTCATCACCGACGTCTGGGCCGCCCGGGCGGACTTCGCCCGCGATCACCCGGAGATCATCAAGGGCCTCGTAGCCGGCACGTTCGAGGCCATGGCCAAGCTGGACAAAGATGCGGCCTTCCAGAAGAAGGCCTGTCAGTGGCTGGCCAAGGGCTACGGCTTCTCCCTGGAAGAGGTGGAGGGGATGCTGCAGGATGCCCACTCCACCAACTTCGCGGAGAACAAGCAGTTCTTCCTCAACGCCAACAATCCCACGAACTTCGAGCGCACCTGGGACCGGATCAACTTCGTGTACAAGGAACTGGGCAAGATCGACAAGCCCGTTCCCTTCGATCAGGTCATGGACTTCTCGGTGATCAAGGCCCTGGACAAGGAGAAGGCCTTCGCCGACCAGACCGACACGTACACGGCCAAGTTCGCCCCCACCGACTGGGACCGCACCGCCGAGGCGCCGCTTTTGAAGCACGTGATTCGCATCCACTTCTACCCCAACTCGCCGGACCTATTCCACCCGGCCGATGATGAGTTCGGCAACCCGGTGAAGGGCCAGCTCTACGACCCGTCGGTGAATCAAACCCTCGAGCGCGTCGCACAGCTCGCGGGGCAGTTCGACAGGGCCGTGGTCGTTATCACCGGCCACACGGATGATTCCATGCGCGACCGAGCGCCGTACGATCAGGTGAAGAGGCTCTCCGAGGAGCGTGCCGAGGCGGTGAAGCAGGCGCTGATCAAGCGGTACAAGTTCGAGGAGGGCAAATTCCGCGCCGAGGGCAAGGCCTGGGACGTGCCCGCCAATCCCAATGACCCGCACAACCACGCGCAGAATCGCCGCGTGGAGATCGCCGTCTACCCCCTCGAGGGCGAGTAAGACATGAGTGAGGCTCCACAGGAAGGCAAACGGGGGCCGTTGCGGTCGCTGCTTGCCTTCTTCTTCCACACCGAACGCGGTCAGGACGAGCCTCCGGTGGATGACGGGTCGGCCCCGGCCCCGGAGGAGGAGGCGGCGATTCCGGACCTCGGTGAGCTACCCCAGGCCCCCGCTCCCCGCTCACGGCTGTTTCGGGTTCGCGAGCGCACGGCACCGGCCCTGCGAGTGCTACTGGGCGTATTGCCCTTCGCCCTGTTTTTTGTCTGGTGGCTGTGGGCCACGGCCGGAGCGGAGCCGGAGCTGCGGAGGATCTCATCCACGATCCTGCCCAGTCCGGCGGAGGTGATCTCACGGCTCCCTGAGCTGTGGTACGACAGCGCCCTGATGCGCAATATCCTGCTCAGTCTGGTCCGGGTTCTCGGCGGGTTCGCGGTGGCCGTGCTCATCGCACTTCCGCTGGGTATCGCGATGGCCGCCTTCAGCCGCATCGGCGCCACCTTCGGGCTGGTCACGGCGCTGCTTTCGTACCTGCCGATCCCGGCCATCGTGCCGCTCACCATGGCCTGGTGGAAGACGGGTGAGGAGCAGAAGGTGGGCTTTCTGGCTCTGGCGACCTTCGCCTATCTGCTGCCGTTGGTGGTGCGACACATCGGCGCCGTGGACCACAAGTACCTGCTCAGCGCCTACGCCCAGGGAGCCGGCTCGTGGCAATTGGTGAGCCGCGTCCTGGTGCCCATCGCCCTGCCGGACATCTTCAATGCCCTGCGCCTGTGTCTGGGGATCGGTTGGACGTACATCGTCCTGGCCGAGGTGATCAAGGCCGGCGAGGGTGTGGGCGGCGTAGGGAACCTCATCATGGTCTTCCAGCGCCGCGGCCACATGGAGGAGGTCTACCTGACGGTGGCCTCGATCATGATCGTTGGCGCCATCCTGGACAGGACCTGCGGCTGGCTGAGCAACCGGCTGTTCCCATACAGGGCGGCGCGCGGTGAGGGTTAGCGCCCGAATCTTCCCAGTGGAGTTGGCCGGATGCCTGAAGACTGTGTGCCGGTGCTGCAGGTGAGCGATGTAGCCAAGGAGTTCCGGCGCGGCAAGCGCCCGCCGTTCCTGGCCATCACCGACGTCACTGCCACCATCAATGACCACCAGCACAGCGGGGAGTTCGTCTGCCTGCTGGGCCCCAGCGGCTGCGGCAAGTCCACCTTGCTGCAGCTCATCGCGGGCTTCGACACCCACATGCCTCCCACACGCGGTGAGATCCGGTTTCGCGGCGAGCCGGTGGTGGGGCCGTCGGCGGAGCGCGGCATGCTGTTTCAAGACTACGGCTGCTACCCGCACCTCTCGGTGCTGGACAACATCGGGTTCGGCCTGACGCTGCACTCCAGGGCCCTTGGCCTGTCGGAGAAGGACATCCGGGACATCTCGTACCTGTGGCTCGGTAAGGTGCGGCTGAGGCCGTCCGACGCGGGCAAGTACCCCCACGAGCTCTCCGGGGGCATGCGGCAGCGGGTGGCGCTGGCCCGGTGCCTGGCGCTCAAGCCCGGCTGCCTGCTGATGGACGAGCCCTTCAGCGCTCTAGATGAGCCCACCAGGCTCGGGATGCAGGACTTGATCGTGAGCCTGTGGTCGCAGATTCAGGCGACGATCATCCTCATCAGCCACAGCGTGGCGGAGGCGGTGTACCTGGGCGACCGCATCTGGCTCATGAGCGGGGCCCCGGGCACTCTTGCAGCGGAGTTCGTGGACATCCCTGTCCCAGACCCCGAGGTGCCGGCCATGGTTGCCCAGGCCGGCAGCGAGTTTGGCCACTGCGTGGCCGAGATCGGAGAGGCGTTCCGCAAGATCCTGGCCGCGCCGAGGGCGGCCATCCGGCCCGTGCACGCCGACGGCGATGGCAAGGCGCTGTGCATCGAAGGAGAGCCGTGATGGGTGGCCCCGCGGAAACGAAGGCCCGTCGCGAGCCCGGCTTCGGAGACTATCTGAAGGCGGCCTTCAACGTGCGCGTGAAGGTGCCGGGCCTCGGCGGAGTGCCGGTTAACTGGCTCTACGTCACCGCGGTGGCGGGTCTGAGCGTCGCCGCCTGGCCGATGCTGTTGGTGGGTGCCGCGGGCGAGATCGTCCTGCTCACCACGCTGGCCACCAGCGCGCGTTTCCAGCGCGCGGTGCGGGCGCAGCTTCAGACTCAGGCCGGCAACAGCACCGAGGCCGCTCTCCTGGCCATGGCCACGGGCCTCTCGGCGCAGGGACGCGCCCGGTACGATGCCTTCTCGGCCAAGTGCGATGATGTGCTGGACATCGCCGGACGCCTCGGCCAGACGGGCGGTGGCGCCCTGGAGACCTATGCCACCCATCTTGCCGAGCTGCGCGCGGTGTATGCAAGGATGCTGGTCTTCTCCGAGCTACTGTCGCGATACTCCCGAGACTGGGACAAGACCGACCCTCAGCGGGAGATCGAGCAGATCGAGAAGTCCATCGCCAGCGGCAGGCTCCCCGAGGCCGTGGTGGCCTCGCGCCGGGCCACCATTGAGGTGCTCAAGAGGCGGGCCGAGAGTCGACAGGCCGTCTGGCAGCGGGCGGGGGTGCTGCAATCCGAGATGGAGCGTCTGGAGCAGCAGGTGGCGCTCCTGCGCGACCAGGCCCTGCTCACCAGAGACCCGGCGGTGTTCTCCCAGAGCATGGACCTGGCCGCCGGGGCCCTGGAGGAGCACAACTCCTGGCTCCAGGAGAACGAGGCCTTCCTGCAATCGCTGGGAGATGCCAATCTGACCGCGTAAGGCGAAGTACGGGTCTGAAGAGGCAAGCCGACCGCACCATCGCGGTCGGCTTGGTGGGTTCTGGGGCCGTGGGGGGCAAAGGATCCCGGGAGCCGCGGTCGACGCACCGCGGAGGGCCAGAGACGAAAGGCCATAGGCGCGGTCCAGAGAAGGATCTCGCGATATCCCAGGAGATCCTTCGAGCTGCTCTTGCCGGGAGCGGACGCTCTCAGAATGACCCTCTCGGCGAAAGCGGGCTTTTCGGCCGGATCTCTACAGCGACAGCACGAACTCGCACAGATCGTCGAGCTGCCGATCGCTCAGGTGCGAGGTGCGGCCGTGGCGGTCCTCCATGTTGCGGTCGCGAAGGGTCTCCCGCATCGTCACGGCACTGCCGTCATGCAGGTACGGAGCACTGCGGAACATCTCCGCCAGGATCGGGGTGTCATAGCTGTCGTCGCGGTCGTACTTGCCCCGGGTACCCACATCGTACATGGCCAGGTCTGTATAGAGCGGTTCCGGATGGCATCTGGCGCAGCCCACCTCGCGGCTGAAGAACAGCTCCTTCCCGCGCTTGGCGGCCTCCGAGAGCTCGCCGGTTTTGGAGACAAAGGGGCTGCGCGCCGGCTGCATGGCGTCCAGGTAGGCCGACACCGTCCTGATCTCCTCTTCACGCGGCTGATGGAACTGGATGAACTTGAACCCGGTCCCGACGGCCACGGTCATGCTCGCCCGCACGCCCAGCGACATCACCGGAGGCGTCTGGCCCGATAGCAGCAGCGACTTGGCGTTCTTGGGGTTGCCGATGCCGTCATTCAGCAGGTCCCAGGCCAGACCGTCCGTGCGTCCGTCGGGGTGGCAGGTGGCGCAGGTCAGCCAGCCCTGGAAGCACACCCGCGCATCGTTGAAGAGCATCTCCCCGTGGCGCACGTCGTCCATGGGTGGTTGCTCACCAAGAGGCCACGTGGCCACCACATCCCCGCGCTCCAGACCGATCTTGCTCACCGTACCGGAGTAGTAGTTCGACACGAAGACGCCATCGGAAGCCATCACCACACCGCGCGGCCCCTCTCCCCCACTCTTGACCCGCTTGCGGACCCCGGCGCGGTACAGGGCGGTGAGGTCGTCTTCCAGCGCCACCGGATTGTCCGCGGGGCGCTCGGCGATCATCCGGTGCAGCCCGGCGGTGTCCACGATCTGCACCTCGTGGATACCCGAGGTGGTGATGCCAAGCTGCGCTCCGTCCGGCGACAGCGCCACCCCGTAGGGATTGGCGGCGCCGCGATCGAGGTCGTCGATGAGGACGGTGGCCAGACGCTTACCGGCGGCGATGTCCACCACCGTGAGGGCGTTGGTCGCGACCCAGCCCCGGTCGAGCTGGGTGGGCGGGACCAGCCAGCGCGCCAGGACGTGGGCGACGTAGGCCCACTTGCCGTCCGGCGAGCAGCACACCTGCCCCACATCCGTGGCGCCACGGGCCAGCAGCACCTCGGTCCTCTGCCCGGATGCCAGGTCCACGATGCTGACCTGCGCCCCGAGGTCGTCATCCATGTTCGATCCCAGCGGCAGATGGTTGGCAACCACAAGCTTGCCGCCGTCCGGCGTGAGCGCACAGCACCGGGGCTCTCGCACCACCTCGATATCGCGGACCTTCCTCATGTCCGCCGTGCTGATGACCGCAACGGAGTCGGAGAACTGGTTGCAGCAGTAGAGCGTTTTGCCGTCCGGAGACAGCGTGAGGCCTGTGGGTTGACGCCCGACGTCCACCGACCCCAACACCTTGAGCTCGTCGGTGCTGAGCTTGAGGACGGTGTCCTCGGTGGAGCTGCCGACGTACAGCAGGTCGGCGCCGGCCGCAAGGGCCAGGCCGTAGGGCGCGGCAGTAAGGCAGGCAGCTAGGGTCTCTCCCGTCTGCGCATCCATCGCCACCACCCGATCGGCGGTTCGGTCGGAGACGTAGAGCCGGGAGCCATCCGGCGCCAATGCCAGTTCCTGAGGCGAATGGTAGACGGCGCCGTCGGCGGTCTCGGCGCGCTCGGCGAGCATGGAGAGACCGGTGCCGACCAGGATGCATGCCGCGGCAAGGAAAAGGACTCTGCGGTTCATCGTAACGTGCCCTTCTTGGAGGCTGAGTGCACTTCGCCCCGGACAGCAGGGACGTTTCGCCTCGCGGGCGGCACTCACCTTTGCAGAACCGATGAAGGCCTGAGCACCGTCCCGGCGCTACGGCTCCCGCAGGGGCGTGAAGACCTTGCCGCAGGAGCGGCACGTCAGCGTGCTCGTCCGCATCTGGGGGCCCATCGCGACCGGCAGCGGGTTTGGGGCCCCGCAATAGGGGCACGCGGACGCCGGATAGACCCGGCGCTGCCCGCATGCGCTGCAGACATCGGGAACGGCCGCCAGATGCCGCGTCTCCACCTTGCCGCAGGCGGCACAGATACTCTCCACGGCACCGGCTTTCCTGCCCAACGGGCTTGTCGCGGGCCACAGGGCCCGACCCAGGCAGGCCACGGCGATGGCGGCGGCGATGGCGGCCACGATCAGCTTCCTGTCTCTCATGGTCTGTCCCCCCGCCGCCCCGGGGCGGCGCTCTCTCGTTCAGACTGCATGCGCTTGAGCAGTCCCGGCGGCAGTGTGGCGGGCGGCCCGACGCCGGTGGCATTCGTCTGCGCTCCGCAGCGGGCGCAGCGTGGGAAGAAGGCGGTGGGGCCCTCATCCATGAACAGCCGCGGGTTGGCGAGCAGGGTCGCCTCCCGGCCGAGGTCCCAGGCCGTCCACTCACCGCATTGCGGGCAGATCCCGGCGAAGTGCACGGTGACGCGGTGGCAGCGCGGGCAGCGCTGGGGCAGGCGCAAAGTCACGCGATGTCCCTGCCAGCCACAGCGGGTACAGACCACCGCGTTCGGGCGTTGGGGAGGGACCTTGCTTCCCGGCCGCAACTGCCAGGCCTGGTAGACGTTCCAGGCGCCGAGGACCGCGATGACCAGCCCCAGCAGCCACGCCTTGCGGTGATCCCTCAGGTGCGTCCGTACGGATGCGCCGGAATAGGGTATCGGCATGGCAGACTACTCCAGGTCCCAGTAGGTGAAGTCGTCCGGGCCGGGCCAGCCGTTCCCGAAGTCGATCAGGTCCTGCGTCGTGCCACCGTATGCCGACCCCGAGTCCGGCACGATCTGCCTGGGCAGCGCCTTGACGTGGCCGTCGGCGAAGGCGAAGTTGGCCATGCCGTTGTGGCGGAAGTGGATGGAGGGCACGGGGCGCATCCAGTACCCCCAGCTCAGGGCGAAGTAGGCCCAGTACGGGGGCTCCATGAAGGAGTACTCAATGGCGAAGGTGTTGGGGTAGAACTGTAGGAACCCGCAGTCGCAGAACATGAAGGTCCCGGAGGGGTCGTGGAGCTCGGAATCATTGGCGGCCTTGTGCGCCCCGTCCGGGCTGTAGTCGCTCCAGGCCGAGCTGCCGACGAACTCGTTGTTGTACCCGTAGCCGCCGCAGCCGGCCTCGAAGTCATTGGCGCTGCCGTCGCCGACGCGGACGTAGTCCCGGAAGCTGGGGCACTCCTTGATCTGGGCATCCCTGAGGTATGGCCACAAGGGTCCCAACTCCGGGAGGAATATGCCCTCTCCCACACCGGTGCCCTGCCGCGTGCCGTGCCACCGATAGCGCCCGCCGAACCCCGTCCAGATGTCCGAGGCGCCCATGACAAAGGTGCCGTCATTGTCGGTGGCGTACTGGATGTTGGCCATCACCAACTGCCTGAGGTTGGAGACACAGCTTGCCTGTCGGGCCTTCTCCCTTGCTCGTCCGAAGACCGGGAGCAAGATGGCCGCGAGGATCGAGATGATCGCGATCACCACGAGCAACTCGATGAGCGTGAAACCCGTCTGACGTCGCATCGACTACGCCTCCCCGTTAGCGGCGAGATTCGCCTGACGAGGGGGGGCGCGGGGAGCACAAAAGCCGCGCCTCAGAAGAGGCGCGGCTTCCCGCCATTCATAGACGGGTGACCGGGGCCCCTCTCCCTCGAGAGGTTCCTGCTGGTGACCTGCGAGGCCGTCTCCTGGCTTCCGGGTCAACCTACTCCCCGCGGCCTTCCCATCCCCGGCGGGGACAGTGGCGGTAGGCGGGTTTCGTCTCCGGTTACAGTTGCGGGGCAGCGACGGATTTGCACCGTCTTCCGACCGCCGGCGACCCAGGGCCGCCGGCCATACCTCACAGATGGTGGACGCTCAGTTGTCTCTAGCGAGATGATACTACTCGGAGCCGGCGCAGGATGCAACCCCTCGGCGACAACTTGGCGGCGTTTGAGCGCAGCGGTTGTACCGACTGACGCCGAGCTTCAGTGGGCCGACGAGGGCCTCCCATGTCGAGCAGGTCCACAGTGCCGCGCAGGCCCGGCCCCTGCGACGAGAGGTCCGGGCCTGTGGGTGTCACTCGGGGGCCCACGCCGGCCGCGTCCGGGCGCCGGGGCGATGAGCGGAGCCCGGGATGCTAGTAAATCGGTGCGTCGTTGACCAGGGAGTAGAAGCGCGTTCCCCACAGCCTGCCGGAGAGCGTGGCCTCAGGCTTGTACCACTTGGCGTGGCCGTCGGCGAAGGCGTAGTTGCAGCCCCCGTTGTGACGCTCGCGGGAGCAGTAGCGCAGGTGCGTCTGGCTCTCATCGTTGAGGTAGTCGGAGGCCGCTGCCGCGGAGGCCTCGGCGGCCTGCCAATCGGCGTCGCTGCAGTAGGAGTAGCTCGCGGCGTACCCGCTGTCGTTGTTCCACGGCGTGAAGGCGTTGGTGGGCCTGTGGCTCTTCACGGCCGCGCCGCTGGGACCGCTGGAGCCGCCGATACCGTACACGTAGTCGGTGATCTCGGCCACGGCGATCAGAGACGACGGCTCCTCGATCTCGGCCTCACTGACGACACTGAAGTGCGCTCGCGGCCGCCCCATCAGGACCTCATTGGAGATGTAGCTGATCCTCGGCGCCTGCAGGTCGAAGCTGTTCGTGGGAGCGATGCCCTTGTTCCTGTCGCTGGGGCAGACGAAAAGCTGCCAGTTCTTCACGTAGGGACCAATCATCGCACTCCAGTGCATGTATCCCGATGCTCCTCCACTACCCCACGGGTAGTAGTACGAGGGGGGATAGGTGCCGTCGTAGTCCTGCACATACATCGTCAAGCCAAGGCCGATCTGCTTCATGTTCGAGAGACAACTGGTCTGGCGCGCCTTCTCCCGGGCCTTGGCAAAGACCGGGAACAGGATCGCCGCCAGGATCGCGATGATCGCGATCACAACCAACAACTCGATGAGCGTGAAGCCACGCTTCATCTCTCTCCCTCCATCCTTCGTCTGGTATGGTCGGGCGGCCGGGCCGCCCGGAAAACCCTTCATCTGACCGGATCTGCCATCGCTGGCCGAGACGGCGCCGAAACGGCATGGAAGGCCTCTTGCGGCCGCACGACGTCCCCGCCCGGCCTGGCGGAGCAGGCCGGCGCCACCGCGGGCAGCAGCAGCGTCGCGGCAACCGCCACCGCACCAGTTCCGACGGCGATCCAGCCGGAAGCGTCCAGGCGACTGCCGCTGCGCGGGACGGTGCAAAGGGTGGCTCTTGCCGGGGCCATGTGGGTCATCTCCTTTGGTTGACGGCTACAGGTTACAGGCGGGGCATCAACCCCATCTCAAACCCGGCTTAACGGTGGGTTAGGGGCGCGGCCGAGCAAACTGACTGGCCCGGTTCCTGTCATTCTGAGCGTCAATCTCGCGCAGCGAGATGGCGAGGAATCTCATCGAATGCCGGGAGGTTCCTCGAGCTGCTCCCTCCGGGAGCGGACGCGCGGGGAACGACATTGCCGGCGAATGCGGGGTTCGGCCGCACCTTTGGGCCGGCGACCCGGTTGGCCGCCGCCTATCCCGGCCCCTATCGCCCCAAGGACACTCCGCCCGGCCCGGGGAATAGGGGGAGCATCGATGCCAACAGCCGTCCGCCCGGAGGCCCACCGATGCGACTGGCCCCTCTTCTGATACTGGCAGCAGCTCTCGCCATCGTCCCGCCCGCCGCGGCCTGGTATCCCGCCACGACCACCGAGGGACCACTGACGCTGTCGCTGGAACACATCGAGCGGGTGACCGAACTGGGGGTGCCGCTGCCTGTGTCCGTGACCGTCAAGAACGGTGGCGAACAGCCACTCGCGGGCACGGTGCGGCTGGAGGTCATCGACGATTGGGTGGTGCAGGCCCCCAATCCGCAGCCTTTCGAGGTCGCTCCGGGCGCCGAGGCGGTGCTGGTCTTCAGTGTCGTGCCGGCCGCGACCAGCTACGCGGCGCACTATCCGCTCCACGCCTATGCGCAGTTCGATGTGGCGGGGCAGCAGCGCCTGGCCCACACGGTGTGGATCACCCAGGTGGCCTCCTCAGCGGTGAGTCGGCCCGCGGCGCGGCCGGAGGGGCTGGGTGCGGTAACGGCACTGCGGGCGGCGGGTGAGGTCACCGTGGATGGCGACCTGGCCGAGTGGACCACAGCGCTGCCGATCCCGCTGGGGGAGGGCGAGCGCAGCCTGGGGGACTTCGCCGCCAACGACTTCGGAGCGATCCTCTGCCTGCTGCACGACGACGAGAACCTGTACATCGGCCTGCGCGTGACCGATGACGACCTGTGCGGCACGGATACGGATTCCCGGGATTTGGTGGGCAGCGACTACGTCCGGGTGTACCTGTGCGGCACTCCGCCCTCCGCGCGCACCGAGCCGAGCATCGGGGACGCAGACCTCGTGCTGGCGATCGCCCCGTTCGCCCGGGGCGGCCCGGCGATCAAGGCCCCCGACTACGGCCGGAAGCTGCGCGAGCTTCCGCCCCCCGGAGCGATCCTGGTCGCCCCCCGCCCGGTGCCGGGGGGCTATGAGCTGGAAATCGCCATTCCCTGGGACGCAGTGGGCGAGGGGATCGTGACCGGGGACACCGTAGGGTTCAACCTGATGCTGGGCGATGCGGACGGCGGCCGGCGCGAGGGGGAGGTGACCATCGGCTCCCAGGAGGGCGAATACTGGACGCGGACCGGGGCATATGTGGAGATGAGGCTCTGGGAGCAGACGAAGGCCGATGCGTCGGTGGCCCTCCCCGTGCTCCGTGTGCAGCGGGCGGGGGCCACGCCCCTGGATCGGATCGGGACGGCGCAGGTGCACGTGCGGCAGGGGGAGCAGGTCACAGCGCTGCCGCTGGGCTGGCGGGGAAGCGACGCACTGACGGGTGCGGCTTTCGCGCCCGGGGCCGCATCTCGTCCCGAGAGCAAGAGTGCGATCATCATCCACCCGCCCTACCGCGGTGGTGCGGGGACGATGTGGGCCGACATGCGGCTTGCGCTGCCCGACATCACGCCCATCGCCCTGGAGTTCTCCACCGCCATCCGCGACAATACGGACAAGGAGCCGCCCAGCGACGGCGTGCAGTGGAAGGTACTCGTCGCCGGTGAAAGCGGGGAGTACGCCGAGCTTTTCGATCGGTTCTCCGCCGCCAGGGTGTGGGAGCCGGCGCGAGTTGACCTATCCGCCTACGCCGGGCAGACCATCACCCTGCGCCTGTGGAGCGGTCCCGGCCCGGAGGGGAATACCACCTGCGACTCGGGCTATTGGGGCGAGCCGACGCTGGTCGTCGGGGACAAGCCGGAGCCCGAGGACCCGGACCGGTCGGTGCAGCAGCGAGAGCTGGCCATCGGCCGCGCTCAGGCGGCACTGCGTGGCGAGGAGGGTCAGTTCCAGTGGCTGCTGGAAAACGAGGCAGGCCGCTTCGGTATCGGCTGGGCCGCCGGCCCGTATGCCTTTGCACAGGGCAAGATCGCCGTCGCCACGGCGGACGAGGCCGTCGTATTCGAGAGCTTCCTGATGTCCATCGACGGCGAGGACGTGTCCGACTGGCGGTCGGGAGCCCGGGTCATCGGGGGCGAGGCCAAGTGGACGCCGGACGGCAAGATGACCACCATCTCCGACCTGGCCGTGGTCGACGACGAGCGCGTCACGGTGGAGGCGTCCATGTTCGTGGAGGACGGCGCCTTCAAGATCCGCTTCGCGATGCCCGCGCAGGAGCGGGACAAGCGGGGCAGCCCGCGGTTCACGCTGCTGGGAGTGGGGCCGGCCGGCGTCAAGGCCAAGCGGGTGTACGCAGGCTTCGGCAATGTGATCCAGGAGCCGGGGCGCTTCACCCTCGGGCAGGGCGGCTTCACGCTCAGCACGCGCCACATCGGCGTGGACTATGAGAACGGTCTGAGCATCGTGCAGGCGGCGGACGTGTTCCCATACCGCTTCGAGGTCGACCCGGAGGAGAAGCTGTACTCCCTGCAGACGGGGCACGACGCAACGCTGATGCTCATCCCCTCGGAGAAGGGGGCTTTCGCGGCCGCCCGTGTGTACCGGGAGGCCGCGGGCTTCCGGCCGGCGAGCGGTGTGGAGAAGCTCAAGGGCCGGATGTGCATCGACTGGTGGGGGGGCCACCATATCGCGGGAGACATCCGGCGCGCCGGAGCCTACGGCCTTCATGACAGCGTCTTTGTCAAGCACGCCTGGCAGCGCTGGGGCTACGACTACCGCCTCCCGGACATCTACCCGCCCAGTTGCGACCCAGAGGTCTGGGATGCCTGGATCGGGGCCTGCAAGGACGCCGGGATGCTCTGCGCCGTGCA
>Ga0334885_1003721_pt1 | contig 13889 bp, 12 predicted proteins | sample GraSluR1_MG_8_FD_207233 | JGI IMG/M metagenome (GOLD analysis project Ga0334885, IMG submission 207233) | Sludge microbial communities from methane-producing bioreactor in Wageningen University, Netherlands - Granular Sludge_31_05-R1 | ecosystem: Engineered > Bioreactor > Anaerobic >...
CGTCTCTTATCTTGAAAAGGAGAAAGACCGTCTTGAACTCCGATTGGAAGAAGAAAAGAATAATTGTGAAAAATTAAAGCGCGAAAAGAATTATTCGATGGAAAAATTTATTGAACTCTTTAAACGATACAAAGACCTAGAAAAAACGAATGAGGTTCTGAGCTCCGCATACATGAATCCCGATGGCTCTTTCTCTCTGAAAATCAAAAACCCGAACGGCAATGAAAGTGTAACTATAACGGCAACCCCACCAATGGATCCTGACTAAGAAGAGGCCCCTGGGATCTCCCGGGGCCTCTCTCTTTACCATATTCCAGCCGTCGGGGTAATGGTCACACCTGCGCCTGCTCGTCCAGCCAGTCCGCCCACCATTGCATCATTTTTCTCCGTTCCGGCAAATAATCGGCGTAGTTGTAGGCCGCCCGGACGGAATTTCCTTCGACGTGGGCCAACTGCCTTTCGATCCAGTCCCGGTTGAACTGGTGTTCGTTGAGGATCGTCGATGCCATGGAACGGAACGAGTGTCCTGTGAAAACGTCCTGTTTGTAGCTCAGGCGCCGGAGGGCGGCGTTAACGGTTGCGTCGCTCATGGGCCGTTCTGTGGATCGGAATGTGGGGAACAGGTACTTCATCTCTCCCGTGAACAGGCGGAGTTCCCGGAGAACGTCCAGGGCCTGGGTCGAAAGGGGGACGATGTGCAGCCGTTTCATCTTCATCCGTGCCGGCGGAATTCTCCATTCGGCTTTGTCCAGGTCAATTTCTTTCCACTCGGCTTTTCGCAGCTCTCCGGGGCGCACAAAGGTATAGGCCTGAAGCTTGAGGGCAAGACGGACCCCAAGAGAACCATTGAGCCCGTCGATGGCCCGCATGAGCCCCCCGATTTCTTCCGGCGCCGTGATGGTGGGATAGTGTTTTTCCGGAACATCCGAAAGGGCCCCCTTGAGGTCGGCGGTAACGTCCCGCTCCACCCTGCCGGTGGCGACTCCGTAGCGGAAGACCTGGCCGCAGACCTGCTTCACCCTGTGGGCAGTTTCGAAGGTTCCCTTGGATTCGATCTTCCGGAGGAATTCAAGGATTTCGCCGGGGAGCACGGCGGCGGCCTCCTTCGTGCCGATGTAGGGGAAGACGTAATTTTTCAGGCGGGAAACGACGGTCCTGGAGTGGTTCGGGGTCCGGACGGGGAAGACCTTCACGTCAAGCCATTCTTCCGCAAGGGCCTGGAAGGACATGCGCTTTTCTCGCTTCAGGAAGGGGTTTTCCCGGCGGAGAATCTTGCCCCGGAGATCGGCGCAGATTTCCCGGGCTTCCTTCAGGCCGACGGAGGGGTATTCCCCCAGGGAACGGCGGTAGACCTTGCCGTCGATCCGGAAGCGGCCCCGCCAGAATTTGCTTCCGCTCGGCATGACTTCGACGGAAAGGCCGTTGCGGTTGTCCCCGTCGAAGACTTCATAGCGCTTTTCCCTGGCTTTGAGGTTCTTGACCCCTGTTGCCGTGAGCATTTGATCTCCTCCCCTGCACACACCGGAAACAAGCGGTCTCCGGTGTGCCTTTTTGTGTGCCGTTCAGGTTCGGATTATATTATACACCAGCGAACACCTATGGACAGAAAAGAAATGAAAAAGACTGATTTCATCGGGGTTTTCCTAATCCATCCGAATCCATCAGTCTTAAAATTGGTGGAGCCGGGGGGAATCGAACCCCCGTCCGACAAGGGCCAGTCGTGGAAGCGCTACGGGCGTAGTTCCCGATTTAGTGTCGGCTCAAAACTCCCGGGAACAGGATTTTCTCGCCCAAGCCCCCTTGTCTTTTTTCCGGGACCGGAGACACTCCCCGAAAAGCATCCGCCTTTTTGTGTCGCCTTACGCAGCAATGGCGGCTATTGCCGCGGAAGACGTGACTGCATTAAGCAGCCAGTGCGTAGTTATTATTGTTGACGTTTGTTTTTGTGTCCGCGTTTTACGAGGTTCGGACGACCTCGGCCCGCTCTTCCAGACCCTCCGTCTTGCCGTCGAGACCAGTCGGCCCCATAGTTTGCGATTTAGTCTTCCCTGTTCCGCTGCCGTACGGCACGCTCCATGTCTCTTTTGGCGTCACGCTCGGCTATGGAGTCCCGCTTGTCGTGAAGGAGTTTTCCCTTCACCAGGGCGAGTTCCACTTTGGCCCGCCTCCCCTCTTTCAGGTAGACGGAAAGGGGAACGAGGGTGAGCCCTTTTTCCCGGACCTTCGCGAAGAGACGAAGTATTTCGTTCTTCTTCATGAGGAGCTTGCGGTCCCTCAGGGGCTCGTGATTATAGTAGCTTCCCTTTTCGTAGGGGGAGATATGCACCCCCACGAGCCAGAGCTCTCTGTTCCGGATAATGGCGTACCCTTCCTTGAGATTGACCTTGCCGTCCCGGACAGACTTTATCTCGGTGCCGGTAAGGACGATGCCGCATTCAAAGGTCTCAAGGATGAAATAATCATGCCGGGCTTTTCGGTTCTGCGCTACTGTACGGTCAGCCATATTTTCTCTCCGGAATGTGATTATACCAACTTCGTCAGCATTAGTCAATAAATTATGCCGACAGGGAAAAGAGAAAGAGGCTCCGGGTTTTCCGGAACCTCTCCAGAGTTCTCGTTTGGTCGGGGCGAGAGGATTTGAACCTCCGACCTCCTGGTCCCGAACCAGGCGCGCTTACCAGACTGCGCTACGCCCCGACAGACAAAGCTGCCGGTATTTCCACCGGCAACGGCGAAGATTGTAGCACCCCTTGGCTACCTCGTCAAACGGTCGTCCCGTTTCCGATCGTCTTCTCCTGGAGCTGCCCCGTCCTTGCGGTTGTTCCAGACGATCCGGTTTCCCGGAGCACTGTCGGCGGCAAGGGGGATCTCCGCCCATCCCCACGGCGTGACCTGAAGGAAACGGAATACAATTCCCTGGGCCCCCAGGGCCTTTATGTGGGAAAGGTACCGGTAGATGTCGGAAATGATGAATGTATCGCTGATCATCCACACGCGGCGGCAGAGTTTCCGGTTGAAAAGGGAGGCGTAGTCGATGGCCATCCTGAGGCTGTCCTCGAAGTCCGTGGGTCCGACGTTGAGGACGATCACATCTTCGTGGCCGGAGGGCTTCTTCAGGTTGGGCAGAAGGTCTGCATACTCATCTACCCATTCGAGCCTGGTGAAAAGCTTCTCCCCGTCCATCTCCATAACGCTGTCAAAGAGCGCGGACAGGGGATCGCTTCCCTGGTCCGCCCCTTCCGGCGACATGGACTCTTCCATCCACTGCTGCAGCTGCAATATAATTTTCTTTATGTACCCGGGGTGTTCCGTTCCCGCCATGGCCGAAAGAATCTCCCCTACAGTCCAGTTTTCCTCAAAACCACGATCGAATGTCATAGAAACCTCCGCGGATCATATTATGGGGGAAGCATAACACATACTTGAATGCCCCACAACCGAGAAAAAACGGAGGAGAATTCTTCGGAAAAATGAGGTTCAGCCTGCGGTGGACTCGATCTTTCCGCGCCTCATGGAGACGGTGCGGCTGCAGACGCCCTCGAGCCACTGGAGGTCGTGGGAGGCCACAAGGGGTACAGTCCCCCATTGTTTCCACGAGTTTTTTACCACGCCGGCTATGAGGATCGCGTTTTCCTCGTCAACGTTGGCGGTCGGCTCATCGAGAAGCAGCGCCCTGGTGCGGAGCACCAGGCGGGAGGCAAGGGCGACCCGCCTCGCTTCTCCACCGGAGAGCTGGAACCACTCCCTTTTGGAGAAATCAGCGGGAAGACCCACCATTTCAAGCCCTTCCGCCACCCTGTCTCGAAGCCCTTTTGTATCGTTCCTTGCCCGCAGGCCGTAGGCGATGTTCTCAAAAACGGTGCGTCTCAGCAGGTAGGGTTCCTGGAGCAGGAGTGTGGCCTGTCGGCGAAACTCGTTTTCCCTGCCCGCCGTTTCGCCGCCGAGGAAGCGGACGGTTCCCGATGCGGGTTTCAGAAGAAAGGCCAGTGCTTTGAGCAGGGTGCTCTTCCCGCTTCCGTTGTGGCCGATGAACGCAGTGGGGCCGTCGGCGGGGATATCAAGCCTGTCGATGAAGAGTACAGGGTCGTCGCCGTAGGAACACGCAAGATTCCTGATCTCGTACAGCGGAGCGGCAGCGCTGTTCATGATTCCGTCCTCCGCCGAAGGAATGCGAGAGACCAGTTGAGCACGAATGACAGGGCGAGAAGAAGCAGTCCGAGGGCTACACCGGTGGAGAATTCTCCCTTTCCCGTTTCCAGGGTTATGGCGGTGGTGATGGTTCGGGTGTGCCACTTGATGTTGCCCCCGATCATCATGGATACGCCTACTTCCGCGGTGACCCGTCCATAGGCCGTGACCGCCGCCAGCAGGATCTGGTGCCTGCTCTCCCAGAGAGTGGAAAGAAGGAGTCTTTTTCCCCCGGCACCGAGGGTGAGGAGGGTGAAGCGGAGCCTGCTGTCCATGGTTTCAACGGCCGACGCGGTGAGGGCAAGAACTATGGGAAGGGCGAGGATCGTCTGCCCTATGGCCATGCCGGGAATAGTAAAGAGAAGGCCATACTGTCCCAGCGGGCCCCGGTTTGAAATGAAGGCATAGACAAAGAGCCCTACGACGACCGTGGGGATGGACAGGAGCGTGTCTACCGTCACCCGAAGTATTTTTTTGCCCGGAAAAGAAAAGTACCCGAGACAAAAGCCGCCCGGTACACCGAGCAGGAGCGTTACGACCATGGAAAGCCCCGAGAGTTTCAACGTGGTGAATACGGCGGTCCAGACTTCCTCCTCCATGGAGAAGATGAGGGATATACCTTTGAAAAAGCCGTCGGCAAGATAGTCCAGGAATCTCCACCTCCTAAAAAAAAGCCTCCCCCGCACGGATCTTGCGGGAAAGGCGCAGGGAAAGCGTCCTTCCCTCCTTGCCGGATCGGGAGGCGCGCCCGTTTCCGGATGCGCCCTGTCGGCCATGGACCCGTGGGGGGTGCCTTTAGGTTCCATGGCTCGGAGGGATCTTTTGGAGATCATTGTACCGTGCAGAAGACCTGAAGGCAAACGTACAGGGCCTCCATGGGGTACAATAGGAGGAGATTTTTTCCGGAGGTGGCAAAATGATTCCATTCAGAGTGCGGCGCGAAAGTGCCCGGATGGTGATGGTGGATGTGCAGGAACGGCTTTTGCCGGCTATTTTCGGTTTCGAGTCTGTTCGGAGGAACACGGTGAAGCTGGCGAGGGCGGCACAAGTGATGTCGGTGCCCTTCTTCTACACAGAGCAGTATCCGAAGGGGCTTGGTGCCACGGACAGCGAGATCCTCGCCGCTCTTCCGCAGGATGCGCCACGATTCGAGAAAACCTCATTCTCCTGCTGCGATGAGGAAGGTTTCGAGTCTCTTCTCGCATCCCGGGACCGGCCGGTCACGGTGATCTTCGGCATAGAGACACATATCTGCATCCTGGCGACGGTGCTGGACCTTCTTGAAAAAGGCCGATCAGTGGTGCTCGCAGCAGACGCCTGCGGAAGCCGGGACCCGGAGAAATCAGACATGGCGCTGGCCGCGATGTCCGACGCGGGGGCGCTGGTGGTGCCTTCGGAGACAGTGATCTATCACCTGATGGGAAGATCAGGGACCCCGGAATTCAAAGAACTGCTTCCCCTTTTCAAGGAACAGGACTGACCCGGGAAACTCCGCTTGTGACCGGAAGGAGGCCATCCGAAAAGTGATCATCGACAGGGAAAAGGCGCTTGAGCTTCACCGCAGGGCCCGGGGCAAGATACGCATCTACCCCACAGTGAACATCCGGAACGAAGAAGACCTCGCACTGGCTTACGTCCAGGGAGGGGTCTGGGCGGCCAGGGCGATCCAGGAAAATCCCGAAGATATTTACGAGTACACCGGAAGAGGCAACCGTCTCGCCCTTATAAGCGACGGCACAGCCGTTCTGGGCATGGGGAATATCGGGGCGGAGGCAGCCCTGCCGGTCATGGAAGGGAAGTGTCTTCTCTTCAAGAACTTCGGAGACGTGAACGCCATACCCCTGTGCATCAACGCGAAGGGTGCGGAAGATATAATTGCCATGGCAAAACTTGCGGCACCTACATTCGGGGCGATCAACATAGAGGATGTATCGAGTCCCAATTCCTTCACCGTAGTGGAACGACTCCAGGAAGAGCTCGATATCCCGGTCATCTGCGACGACCAGCATGGTTCTGCCGTAGTAGTTCTCGCTGCGCTTATGAACTCCCTCAGGCTGGTGGAAAAGGAGCTCGGAGAGATCTCGGTCGTTATCCTCGGGGCCGGAGCCTCAGGTATTGCGGTAGCCCGGCTGCTTCTGCACGCAGGTGTGGAGCGGGTGACCATTCTGAACAGGTGCGGGATCCTGGGTCCCGGAAACGCGTGCATGAACTTCGTCCAGGAGGAAATGGCAGCAAGGACCAATCCCGAAGGAAGGACCGGTTCGATCGATGACGCGATGAACGGTGCCGATGTCTTCGTGGGGCTCTCGTCGCGGGGGAAGATCTCTGCGGATCATGTCCGCAGTATGGATCCCGGGGCAATAGTCCTCGCTCTCTCAATGCCTGACCCGGAGATCTCCTTCGAAGAAGCCTCGGCAGCGGGAGCGGCAGTCTTCGCCGAAGGGCTCACGGGGACACTGAACGCCATGCCGAATCTCCACGCATACCCGGGGATCGCAAGGGGCTTGCTCGATGTCCGGGCAAGGGGGCTGAACAATAACATTCTCATGGCCGCATCCAGGGCGATCGCCGGGGCAGTGGACCGGAGGAGGCTGACAAAGCGGTGCATCGTTCCCGACCTTTTTTCGGACGAAGTGACGCCCCGGGTGGCCGAGGCAGTCGCCCAGGCCGCTATTTCGGAGGGGCTTGCGGCGCGGCCCCTTCCGCCGAAGCAGGTGTACGAAGAGACCTGGCAGCGTCTTTTCGGCGGGATCATGGAACGTCTGTAGACGAAAAAAACAGAAAAAAGAGCGGGGCCCCGTTGGAGTCCCGCTCTTTCGCATTCAGGCAGCAGCTTCAGTTTTTTACAGGACCCGGTATAGAAGGACGGCAGTCCCCGCAAGTGTAACGTAGAGGGAATGGCGCTCGCTTTTCCAGAGAACTGAATGATCAAAGCAGCCCTTTAGGGAAAACCCTTCAGTTTTTCGGGGAAAAAAACGTCCCGTGCGGCTGGCGTAGTTCTCGTATTCCCGGCCGAATTTTGTTCTCAGGAAGGTCTCCTCCCATGGCACGATGAGCATTCCGTACAGCAGAAAAAAAGCGGCCGCGAAGAGAAGGAGCGCTTTCCATCCGGCGAGGATGCCCCATCCGGCGCCTATGAGACCGTTGCCCACGTACAGGGGGTTTCGCACAAGGGCATAGGGACCCCACGTGACAAGCCGTACGGCGCCCACTTTTTCTCCACGGTACCTGGTAATGCACCCGGCAGCCCAAAAACGGACGCACTGCCCGATCACAACAAGAATGAGACCTGCGGCCAATGCAGGAACAGATACCGGCTTCGCCAGGAAAAGGACTGCAAGATACAGGGCCGTCCAGAGCCCTCCCCTGAGCTTGAAAGCGATCTCCCTGATCTTATTCATGTTCATGTTTCTTCTCATTTTCCGGGCCGGAAAACTCACATTCCGCCCCTTCCTCTTCCACAGGGGGCTCATGTTCGTACAGTTCCTCGGTGACTCCCCATCCGAGCAGTTTCACCGCCACCGCCACTCCCATGGCGATAGCGAGATACTCTGTAAAGAAGCGCCACGCGATAGCCATCACCCCGGCCATGTTCCAGGGCACGAGAAGGCCGAAGAGCGCTGCCCCTCCTCCTTCAGCGACACCGCTTGCCCCGGGGGTCGGGACGAAATACAGCAAAAACATGAAGACCGCCTGGGCGAGAAATGCCTGAAGGTAGTGAAAGGGCAGCCCCACCGAAGCGATAAGGCACGGCAGCACAGAGAAAATAAATAAAAGATGAAAAACGGAAAGGACTATGGCCAGGAGGAAATACCTCAGCCCGGATGAGAAGAACATCTGGAAGTTGAGGTTGTAATTGTCCACTTCTAGATTTATCCGTTTTGCGATCCGAAGGACCCTCTCGGGCCGTACCACGCCGAATCGCTTGAGCCACAGCGTAAAGACCCGGCCCCACCGCTTGATGACGCATGGGCGGGCTATGCTGAGCACAACAAGGACCCACGAAACGATAATGAACGCCAGCACGTATGAGAAGACCCCCTTGAGAAAAAGTCTTCCCCTGAGCAGATCCGGTTCAATGAAAACCGCCACGGGAACGACTATGCCGAGGATGAGTATGGTGAGCAGCGTTCGTGTAAGGGTGATGGCGATACCCTTGCCCAGCGGGACGTTTTTTTTGTAGAGGACATAGACCTGGAATGGGCCGCCTCCGCTCTGCATGGGGGTCACGGCGCACCCGAAGTAGTGGAGCCATGTGAGCACCATACCAAGCCGGAAATCGATGCGCTCTCCGGCAGCCCGGGAGAGGGCACAGAAACGGGATGCGTCGCATGCCCAGGCGCAGAGGACAAACCCGAGAGCCAGGAGAAGAAATCTTTTGTCAGCCCGAAGGATGGTCGACCATGTCCCGCTGTCCACGCTCGACAGCAGAACAATGGCGCTCACTCCGAAGGAAAGCAGAAGAAAAATGATCAGACCTTTACGAAGGGTCAATGAAGGAAAAACCTCCTCTTTCACTTAAACAAACGAATTGAACCTGCTTTATCGACCTCGATGCCCCATTTGGATCATCTGCGGCGAAGAACATTTGCGACGAAGAACATTGTAGCAGATTTCCCGTTTTCCATGCCACGGGAAATGGACGTGAGCCTTTCTTTGTCTCGGTTCCATGAAAAAGCTTTACTGCGGATGGACCGGAAAGATGCAGGATACTGTCTGTCCTGGTATCCCCGGGATCAGGAACGCGCGCCCGTTTCATCCTTTTATTGCCGTACCCCGTTTCCCAGCACCTGGTCGAGGGCCTCAGGCGAAAGCTTGGCGAAACCGATCCTCCATGCCAGTATCGCTGCCTGGGTGCGGTCGCGCAGGTCAAGTTTTTTAAGGACGTGGCTCACATGGTTTTTTACTGTTTTCTCCGAAAGGACCATGCGGTCTGCCACCTCAGCGTTGCTGAGGCCCTGGGAGAGCCAGTATAATATTTCCTTTTCACGTGGAGTCAGGTAGCATAGCTGGTCGCTTTCATCCCTTCGCCTGGACATAGCCGAGAAGACCCGTGCGGCAGCTTTTGGGTCAACATACGGCTGGCCCCTGGCAGCGGACCGTATGGCGGAAAGAAGTTCAAGCTTGCTCGAGGATTTGAGTACGAAACCGAGTACTCCGGAAGCTGAAAGTGCCGGGAAACACTCATCGTGTTCGAGGGAGCTGACCGCGACGTACCTGGTTTTGGAGGGGCAGTTTCCCAGATCCCGAATGAATTGAATACCCTCTGCCCGCGGCATGGATACATCAAAAAGAAGAACGTCCGGCCCTTTTTCGTTCAGGAGGGCGATAGCCTCTTCACCGTCACCGGCCTCCCCCGCCACGACTATATCCGATTCAGTCTCCAGGATCTTTCGTATGCCGTCGCGGAACAATCTCTGGCTGTCTGCGATGAGGACACTGATCTGATCCATCTTTTCACCTCCGGGATACCTCTGAACAAGAAGCTGCCGTACCGCCCCGGCCGCTGTTTATGCTATAGTAGGATCGTTTTCATTGTACGTTTCAGGCGCACAACCTCTCCGGGAAATAGGACCTGAGAACCATTTTATCATACCCCGGTAAAGAGCACGAGGAGGAACATACCATGGGTGATCGGAAGATTCCGGATATCCCTTTTTCTCTCAGAAAAAAAATAGGGCTCGCTATCCGCCGTTTCAGGATGATCTCACCCAATGACAGGATCCTTATCGGTCTTTCGGGCGGAAAAGACAGCCTGTTGCTGGCACTTGCGATGGCGGGTCTCAGGAGAAGAAGTCCCGTTCCGTTTTCCCTCGAGGCCTGCTGTGTGGATATCACAGGCGGAGAAACGGATACTGCACCGCTTGAGACGTTTTGCGCCGGGCTGGGCATCCCCTTTTCTGTGAGGAAGCACCCCATTCTCGGCATAATCGAGGTGAGGAAGGAACGTTCCCCCTGCAGCCTGTGCGCCAACATACGGCGGGGGATCCTGAACTCCGAGGCCAGGGAGCGGGGATGCTCGGTCCTGGCCCTGGGACACAACCTCGATGACGCCGTGGAGACTGCCCTGATGAACCTCTTTCATGCCGGACGGTTCAAATCATTTCAGCCGAAGTACTGGCAGAGCCGTACGGACATGACTGTAATACGTCCTCTGATTTTTGCCGAGGAACGCTCCATCGAAAAGGCAGTCCGCCATCTCTCCCTCCCCGTCCTGCCCTATGTCTGTCCATTTTCGAAGGAGACCGAGCGGACCAGGGCCAAAAATCTCATCGTCGGTCTTGGTGCGAATAACCCAAGAATAAAGTACAATATAGTACACGCGCTTCAGAGTATCGAGCCGAGCGATGGATGGACGGAGAAGGAACGCGATGGGAAGCACGGGGATCCCTCCTGTGGAGAACCGCATCGAGGAGAGATGATATGGCAAGGATCGACGGCAATCTTGTAGAAGGCCAGCCTTCCGGGGAACAGAAGCCGGTCTCCGGTGAAGCGGGAAGCGTGACCGAAAGATATTTCCGGTGGGATCCCCTTGACGACGCTGATTTTGCCCACCTCATCGTAGGAAATGGAAGCATTGGGGGAAAAGGGCGTTCCCTTCTCTTTGCCATGGCGAAGATTCGGGACAGCGGCGTTGAGACGCTGAAAAAGGTCATCTTCCCTCCCTCCCTGTTTATCGCCACAGATTCTTTTGACTACGTGCTGAACCAGATCCCCGACCTGGAAGAATTGAAGAAAGAGGAGCCCGAGGTCATCGAGTATGCCTTTGTCCAGGCGAAACTGCCCCCGGAAGTTTCCGCAGCGGTGCGGTCATTCCTTGAGAAAGTGACCGACCCCATCGTGGTCAGGAGCAGCAGTGTTCTCGAGGATTCGCTGAAATACTCATTCGCCGGGAAGTATCTTTCCACATTCGAGTTCAACGACGGAGACTCTGCCCTGGAAGAGCGGGCAGCCCTCGTGGAGCAGGACATAAAAAAAATTTACGCCCGGACGTTTTTCCCCGTAGCCATAGCCTACAGGCAGAAGCACGGCCTTGGGGACGACCGCATGGGGATCATCATCATGCGGGTCGCAGGAAAATGGCGGGGACAGTACTACTACCCCACCATGGCCGGAGTGGGGTTTTCACGATATTACCGGCGGTGGACTACGAGAATAAAATCGGAGGACGGGATCATCCGCCTTGTGTTCGGCATGGGGACGACGAGCACAAAAAGGGGATATGCCCGAACATTTGCACTCACCCTTCCCACGCTGCGCCCCGAGGGACAGAATCCCTTCAACATCATGCGCCATGCCCAGGAACATTTCCAGGTGATAGACAGTGAGCAGAAATCCCTGGTAACAGTGGACGTCAAGCGCATCTGGAAGGATATCTTCCCTTTCCACAGCTGCTTTCCCGACTACGCGCAGATCTACAGCCCCGACGAAGAGGGCGGGTATTTCACTCCCATGTCCCGTCATGGGTCGGTCATAGCAAAGGGGGAGAAGGTCTGCTTCACTTTCGAAGAATTCGCCGGCCGTTCGAAGCCCTTCTTCGACCGCATGAAGAAACTCCTGGCGCTGCTTGACCGCGAGATGGGGCTTCCGGCTGACGTTGAGTTCGCATACCACCCGAGCGAGGACCTGGTGGAGATCGTTCAGGCACGTCCGTTGTGGTTCAGCGAACAGGCTTCGGATGTGTCGATCCCCGACCTGACCCACAGGAACGTGGTCCTGAAAGCCGACCGTATGGTTACCCACGGCATTAAGGAAAACATTCCGTACCTGGTGTACGTGGATCATCACATATACGCCCAGGAAACACGGTTCCACGACGTTGCCAGGGCTATAGGGACCATTAACGACGCTATGAAAGGGTCACGGTTCATCCTGGTGGCTCCGGGAAGGGTCGGTTCAAGCAATCCCCTCCTGGGGGTGCCGGTGCAGTACAACGAGATCACACGATGTTCCTGCATCGTGGAGGTGGGCTTTCCCAAGGAGGGGTACATGCCCGAGCTTTCCTTCGGTACCCATTTCTTCACCGACCTTGAGATAGACGGTATCCTCTACATGCCGGTATACGAAGGGGCGAAGAACAACATTTTTGATGAGGCGTTCTTTGATTCGTTCCCTTATGCCCTGGGATCCCACGTCGGAGTGAGGATCTATTCCGGGTCTTTCTCTGTGTATACTGACGGGAACACGAATACCGGTGTGGTCGTCGCTGACAGGGTGGACGAACCGGAGCAGGGGTGGGACTGAACCGGCTGACAGCCGGGCAAAAATATAACGAAAAGGCCGCGGATCTTTTTCCGCGGCCTTTTTGCTGTACTGTGCCGCCTTACGTTTCCGTTACAGAAGGATCTCCTTCAGCGAGAGCTTTTCCGCGAGCTCAGTGACCTCGAGGGCCTGGGCTCCGTAGTTGGGGCGCCCCATGAGGCCGTACGTGTAGTTTTTCCCCTGCTCCACCCCCGGCTGGTCGAAGGGGTTTACATCCAGGAGATAGCCAGAAAGGGCCGTAACATGTTCGTAGAACTGGATCAGGGCACCGATACGGCGCTCGTCGAGTTTTGGCAGTTCGATGGATATGACGGGCTTTCCCGCCTTGGCGATCGCAGCGGCAGTGGAAAGAGCCTCATACCGCCGCAGGGAGTTCATGGACTGGCCGAACAGGTACGAGAGGGAGACCAGGGATTTCTCCTCGGTCTCAGGGATGACGATCTCCTCGGCGGGGTCACCGACGGTCATGACCGTGAAAAGCTTGTCGTCGGGGCCTTCGGTGTAGAGCTGTATCTGTGAATGCTGGTCGATGGCGCCGAGCGCACGGACAGGAGTGGATCCCATCCCGTTCTTTCCGAGGCTTTCGCCCCAGAGCTGGGCAAACCATTCGCAGAAGCGTTCGAGGGCATCCTCGTAGGGCATAAGGACGGTCATGTTCCGTCCCTGGCGGTAATGGACCACGGAAAGCGCCGCCATGAGGCGGGCAGGATTGTCAAAAACAGAGTCCCTGGTGTCGAGCTTCTCCTCCATCTCCGCTGCGCCCTGGAGCAGTTTCCGGGCCGAGATCCCCATGGCGCAGGCCGAGAGAAGGCCCACGGGCGAAAGGACGGAGAAGCGCCCTCCCACGTCAGCCGGAAGAACGAGACTGCGGCATCCTATCTCGTCGGCAAAAGGACGAAGGACCCCTTTCTCCTCGTCGGTAATGACCACAACATGCCCGGCGGCGTTTTTCGGGCCGAGATCGACCTTGAGGCGGTCCCAGAAGAACAGGAAATTCGCCATTGTCTCCGCCGTGCTGCCGGACTTGCTGATAACGATGAAAACCGTCTTTTCCGGATCGATGAGATTCCATATCATGCGGTTGTCCGCCGGGTCGACGTTATCCGCCATATAGAACCGCGGCCCTTCGCGCTTCGAGGCCGCCATTTCATTCCAGTACGGGGGCAGAAGCGCTCCGTGAAGCATGAGGTTCCCGAGCGCGGAACCTCCAATTCCGACCTGGACGATGGCGTCAAATCCCGAGATCCACTTCGCCGTCTCCTCCACGTCAGAAATGTCCCGTCCGGGCAGGGAGAGCCAGCCGAAACCATCCCGTCCCTCTGCCGCCGATTCCTTAAGCCAGGAATCGCCTCTTTTCAGTATTTCGCCGTACACTTCGATCGCCTGCAGATCAACGGCGCCGGACGGAACAAGCGCCTCTCCGCCACTCACAGCCATAC
>Ga0334885_1003724_pt1 | contig 13885 bp, 13 predicted proteins | sample GraSluR1_MG_8_FD_207233 | JGI IMG/M metagenome (GOLD analysis project Ga0334885, IMG submission 207233) | Sludge microbial communities from methane-producing bioreactor in Wageningen University, Netherlands - Granular Sludge_31_05-R1 | ecosystem: Engineered > Bioreactor > Anaerobic >...
ACCCAAATCCACCCTGGTTGGCGATTACAGTCATCCCTGTTCTGATTGTATTTGTTGCCAGTCGTTCCATCCATCAGCGGAAGGAACTGTGGGAGCACTATTCACTCACTTTGGAAGAAGCGTCTTTGGTTCAAAGTCAACCCAACTCCCCTGATACGAAAATTGCTTTGGCAGCGGTTACAGGAATCGAAGAAACAAAAGATGGGCTCTACCTTTCTTCCAATCAGGGTAATCGAATTTTTGGAATTCCCAAGCAGTTGAATGATGAGGATTACGAAGAATTACGTTTGATGCTCAGAAATCTGATTGAGAAAAAAGACCAGAATCCGCCATTTTTTGAGTAGTTATTCCAAGCCTTTTTGCATAATACACTTTGTGTGCGAACAACCTTTCTTGTGTTATTCCAACCATAAGATCCTTCCCTTCGTTCAGGATGACAAACAAAGTTGTAAGCCGGACATTATTGCCTTCACAACGTTTTTATTCTGTGGTGATTTCGACTGCTGATCAATATTGGAGATTGCTTCGTCGCGTTGCTCCTCACAAAAACGTGAAAAAGGCAGATTGCCACGTCGCTGCGCTCCTCGCAAAGACGAAAAAGGCTTGCAATGAGCGAAATCGATGGACCGATTTTGTGGTTTTGGGCGAAACCAAATCAACGCTGTCTACAGCCTTACTTCAACTTTTTCATCATGCGCCAGGCAGGTTCATGGACATACTGCCACTGCCCAAACTGGTCCTGGTAGCGCCAGCGACCCTCATCAGGTCCGACCACTCGATAACCGTGTTTCTCATACATTCGTCTTGCCAGCACGTTGTGACGGGCAACGTTGATTCGGAGTGTATCAAAACCGCGTTGAACCAGGTAATCTTCCAAAAAATTAAGGATGTAACTGCCCAGTCCGTGATTGCGATAATCAGGTTTCAGCCGGAACGAAAACAAATAAGCGCGGTGAATGCCATCCGCCAACTCTGATTGGCTGGATAAAAGTGCCAGAAAAACCTGGCCGACAATCTCCCCATCTTCGTTTTCAGCCACCCAAATCAAGGTATTCCCGCTGCGACTGTTTTGGTAATGTTGCTTGTAAAGCCGGCGAAAATGGGCAAACTCCCCTTCCCATTCCATGCCTGGTAAATCGGCTTCCTGTGCCGGGCGGATGCAAATAGAACTGCCATCTGGCATTTGATAGGTGGTCTCGGAGATGATTTGGATGTTCATTCAGTCTTTATTAAGCGTTCAAGTAGGGCTATTTCTTCTTCGTAGCTATTGATCTTCCCATCCAGCCAGGCTGCCTGCAATTCTGAGAGGATGACATCGTAGCGTGGAGAAGGAGGCAAGCCCATTGCCTTCAGGTTTTCGCCTGTAGTGTAGGCTCTGACCCGGCGATAAGTATCCAGGTAATCGCGCAGAGGCTGCACCAGATTTTGGTCTTCATTAGAAAAAATTACCGTCAGAATCACAAGTTCGGGGAAAACTGACAGGGTCTGGGTAACCTGGCTGGGCTGCGACTGCTGGATAACAGGCAATTGTTCTCTTAAATGCTTCGTTTGTTTGATCCATCCAAGAAGTCGGGCGGTGAGACGCAGCCTCTTGGCAATCTCCTTAATTGTCTGTTCAGAGTACACCTCAAGCCAGAGCAGCCAAATCGCCGTTTGCAGGTCTTTCAGATTCAGGCTAACATCATCAACCGATGCCGAAGTCGTCTGGACTCGCTTTTGTTGGACAGAACTCCATCCCAATTCCGGATGGATCGCCCTCAGGACACCCAAATTTAGCAGCGTTTGCATGATTTCTGAAACCTTATCTTCCTGGAAGATGAGGTCGAATTCGTGTTTGATGCGTGCCCCTGAAAGCTGATCAATGAGGGGCAGACTGGCTTGGAGAAGGCTGAGGGTGCGAGTTTCCAGCTCAAAATCGAAGCGTTCTGCAAAGCGAACTGCGCGTAGCATTCGCGTAGCGTCATCAACGAAAGAAAGTGCATGCAAGACCCGGATTTGCTTTTGCAGGAGGTCGTCATAGCCTCCCCAAAAGTCAAAAATCTGTCCAAAATGATCCCCATCTAGCCGCAGTGCAAGGGTGTTGATGGTGAAATCCCGCCGATGCAGGTCCATTTTGATGCTGCTGCGTTCAACCACGGGCAGGGCAGCCGGGTGGTCATAAAACTCAGTGCGCGCGCTTATGAGATCCAGGTGGGCGGGCAGCGCAGCCTCACCAGCATCGCTGATACCAAGGTTTGTCAGGATTTCCTCACGGTTTTCTGAGAGAATCCACTTGGCAGTTCCGAAGCGTTTGTGGACCACGGCACGACCGCCATAGGTTCTTACAAGGTGATCAGCAAATTCCATCGCATCGCCTTCCAGAACGATATCAAAATCCTGGCTGGGTCGCTTTAAAAGCAAGTCCCGCACAAATCCACCTACGATATATGCCGGCAATTTCCGCAGACTGGCTTGTTCTGCTACCGCGCCAAGAAGCGTCTGACGTTCTGCGGTGAGGGCTTGATTCAGGGTGGCCACCATTTCGGTTTTAGGAAGGGGGTCTCCATTAATGTTCAGGGTACCAATCAAGTCTGTGCGCGTGACGATACCGATTACATCACCGGATTCCGGGTCCACCACAGGGACTTGCCCCCATCCGGTATTTGACATGATCTCTTTCAATCGTGAAAGAGAATCTTCCGGAAAAACCCTGATCTCACCAGCTTCCATCAGGTCTTCAACACTCTTATGCAGGTTATGCTGCAAAACCCGGTCAACATTGCGGCGGGTCAGCAGCCCGATAATTTTGCCGTCTTTCACCACTGGATACCCTTCAAAGCCATAACGGTTCATCAAGCGACCAGCTTCTTCAGCAGTCGTTGCTGGGTTTATCACCAGTGGGTCACGCGACATAATCTGATGCACCTTCACCTCCGGTGTCACAATCGCAGGTAAAAAATGCTTCAATGCTTCCAATGTTTGCTGCATCAGCACACGGGTATTTTCGGGGGTTGGTTTGTCTTCGGGTCTGATGAGCGCGGAAGAAGCTCGTTTGTGCCCTCCGCCTTTAAAATGCCGTGCCAGGCGACCGACATCCAAACTATCGGTTGTAGAGCGCGCCACCAGACGCACTCCCTGCTTGGTTGAAACAACCAATACAAACCCGTCCGGGTCGAGGAAATCACGCAACTTATGCGCCACCGATGAGATTTCGTCATTCAAGTCAAAAGCTTCGGCGTTGGCGACCAGGATGGTATAGCCCTCTACCGTATGGCTTTCCAGGTTGGTGATCAGGCGATCATACAGCTGCTGCTGGATATTTGTAAGGGGTGGATTGAGGTAGCGTGAAACGATGTTCAAGTCTGCCCCTTGTTCCAGCAGAAATGCCACTGCTTTGGCATCTCTTGGTGTTGTGTTGCTGTAACCAAGTGAACCAGTGTCCTCGTAAATTCCAAGCAGCAGCATGGTTGCTTCCAAATTGGATAATTGCATGGAAGCTTCCTGCATTTTTTCGACCAATAATGTGGAACAGGCGCCAGTGTTTTCCAGGATCATCTCCCATTCAGGGTTGGATTGCCTTTTGCGTGGGTGGTGATCGATGACGCACACTCTGGTGACTTCAGTGAGCCCCCGCAGCGTGACCAGTGATTGGGTATCCACCAGGTAGACCTGTTCAATATTTTTATTTGGCAGATCCTTGATGGTTGAAAAACCAAGTTCCTGTCCATACTTATCCAGGAATTCACGACCATTGCGATTAATTTGCCTGGGAAGCAAAGCGTAAGCCTCTGGAACAAGCAAATGCGCGCCTAACATTGAAGCCAGGGCATCAAAATCTGCTTGTTCGTGAGTCAAAATTAGTTGCATGTGCGCGTCCATTCAAGCATGATTGGTTTCAATTTTCGTACCAATAAGCTTGGTTGTCAGGATTATAGGCATTATAAATTGATTGAGAGAGCCTTGCAAAAAGTCTGTTTGCCGGATCGTAGAGGAATTGCTGTTGGGTGTAGGCGAAAACGACCAAAACATAATCACCACCCGTGGTGAAAACCACGGCGCTGTCGCTCATGGTGTGGATCAACCCATCGATCTCGTTTGTCCAACCGTGCTTGTGGGCGATCGAGGATTCAGGCGGCAAGCCAGCTTCCAGTAGTGCGAGGATCTTGTTGCCTTTCAGAAAGTCCAGCATCAGCGAGCACTCGTTTGCGCTGACCTGACCGGGAAATAGTTCCTGCTCATTTCCAGCGGCACAGCGATATATTTTTGCCAACAAGTCGCCAGCTTCACTGGGAACAGTCTGGTTGTAAAAGTCCGGGTCAAGGTAGACGTCCCTGCGCGCGTTTGCCGGTGTGTTTATGCGCTCCAGAAGCGGTGAACCTGGTTCAAAGTAGCCAGCCAAAAAAGTGTTTTGATAACCCAATTCTCTTAAATCTGCAGTAACCATCAGGGGACCGCTGTTGTTGTTCATGTAGGCTTTCATCAGCCCATCGGCAGGAGGATTGAGGGATTCAGCGATCATTTGCTGCATCCAATTCAATGCCTGGTTAGGGTGAGGCTCTTCGATCCTCTTCATTGTAGAAACCATGATAGGGATTTTGATGGTGCTGGCTGCGGAATAGGCTACATCCACCGGCACATCCTGGTAATTTTGGAGTGCGAAGTGAATGATCTGACCGCTCTGCAGATCCTGCAGGTAAATTTCTACCAGCCCGTTGAACTTTTCCAACAGGATGATCTGCCGCAGCATCGTTTCGAGATTTTGCCAGTCCAACGGAAGTGCCGGTTTGTCGCTGACACTGACTTCGACAACTCTCTCGGATGGCGAAAGCATAGCACGCTTGACCTGCTCAATGGTTTGGGTGAGGGAGGAAACCTGGTAGCCAGGCTGACCAGGGGTGAAGTTGGTTGAGTACAGCACCGGAGTGGGTGCGGATGGTGGTTGGTCGTAGCGAAAGCTGAAAACTTGCTCCAGGAACTGGCTCAACCTGGATTCATCCAAGGAAAAAACCGGATCCAATGCGAGGTTGTTTTCTTGAGGTTCTTTTCCCCACAGGAAGTTCCAAAAGCCCTGTTTTGACTGAAATTCTGTCAATTGCGATAAGGTGGCTTGAGTGTCAATTGCGAACCCCAGCTCTTCCGGCTTGAATTGCATGCGTGCATGGTTATAACGCAGCTCGACCGGAACAGAAAAAGTAGCATCAATCCGTTGTTGTGCTTCCTCAGCGCTCAGACCTCCAAGTGGAATGCCGTTCAGGTTGGTAGCAGGGGGAATCAACACAGGTTGGGCTTTAAAATTTGCTTGAGCTTTTAAAGTGACAGCCAGGCTCGCAAGCAAAAATGCCAGCCCAAGGCTCAAAATCAACCAGCGGCTGCTACTTTTTTTGCGTCTGATGCTCCGATAGCTTTTCATTTAAACGATTTTACCATCAGGCTCTGCGGCGTTGGAGATTGCTCGAGACGAGCACGCAAAAACAGCGATTATCCCGCCAGGAGAGGAGGTAAAGAAAGTGAGTCTTAGTATTACATTTCATGGGGCCCTTCCATGCTGTCGCAATTCCCATTTAACAAGATTTACGAGCCTCCATCGAAGGTTCCCTCTATGGAACAAGTTGCCCATAATAAAGTAATATATAATTGTAAAGGCACTGGCAACCATAAAAGGAGAAGCAATTATGGACAAAAAAGTTTGCAATAGCGGTGTAGGTACCTTGACGGGTGTCGTTGCTACCCTGGCGGCAATTAAAGCAGGGTGGATCCTTTACAGCAAACGCTATATTGATCACCATGCCAAATTAAACATCATTCTCGATGCTGAACATCACACTTACCATTCACCATTTGCAGGAGCGATAAACTTTTTTGTCAACGGTGATGGTGATCAGACCCCTCTGCTTTTGATCCACAGTTTACACCTCTATGCAGGTCTCTATGATACCTTGTCAGTGTTTGAAGCTTTCAGGACTGCCCGTCCAGTTTATGCCATAGATTTGCCTGGATTTGGCGGCTCTGAAAAAACAGATCGCCCATATCGCCCCTCCATGTACCAGGAAGCAATCTCAGATTTCATCAAAAATCAGATCGGCGAACCTTGCCATGTGCTTACACTTGGCAATGCGAGCGCTTTTGCTTCCATGGCTGCAGTTGATGAATCTGACTGGATTCGCTCGATCGTCATGATCAACCCAACGGGTTTTGAGATGCCCCATCCAACCACGTTAAAAAGGCAGGGGTATCTGGAAAGAGCTCGGGATTTTTTACTTTCTTACCTAAAAATACCCTTATGGAGCCTGCCTATCTATGATTTTTTGGCAAGCCGAGCCAGAATCACGGGCTTTTACCACAAGCGCTTCTCTTACAGCGCTCCAAGTGACCTGATTGACCTGGCTTACACCTCCGCTCACCAGTCGGGGGCTCATTTTGCTCCAATTGTGCTAATAAGTGGCAAGTTGAACGTTCCTGATGTACGTCAAAAGTACTACGAGAAACTTTCGGTACCAGTATACGTGGTTTACGACAACGAACCGGGCACCTGTTTTGATATGCTCCCACAACTCGTGCGAGAAAAATCCAATTGGAAGGCAATCCGCAGTCGCAATACAAGAGGCATGCCCCATTTTGAACGAACCGGAGAACTTTTCAGGGAGTTTGAAATGTTTTGGAAAAAACACGATAAATAGAACGAAAAATGAAAGAACAGCGTACAAAACCAAAAATCCATCCCCTCAGCATCATCGGAGCGTTTGTTTTTGCCCTGTTTCTGATTGGAGTTGCTTATCTGTTTTTCCGCTCACAAGCCGGCAAGTCTGAGCCAGCCCAAACTACACCGCAATACCTGGTTACGCTTTTGCCTGCTCCAACCGAAACGCCCACACTTCAGCCAACAAGCATTCTGCCAACCTCAACTGTCTCTGATGTTTCCATTTTGCCCCCCGATGTAGTTGCAGTAGGTCGTTATGTGAAAGTTGTTGGCACCCAAGGCTTGGGTTTGCGAATGCGTGCCGAAGCCGGCACTTCTGGTGAGGTCAAGTTTTTGGCCTTGGATGATGAAGCTTTTAAAATAATTGATGGTCCTATCGCGAAGGATGGCTATACCTGGTGGTTCTGTGAAGCCCTGCTAGACAAAAGCCGTTCTGGCTGGGCAGCCGAAGATTTTTTGCAGGTGCTGGAAATCAGCACCCCCCAACCTTGATTTCTTAGCAAATGGTGGTAAAGTATTGAACCTGTTCAAGAGTAACAAAAAGAAACACACATTTAAACAAAAACCGGAAAGTTTCGATTCTGACATGCCGGTCAACCTGCAGGCTGCCCTGACTCAATCGGTCGGGATTGCCCGTGACCACATGGAAGATGCGGCATCGTCCATAATTTTGCAGCAAGGATATCGCGACAAAGAAAGCCGGGTCGGTTTGTTTGTTATCGCCGATGGCATGGGCGGTCATTTGCATGGCGAACTTGCCAGCTCTCTTGCGATCGAAAACCTTAACACCCATCTTTTGCCAAAACTACAAGAACAATTTTCCACACCACCCCCTTCCGATGAAATCGAGCAATTATTGGAAGAAGCATTTGAACTCGCTCAGCAAGCTGTTTTGGATAAAGTAACCGGCGGGGGCAGCACCCTGACCATAGCCTTGGTGATTGACAAGACGCTCTATTTTGCCCATGTTGGAGACTCTCGTCTTTACCTGGTTGACTATAACGGAAAATTGGAAGTCCTGACGCGTGACCATTCCCTGGTGCAGCGCCTGGTTGAACTCGGTCAAATCAGCCAGGCTGATGCTGAGACGCACCCTCAGAAAAATGTTCTTTATCGAGCGCTCGGTCAGACTGACGGTTTCAGAATTGATCAGGGCTATCGCCTGCTGTCAGCCCCAGGCTATTTGATGCTTTGTTCGGATGGTTTGTGGGGGGTTGTGGAAGAAAAGCAGATTGTCAGTGAAATTTGTTCAGACAAATCATTAAATGAACGTGCCAACAATTTATGCGACCTGGCAAACCAGACTGGTGGACCGGATAATATCAGTGTAATCCTCGTGGAAATTTCTTAGGAGAGGTAAATGGAGAATAGGAAACGAATTTTAGTAGTCGATGATGAAAAAGGACTCGTAAAAATCATCCGTTTAAACCTTGAACAGGATGGTTATGAGGTTCTTGAAGCTTACAATGGTTCGCAAGCGATGGAGAAATTGCGCACCACGCTGCCAGACCTGGTTTTACTTGACGTTATGATGCCGGATACGGATGGCTTTACTGTCTTGAAGATGATTCGGCAAATCGGTGCCACACCGGTCATCATGTTGACTGCCAAGGGCGAAGAGGATGACAAAATAAAGGGTTTGGAACTTGGGGCGGACGATTACGTGACAAAACCATTCAGCCCGCGTGAGCTCACCAGCCGGATTAAGGCTGTCTTACGGCGGGGAGATTTCAGCCGCGATGAAGAATCCGGCAAAATAATTGTCGACGACCGTCTTACCATCGATTTTGACCGTCACGAAGTGTGGGTGGAAGGCGAACTGGTTCAACTCCGCCCGACGGAATACCGTTTACTCTACCACCTGGTGCAAAATGCAGGTTGGGTTTTGACTCATGATCAGATCCTCAATAAGGTTTGGGGCTATGAATATGAAAACGAGCCGCATTACGTCCGGCTTTACATCAATTATTTGCGGAAAAAGTTGGAAGTCGATCCAGCTGACCCTCAGTACATTTTGACCGAGCGGGGAGTAGGTTACCGCTTTGTAGACTACAGAAGGAGTTGATTGCTTGTTCCCTGTAAAACGGGGAAGAAAACAAGCTTTGTATATGCCCATCGGACCAGGATCACAAAAGTCTATAATTTTTAAAAGGAGAAATGATGGACCAACACTCAAACGATAATAAGAATAACCACAATGACCAAACGGGTCACGAAGATCATTCAAAGAAAAAAGGAAATTATCTGAGGCTGTTAATTATGGCTATCCTCAGTTTCATCTCCATGTATTTCCTGATGTATGCCATGATCGATGTGTTTGGCAGCTTCTACAATCACCTCAATCAGGTTTATATGGCCCTCCTGATGACTTCGCCGATGATAATTTTTGAACTCTTCCTGATGAAATCGATGTACAAGGACAGCCGAAAAAATGCCATCTTCCTGGTTGTCAGTCTCCTTGTTGGCGTGCTGAGCTTTGTAGCGATTCGCCAACAAACAGCGATTGGCGATAGCCAGTTCTTGAGATCGATGATTCCCCACCACTCGGGGGCAATCTTAATGTGCGAAGAAGCCTCTATTACAGACAGCGAAATTCAAGATCTATGCCTAGAGATCATCGACAACCAACAATTCGAAATCGACCAGATGAAGTCAATCCTGGAAAGATTGCAGGATTGATTCCACCAGCAATACCCTCAATCGCCCTCCAAATGGAGGGCATTTCTTTTAGAAACCCTGAAAGGAAAGCGTATTCACAAAGCCCCAGTGACTCGCAATTTTCCTTGTATAATTGAAATCACAATTTCATTAACTCGATCAATTGTACCTGGAGGATACATGGCCAAGAAAAAATCCAAATCCGAAAAAAAAGTAAAGATCGAAGGTTCCGAATCTGTTCCAATGCCGGATTATCAAGCAGAAGACCCGAATATCGATTCTGATATCAGACCAACCAAACTAAAAAAACTGCCCAATGAGGTTTACGAACGGGAGTTGGAAAAATTGCAAATTGAGTTGGTAAAAATGCAGTATTGGATCAAAGAAACTGGACTGAAGGTGGTGGTCATCTTTGAAGGGCGTGATGCTGCTGGAAAAGGCGGAACGATCAAACGCATCACGGAAAAGCTGAATCCTCGGATTGCGCGCGTAGTTGCACTTCCGGTTGCTACTGAAAAAGAAAAAACCCAGTGGTATTTTCAACGCTATGTAGCCCATTTGCCTGCTGCTGGAGAGATGGTTTTATTTGATCGCTCCTGGTACAACCGGGCCGGCGTGGAACGTGTGATGGGCTTCTGCACTCCTGAACAGGTTGAAGAGTTTTTCCGGTCTGTGCCAGAATTTGAGAAAATGCTGATTCGCTCCGGCATCATCCTGATCAAGTATTGGTTCTCGGTCAGTAATGAAGAGCAGGAACGGCGTTTCCAGGCACGGATGGACGATATCACCCGCCAATGGAAGCTTAGCCCGATGGATCTGGAATCGCGCAAACGCTGGGTGGAATATTCCCGTGCCAAGGACGACATGTTCCGCTACACGGACACCAAGTTGAGCCCCTGGTATGTGGTCGAGGCAGATGATAAGAAAAGGGCAAGATTGAACTGCATCAGCCATCTGCTGAGCAAGATACCGTATGAAGACCTGACGCCCCAGGTTTTGTCGCTTCCTCCGCGCCAGGTTGACAACAGTTACGTCCGACCGCCCTTCGAGGATCAAACTTTTGTTCCGGTCTACGAAGTCCCGGAAAAATAAGCGCAGCCACACGATTCTTTTCTCACACTTTCCTGGAGGGTAATGAAGGTGTGTGTTTGCCACATAAGAAAGGATTTAATGGGGGGGATGGTTTTTATGCCATCCTCAATTCTTTGAACTTATTATCAAGCAGGAGACCAGCAAAGATCTACCTTACAAAGGCATCAAATTGAACCGTTCATATTTCTGGCAGGGGAGAAGTCTGTATGTATTTGGCGATTTCCGCTATAACCCAAACAGAATGCGAGCGTTACTGGTCAGCTGAACGCCGACTTCCTCAACTGGTAAGCCCCGTAAATCCGCGATTTTTTGGGCGATCAGAGGGATATAGGCTGGCTCATTTCTTCTCCCTCGATGTGCCTGCGGTGAAAGGAACGGACAATCTGTCTCGAGCAGCATTTTCTCCATGGGCAGAGATAAAACCAGAGCCCGCTTGTCTGACGCATTTTTGTAGGTCACGGGTCCACCAATCCCGAAATAAAAGTTGCAATTCAGCAGTGGTTCAAGATGTTCCTGATCAGCACTAAAAGCGTGCATAACACCTGGATTGAGTTTTAGCCGCGAGTCTTCCGGCAGGTTTTGGTACCACCTGGTCAAGATTGGTACCAACTGGTGTGCAGAAGCGCGTTCATGAATCACGACAGGCAGCTCGACCTGTTCAGCTATTGCAAGTTGAGCTTCAAGCGCGCGCAATTGCTGTTGGGGGGTGGCATGGTCCCGATAAAAATCAAGCCCGATTTCACCGATCGCAACCACTTCTGGGTTGGTTGTCAGGTCTTTTATTATGGACAAATCGGACTCAGTTAAATCTGAAGAATAGTTTGGATGGATCCCAACAGTGCTGAATACAAAACCAGGATACTCTCTGGTAAGCGCTAAAGACTTTTGGCTCCCTTCCAAATCAATTGCGATATTGATAATAAACTGCAGACCATTTGCGGCTGCACGGTCAATGACCGCATCCCGGTCTGGGTCGAAAGAATCAAAGTCGAGATGAGCGTGGGTATCACAAAAAACAGCCATGCGCTAATTCTACCAAAGCCTTCCCAACCGTTAGTGATTGGTGACTTGTGTTATTATTGGATGACTGTCAGCAATCTGATTTTAAATTAACAAGAATCAGATTATGGTGGTATAAAACATCAAAATTTCTATTAGGACTGGTGTTCGAGACGAATGAATATATCTTCCTACCTGTTTGGTTTCATCCTGGCTACCCTTCTGGGGGCGTTGTTTCATCTATGGCGCGATGGCGGCATTTTCAAACTTTTGATTTACCTGGGTCTTTCCTGGCTCGGGTTTCTCATTGGGCATCTTGCCTCTGGCAGCCTTGGATTTGACTTTATGAGCGTTGGTCCAGTCAACCTCGCTGGAGGGATCATCGGTAGTATCACCTTTCTATTTCTGGGAAACTGGATTACCCAGGTTCAGCCTGAGTTGATCACTCGGAATGAGCAATGACCTCTGATTCAAACGACCTGGTCAACCTGGTAAAAGAGGGTGACCTGGTACAACTGCACGGTTCCACCCATAAAAATCACCTGTTGGTCTTGAAAACCGGCGAGGTTTTTATGACTCATCGGGGTGTTATCAAGCATGATGATATTATCGGGCAACCATGGGGAGTACGGCTCGAATCGCACAGCGGTCATCCTTTTTTTGTGCTTCAACCCGGACTCACAGACCTTGTTCAAGCCATTAAACGAACCACCCAAATTATGTATCCGAAAGACATCGGCTACATTGTCCTTCGACTGGGAGTTGGTCCAGGAAAACGCGTTTTGGAATGCGGTGGAGGCTCAGGAGGTCTGACAACCGTCCTTGCCTACTTGATTGGGGATACTGGCTGCGTTTATTCTTACGAACGAAATCCCGAAGTGCAGCAGCTTGCCCGCAAAAACCTGCGTCTGTTTGGGTTGGAGCAAAGGGTCGAGTTTACAGTGGGAGATGCCCATGAAGGTTTTGAAGAACGCAACCTCGATGCAATTTTTCTCGATTTGCCCAACCCTTACGACTACCTCGATCAAGTCCGCGCAAGCCTGAAGGGTGGCGGACAGTTTGCCACGCTTTTACCCACCATGAACCAGGTTGAATTGACGTTGCGAGCACTGTCTCATAGCAATTTCGCTTTTATTGATGTTTGCGAGATCCTTCTTCGCCATTACAAATCGGATTGGGGTCGGCTCAGACCAGTCGATCGCATGGTTGCGCATACCGGTTACCTCATATTTGCTCGTTCTATTCAAACACGAATAGAAGATTTGGAGGATGAGCGGGGGGAAAATGATACCGATGCTTGATTTACCATCTGATTTACCTGAACGCCTGTTGCAACAGGAAAAGAGCGGCATTCATAGCGAAGGAACTGGAGAGGATCAAAGAGAGATAAGGCTGACTCCAGCAGCGGTACTGATGCCTTTGATTCGATTGAATGATCAATGGCATCTTGTTTACACTCTTCGTTCGGTTCACTTGCACGATCATAGTGGGCAGGTTTCTTTTCCTGGTGGTTCGTGGGAACCAGGTGATAACAATTTGATCAAAACAGCCCTTCGAGAGTCCCGGGAAGAAATAGGGCTGAACTCAACATCAGTTCAAGTCCTGGGTTGTATGGCTAAGATGGCAATGGTTACGCGATTTTTAGTGACACCCGTGGTTGGCATCGTGGACTGGCCAACAGAGCTGACTGTCAATCCCGATGAAGTAGACCGTGTATTTTCCATTCCCCTGGATTGGCTTGCTGATCAGTCAAACCAGGAATTTCGCGTTCATACCCACGGGGGGAAAGACTTTGATGTGCCATATTTTAAAAAGTATGACGGTGAAACTGTCTGGGGTGCAACTGCATCTCTGACACTCCAATTATTAAGTCTTTTATCTTAATTATTTTCCCACGGCAGCAGAAACTCTTTAATTTTGGGTAGGAATTGCAGCTTATCATCGTTTATAAGTGCCAAGGATGAATCGGCACGTTATTCAAACAAAAAGACCTGCATTTTGGCAGGTCTTTTCGATGAGAAATTGTGGTTGAAAGAGGATTACTCTTCCTCTCCCGCTTCTTCTTCTTTCTTGCCTTTATCCAAAACCTCGGGTTCAACTTCCTCTTCTACGATCTCAGCCTCTTCTCCGGCTTCTTCAGCTACGTAACTGACTGAAACAATAACCTCAGTGCTTGGAGTAAGAACGGTGATATTGTCGGCCAGTTTCAGGTCACCAACAGTAATGGTGTTTTCTGCGCTGGCTATACCGCTGAGATCGACTTCGATCCGCTCGAGCATGTCACTTGGCAGGGCTTCGATTTCCAGTTCATTTAAGACCTGGTTGATCAACGAGCCGGGCACCTCATCCAGAACAGGAGCCTCACCCACCAGTTCGAGGGCAACATTTGCACGCAGCCTTTCGGTCATGGAGATGGCTAAAAAGTCCAGGTGAAGCAGCTCACCAGTAACCACATCCCTG
>Ga0334885_1003727_pt1 | contig 13877 bp, 13 predicted proteins | sample GraSluR1_MG_8_FD_207233 | JGI IMG/M metagenome (GOLD analysis project Ga0334885, IMG submission 207233) | Sludge microbial communities from methane-producing bioreactor in Wageningen University, Netherlands - Granular Sludge_31_05-R1 | ecosystem: Engineered > Bioreactor > Anaerobic >...
GTATCCTTTTCGGAAGGAATAAGAAGAACTCTGGACTGGTTAAAAGGAATGGAGGCATAGAATTATGCAGCAGTTCTCTTTTCATAGTCTAGAATTAGAAGGTGCGTTTTTAATTAAGCCGTTTGTTGCTTATGATGAGCGGGGTTACCTTATAAAAGATTATTCTTGTGAAGCATTTGAGAAAACAGGCATTCAGCACAACCTAAGAGAAGTATTCTATACGAGCTCAAAGAAAGGTGTAATACGAGCGATTCACTTTCAAAGAGTTAAAGAGCAGCCGAAACTTGTAAGGTGTGTATTTGGGAAGATTTTTGATGTGATAGTTGATCTAAGAAGAGATTCACCAACATTGGGAAAGTGGCTAGGATTATACCTATCAGAAGAGAACAAAGACGAGATTTACATTCCTAAGGGATTTGGCCATGGCTACTTGGTAATAGAACCAGCCATAGTCTCTTACAAATGCTCTGAGCTGTTCTATGGTGAATATGATGATGGGATAGTTTGGAATGATACTACTTTGGCAATAGACTGGCCTCTTCATCTAGTGGAAGATATCACAATCTCAGAAAAGGACAAAGAATTGCAAACTTTTGTTGAGTACATAAAGGATAGCAATTAACAGACCAGAGCAATACTCGCCTCTCATTGATGGTCACGTTATGAATAGTAAGTTTTCGTTAATATAATGGTGAGAAGTATATGGTTTTATTGAAGCTGTTATTTGGGGGCAATCATGATCTTAACTGTTGCGTTAGCTTTCTTCCTGGTTTTCATGTTTCAGACAATTGGCGGAATAATGATTGGCAATATCCTGTACTACATTGTTCTGATGCGTACAATTTTCTTAAGGAGAAGCGTAAGAATAAAGAGATCACCAATTCGAAACGGTTTCTTAGTATGTTTTGTTTCTTGGTCACTCTTATCAACTGTCTTGTTCGCTCTGGAGAGAAGCGCTTTCGACGGAAGAAATGCTATTCAGTTCATTTTTACAATGCAGTATCTGGTCTTTGTGGTTGACATCGAAATCGATTCAAAGCTATTGGAAGAATGGCTATTTAGATTCAGTGTCATGTTGTCAATTGTAATTATCGCTTTATACTTATTTACTGGTGAGTTTCAATACTTCTCTTCGCTTTTTACTACAAGAAGACTATGGGCACAGAACTTCGTTCCTGGATGGCCAAACACTACGGCAATTCCTTTGATTATTGGCTTATGGTTGGGAATGAAGAAAAATTGCTCCAGAATCTTCAGGATTCTCATGATAACCGCTTTAGTACTTACGAGTTCAAGAGTAGCAATGCTTGGAATATTGGCTATATACATGCATCGGTTTTTTCTTGTCTCTGGCGGGAAGCTTCTGAAATGGTTCATGTTCACTCCCATCATTTTTGGCTTTTCATTTCTCTATGATCACTTTCTGAGTTTTCTTAACCTCACTATTCCGAGTCTAGCCTATCGACTAAGTGTGATCTATGACAGGCAAGATATTTTGCGTGTCACGATGAAATATGTTTCTGAGCGACCCCTGCTTGGTTATGGGGGTAATTCTCTTGATCAACTTAATTTGTTTTTTGGAAACATTAGTCTGTACGGCATTGACTGGGGACATACTCACAACTGGGTTCTCGAGATGCTTTTACGTTATGGAACAATTGGACTGGTTCTTTTTTCCGCATTTATGATCATATCTCTACTAGAAATAATAGATACTCAGAGAAAGTTTATGTTTGGTCTGCTTTTGCTATTGGGATTGTTTCAGACCTACTTGAGAAATTTTAATGTGTTGTTCCTGATGTTCTTTCTTACTATGAAAAGTAATGAGTCCTCCTTATTGGAGAACAAAGAAGCCATTTTCCAGTATTCATACCCAATAGAAGCAAACAATTCTAGGAGATTCTTTCGGTGAAACAGATGAAATTGTCTAGCATTATCCTGGCCATCAAGAGAAGTCATACTCTAAAATCGGGAATTTGGTACTTGTTAAGTGACTTTGCATATAAGGGAATGGCTTTTCTGACGATTCCAGTTTTCACTCGCTTACTTACTGTGGATGAATACGGAATTGTGTCTGTATACACAAGTCTTGTAGGGATTACAGTTGTGGCGACAGGACTTGAGATGAATGTTGCCGTAGGTCGTGCACCACTCGATTTCAAGCACGAATACTCAGCTTTTCTGAGCTCAGTGCTTATTTTTTCTATGCTTCCGTTCTTTTTGACATTCATAGCAGTGTATTTATTATCAGAATCAATTGGCACTCTTGTTTCCATGGACTCTAAACTACTCATGTTAGCAGTGATAACGGGTTATGCAACTTTCGTATTCAAGTTTTATACTCATCATCTCTTGTTCAGACAAGAATACATAATGAAATCTTTGCTGCAGATCTTTAAAGCAATTTTGGAAGTTGTATTAGCTATAGTACTAGTCACCATTATCAGAGGCTCAAAGCACTATGGTAGAATCTATTCGACTCTTGTAGTTTCAGTTCTTTTCATGGTAATTAGCTTCATAGTTATTCTACTTAATAGCAACAGAATTTGTTTTCCAAAAGCCTGGTTCTACTCCTTGAAAATAGGTGTTCCTTTGATTCCTCATGCACTCTCGGCCGTATTGCTTTCTCAATTTGATCGAATAGCTATTCAGACTCTCGTAAGTTCTGAACAGGCAGGGCTCTACAGCTTTGCTTACAATATTGGGATGATACCTTTGGTTGTTTTGGGAGCAACAAACTCAGCGTGGATGCCGTGGTTTTACAGGCAACTTAGCAGTGAGAGAACTGAACGAATAAGAAGAGCAGCTTCCATTTACTCAGTTGCATTCTTAACTATTACCATTGCTATAATGATGGTTGGCCCAGAACTTGCAATAATTATGGCTCCTAACGCATATTCTTCTGCTTCAAGAATTATTCCTGTAATTTCCTTAAGTTACTTATTACAATTCTTATATTCATTATATGTCAATTTCGCTATATATCGTAAGAAGACAATTGCTATCTCAATAGGAACTTTGATGGCAGGCATAGTTAATATCATTCTAAACATTCTTACAATTCCAAAATTCGGTTATGAGGTCGCTGCATGGACTACCGTAATTTCGTATTTCCTTTTATTCATTTTTCATTGGCTAAATGTTCGCTTTATTCTTGGATACAAGACAATTCCTGTAAGAAACATGCTTGTAATAGCGGCGATTGGAACTCTAATTGCATTCCAGCAATATTTTGTTAGTTTAATTTTTTTGCCATATTCACTTCAAGAGAGATTTCTGAGAATATTGGTCTCTTCATTTGCAATGATGTTTATAATAGTATATGGATTGAAGCAAGCTAATTGAAAGATTTTAACAGCGGAGGTGCAATAATGATCCCAGCTATATTGGGCGGAGAACCAGTTCGGACAAAACCTTTACCTTATGCAAGACAGTTGATAGACGAAGAGGATTGTCAAGCAGTGGACGAAGTGTTGAAAAGTGCTTTTCTTACTACTGGTCCAAAAGCAGGAGAATTCGAGAGAGTAATTGCAGCTTATGTTGGATCAAGTTATGCTGTTTCCTTTTCGAGTGGTACAGCTGCTCTACATGGAGCTTGTTATGCTGCTGGCATAATGAAAGGCGATGAGGTCATAACAACCCCAATGACTTTTGCGGCTTCTTCCAATTGTATTCTATATATGGGAGGCACGCCGGTATTTGCCGACATTGATCCTGAGACATTCAACATTGATCCAGAAGAGATCGCCAAAAAGATTACTAAGAAGACTAAAGCCATTATTCCGGTTGATTTCACTGGCCAAACAGTGGATATCGACGCTATCAAAGAACAAGTTAAGGGCACAGATATTATCATTATCGAAGACTCCGCCCACGGACTAGGTACAAAGTACAAAGGTACTCGCGTAGGATCTTTATCCGATATGACAATGTTTAGTTTTCATCCCGTCAAGACTATAACTAGTGGTGAAGGAGGAATGATAACTACCAACAACAAAGAATACTACAGAAAAATGGTGAACTTCAGATCTCACTGTATAACTAGGGCCCCAGAGCAACTGATTGATAAAGAGAATGGCAAATGGTATTATGAAATGCTTGATTTGGGTTTTAACTACAGATTGACTGATTTTCAAGCCGCATTAGGCATAAGTCAATTCAAGAAGATCGACAAATTCATTTCTAGAAGAAAAGAAATAGTTGCAAAGTACAATGAAGCCTTTAAAAACCTGGATGGCGTGATTTTGCAGAAAAACGCAGACTTCTCAGATACAACAAATCATTTATATGTAGTAAAGCTCGATTTGCCAAAACTGAAAGTTGATAGAAGACAGATATTCGATGCGTTCATGGCAGAGAATATCGGAGTTTTCGTTCACTATATTCCAGTGTATTGGCACCCATACTATCAACAATTGGGCTATAAAAAAGGCTTATGTCCAAAAGCCGAAGAACTTTATAACTGTATGCTCACAGTTCCTTTGTTTCCTGCAATGTCAGATGATGATGTGCATGATGTTATAGAAGGATTCTACAAAATTATAGGGTATTATAGAAAGTAGAACAATAGCTTCTAAAAGAAGTAAGCTACGTAATAGAGTCCATAAAGAGTCTGACAAAGTGAGGTGGTCTTTGTGGAGTTCAAGATTGGAGATCGTTTCGTAGGGGACAATCATCCGGTTTTTATTGTTGCCGAGATGTCGTGCAACCATCTGCAAAATTTCGATTATGCAGTTGAGATTTTAAGGAAAGCCAAAGATGCGGGCGCAGATGCAATTAAACTTCAGACATACACTCCGGAAACTATGACAATAGACTGCAACAACAAGCATTTCAGGCTGGCTGATACAATCTGGGAAGGCAAGAATCTGTATCAGCTGTACAAAGAAGCATACACTCCGTGGGAATGGCAGCCAAAACTCAAGAAGATTGCTGAAGGGGAAGGGCTAATCTTCTTTTCCACTCCGTTTGACAGGACTTCAGTTGACTTCCTTGAAGAACTAGATGTTCCTGTTCATAAAGTCGCTTCGTACGAGATAACGGATATTCCTCTTATAGACTATATTGCCTCAAAGGGAAAACCCATAATATTCTCAATTGGAATGGCCACGCTAGCGGATATTGAGTTGGCTTTATCAACAATAAGGAAGCACGAGAACAACGATATTGCGGTTTTGAAGTGTGTTAGTGCTTATCCTACTCCGATAGAAGAGACTAACTTGAAGACAATCGAAAACATTAGAGAGACTTTCGGTGTTGTCTCTGGCTTATCCGATCACACAAGTACGATCACGACCGCCGTTCTTTCTGTTGCACTCGGAGCAAAGATTATCGAAAAGCATCTAACTCTCGATAGAAATCTGGGTGGACCAGATGCACCATTTTCTCTCGAACCAGATGAATTCAAGACAATGGTTAATTCTGTTAGAGAATCTGAAAAGGCAATAGGTAAGACTACATATGCACTCAACAATAAACAACAGAGAAGCCGCCTCATGGCAAGATCTCTCTTCGTAGTGAAAAACATGAAGAAGGGAGATATATTCACAGAAGAAAATGTGAAATCCATAAGGCCTGGATATGGTATGCATCCAAAGTACTTGCCAGAAATTCTTGGAAAAAAAGCTGTTAATGACACAGAATGTGGTACTCCTTTGAGCTGGAGTTTAGTAAGCAAAGAACTAGAGTAGAATCTAAATCTGCGGAATCATAGCAATATCTAACCAGAAGGGGGTTCCTGAATGATTTTAGAAGAGGGAGATATACTTCTTCGTCCGCTGAGTATAAAGGATACAGACTTCTTACTCGGTATAAGAAATAATCTTGAATTCGCTGATGAATTCTTTTCCGATCCTCCCGTATATGACTTCTCTCATAATAGCTGGCTCCAATCCTCGGCGAAAAGCAACATGGAATTGATAATAGAATTCAGATCAGAAAGAGCGGGACAGATAAGACTGACAGACATTGACTATAGGCATCAAAAAGCTCAATTTGGAATACTGATTGCGAAGGATTTCCAGGGAAAAGGGCTTGCATTTGGTTCTAGTAAGATCTTCATAGAATACGTATTCAGAAATCTTCCTATTAATAAAATATACCTTGAGCTATTTGCAAACAACATACCCGCGTTTAAACTGTACGAGAAATTGGGGTTTATTGAAGAAGGTCATTTTAGGCAAGAGTACTTTAAGCGCGGCGAGTTCAAAGACACAATTAGGATGTCTATCCTGAGAGAAAAATGGGAAAAAACAAGATAGAGAGTGTTCTCTTCAGGACTAACGCAGGAAAAGATATCGGTTTTGGCCACCTATTCAGATGTCTCTCTCTTGCAGAAGTACTAAAGCTGTGCGGTATCAACAGTGTTTTTCTTGCAAATGCTGAAGCTGAAAGCAAGGTCGCCGAATACGGATTTGATTTTGTATGCTCAGAAAGCTTCAACTACAACGATATAGAGAGAATAAGAACCATCAATCCTGATGTCGTGGTTTTTGATTCGTATCTTGCTGATTCGAGTTATATTGAAGGATTGGCAGAAGAGCATTTTCTCGTTCAGTTCGATGACAACAACAACATTTACGGCGAGATTTCTGCAGATATTCTCATCAACGGTAATATTCAAGCAGGAGATTTGAGCTATATTGGCAAGAAGAAAAGGACAAGATTCTTGCTAGGCCCGGAATATCTTGTGATGAAAAGTGAATACTGGAACCCTGAAAGCTTCGATCAGAGTAAGAAGAGTTTGCTTATAACTACCGGTGGAGCGGATTTCTTCGATCTGATGCCAAAGTTCCTGAAAGCATTAGGGAAATTGCCTCTGAAAAAGAGAGTTATAGTTGGGCCTGGTTTTTCGGAAAGCCAGATCCGGAAATTGGAGATGTTATCTGAAAACATTGAAGCCTGCGAACTAATACAAAGACCATCGAGCTTGAAAGAATATATAGCACAATCCTCAATTATTATTTCTGCCTCCGGTTCGACGATATATGAGATACTCACAATGAAGCGTTTGCCGATAATCTTCACTCTTGCAGATAACCAGAGAATGATAGCCAAGAAGCTTGAGAGCTTTGGTATAACAAATCTTGGATGGTATGAGAGTATTGATTTTAAAAAGCTTCCCGGAATAACCCTACGGGAGATAGATATTATAGATACAAAGAGGAGGAGACTGTCGGAGCTATTCTCCAAATTCGATGGAAAAGGCGCAGTAAGGGTTGCCAAAGCTATTCTTGATGAGGTGAATAGACGATGATAGCGGCGATAATACAGGCAAGGCTCGGTTCCACAAGAACTCCTGGCAAAACCATGAAATTGATTGGTAATAAGCCCCTTCTTGAATATTCTGTCGAAAGAACAAGACTGGCAAGATATATAGATAAAGTGATCGTTGCAACTACTACATCTGATAAGGATCATCTGATCTCTGAATGGTGTAAGGAGAAAGGAATTGATTCTTTTCGAGGAAGCGAAGACGATGTTCTAGATAGATACTTTCAAACTGCTTCACATTTCAAAGCCGATATCATTGTAAGGGTCACTTCTGACTGCCCATTTGTTGATCCGCAGATCGTTGATTTGCTTATCTTATCTCTGAAAGTCTTCGGTGCAGATTACGCTTCTAATCGTATAAAAAATAGGTCTTGGCCACATGGTCTTGATATTGAAGTATTCACTTTCAATGCATTGAAGACTGCCTGGAAAAACGGAAAAGAAAAAAGAGAGAGGGAGCATGTTACACCTTATATAATGGGACACCCTGAGTTATTCAAACATATCGAGGTACCTCTGGAAGAAGATTTATCACACTACAGACTCACAGTGGATTATCCCGAAGATCTGGAATTCACGAGAATCTTGGTTGAGAAATATAGCGCCGACAAAATGAACTGGCGTGAAATCATAGATCTTCTAAAAGAGCGGCCAGAGCTGGCAGAAATAAATGCATCTAGGTTAGATACAAAGATATAAACTTTTTCGGGGAGTTAGTGATTAAGTGTTGTTCGGGAAATCTTGATGTTCAAAGAACTGGAGGAACGAGAAATGTGTTTAGAAATTCCGCGAGAACTATCCAAAATGGAAACCCTCGATAAACTCATAAAGATTTCTCCAAGAACTAGACAACCGATTCTTTTGCATAAGAATCATAGATGGGTTATTCCGTTAATAGCTTTCTACAAAAAGAAACTGAAAATGCCTGAGCCTTGGAACCTTGTAGTCTTTGATTATCACAAAGATACTATTGACCCGTCCGACTCACTTCTTCAAGAAATCAGCAATTTGGGGAGCGGTTCAAATACTAGCATATCCGGCTTGATTAGATTGTGCGAGAACGAATTTCGAAAAGACCCACGAACAGGAATACCACTAAATGATGACTGGGTCAAAGCTGGGATGGAGCTTGGTCTGATTGGGAATGTTGTTTTCTTCGGCGTTTGTCATAACAATTGCTACGAAGAATCCGCTCCAATTGACATAACATGTGAAGAGTACGTAGATATGAATTCTGTAAATCACTTAATCCACTATTCCAGTGAGTTTCCCGCAGATCTGCTTGACGAAAATCAACCGATGATGGATCTTTATCGGAGGAAAGATTACGAGGTATTATGGGAAACAATTAACTGGGAATACTCCAGCGAAAGGAAGTGTTTTGGTTTCGTCGAAAATCCGAAGCGTCCAGTCATGGTAGATATTGATCTTGATGCTTTTGTTGCTCATTGGGGAACGCAACCACAATACATATTACCTTGGTCAGAAACAATCTTCAGAGATAAGTCCTTTGGAAGAGAACGTTCAGAAAAGGCTGGACAGAATTTCGCAACTGAATGGGGTGGTAAGCGTTTTTTGGATGAACTTCTGAAGAGATCACCGATTGTGACAATTGCGCTTGAACCAGAGTGTTGCGGTGGAATTGAGAATTCACTCTTTACTCTTAGAATGCTCAATCGATTTCTCTTTGATAGTAATCTTTCAATTCCAGAAAGCTTATCAGTTTAGTTTCTGAAAGGAACTGCAGAAAGCCTTTTGAAAAGATAATTACCGTATTCTACTACCTTTGTTTCTATGATTACGAGTTCAACCGTATCCTTATGAAAACGCCCCTCGTTATAAATTTCCGAGAATCAAGGTTGTGGAGATTCTAATTGGAGCAAATAAAAGTAGTTAAACAGCGCAATTCCAACTGGAAGAACGGCTTCATTCCGAAAGACTATTTGTCACAAGAAAGCACTACTCATGTAGACTCTGATCAGGATTAGGTTTGGTTTCCGCAGATACTTGCTATAACTTGAACTGCTAAATCAATCATTTTCAAAATGAGACTCCTTACCGAAGTAATCTTGCATGATGGTTCAGTACTGCCCGTGACACAAAAGCAACTTTTGGATTTCATAGAGCAAAAAGAAGCATCAAAGATTCTGGGAACGCTTCTTCAGTCAATTCTTCAACACTCAACGTGCCATGAAAAAGTCTTCAATCAAGCCAAATAATTCTTCCTGATTCTCCGGAATCATTACTCCAAGCCTTTCGAAAACCATTCGCAGGTTCTTATCTTCAAGAGAGAGCAGTTTCATTATGCTTACTCTCAGAACATCTTTCGATATCTTGCTAGCTGTAATCAAGCTAGTAGAAAGACTTCCAATGAATATCACTTTCCTTTCACACTTGCAGTTGACAGCCTCGCTGGGTATTGTTTTGTCGATAAAGTACACTCTCTCAGAGAAGCTCTGTAAATGACTGGCATACTTCTTTTCCTCTCTTGGATGGTACTTCACATACACCGTTTTATTCATGTTCTTACACAAATAGATAATGCTCGTAATAACAGCCATATACCGATCTATGAAACAGCTTACAAAATCATACAGATCAAGAAATATGACAACAGAGTATTCCAGAGAGTCTATTTTGTCAATAACTGAACCAAACAAGAAGCGTATTGATGCAGTTAGCTCTTCTGCAGTTAGCTCCGTCACTTTTCTCTTTGTTAGCTCCGTCCTTACAAGCTCTGGAAATAGTACCACTTGCTCATTTATTAGTTTACTAGATCCCAGAATGGCTGAACTGTCTGCAGGTTCATTTAGACAGTAGATGATACGCTTCATCTCCTGTACTATAGAATTTGCGTGTTTGCGGGGGCTTGAAGAAGACGAATATACGGCCGAACCATCTTCAACATATGTGACTTTGCAGTTGCGGCTGTCGGTGCAGAATTGCATTGCCTTCTTGTTTTCAACTCGCTGGTCATTGAATACATAGATTTTAGCAACGCCTTCCTTTCTAAACAACTCCTTTATTCTTCGTATATTGCGGAAAAACAGGCGCTGGTACGAGAGTTTTCCCAGAAGACCTGACTTGCTATGGTCAAGATTTCCAAACAGAACCAAGGTCTTCCGGTATAGACTGGCAGATTTTTCGAAATACGAATCATCGAACTCGAAATCTCTGTATATAACTAGAACATTAGTGTTTGAGTTTTTCTTTGCAAGAGCTATGCCACTCGCCAATAACAAATGATAAGGTGTGTGGACGAAAAACAAACTGATCACGCAATCCTCCTAAATGTATGGAATCAGTATCTCTGTTGTACTTTCTTAAAAAGGCTGAGAATTTGAGAACCTCTTGCTACCAAGATCGTTTAATCCATTTGGCGATTTTCGATTCTTTTCGTGATTTCGTTTTTGCAGTCGAATAGGCCTTTCATCATATTCTTGATTGCCTCGTGGAAACCAAGATTGCCTTTATATAGTTTTCTCTTTCGCAAAAGATATTGAATTACGAATGGAAAAGCCATGGATTTCGACATTGCGTAGAACATTGCTCCTTTATCGAAAAAGAACTTCGAATCATATCCCTTGAACCATGTCGAAGTACTGTGCGAAACAACTCCTATTTGTTTGGGTACGTATAATATCTTGATACCCTTTCTCAGGCAGTTAAATAGAAAAATATTCTCTTCTCCACAGCTGTACTTTCCAGAACCAGCTCCAAACAATTCGTTAAATGAAACAGAAGCTCTCGCAATCGAACTCCGTCTGAACGTAATCTCATATGAGTAGACTCTCATACTGCGAAGATAGCCAATTCGTTTCTCTGTTGAGGGATACTCTTTTGAACGTTCAATATTTTGAGATGGCAAAGCGAAAACAATAATATCCATTGATGGATGCTTCTGGTATGCTTCTTGGATTATCTCTTGATATCTGTCTTCATAGGTAATATCGTCATCTGCAATCACACATATATCACCTGTTGCATTCTCCAAAGCCACATTTCGACTTCGGCTCAATCCGCGCTCTTTGGAAGAGATCACTCTAATCTTCTGATCATGAAGTTCGATAAGAAAATTGGCATCGTGATCTGTCTGATTAATAATCAACGAATCACTGCTTATATTCATTCTATTGATCAAGTCAATCAACAATGTATCTTCTTGTGACATTGTGGATACTAGTACTTCAACCCTCATAGTTCACCCGAATTCTAGATAGTTTTGTATGATATCTGAGCCAAAACCTCAGCAATCCTTTCATATGTATCAGTCCTAGCTTCGAGAACGGTTTCTTCTTCGTTAATCTTTGACAGTTATGTATGATTTTGGCCTCGGGATAATACCAAACCTCATAACCCATACTCCAACAACGAGCACAGAATTCGGCATCCTCAGGAGCATAGAAAAACCTCTCATCAAGATAACCCACTTGGTCAAAGATATCTTTTCTCATGAACCATGCCGCGGAAATAGCGTAATCAACCCTCGTAATCTTTCTTTGAAGAACACTTTCTATGCTTTCTGTCCTTCTTCTTCTCTCTTCCATGTTGAACACTCTGTAGAATTTGGAAGCTAGTGTTGGAAACTTCCGAGCAGACTCCTGGAATTTTCCATCCGGATAAATAAGTAGAGGATGTAATATGCTAATCTTTGTGTCAGGCTTTCTTTCAATACTTTTATAACCATTGATAAGGGTTTCTAGGGTTTTTTCGCATACTATAGTATCACTGTCTAGAACCAATATGAATTCTCCTGAAGCACACTTAATGGCAGTATTTCTTGAGAAGGTAGTACCCATATTCTTACTGAAAGGTATGAAACGTACAAAACAGTATTTTCTCGCATATTCTCTCAATACGGAAATACTTGAGTCGGTAGAACCGTTATCTATAACGATAATCTCAATGTCAATATCTGACCTTGAAGCGTCATTGATCAAGGATTTAAGGAAAGGCTCAATATGCTTTTCGCTGTTCCAAGTCAGCGAAACTATGGAAATGTCTGGAATTATCATAATTACTTAGCTCCCCTTCCCAATAACATGGTCTCTATTGTCTGGAGCATTATTCTGAGATCGAACATTATGGAGCGGTTTTTTATGTAGAAGAGGTCGTATGAGAGTTTCATCTTCACGTCTTCTATACTGCGGTCATAGCCCCAGTTGAGCTGCGCCCAGCCCGTGATTCCCGGTCTGACTTTCATCCTGAGGCTGTAGAGTGGGATTTCTTCAGACAGTTCTGCCGCGATTGCAGGGGTTTCCGGTCTCGGGCCTACGATTGCCATATCACCTTTAAGGACGTTCCAGAACTGGGGTAGTTCGTCGAAGCGGAGTTTTCTTATGACTCTTCCGGCGGCGAAGATTCTGTCGTCTCTGTCTTTTGTCCAGCCGGTGTGGTCTCCTTCTTTTTTCATTGTGCGTATCTTTATGATTTTGAAGTGTTTCCCGTTCTTTCCCAGTCGCTCCTGTACAAAGAAGGGGTTGCCGAAGTCGTTTAGCATGACGGCGATGATGCCTATCAGGACAAGCGGTAGCGATACTGCGCTCAGGGCCAGGGCCATGATCCATTCGATTACGCCTTTGACGCTTTCATACCAGGATGAGAAGGCGTGAGAGTAGAGCTCTTCAGGCCTGAACTGTTCGAGGTCGAGCCGGAGACTGAAGATCTCCGTTACCTGTTTGGCGCTTATTACAGGCGTATCCAGCGGCAGGATATTTACGTTTAGGAGGTTTGAATCGGCGGGAACGACTACGAAATCAGGTCTGTACTGGCTTATATCTTCTTGAATGGAGTGGAAGTCTATCGGGCCGGAGTCGTGAGTCAGCATCTTTACCGAGCAGTCGTCTATACAGTCTATCTTGCAGCCGATAGAGAGAAACTTGACGGGCGATCTTTTTATAACACTTGAGGCTGCCTTTCGGGAGACGTACAGATAGACCAGGAGGAGGATCGACTCGTAGAACAGGGCTCTTCTTGATATCTGCTCGAGCACAAGCCTTGGCAGGAAGAAGATCAGGACTACGAGAACGCCGGATGTTACAACGGCCAGTAGCGAGTTACTGAGGAGGTTTTGGGTTCTCTTTATGCGCGAGAGATCATAGAGTCTGAAGGCATAGAAAGAGAGAAGGCTCACGATGATAATGGCGAACTGGCCGATCGGCATCAGAAAGCTTACGAGACTTACCAGATAGACGCTCCCGAAAAGAAAGGAGACATCTATGAAAAAGAGAATAACCCCCACCACAGCGCTCAAGAGCAACACCTCAGGACGATTCTATCATAACCTGCCTGTTGAGTAGTGGATAGTGCATAGTGGCTGGTGATTAGTGATTGGTGGATGGGGAAGAGTGGATCTGGGGTTTGGGGTCTAGAGTCTGGTAAGAACGAGATCCCGTATAGAACCATTACGGGATGACATTTGTGGGCTCCGAAAATTCTCGTTTTCTCGTGAGCGAAGCGAACTCGAAAATTAGGGACAGACTCTATTATTTACATAAGCGTAATGCAAGCTCATTCATACGAGGAAGAGTTAGTAGATTCAGACAGTAACACTGACACAATACGTAATCGGGTGTAGAGCAATTACTGAGAGCACTTTCTCTCAT
>Ga0334885_1003734_pt1 | contig 13862 bp, 14 predicted proteins | sample GraSluR1_MG_8_FD_207233 | JGI IMG/M metagenome (GOLD analysis project Ga0334885, IMG submission 207233) | Sludge microbial communities from methane-producing bioreactor in Wageningen University, Netherlands - Granular Sludge_31_05-R1 | ecosystem: Engineered > Bioreactor > Anaerobic >...
ATCGAAGGAGAGGTCACTCATGCTGTTGCCATTCCCGTCCACTGAAAGCTAAGCTGTGAAGACCCTGCGAGAACATCGCGGCTTTTACACCACGTCCCGGGGCACTACCTTGCCTTGGTTCATCGCAACACTCCTTCTGTCATTCCTATTGGTCTGTCTCTTGTTGCCGGTGCGTGACGTCGACATCCTTAGAAGCTCCAGATCTGTCGGCTTCCGGATTGAGCCCCGGCATCCGGCTCATGCCTCTGGCGTTCGCCCTGCATCGTTCGCCGACGCAAGCTTAGGAGCCGTTGAGTGGACGGCCAATGTCCCAAGGGACAGTCAAGGGACAGTCAAGGGACAGTCGCGGGAGTCATCGACTGTCCCGAGGGGCGGCAAGGCCGGGCGCTCCCTCAATCCTGGTTCGTGATGGTGCTTCGGCGGGTCGAGGATCGGCTTGATCCCCGAGTTATGCAGACACTCCCGGACGCGAATCTCTCTCGTTTCTGCTGACGGGAAAGGAGGATGGAGTTGTGGTTTGGGTCTTGATGGGGTTCGTCCGGATACCGACGGTTCGCTCTCGGATCCCTTCGGGAGTAACATAGTTGACGGAACGAGCAGCCGGAAACCGACTCAGGGGGGGCGTTGAGCCGGACGAACACGGAGCGGCCGACCGAATGAGGGCAGCGACAGCCTCCGACGCCTGTGCCTGGAACGGCCTGGTTTCAGTCTTCCTCGAAACCACCGCCGCAACCCGCGGCGAGTCCGATCTCCTGACAGCTCTCACAGCCCACCACTACCGCTGCATGAACATGGGCCCCGATGCCGGCCAGGTGTCCGCGTGGCGCCACGAGATCGCCGCGCTCCGCGAGAGCCTCGGCGATGTCGCCACCCGGATGCCTCGCGCCTGTCACTGGGAGATCATATTCGAGTACGAACTCCCCCGCGAACGAGGCCGTCGCCCAGACGTCCTCATCCTCACCGGCTCACAGGTGATGGTGCTCGAGTTCAAGGATGCCGCCTCTCCTCGGCACGCGCACATCGACCAAGTGGCGGCCTACGCCCGCGATCTCAGCGAGTACCACGGCGCTTCCCACGACAAGCTGATCGATCCCGTGCTGGTACTGACGCTCTCGAATGAGCCGGTGAGTGTGGCGGGAGAGGAAGGGCGAGGTGTGAGTTTTGCCGCCGAGCCGGGGGAGGGGACCCGTGCCGCCTTGGCCGCCGCGGGCCGCGGCCGCGACCCTGTCACCATCACCGGTCCCGGAGATCTCGCGCGGGTGCTCATCGAACTGGAGCGCCGCTCTCCGGCCGAGCCCATTGACGCCGCCGCCTGGCTCGACGCCGACTACTCCCCGCTACCCTCGCTCGTCACCGCGGCCCGGCGCATCTTCGACCACGAGCCACTCCCGCACATCCGCCGCGCCCACAGCGCCGGCATCCCGCAGACCCTCGCCTACCTCGCCGACATCGCCGAGGAGGCCCGCGCAAGCGGCGGCCTGCATCTGGCTCTCGTTACCGGAGTCCCCGGCTCGGGCAAGACACTCGTAGGTCTTCAGTTCGTCTACCAGACACACCTCAGCGGTACCTGCGACGACTGGGTCGGCCGCCAGCAGGCGGTCGGTCTTCCTCTCCGGCAACGGGCCGTTGGTCAAGGTGCTGCAGTACGCTCTTCAGAGTCGCGTCTTCGTGCAGGACGTGCATGGCTTTCTCAAACAGTACGGCGGCGGCCGTTCGCGCGTGCCCCAGGAGCACATCTGGGTCTACGACGAGGCCCAGCGCGCCTGGGATGCGGCCCAGGTCCAGGAGAAGCGCGGCCATCCGCTCTCCGAGCCAGAGGATTTCCTCCGCATCGGTGCCCGCAAGAACTGGGCGCTGATGGTGGGCCTGATCGGCGAGGGCCAGGAGATCCACGTGGGGGAGGAGGCCGGCCTTGCGCAGTGGAACGAGGCCGTCGCCCGCATGCCCGACCCCTGGGTGGTCCATTGCCCGGCCAAGATCGCCCACGTCTTCCGCCACGCGGCCGCCATCGACACCAGCGACCATCTCGACCTCACCGTCTCCCTCCGCACTCACCTGGCCGAGGACGTGCAGAACTGGGTAGCGGGTCTGCTGGAGGGTCGCTTGGAGCAGGCGGCCGACCTGGCCGGCCGCGTCCGCCGGCAGGGCTTCGACCTCTACCTCACCTCCAGCCGGGACGAGGCCGAGGCCTACGTGCGCGAGCGCTACCGCGGGCAGGAGGATGCGCGCTACGGGTTGCTGGCCTCGTCCAAGGCGCGACTCAGCGAGTACGGCATCTACGCAGACTTCCAGTCGACCAAGCGCCTGCGTGTCGGGCCCTGGTTCTACGATCCCCCCGACAAGCCGCTCTCCTGCTGCCGTCTCCGCGACACCGTCACGGAGTTCCAGTGCCAGGGCCTGGAACTCGACTATCCTATCGTATGCTGGGGCCAGGACCTGGTCTGGGACGGCAAGGCGTGGCGGTCGCAGATGTCGAGGCGAACCAAGGCCCGCGACCCGCATCAGCTGCGTCTCAACAGCTACCGTGTGCTCTTGACGCGCGGGAGGGACGGCGTGTGCGTGTTCGTCCCGCCCGAAGCGCGAGGGGTGGGCGAGGTCCTGGCCGCGGCCGGGGGAGTGGGGCTGGGGTGAGACAGGATTCGGCGGCCAGCACAGCGGGGGAGTGGCGCGCGGGGCTGATCAGTGGGCGGCAATCACCGAGGCGAGCTGGCTGATGACATCGAGTTGATCATCGCGCGCCGCATGAGGTGATGGAGGGTTGGTTCAAGGAGGAAGGCAACGAAGGAGGGTTGGATGCGTGTTGACCTCGCTCTACTTGCTGACTACGCGGCAATCACGAACGATCGAAAGCTCATAGTCTCGGGCGTTTTCGACGCTGTTCTCATAGGCAAAGTCCCCGGCAAGCTCTCACGAATGATGCTCGCCCTCAAGCTACGCGTCTACGGCGACGAGCCAGAGGAACACAAAGTGCTGGTCCGCCTTGTCGAGCCCGACGGTAAGGACGTGATTCCGGCCACCGATCTAGGCATGAGCGTTCGACGAGAGGACCCTTCGCTGGACGTGGTCAGTCCCCTTGTTGTCAGTTTCGACAATGTGATGTTCCAGCGAGTCGGACCGTACTCTATCGATGTGTTTCTCGACGGGGCATTTGCAGACCGTGTGACGTTCGATGTCGTGCTTAGGAGCGCGGAGAATAAGCCAGACCAGCCTCTTGAGGATGAGTAGGCAAGGCAAAGCCTCGAATCAGCCGTTTCCCCATAACGCGGTCAAACTTCTGGAGAGGATGAGGAGAAGCAAGGCCGGGTGGCGACCGCGTCACTACGAGCGGCTTTTCATGGGGTTTGGATTCGAAGCGAGGCAGGGCGGGGAGCACACGATATACTACGATCTAGACGATCCAGACAATTCGGTGTCAGTTCCCCGCCATCGAGAACTCAAACCCTATCTGGCGGGCCTCGCCGTAGCCGCCGTGGTGAGGAAGCTGGATCGACTGAAGGAGACAGAATGAAGGATCGCTCACACTATCTTCGATTGCCCTATGAGCGCGTGTGGGAGCCAAGGGATGACGACGGCGATCGCTACTTGACCGTCCACCTCAAGGAGATTCCCCAAGTGTGTGGTTGGGGCCGAACCAAGTCCGAAGCGCTCGAGCATCTCATGAGTGCCCTGCGGGACTACGTCGACTGGCGTCTGGATGAGGGTCTGCCGATTCCTGGATCAGAGCAGCCGTATGTCGAACCTCGGTCCGTCCTTCAAGTCAGCCTCAAGCGGCCGGCGATTTACGAAGTGCCCGAAGAAAGGGATGAGTTCGCAGATGCGGTGACCGGGTCCACACCGGCCACGGACGCTTTCGAGGGAGAGGTCGATCTGCTTGAAGAGGCGCTCGCTTGAGCCATTAAGGTACGCGCCGCGGCACCTGAAGAACGACCAGCGTCAGCCTGATCCACTCTGACAGCTTGCGGCAGAACGGGCAGAGCGGATCACCCGCCGGCACTTCCCAAGCATATCGAGCTAGACGATCTTGGAGTAACTGAGACAGCCCCGAAGAAGACGACTTCCCAGAATTGCGAAGTCAAACAAGGCGGACCCTGCACTTCTACGACGAACCTGACGGTCACGTGCAGTCACTTCTCGCACGAGGTGTCTTGGCGGTTCGAATCGATCTCTCTGCTTCAGAGCTTGCGACCGCACCGCATGCAGAAATCGGAACCAGGCGTGACGGCAGAGCCGCAATGGCGGCAGAAGGCCGCAGAGGCAGCGGGGGCATCGGCGGGCGCGGGCGTTCTTCCTCCCGACCTTCCGCGCGATCTCACGAGGAGGTAGATACCTGCACCCACAGCCGCGCCGGCTATGAGTGCGGCTACGACGATCAGAGCCAACATGCCGGATCCGACACCGGTCTGCTCCACCTGTGCGGGGGCGAGAGGTTGCGCACTCGTCTGCAGCACGCGGTCTCTGTCCTTCGCGCTCAGGGGCTGCATGTCCTCCAGGCCGTGAAAGGCCACCATCTCGTCCCAGTCCTCCTGGGTCATGGGAAGGACCGATACCACGTTCCCACCGGCGACCACCATGCTCTGACCATCGGTGAGACTCACGCCCTCTGCGGTGACGGTACTGGTGACGTCCATGAGCCCCTCATGCACCGAGGCCAGCACCATGTCAACTGCTGGGTCGTGGAGGATGAGCACGTCCGAACCGCGGATGCCGCAGATGACGACCCCAGTTCTGATCGAAAGTGCGGCTTCTCCACGCCACCCCTGGAAGATGGCTCTGACGCTGCCCTTGATGAGAGTGATCATCGAAGAGGTGTCTATCCCGTCGGAGGCGAACGGGTCTCTGAAGCTCGTGAACGACAACTCGGTGTCGACGGAGCAGTTGATAACGCTGGGGCCCACGTCGCGGGAGTCGTCGCGATCGGCCATCTCCACCCGGACCCGCCCTCTGCCGCTGGTCCGGATGGTATCTCCGATACGGACGAGGTGGCCGACCGACCCGGCCGGTCCCAGTTGGCGTTCTGCACGCACCGGCCGCCCCCGATAGTCGAAGATCTCCCAGTCGCCCATGGCTGCGATGACCACCCCGATGTAGCCGGTGCTCCCCGTGGGGTCCAACGTGCTGCGCACCTCAGCCTTTGCCTTCTCGAACTCCCCGTCCGTGAAGGTACGAGGTCCGACAGCTGTCTCACCTGTCTGCGGCGTGCTTGCGCTCGTCGAAGGTCTATCGGCCGCTGATGTGCTCGTGCTCGTCTGGGCCTGGGTGGTCGGGGACACACTGGTCTTGGTGGTTGTGGGGGCACCGATCTCCGACCGGTACACCCACTTGACCACGCAGGCGGGAGCGTTCCACCACTGGGCGTAGATCTCGAGAGTCGACCCGGCTTGACTGGTGGGGGGCGGCCTGAGTAGCCAGGTCATAGAAGAGACGGTGCTCGGGACCTCAGCCCAGGGGGAGTGCCAGAGGGTGTTGTCCGCGAGCGGTGTCTCAGTTCCGATGGCCACATTGGGGGAGATGTAGCGGAAGCCCATGTAAGGATTGCCCCTCTTCACGCTGCCCGAATGGGAGAAGCCCATGCGCAACGGGTAGGTCTCCCCGGGGATGAGCACCTTCGGGGGAGCCTCGAAGCTGGAGTGGAAGGTGACGTGATACCACTCCTCGCCAGAGTCCACCCAGCGGTCTTCCAGAGCGAAGCTCGTCTCCGTGACCGCATAGAGGTGGTACTTGCCCTCGTAGCGGGGCTCAGAGTAGTAGCCGGGGGTTGACCCCCCTCCCCGGAACTCGAGCTTCTCGTTGTTGGGATTGATGACGGTCTCGGTGAGCACCCACCTGGCATCTTGGGCCAAGGCCGGCTGGGCGGGCGGCAGCAGAAAGAAGACGAGCAGGATGAAGAGGAGACACACGACGGCGAGGACGAGCGGGGCCCGGGGCCCGAAGCCGGCAGAGGTGGCCCGATGGGCCGACAGGGCGAGCCGGTGCTTTCCCGCCATCCTGGGGGCGTCTCCTTGCTCGGGTGCGCCCCAGTGTACCACGTGATCATGCCTTCGGGTCACGGGAGGGGGAGCTGTCGCCGGGCGCCCGCCCGCTCCCCTTCCCTCTCGGCCTCAAGCGGGCGCAAGATCCACGCTCAGGCCGAGAGGGTAAACCGCGAGGCAACGAGGAGGAAGGACATGAACAGCGTGCATGTGATGGGCCGTCCGGCCACCGACGTGGAACTGAAGGAGGTGAACGACACTCCAAGGTGTCGAGCTTCATCCTGGCAGTGGATCGCAACGCCGAAGAGGCGGACTTCGCAATTCTGCGTCATGTCGCCGACTGTTCTCACTCGAACTCCAGAGCCTGCGACCTTCGGGTTATGAGCCCGTTCCGGGCCGTCTCCGCTAGGCACAGCGTCTAGGCGATTACGCTCTTTTGCAGGGGTTTCATGTTGTCAAGCTCGGCCGGAAAGCCCTCGAAAGAGCCGGCTTCTGGGAATCGTGGTAGCAGGTGGGTAGCAGGGAGAAAGGCTTGTGCTCGCCGGAGTCTGACCGCCGTGAGTCCTTCTGCTCCTTGATGTTGGCTTCCCTCGGAGTGCTCACCAAGCGACGAGCCAGGCACCCAACGATCGAGTTCTAGGTTCCCACTCGTCACGTGCTGGTCAGTCAGGCTCAGCGGCCACACCATCTGCCCCCAGTTCGAGTGTCCTCTTGCTGTCATCGGCCTGTCTCCGCGCCACCAACTCCGGTGCCTGAAGCATGGTTTCAATCTCCTCCGCGGGAGTCACTACCGACAGAGAAGTATTAACTTCGACACGCACTTGAAGTTGACGCGCAAGCTGCAGATCATCGATGATGCCCTGCACCATATCCTGGGTGTGTCCGCAATCAACACCTAGCAGCAATGCCCTACGCGTCAAATGGTGCCCTTGAATGGGTTCCCCATTCATTTCAAACCTCATCCGTTCGCGGAGTGTCCCCCGCAGCCCGTCCGTGTCGGGAACAAAGGTATATACCGGCGAGCCACTGAATTGGTTGATCGAACGCATCTCGACCAAGAAGCTACTCTGGCGATATATCCCATTACCGTGCGTCATTTCAATGGGTGGGGAGGCGATGTTTCCAAACCGCGCAATGGGTTGATTGACTGGGCCATCCCCGACTCCCGAGAACCGTCCCAACATGAACACATCATCCCCAACCGCGGCTGTTTGGATCGTCTTGATGATGGGGTTATAACGGCTTATGAACATCTCGTCTATCCATACTGGCAGAGTGGCCCTGTAGGGCGATTTGCGAGAGTCGAAGGTCTGTGGACGCAATCCTAGTGGCGCTAGAGCCAAGTCGATTCCGTCGGGATGCGAATACCACTGCGTTGGCTCATGAACCTCTTTCGAACTATCACGTATTGACGTGAATCCACTCCGTATCACATGGTCGGCAGTGACCGCATACAGATGCCAGTATTGAAGGGGTGCGCGGTGAGCTTGGGACCGAACACCTAACAGGAATCCCGAAGCCCCATTAGCGCAGCCTGAATAGGCATCCATCTTCGATGCGTACAGGTAGATCGTAGAGTGAACCAAGAACCACGGCAGAGCGGGCATTCCAATCACCCAGTAAGCCTAAGGTCTCTCCTCGAGACGCTGTGCGTGTCTAACGCGTCATCATACTACGTCACAACGCGCCGTATTGACCCTGATCGACCCCTCGGTCGAGCGGTGTGTCAAGTGCGTGGCCGCACCGTTCCTGGCAGGAGAATCCGGGTACCTTGGCAATAACGCCGGAGTCACTCCTGCCCCTGCCGCGGTTGCCACACCGCGTAGAAGAACGCCGTCGCTCCAGTCCACACCACCGTCCCGGCCGCGATCACCTCAACGGCAGTAAGCTGCCCCCACGATGAGACAAGCCCCAGTATATCCCCGGCGAGCCACGCTCCTGCCAAACCCACGGCAAAGCTAGCCACGTAGGCGAGGAGCGCCTTGATGCCGTCCGGCCAGCCAGCGCGCTTGAGTAGCTGGATCAGCCACGATGCAAGCGGCCCGCCCACGAGGAGCAGGGCCACCAAAGTCACGATCTCTTGCCAAGCCATGTCTTACCTCCTGCGCCGCCTGCGGAGTCGCCGAAAGCGGCGGACGTAGAAACTGCGGGGGTAGATAGATCACCTCCTGGGTCGCGGGTGGGCACGAGAGCAGAGACAGAGGTCTCGCGATGTGCGATGCACCGGAACGGAGTCCTGAGTGTCTGATGGTGGGTTACTCGGAGATGACATGCGTGACTTTTCTGGGATTCGGGCAATATATGAAATGACAGCGCGTGCCGCTGCATACACGAAAGGAAGCCGCTCGGTGCATAAGAACGAAGCGACCATCTGCTACATTCTCGGGAAGGAGGCACCCCAGAAGCTCGCCAAGAGCGCCCTCCTGAAGATCTGCTACTTCGCAGACCTCGAAAACGTGCGCCGGTTCGGCCGCCCCATCACGGATGCTAAGTGGCGAAGAGACCAATATGGTGCCGTCGCCTACGAGATTACGAACGCTGCCCGGAAGATCCCCAGCGTTCAGGTCAACGACTACACGACATATACGAGCCACCATGGCACAGACTTCTGGCTTGCTGTACCGATAGACTGCGGAGGCTCGCTGAGCATGAATGAAAGAGCCGTCCTCGACGACGTGTGGGAGCAGTATGGGAGACGGTCGGCTAAGGAGCTAGGTGCAGAAACCAAGAATACGGAGCCTTGGCGCTGCGCTGTCGCGGCTGGAGTCAATGATCTTGACCTCTCGGTTGTCGCCCCCAGGCCGGGGGATGAGTTGGCCTACTTCGCGCGGGTGCTCGAAAGGGTGGACCTCGGTACGCGAGGTGACCCGGAAGAGATCGCGGCTTTGCAGCGTGACACCTATGAGTACATGGTCCCCTACAGAACGGAAGCGTGTGGGTGGGAATAAACCCTGATCTTGCAGCCAAGCTAGGGCGTGTTGGCCTCAGTGATCGCGAGATACTCTGCGGTCAGGTGTACCAGATACCTGACCGCAGAGTCAGTTTCCCCGAAACCGAGGAACAGCGTAGCCAGGGTAAGGGCACGCATGACTCCAGGTACGCTGTCGTTGTGCAAGGCGACGAATCTCTTAGCGACCCGACCAATCTGTGCGTCCTGGTAGTCCCTACGACTACCAGGGGGGCTGGTGCAGCTGGTCCGAAGCCACGCTTTGCAATCCCCTTGTCTTGTGGAGACGGGAACCTGCCGCGTGACTGCCTTGCCCTTGCTGACATGGTGCAGCCCATTCTGAAGACCGATCTCACGCACTACTGCGGGAGCTTGACTCCGAAGAAGTTTGAGGAGATTCAGACGGTCCTGCTGGTCTTGCTGGGTCATCTATCACCGAGCACGTGATGCCCGACGATTGTTGGATCGTAATCTAGGCGCATGGGAGCGTTCCAACGTCACCCGCCCCAGCGGCTCACAATCCGACGCGCGTAATCTGGGTTCAGCGCCCACTTGCCGCTCAGGTCTCCCACCGTCCGCACGTTGCCCCGGTGCGGCCCCAGGTGGCGCGGGTCGTAGGTGATCGAGCACTCGGCCATGATGTGGTCGGGGTAGACGTACCAGGCCATGTGCATGACGTGGGCAATGACGCCGGCCACGACCGTCGCGAAGCTGGCAAAGCCCGTCGAATCGCTCGTCTTCAAGCCCGCGAAGTTGAGCTGATGCGCTTTGACCTGGCCGCCGAACCTGAGCGAGTCCGTCTCCAGCATCATCTGAGCCCAGAGCACGTCCACGCGCAGATCGGCGGCCCGGCACCACTCAAGGTACAAGTCGGCGATCTGCGCGAGCACCGAGGGCTCGAAGGCGGCGTCGGCCGGGATCCGGCGCAGCAGCTCGTCACGCGGCATCTGGACTGCGCCCCTGATCTCGGTATCAAGGGTCAGGGGCGCTACCGAGGGTCCGGCGTCTCCCCCACGGCCTTCTTCAACACCCGCGCCAGAAGCGAGTCCACGTAGGACACGGACGCTGCCTTGCCTTTCGCCCGGGGAGCGGAGATGATCTCTTGCTCTACGAGGTAGGCCTGATCGCGGTCCACCGTGTCTGACCAGACGATCTCCATCTCTTCGCGGATGATCTTGCGGACTTCATCGGGGGTCACGTCATCCTCCTTCTCGTACTCGCGCCAGGCCGACAGGAGATCATCGTGGTCGTTCTTCCACCCGGGGCAGGACTTGTTTGAGTCGCGGGCGTCGCGGTGGAACAACCAACCCTTCTTCCCTGAGGGCATGTTGGTGTTGGTCGGTCCGGTGACGGCCCGGGTGAGCGGGATTCCGGCCCAGGCCTCAAGCGCCTTGTGGATCCGCCAGAGGCCGTAGTGGATGGGATGCGTCCAGCGCTCGCGGTCGCCGTTCCACCAGGTCTCGATACCGAGGCCTTCCTTGTTGAAGTGCGTGCACTGGGGAGCGGCCCAGGAGGGGTGCGTGCCCACCGTCACGTAGGGCTCACCCTTGATGACGGCAAGCCAGAGCTGCGGCATGTACCCCCACGTCCAGCCACGGCCGCCGTCTGACTTCTTCTTCCAGTAGTAGTTGGTGCCGATGCCCTGCACCCGGTTGCAGAAGGACAGCGGCGACGAGGGCTCATCTGCCGGGCTCCAAGTGTGGTGATCGACTACGTAGAGGAGCCGACGGGTGAGCTTCTGTTCCGCCAACCACTTCTCGAAGCCGGCCACGGTAAAGACCTTGCCCACCCACACGCTACCGGACTCGTCGCAGAAGACGTCGGCCTCGGTGTAGAGGCGGCTCATGTCCCCGTCGCCTTCCAGAGAAGACTCGCCAGGCTGATGACCGTAGACAACCCGGCGAACCCGAGGATCCACTTGAGCATGCCTTCTGCTCCCCGCCGGGTAGCTTCGGCGATGGCTGCCTGTTCCACGCGGGCGGAGAGTGTGTCGAGCTTCGCCTCCAGCCTCCCCAAGGTGCCATTCTGGTTCTTCTGCCACCTTGTCAGCTCGTCGCAGACGGCTCGCACCTCACGGAGGCCAAGGCAGGCTTCAGGGTCGTGTCGGTACTCTGTCATGGGCTCTCCCTCCGAGGACTAGATAAGGCCGCCCGGAGGCGGCCCTGGAACTGTCTGGTGCTACCGGTCGTTCACCCTCTCTGTCCCACCCCACGGACTCCCTCTCTTGCCGAAGGTGGCCCCGGGATAAGGAGCACGGGCTGCCGGCCGCCGAGGCCCGCCCGCACGTACGATGCGCCCGGGGGGCTCCACTGAGTCTTGGGGTACTGCCATTCATAGAGCGTGGGGGCCACCTGGCTCCAGCGCCAGTGGGTCTCCTCCCCCATGACCTGGGGGGAATACGCGCCCACCGCGTGCATGTCCACGAAGCCGCGGAAGAGACCGGCCCCGGGTGCGATCTCGCCCGCTGAATTCTCCAGGTCGTAGCAGGCATAGAGCGGCGCTTGGATCTCCTCATTGCCATCCAGCCGGTGGTACTGGCCGTAGGCTTCCGCGTAGTCGGAATAGGTGCCGAAGCGGTAGAGGCGATAGAGGATGCGGGGCATGGCCCCCGGCACCACCATGATCTCGCGGCCATTGGGAGCGTGAAGGTTCTCGGAGTTAAGACACTCCACGAAGGCGCCCTCGTGATCGTAGACGAGCAGGGCGTCCGGCCCGTAGAGCGATCGGTTCGCCGTCCACTCGTCGTAGGCGGAGAGCAGGCGCACTCCGTGGTCTTGTGCCACGGGCCCCACATAGTCAGGGAGCGCCGGTAGATAGCCCTTGCCGGTATCGCGGAAGGTGTGCTCCCGGGCCCCCGCCGTCCATCCCCACTCGCCCTCAAGCCAGGGGTCGAAGTACAGGGTGGCGCCCACCAGATAGCCACCCTGGGGAAGAGCCCGGCACCTGGGGATGGGCACCACGCTCCACACCGTCCAGTTGCTCTCTCCGAGTCCAGGCGGCCCTACCTCCCCAAAGTCAACCAGGGTGGTCCAGCTCTTGGCCTTCACCTCGCCCGCCAGGGCCTTGAAGTGGGGCGGCTGCATGGCCCGGATCGCGCTCTCGAAGTAGCAGAAGCGCTCGTCCGTCATGGAGCAGACCAGCATGGCCCGCTGGCCCGTGATGGCGCCAGACATGGGGGTGGCCCAGGTCATGGTATTTGTAATCACGTCGGCGTTCTTCACCACGTGGGTGCCCAGGTGCTCCACCGCCTGCAGATTCTCGGCGGGCAGTCCGATCCCCCGGTCGATGGCGGTCCCGAGCGGATTACGCATGCCCCACATGTAGTCGGGCATGCGCCCGATCACCGTGGGGCCCCGGCCGGCAAACAGGTGCCAGAAGCCTGGATAGGTGCCGTCCGGGCTCATGCCCGGGAACCACCAGTCGGGGCCTGAGGTGGAGTAGCTGGTCAGATCCATCTTCGCGTCGCGCAGGTAGGCGAGCTGGTTTCCTTGGCGCTGGAAGACCTCCTTGGATCCCAGGACATAGCCGTCGGAGCGCTCCTGGGGTGGCATGACGCTACCGCCCGAGGGGTCCCTCTCGTCAGGGAAGGGAAGCACGTGGTCGAGCACGAGATCGTCGCGGATGCCGTACTCACCCACCCACCCAGCCAGCTGGGCTGACTTGATGTGGACAGACGTGGACCTTCCGGCTGGCTGCGTGGGGTCGAGCACGTAGACGGTGAACTGAAGCGGGCTGTTGTACTCGTTCTTGCCCACGGTCACCATCCAGCCCAGGCTGCTGTTCAGGAAGCTGAGCCCGCTCACCGGCAGAGCGACGCCATGTGCGCGGCCATCGACGTCCCACTCGTCAAGCTGTGGGTACCCGTCGCGTTCAAGCTGGTAGTGCCACTCGGAGGCGTAGGGGTTATCTATGAACTCGGTCGAACCCGCCCAGGCATGGCCACTCTCGCCTCCGCTGTTCGCGTACAAATAGGTGAGCCCTCTGGGAGTTGGGTGCGAGATGCCGTATATGAACGACGAGGTGTAGTACCCGTCGAAAACAGGCGAGTCGCCGTCGCGCCTGGGGCGGGCATACAACTTCGTCGTCCAGTCGGAGGGGCCGCCCTCCGTCCATGTGAACAAGCCGTTCCAGGGAGCACAGGAATACACCGTCGAACCCCAGCTGGAGCCGAACCGAATATCGCCCGAGTCGAGAGCCTCGTAGCCTTCCGGGGTCGAGGCGTAGACTGTGATGCTGCTTGCGGACTCGAACCTCAGTCGCGCCGGGAGCCCACCCAAGATGCCGAGCTGCGTTCCGTAGAACAGGCCGGGGGGTTCGCCGAACTTGCCGAAGGTGAAACCACGCGTGAAGTAGATATCGGGGGTGCTGACGTAGAAGCCATACGGCATCGCCTGCCCGATCAGGTACTCATTCCCCCAATACCTGAACTCGCGCTGCCAGCCGTAGAAAGCGCTGTATGTGCTCCAAGCGCCTAGACTGACCGTGGTAGGGCCGGTGAAGGAGTCGGTAGCCGGGTCATAGACCAAGTACACCGGCGTGTCGTCCTCGGCGTAGCACATGACCACGATCCTGCCCTGCCAGGGGACGGCGAAGCCTCGGGTGGTGATCCCGGCCCCGCCCGGCGTCTGGTAGGACTTGAAGGTGCCCAGCCCGTACTCGTTTACCTTCACCGTGCGGAGAGCGCCCCACTTCTTGATCTTGAAGCCCAACCTACTCCTCCCATATGACGCCGAGACCGGCCACCAGCGGGTACTTGAAGGCGTCGAATGAGGAGAGCGTGACCCTGACTTGGAGGGTTGAACTTCCCGAGGGGTTGGGAAGTAACTCCGCCCCCGACGTGATCTCCTGCCAGGCGCCCCCATCCAGCCGCACCTCGACCGTCACGGCATAGAGATCAGCATCCCAGGCGCCCGACGATGCCGCGCGCCGGTGGCTCTCAAGAATCC
>Ga0334885_1003740_pt1 | contig 13850 bp, 14 predicted proteins | sample GraSluR1_MG_8_FD_207233 | JGI IMG/M metagenome (GOLD analysis project Ga0334885, IMG submission 207233) | Sludge microbial communities from methane-producing bioreactor in Wageningen University, Netherlands - Granular Sludge_31_05-R1 | ecosystem: Engineered > Bioreactor > Anaerobic >...
ATACAAGAATGTACGATTATCTGAGCAGCATCGGAGATTTCAGGTTTTCTGAGGAGCAGTTAAACACCTATCAGACTATTGGTGGAGTACCCCGTCTTGATGGCACTTATACTGTTTTTGGTGAAGTTGTAGAAGGGCTTGATGTAGTAGACAGGATTGCCGGCGTTCCCACAGGCGATAGAGACAAGCCGCTTACAGACGTTAATATACTGAAGATGAAGGTGGTTCGCAGATAGATGCCACGTAAGAATGACAAAGAATTTTCATGGAGTAAATATGATCAAAAAAATAGAAGGGCTTCTTGAGCAAATTGAATCCCTGCATATAGGTAATAATGATGAACTGGAAGCTTACAGGTTGAAATATCTGAGTAAAAAAGGTCTGGTATCTATTCTTTTTGATGAGTTCCGAAGTATTTCCCCGTCGGATAAAAAGGATGTGGGACAAAAACTGAATGCTCTCAAGCAGGCCGCTTTTGAAAAATACAATATTCTCCGTTCAGCTTTTTCGCAGGTTTCAGAAACTCAATTATTAAGTGATCTCACAAGGCCATCATTTCCTTTTTGTCCTGGCTCACGTCATCCTGTATCAATTGTGCGAAATGAAATAATCTCAATATTCTCAAGAATTGGATTCACCGTTTCGGAAGGCCCTGAAATAGAGAATGACGATCATGTTTTTACCAAACTTAATTTTGCTCCGAATCATCCTGCCCGTGATATGCAGGATACGTTTTATGTCTCGAGATTATCGGAAGAGGATTCGAGTCCTGATGATATCCTTCTCCGCACACACACCTCATCTGTCCAGGTGCGGGTAATGCAGAGCCAAAGGCCCCCTGTCAGGACGATTTCCCCCGGAAGGGTTTTCAGAAATGAAGCGATATCAGCACGCGCCCATTGTATTTTTCATCAGATAGAGGGTTTATATATTGACGAAAACGTATCGTTTGCCGATCTCAAACAGACACTTCTTTTCTTTGCCAGAGAACTTTTTGGCAAGGATACTCTCATCAGGCTCAGACCCTCATACTTTCCGTTTACCGAGCCGTCGGCTGAGATGGATGTAAGTTGCAGGATATGCCGCGGCAAAGGCTGTAATGTCTGCAAATATACCGGGTGGCTTGAGCTTTTGGGATGCGGTATGGTCCACCCCAACGTTCTTGATGCCTGTAATATCGATAGCCTTAAGTATACCGGCTTTGCATTCGGTTTAGGTATTGAAAGGGCCGCTATGTTAAAATATGAGGTCAATGACCTGCGACTCTATTTTGAAAATGATATCAGGTTCCTTGACCAGTTCAATACTGTTTTCTGATCTCTTTGAACAAGAAAAGGGCCGCTTTGTTTATTTTACAGAAATTCGGGAGGTGATAATGAAACAACATGATGCTCATATTTCTTACTGCAACGACTGCGCTTTTAAAACCGGTTCTATTTTCAGGCATCTTACAACCGAAGAGATTGAAATGCTCAATTATGAAAAGGATTTCCGGCAGTACAAGCGTGGTGATGTTCTTTATCATGAAGGTAATCGCATAAGCGGTTTTTATTGTATCTCGAGCGGCATAATCAAAGTATTTAAAACAGGATTTGACGGGAAAGAACAGATAATCAGATTTGCCCGGTCGGGCGATATAATTGCTTACAGAAGCGTGCTGAGCAATGAACCGGCCTGCACATCTGCGAAAGTAATTGAGGATTGCAGGGTTTGTTTCATTCCTTCTGAAATACTTACAACTCTCGTAAAAACTAATTCCGGTTTTGCGCTTGAACTACTTAAACTTGCCTGTCATGAACTAGGTGAAGCAAACTCATTCATAACAGATATTGCACAGAAAACTGTCAGGGAAAGGCTTGCCGAGATTCTTCTTCTGCTTGTTAATGATTTTGGTCTCGACAATCAAAATTATCTTCAGATATCTCTTACAAGGGAGGAGTTGGCCAATATAGTCGGAACGGCCACTGAATCTGTTATACGTCTGTTATCTGAATTCAAATCCGATAAATTCATTGATCTGCACGGAAGAAAGATAATGATTCTCAACAAAAAAGGACTTGAGAAAATAAGCAATGTTTTCAGGTAGTCTCAGAAAAGGTTTCCTGTTTCGTTCCGGCTGATCAGCTTTCCAAGATGCCTGTATGCGTGTTCTGTTGCTTCTCTTCCCCTGGGTGTTCTCTTAATGAATCCTTCCTTGATAAGAAAGGGTTCATATACCTCTTCGAGTGTTCCGCTCTCTTCACCCACTGCCGTTGAAATTGTGTTCAGGCCCACCGGTCCGCCATTGAATTTCTCAATAATTGTTGCCAGTATTTTGTTGTCCATTTCATCGAGGCCATGCTGATCTATATTGAGGGCTTTGAGACCGAATCTTGTAATTTCAATATCTATATCTCCTGACCCTTTTACCTGTGCAAAATCCCTGATTCGCCGAAGAAGGGCATTTGCTATTCGGGGTGTGCCCCTGCTGCGCCTTGCTATCTCCGATGCTGCGGCATCATCGATTTTTATGTTCAGAATCCCGGCAGATCTTTTTACTATTCCTGTAAGCACATGATAATCATAATACTCAAGGTGAAATTTTATTCCAAATCTTGCACGCAGCGGGCTGGTAAGAAGTCCGCTTCTTGTTGTCGCGCCTATAAGGGTGAAATTATTTAGTGTCAGCTGGACGGATCTTGCATTTGGTCCCTTATCTATCATTATATCTATCTGAAAGTCCTCCATTGCCGAATAGAGGTATTCTTCGACAATTGGGCTCAGTCTGTGTATCTCATCAATAAAGAGCACATCTCCTTCCTGCAGGTTGGTAAGCAGACCCGCCAGATCACCCGGTTTATCCAGCACTGGTCCTGATGTTGTTCTCAGGTTGACTCCAAGTTCATATGATATTATTGTCGCCAGTGTTGTCTTGCCGAGACCCGGTGGTCCGTGTAGCAGAACATGATCAAGCGCTTCTCCCCTCTGTTTTGCCGCTGTTACAAAAACCACAAGGTTGTCGAGTATTTGCTTCTGACCCCGGAAGTCGTTGAATCTGACCGGACGCAGTTGTTTCTCGAATTCTCTGTCTGTAACTGAAAGATTATCTTTCCTGATACTGAAGCTATCCTCCATAATAATGAAAAGTTGTTAGGCAGAATTCAACAGTGTCCGGTCTATTTAATGAGTTTAATGTCTCTTTCAGGAAGGTTTATCCTGACCCCGTTAATGCTGATTTCGATATCGTCTCTGTAAGTTATGGTAAGGAAAAGATTTCCTTCCTCATCATATTTCTTCCAGGTTTTAACGCGTATGCCTGTTCTGTAATGCTGTTCCTCCCGAATTTTGCCGTTTTCGTAATAATATAAATGCTGGCCATCGGGGTTACCCTGAATATAGCTGCCCCTGAAACGATTTTTCTCCCCGGGATAATATGATCTCCATGTACCATCTTTTAACCCAATAATATATCGGCCCTCTTCAAAATTGTCACCAGATTTATATTGCCATTCGCCATTTTTTTCACCGTCGGTATAGTTGCCGGAGGCTATTATTTCTCCTTCCGGTGAATATTCTACAAATGCACCGTCGCGCTGGCCCTGGAAATACTCCTCCTCCCTCAGCAGCGATCCTTCGGGATAATACCACTTCCAGATTCCGTCAGGTCTGTCATTATTAAAGTTTCCTGTCTGTTCTACGGCTCCCGCTCTGTTATAAAACCGCCACACACCTGTTCTTCTGTTTTCAATATATTGCCCTTCTGCCTTCAGGCTTCCGTCCTCATATAGATCCTTCCAGCTTCCGTTTCTGTTACCGGCCTCATTCACAACACCCTCCGATAACAGTAGCCCGTTATCATTATAAATGAACGAATTGCTTACCCTCCCGTCGCTTCCATACTCGCGGTGCACGCCTACCGGTACCTCATTTCTGAAATATCCCGAATAAATCAGTCTTCCTGCCTGATCATAACGGTTTGTAATCTCAATATCCGGCTCATCCTCAACCCGCGATTTTACAATAGAGCCATTATCATATAACATTGTTAATGACAATCTTCCCTTTTCGTCATACTCCTTGTAATAGCCGTGAAGCCTGTCGTCCCTGTATGTTTTTTCAACCTTTATCCCACCGCCGGGATAAAATTCCTTCCAGTCACCCTGCTTTAATCTGTTATTGTCAGTTCTGTTAATTCGTTGCCTGGAGATCAGAAAATCATTACTGTATTCAAAGAGAGTTATAATATTACCGTCTTTGTCATACTCTCTTGCAAGACCCTCTTTCTTGCCGTTTTTATAAAAAAGCGTTTGTTGTATCGTGCCGTCCGGAAAATAAAAATATGCATTTCCTTCTTTAACATTTCCCGCATAAAGCTCTCTCGACCATAAATAGAGTCCTGCTGACGGATCCTTTTTATATTTGTAATTATATCCGTTCTTTTTCCCGTACAGGTAATTGATCTTTTCAGTTGTATCTCCGGCCTGATCATAAAATACCCATACACTGTCGAGCATAAAATTAGTATATCTCCCTTCCGACTTCTTAACACCGGTAACATAATAACTTCTCCAGAATCCCTCCGCCTTTCCGTTTTTAAGAACCCCTTCACTGGAAATAGCATTATTTGGATACCTGAAAACCTGATAGCCTTCGTTCTGTTCACCTGTACCCTGCGCGTACAGAACAATGTTTACGAATAAAAGCAGAATTATCAGTATTCTTGTTTTCATAATTAAAGTCCTGCTATTTTCGAAATATCCAGCATTCTGATAATTGATTTCTGAGCTTTTAATATTGTTCCGGTATCAATTAATATTTCGGGTGTTTCATTCAGAAGACAGTTATATATTTTTTCCATAGTGATCAGCTTCATGAAATTGCACTCGCTGCATCCGCATGTTGAATCACGGGGAGGTGCCGGAATATATGTCTTGTGGGGATTCTCCTTTTTCATTTGATGTATTATTCCCGGTTCTGTGGCCACAATATAACATTTTCCATCATCTTTTGCTGTAAAATTAAGTAAAGCTGAGGTGGATCCTATAAAATCCGCAATTATTCTTACCGGTAATTCACATTCCGGATGCACAATAATTTTTGCATCCGGATTGCTCTTCTTAAGATCGATTATAGCTTCGAGCGAAAACTCTTCATGAACGTGACAGGTTCCATTCCATATTTTCATATCCCTGCCTGTTTTATTCAGTATATAGTTACCAAGATTCCTGTCGGGAGCAAATATGATTTTTTCATTAACGGGCAGTGATTCAATAATCTGAACAGCGTTTGATGATGTACAGCAGATGTCTGACAATGCTTTTATTTCCACATTTGTATTGACATAGGTAATAACCGTTCTGCCCGGATTATCTTCAATGAATTTCATGAATTCTTCAGACCTGCAGGAATCCGCCAGTGAACATCCTGCATTCATATCGGGCAACAGCACCTTTTTCTGAGGGGCAAGTATTTTTGCGGTTTCAGCCATAAATCTGACACCTGCAAAAAGTATTATGTCAGCATTGGTTTCAGCTGCCTTTTGCGACAGAGCCAGACTGTCTCCTATAAAGTCTGCAATATCCTGAATATCTCCCGTCTGGTAATAGTGAGAAAGGATTACCGCATTTTTCTCAAGCTTAAGACGGTTTATTTCAGCAACATAGTCTGTGTTTAAATTCCTCTGCATAACTGATGTCAGTTCAGAAATATCTTTTTATTAACATAAATAATACTAAAGAGATATAAAAATTTAATCTTTCTTTATAATGATATTATGCTGTTAATAGTGTTAAAAATATTTTCCCTTTTTCCTTGTTTTTTCAATTACTGTTTCCTGGTGAACATCTTTTGAACAGTTCAAAAAATATACCATTTTTGAGAATCAACACTTTGATCAAATAATTAACAATTGTTAAGATACATTTGTTGATAATCAGCCTGAAACAAAAGTAAAATATTTGAGGTTCATTAATGGTTAAAAACTAAGATTAATTTTATGAAAAAAGGATACTGAGATAATTGCTCCTTAACTAACAGAGGTTGTTTTGTTCAAAAGAAGCAAAATATGAAATTTTTATCTAATGGTTATGATCAGGTAAATTAACAACTGATGATTTAAATTCTCAGGAACAAAAAAGGATTAAAAATGTTAATAAGGATATAAATATATTTTTTTCTTAAACAAAGAATATTTTTACTTTTCGGCATGAATAAAAACCAGAAAAATGAATAAGAATATGAAAGTTGCAATAGTGTCTGACCATGCCGGATATTATCTGAAGGAGAAGATACGGGATTATCTTAGGAATGAGAGATTTGATGTAAAGGATCTGGGCACTTTTTCCTGCGAGCCTGTTGATTATCCGGATTATGGTCACCTGCTTGCGAGCGAAGTAATGAAGGGAGATTATAATCTTGGTATATCAATTTGCGGAACCGGGAACGGGATGAACATGGTTGTGAATAAACATCAGGGAATCCGTGGCGCTTTATGCTGGAACGAGGAGATAAGCCGCCTGGCCAGGGAACATAACGATGCAAATATATGTGCAATACCCGGCAGGTTTGTGACAGAGCCGGAAGCCCTCCTTATTGTAAAAACATTTTTGTCATCTTCTTTTGAAGGAGGCAGGCACACTCCCAGAATAAAAAAGATTCCGATAAAGAAATTATGATATGCTTTCAAATTCTTGCAGATATGCGATAAGGGCAATGATATACATTGCCAGTCAGCCGGAGGGGCCGGGAAAAACAGGGATAAAACAGATAGCCAAAGACCTGGATCTTCCGACACCATTTCTTGCTAAAATACTTCAGCAACTGGTAAGGCAGAAGGTACTGAGCTCTCTTAAAGGGCCCCATGGAGGTTTTTCTATTTTACGGGATCCTAAAACAATTACACTGTACGATATAATTAAAATAATCGACGGTGAAGATATTTTTACTGATTGCATAATTCATAGCGGAACATGTTCATGTGTTGACAGTGAACAGAAATCATGCCCGGTTCACGAGGATTATTCAAATGTAAGAAGCGAACTTATAAATCTGTTTAAAAGAAAGAATATCTTCAACCTTGTTGAGGAGGTAAAACAATCGGGGGAGATCTTTATTTGAGACTATCCGGGTAATAGTACGGTTTAATAAAGATCCATATAAATATTGCCACTACTATCCCTGATGTGTTGGCAATGAGGTCAAGGAGCTCACCCCGTCTGTTAATTATTTGAATACCAGACTGAAGAAGTTCAATTGTGGTTCCGAATAAAAATGGTATTAGTGCTGTAAGCAGCAAAAGACGGGTGTTGGTCAGGGAATCTCTGTGCTCAATAATTATGACCGCCATAAACAGAAAGTAAAATCCGAAATGTGCCAGCTTGTCAAAATATGGAATGCTGATAAAGCTGGTATTTCCGAATGTCTGTGAGCTTGTGAGACTTAGAACAAGGATAACCAGTGCAACAATTATAGAAAACTTATTCCTTCGTATCATTTTTCAGTTTGGTGCAAATATAAATATTAGTATGACAATTTAATTTTATATTTTTATTGATCCCAATTTTCATCGATGGCCGGATTATATGTACACATACCTTTTTGTAAAAAACACTGTTCTTATTGTGATTTCTATCATTTAGTTTCAACCGGGGATCATTCTGCATTTCTGGATGCTCTTGTCGGCGAGATTGAAATAAGAAAAGGATATATCGGGAACGAGGAAATATCTACAATATACCTGGGGGGCGGGACCCCTTCGGTGTTGGCTCTGAAGGATATAGAAGCCATTCTGGATGCCGTAAGAAAGAACTTCATTATACACGACAATGCAGAGTTAACCATTGAAATGAATCCGGATGATGTTGAAGCATCGTATTTATCAGGGCTGAAAAAGCTTGAAATTAACAGAATAAGCCTGGGTGTCCAATCATGGAACGACAGGGACCTTAAGCTTCTCAACAGAAGACACGATGCTGCCTGTGCTGTTATGGCACTTGACCAGATTTTAAATGCCGGATATGAAAATATCAGTATCGATCTGATCTATGGTATTCCGGGAATGACAAACCATGAATGGGCAGAAAATCTTAATATCTCCTTTTCAAAAGATATAAAGCATCTCTCAGCATATCATCTTACAATAGAAAAAGGAACCCATTTCGGAAAAATGAAAGAAAAAGGCCTTATATCAGAAATTGACGAGGAAGCAAGCAACACTCAGTTTAACCTTCTTTTAGAAAAGGCAGAGAATGCCGCTTTTGTACAATATGAAATTTCAAATTTCGCCAGACCGGGATATCACTCGGTGCATAACACCAATTACTGGAAACAGGTTAATTATATAGGACTGGGTCCGTCGGCTCATTCGTTTAACGGTTACTCACGGCAATGGAATATACGCAGTCTTAAAGAGTATGTTAAAGCTGTGGGATCGGGCCGGATCTTTTATGAAAAGGAAGAACTTGACAACAGAACAAAGTTCAATGAATACATAATGACGGCGCTCAGAACAATGTGGGGCATTGATCTCGATTATGTTGAGAGCGTCTTTGAAAAAGAAGGGTATGATTATATCATAAACATATCTGATAAATATATCAGGTATGGACTGATGAAGCATGAAAAAAATACCCTGGTGCTTACGAACCAGGGTAAAATGATATCTGATAATATTATCTCCGAAATGATGATATCAGGCAACTGATCACCTTCTGTTCATCATAAAGGTGGATCTGCCTATAAGATTATCTTCGAGATAAAGCTCAATGCTGTAATTTCCTATTACAAAATCTCCGTTGTTATCAACAAAGATACACATCTCAATATCCTGGTTCATGTAATCTACCAGCCTGCTGGCTGAATAGATCAGGTTACTGCCCTTATAGGAAAAGAGATTATCAGGACTTGTGGTTATTATCAGCGAATCAGGACGGATGACTCTCAGGAACACCTCTTTTTCACCGGCCTGTGCAAGGGGATTTTCGCGTAATGTAAAACAGACCCTCAGTTTGTTGAGAAGGCTTACCCTTGCCGTCTCCTTGCGGTTTTTATTAAGGGCAACCGTGTTGATGTCTTTTGCCTGGACCACGGAAGCTATTTCGACTTTTGCTCCCAGCTCCTCCTTTACCCGGGTAAGTTCAATGTTGGTGCTTTCTACCGTAGACATTTTCTCTCTGATCTCAACGTTTTCCGCGGTAAGAAGTTTATTTCTTGTATTAAGAGAGTCTATCTGGACGATATAACTCTTCATGATATCCCGCATTGTATTGATCTCAGCCCTGTATTTTTTAATGAGCTGAGCATTTGATGCGTTTATTGAGAGCAGCTGTACTATTCTGTTCTTCTCTTTTTCCAGGCCTGCCTGGAGCGTGTCGTTGCTGGTCTTCATCGTATCGTAGGCGTGTACCATCATCCGAAGTTCATTGGCAAGAGAATCTTTCTCGTATGTCAGCACTGACTCCATTTCGATCATCTTGTTTCTCTGGTCGAAATACATTATCACGATAAAGATCAACAGAGCAGCCAGGATAATGGATGTGGCAATCATTGCTATGGGAGCACTTTTCTTCTCTGGCCGCCCAACCGGTATATTCTCAGTTCCTTCAGTCATTTACTTTATTCTCTTTAAATTATTTATTGGTGTAAAATTACATATTATCCCTATAATTTTAATAAATCCGATTCATTGATTAAATTTACAAACACATCCTTGTTTGTTAAATTATTAATATTCAGTTATATGAGTGGTTTTTTTGGTGTTGTCTCAAAGAACGATTGTGTTAAAGAAGTATTCTATGGGACTGATTATCATTCCCATCTGGGGACTAAACGAGCAGGGATGGTTTTTATTGTACCGGGGAAGGGATTCCGAAGATCAATACACAATCTTGAAAATGCTTACTTCAGAAACAAATTCGAGGATGAGCTTTCCGGGTTCAGTGGTGACTTTGGAATGGGCATTATCAGCGACACCGATCCGCAGCCAATATTGTTCAACTCACATCTCGGCCGCTTTGCCATCGTAACTGTAAGCAGATTACTGAATATTGAAGAGCTGGAGAGCAGGTTCCTGAATAAAAGGTACCATTTCACTGAAAATTTCGAAGGAAATATTAATCCAACTGAAGTTGTTGCAAATCTGATATGTGAAAAGGATTCCTTTATATCCGGGATTGAAAATGTTTTTGAAAGCATCAGGGGATCCTGTTCACTTATGATATTGACAGAGAACGGAATAATAGCCGCACGAGATAAGTTTGGACGGACACCGGTAGTTATCGGAAAAAAAGAAGGAGGTTTTGCGGTTGCCGTTGAATCGAGTTCTTTTCCGAACACAGGCTTTGAACTGGAATATTTTCTGGGTCCGGGCGAAATAGTGTCTGTTTCCTGCGATGGTATAACAATATTGAAAGAACCTGGCGAGAAACTCCAGATCTGTGCCTTCCTCTGGGTCTATTATGGTTATCCCCCCTCTTTCTACGAGGGCATTAATGTTGAGGAATGCCGTTACCGGTGCGGCGCTTCACTTGCAAAGAGAGACCATGTACCTGCTGATTTTGTCTGCGGCATTCCTGATTCCGGAGTCGGCCATGCAATTGGATACGGAAACGAAAAGGGAATTCCGTATAAGAGGGCATATTCTAAATACACTCCTACATGGCCAAGAAGCTTTATGCCTCAGGATCAGGTTCAGAGAGACCTTGTTGCGAGAATGAAGCTGATCCCGAACCGGGATATTGTAGAGGGAAAGAAAATGATCTTTTTAGATGATAGCATAGTAAGAGGAACTCAATTGAAGGACAGCACTATTGACCTCCGGAAACAGGGAGCTGCCGAAGTCCATATGAGAATTGCCTGCCCTCCATTGTTGTTTCCCTGTAAATACCTTAATTTTTCACAATCAAGAACACCAATGGAACTTGCGGGCAGAAAAGCCATACAACAATTAGGGGGAACCGAAGAAGATCTAAACGAATATTCGAATCCGGATTCTGATAAATACAGACAGATGGTTGAAAAAATAGCTGAAAACCTCGATCTTGATTCGCTTGTTTATCAGCGACTTGATGATCTGGTGGAGGCAATAGGATTACCCGGGGAGAAACTGTGTCTTCATTGCTGGGACGGATCGGGGTATTGCTGAGGGCAGAGCACAGGGCACAGGGCACAGGGCACAGAGCACAGGGCACAGAGCACAGGGCACAGTTGTAATACAGACACTTCGAACTGTGGCTCCCTGGAAACTACTGAGCCCCGGACTACAGACAGTGGAAAAAAGAGAGGTGAACCATTAAATAGAGTATAACTTAAATTGATAGAATGAAATACGTTGGTGCTCATGTAAGTGCGGAGGGGGGGGTGCAGAATGCACCACTGAATGCTCATGCGATTGGAGCAAAGGCTTTTGCTTTTTTTACAAAGAATCAGCGGCAGTGGTTCTCCAATCCGCTGACCAAACAGAGCATATCGGAGTTCCGCAGTAATTGCGAGAAATTCAACTATATGCCATTTCAGATATTACCGCACGACAGCTACCTGATTAACCTGGGTCACCCGGAAAGTGAGCCGCTTGAGAGATCAAGAGCCTCTTTTCTCGACGAAATGAAACGATGTGAACTACTCGGCCTCGACAGGCTTAATTTTCATCCGGGAAGCCACCTTAACAAAATAGAACCTGAAATATGTCTTGCAAGAATTGCCGAATCAATTAATATCACCCTGGACAAGACATCAGGAGTCATAGCCGTTATTGAAAATACGGCAGGACAGGGAACAAATCTGGGGCATAAGTTCGAACAATTGCGTTACATAATCGACAGAGTCGAGGATAAATCAAGGGTGGGTGTATGCATCGATACCTGCCATGCCTATACCTCGGGTTATGATGTTAAATCAGGGGATGGCTTCAGAAAAACATTCGAGTTGTTTGATAATGTAATAGGTTTTTCATACCTCAAAGGAATGCACCTGAACGATTCGAAAAAGGATTTTGCCACCAGGGTCGATCGTCATGAGACACTTGGTAATGGCTTTCTTGGAGAGGAATCATTTATCCCGCTGATGAATGACAATCGTTTTGATAATATACCCCTCATTCTTGAAACACCTGATGAAAACCTCTGGGAAGAGGAGATAAAGAGGCTGTATGCTCTGATAAAATGATGCCCTCATCCCGCAGAACGGATCATTCTATGGAGGGAACACACCCGCTCCGCTTCACAATAACCCAAGGCTTCATTGCGTAAAAGCGGAGCACCCCCTGAAGGGGATTAAGTTATAGATTGTATGGATAATTCAGGAATTTAATGAGAGGCGTTTTTTGATTTTCGGATCATTAAGTTTTTCTCTGGTTGCTTTGTAGCCTATATCAAATACTTCCTGCGATTTTTCAGGGTCGAGGATAGCATATTTTCTAAGCTCAACAGGAGCGATAAAAAAATCAAACTTTTTAGATTTTTCATTTATCTCCCTTGACATGCTCAGCATAAATGCCCTCTCAGCTATTGGGATCAGGCTGTTGAAAGACTCCTCATAAGCTATGGGATTGACAAACGAACCGATTATGTATCTGCATTTATTTTCAATAGGCTTAATCGGCAGATTATCCAGCACACCTCCGTCAACATAATGACTGTTATTTATTAGTACAGGTTTGAACAACACCGGTATGCTTGCAGAGGCTATTACCGGGTTGAGCAGTTCTCCCCGGGAGAAATATTCGATTTTACCACTGTTAAGGTTTGTGGCAGTTACAAAAAGTGGTATCTTGAGTTCCTCGAATTTAGTTGCTCTCAGGTTATCTTTTAATATTCTGACAATACCCGATATTTGAAGCAATCCCTCCCTGGGAACTGTTGGCCTGATATAGCTGAGCCTGCTGTTGGAGTTCATCATCTTCAGAATTTCTTTCGGTTTATAACCGTCAGCGTACATCACTCCCGCCAGTGCCCCTGCACTGGTCCCTGAAATTACATCAGGGTATATTCCGGCTTCGTTGAGTGCCTGCAGAACACCAAGATGTGCAAAACCTCTTGCACCTCCTCCACTGAGAACAATACCGTAACAATGCTTTTTTTCTTTCATTCTTAACCCAATTATTCTCTATTCTGATTTATGATGCTATAAATTAATTAATTAACTATATTAATTATAGAACCAACAGTATGAATAAAAGACCATCAAAGATAATCACCACACATCAAATTGTAAAGGTTTATGATAATATCTTGATTCAGATTATTTACATTTGAAGAAAACAAAATTGTCACATTAAATCAGGCCTTATATGCAATTTTTATTGATGGCTTACGACGGAACCGACCCGGATGCGCTTAACCGAAGGATGGCAGCACGCCCTGAGCATCTTGAAAAAGTAGCCGGTCTGAAAAAAAATGGGGAATTCCTTTTAGGAGGAGCTATCCTTAATGATGAAGGTAAAATGATCGGCTCGATGATACTGTACGAGTTTCCTGACAGAAAATCACTGGAGGAGCGCCTTAAAGAAGAACCATATATAACAGGAGGCGTCTGGCAGAAAATCGAAATAAAACCTTTCAGGCTTGCCCGGATAGACTGATATAAGCTCCGGAAAAGCAGGGCTGAAGGAAAATATAATAGACAGAATATAGTAAAAGAGAATATTAATACTTTACAGGCGTTTTTAATCTAAACAACAATAATATGGCTTATACATTACAAACAGGACAAAAAGCAATAGATTTCAGGCTTCCTGCTACAGATAGCAAGGAGTACAGCCTGACTGATTTTTCCAGTTACAAATATCTGGTACTATTCTTTACATGTAACCATTGTCCGTACGTTATCGGATCAGACGAAATTACAAAGGCGACAGCTGAAAAATACCTGCCTCTTGG
>Ga0334885_1003745_pt1 | contig 13835 bp, 10 predicted proteins | sample GraSluR1_MG_8_FD_207233 | JGI IMG/M metagenome (GOLD analysis project Ga0334885, IMG submission 207233) | Sludge microbial communities from methane-producing bioreactor in Wageningen University, Netherlands - Granular Sludge_31_05-R1 | ecosystem: Engineered > Bioreactor > Anaerobic >...
CCTTCGGCGAACTTTTTTTATGCGGGGTGTGGGGGTTTCGGGTATGATGTGGTGGTGCGGGGGTGATGTCAAAAAAAGTACCAGGTACCCTTGGCGCGTGGCCGGCGGTGAAAGCGGTTGACTGCGGTTTGGGGAATTGATGGGAGTTATGAGGACGGGTGCGGGTGGGTGTGGTGTGACGGCCGGTGGTGGCTGTGAGGGGGCTGGTGGCGTGGTGGGACTGGCATGTAGAGGAGTGTGATGCTGTGAGGGGGCGCCACTTCGTGGCGTTAAATGCAGCGGAAGCGCCTTCGGCGAGGCCTATTCTTATGGGTGGGGTGGTGATGGACGCGGCGAGTGGCTGTGAGGGCCGGAAGGTGGCGAGCGGCAGGTTGCGGCTGTGAGGCGGGAGTGAGAGATGGCGCGGACGGTGGGATACATGTTGACTTGGCGGACTTACGGCACATGGCTGCCGGAGGAGGGGCTTGGCGTTTACCGAAAGCAGCAGATGAGGGAGGCCGCCGTTTGTCTGGATGCTCGGGCGCGGGGGCTTGTTCGTGATGCTGTTATGCGCGAGGCGAAACGGTGGGGCGAGGGAATCGAGGCGCTGGCGGTCACGAGCGAACACGTCCATGTCGTCGTGCGGTACAGCGAGCCGCCGATCGACGAGTTTGTCGAGGCCTGTAAGGCGGCAGGGCAGGCTGCGCTGGAGCGCGCGGGCTACAACGGTAGAGTTTGGGCGAAGGGATACGATAAGCGGTTCTGCTTCGATGAGGATGCGCTGCGGACACGGGTGGAATATGTGGAGGGGCATGCGAAGGGGGGCGGCCGTGAGCGCGTGTGAGTGCGGTGATAGCGGGGGGGGCATGACGGGCGGTGCGCGATGTGTGGGGCGGCTGGTGGGACTGGCATGTAGAGGAGTGTGATGCTGTGAGGGGGCGCCACTTCGTGGCGTTAAATGCAGCGGAAGCGCCTTCGGCGAACTTTTTTTATGCGGGGTGTGGGGGTTTCGGGTATGATGTGGTGGTGCGGGGGTGATGTCAAAAAAAGTACCAGGTACCCTTGGCGCGTGGCCGGCGGTGAAAGCGGTTGACGGCGGTGTGGGGAATTGATGGGAGTTGTGAGGTTGGTGGGTGTTGGACGGGGTGGACTGCGACGTGCGGGATGGGGACGGGCGGTGCGCGATGTGTGGGGCGGGAATTAAAGGTACCTGGTACCTTTTTTGCTGACAGGGTTTTTGTGGGGTTCTGTTGGCTTGGGGTGGGCGTGTGTTTTTTTTGGGGGCGGGGGTGATGTCAAAAAAAGTACCAGGTACCCTTGGCGCGGGTGGGGCGGTGCGGGACGTCGAGCTTTGGCAGAAGAGAAACCGCAGATATTAATAGTCTGAACACTACGAGGATGTGAGGGTTGAGATTGCTTCGTCGCTTCGCTCCTCGCAATGACAGGTCAGGGCATCCACAATGTGACTCGGTGTGGGGCGGGTTGCTTTCGAGTTGGGGTTTCTGGTATGATGCGGTGCGGGGGCGGCTGGGTGGCCGTCTGCGGGGATGACAGGGGTGACGAGCCTTGCGCACTTGCGTGCGGGGTGACGAACATGGCGCGTAGGTGACGGACCCGCCGCACTGCCGTGCGGGGGCTAACATTGGAGGACCCGCCGCACTTGCGTGTGGGGGGTAACATTGGAGGACCCGCCGCACTTGCGTGTGGGGGGTAACATTTGAGAACCCGCCGCACTTGCGTGTGGGGGGTAACTTGGAATTGGTGAGGATATGATGAGAGCGATATGTGTGATTGTTGTGTTGGCGGTGAGTGGTGTTGCTTTTGGTGGGAATCCTTTGTTTGGGGGTTGGTATGCGGATCCTGAGGGGATTATTATTGGTGATGAGTACTGGGTGTTTCCTACTTATTCGGCGCCTTATGACCGGCAGCTTCATTTTGATGCGTTTTCATCGAAGGACCTGGTGACGTGGGAGAAGCATGAGCGGATCATTGATCAGGGGGCGATTTCGTGGCTGCGTCGGGCGTTGTGGGCTCCGGCGATTGTGGTCAAGGGCGGGAAGTTCTATTTGTTCTTTGGGGCAAATGATGTGCGTCCGGGTGAGATCGGGGGGATCGGTGTTGCGGTTGCGGATCGGCCGGGCGGGCCGTACAAGGATCTGTTGGGCAAGCCGCTGATCGGGGAGATTCATAACGGGGCTCAGCCGATCGATCAGTTTGTATTCCTGGATACGGACGGGCAGTACTATATGATCTACGGGGGGTGGCGGCACTGCAATATTGTGCGGCTGAAGGATGACTTTACGGGGCTTTTGCCGTTTGAGGACGGGGTGACGTTCAAGGAGATCACGCCGAAGGGCTACGTGGAGGGGCCGGTGATGTTTATGCGGGAGGGGAAGTATTATTTTATGTGGTCGGAAGGGGGCTGGGGCGGGCCGAACTACAGCGTTGCGTATGCGATTGCGGATTCGCCGTTGGGGCCGTTCGAGCGGATAGGGAAGGTTTTGCAGCAGGACCCCGAGGTGGCGACGGGGGCGGGGCATCATTCGGTGATTCACGATGCGGGGGCGGATATCTGGTATGCGGTGTACCATCGGCGGCCGTTGGGTGAGAGGGACGCGAACCATCGGGTGACGTGTATGGACAGGATGTACTTCGATGAAGACGGATTTATCAAGCCGATCAAGATAACGCATGAGGGCGTGGAGAGGCGGACGTTGGGGGGTGGAGATAAGGCCGGGCGGCAGGTTCAGGAGGGAGGTATGGAGAAGTGACGATGCGTTGTTGGGTTGCGGCGGGTTTGGCGGCGGTTTTGGTGTGCGGGGCCGGTTTGGCGGCGGGGGGGTCGGTTTACGTGTTTACGTCATTTCGGGGGGACGGGGACGGGCTGCACCTTGCGGTCAGCGAGGACGGGTATCGGTGGGCGGAGATTGCGGGTGTGCTGTTAGAGCCGAAGGTGGGCGGGGGGCTGATGCGCGATCCGCACATCGTGCGCGGGCCGGACGGGGTGTTTCGGATGGTGTGGACGACGGGGTGGAGCGACAAGGGGATCGGGTATGCGGCGTCGCGGGATTTGAAGACGTGGACGGAGCAGCGGTATCTCGGGGTGATGGAGGATGCGGCGGGGGTGAGGAACTGCTGGGCGCCGGAGACGTTTTATGATGAGGGGCGGGGGGAGTATATCATTACGTGGTCGTCGGACGTCGAGGGGCGGTTTGCGGAGACGGTGTCGAAGGACCGGATGAACAACAGGACGTACTTCGTGAGGACGAAGGACTTCGAGACGTTCAGCAAGGCGGAGGTTTTCTTCGATCCGGGGTTTGATCATATCGACGCGACGATCGTGAAGGCGGGGGGGAGGTATGTGCTGACGATCAAGGAGGGGGACAGGCAGCGGCGGGGGATATGGGGGCCGGTATGGCAGGCGACGGCGGAGGACGTGCGTGGGCCGTACAGGCTGATCGAGAAGCCGGTGCTGACGGCGCGGGCGGAGGGGCCGACGGTGGCGCGGATCGGGGAAGATTACGTGATGTATGTGGATTACTATACGCATGGGCGTTATGGGGCGCTGCGGACGCGGGACTTCGAGACGTGGACGGATGTTTCGGATGAGGTGTCGGCGGTGCGGGGGCAGCGGCACGGGACGGTGCTGTCGGTGGAGCAGGCGGTGGCGGAGGGGCTGAAGGGGCAGGCGCAGCGGATGCCGCCGGGGTATCATGCCGATCCGCATATCGCGGTGTTTGGGGATACATACTACATCTATCCGACGACGGACGGGAGCGAGGGGTGGGCGTCGCGGTCGTTTAGCTGTATGTCGTCGAAGGACCTTGTGCACTGGAAGAATCATGGGGTGATACTTTGGCTGGGGGTGGACGTTGCGTGGGCGGATCGGCACGCGTGGGCGCCTGCGATTGCGAGCAAGGGGGGTAAGTACTATTTTTATACTTCGTCGGCTCAGAACATCGGGGTGGCGGTCGCGGAGAAGCCCTGGGGGCCGTTTGTGGATCCTTTGGGGAGGCCGTTAGTGGCTCGGGGGGATTTTGCGGGGCAGGCGATCGATCCGATGGTGTTTGTGGACGACGACGGGGCGGCGTATTTTTACTGGGGGCAGGGGAACTGTTATGTGGTGAGGCTCAACGAGGATATGATTTCGTTTGATCGTAAGGCGGTGAGGCGTATTACTCCGCCGGGGTACAACGAGGGGGCGTTTGTGATCAAGCGGCGGGGGGTTTATTATCTTATGTGGTCGGAATACGATACGCGCGATCCTCGGTACAGCGTGGCGTACGGCAGGTCGGATTCGCCTTTGGGGCCGTTTGAGAAGGCGGCGGAGAACCCGATCTTGAAGGGTGAGGGACTGGTGAAGGGGGCCGGGCACCATTCGGTGGTGCAGGTTCCGGGGAGGGATGAGTGGTTTATCGCGTATCACCGTTTTGCTATTCCGGACGGGACGGGTTACAAGCGGGAAACGTGCATATCGCCGATGCGGTTCAATGAGGATGGGACGATCCGGAGGGTGGATGTGTTCGAGGCGGCGGCGCTGGAGTGAGGGGTGAGGGCAGGCGGAAGCGCCTTTTGAATGTGCGGCGTGTTGGCCTGGGATTGGTTCTTGCACACGTCCCTTATCAAGTTCTTCTTGATTTCAACATGCTTTTTTGCTATACTAAGGCGTGATATTAGCTGGGTATTGCGAGGGATAAACACTTACTTTACGGCGTTGCCGAGGACGGTCAGTCTGCCAATTGGAGGTAACAGGATGAAAAGATCAGCCCTGGGGGTCATATCGCTGTTTGTCGTCGCGACGCTGCTGCCGGTTGGCCGCGCAGCACTGATCCCGGATGTAAGCGTAAGCTCAAGTATGCTTGCGGCCGCGGGCACAGAAGTGCATAACATTATCAACGGCTCGGGGCTGCCGGGAGACATTCGCGCCCTGTCCGGAACGCACGCTCGCGCCACCAAAGACAACGTCTGGGCCAGCGGCTACAAGTACGGCTCGGTGATCTTTTATCTGCCGGGTCTATATCGTGTGAACGGCATGACGCTGTGGCCCTACAACGGCTACAGCATTATTAGTGCACGGGACGTTAAGTGGTACTACTCGACCAACGGCAAAGACTATATACAGATCCCCGGCGCACCGGTCCTGCTGCCGCAAGGGCCAGCGGGCGCGGCGGTGGAGCCGGTTTACTACACATGGCCGCCGGTACAGGCGACGCACTTGCGCGTGGATATTTACAGCAATTGGGGACATCCTTCCAACTCCGGCTTCGCGGAGATTCAGTTTGACGGTGCGGCCGTAGGCGTGCCGGACACTAATCCCCCGCAGCCCAATCCGATGACGTGGGCGGTGGCGCCGGCGGCGACGGGCATCTCAGAAATCACCATGACGGCCTCCACCGCAACCGACGAAAACGGCGTGCAGTATTATTTTGCGAACCTGACGGATTCAGCTCACGATTCGGGCTGGGTCAACGAGCCCGAATGGACCGATACGGGGCTGGCTCGGAATACTCTCTACGAGTATAAGGTCAAGGCTCGGGACTGCAGCGATCAGTATAATGAAACGGGCTGGAGCGATGCTCGCTCAGCGGCAACGTTGAGCTTTGAGTGCCTGGAGTACCCAGTGGCGGATATGAATTCGGACGGCCGGGTGGATATGTTCGAGTTGGTGCAGCTTGGCAGCGAGTGGGGGCTGATGGGACAACTGAGTGCGGACCTCAACGGCGACGGGGTGGTGGATATGGGTGATTTGCTTGAGCTGGCGGCAGGGTGGCTGGCGTGCGGGCGTTTCCCATTTGAAGCCTGCCTGGAGTGAACCCAGTCAAAGCCTTAGAATAAATTCCAAGGCCTTTCGGGATGCAAAACGCAACATGCCTGCACTGTCGCGCGGGAGCTTACTGAGGTGGTTCCGGGTCTTCCTCTTGTGAGTCAGGTTCTTCCTGGGGCGGTTCTTTGGGTTGGGGCTGGGGGTTTTTGTTGACTATGACTTTTGCAGGCCGGATGACCTGGTTGTTGAGTGTGTATCCGCTTTGGAACTCTTCGAGTACGATGTTGTCGGGCTGGTCTTCTTCAGTTCGCTGCATTACGGCTTCGTGGAGGCTGGGGTCGAAATCGGTTCCCCGTGCTGCGATGCGCGCGACTCCGAGGCTGCGCAGGGCGTCGATCATGTGGTCGAGTACGAGTTGTATTCCTTTTACGACGCTTTCGTCGGCGCGGTGTTCGGCGGCGCTGTTGACGGCGTGGGCGAGGTTGTCGAGTGTTGGGAGAATCGCGCGGATGAGGGCCTTCTTCTCGTAGGCGACATTGTCGGCTATCTGTTTTGGGGCGCGGTTCTGGTAGTTGATGTAGTCGGCGCTGACTCTCTGGAGTTTCTCCAGATAGTCCTGCCGCTCTTCGCTGAGGGTTTTGACCTGTTCTTCAAGTTCGGCGATGCGCCTTTCGGCGGCATCGGAGGCCTTTTTGTCGAATTTGCCGAAATCGGATTTGTCTTTTTTGTCTTTGGCAGTCATGATCAGGCACCAAAATGCTTCTTTAGTTTATCGAAGAATCCTTTGCTTTCGGGCATAACGCCGATGTCTTCGGTGTCGGCGAAAGCTCTGAGGAGCTTTTCCTGCTCCGGTGTGAGGCGTCGGGGTATCTCGACGGCAATGCGTACCAGCTCGTCACCTTTTGTCTGTGATCTGAGGTCTGGGAGGCCTTCGCTGCGGATTCGAAAGACGCTTCCGTGCTGTGTTCCGGGTGCGACCTTGAGTTGTCTTTTGCCTTCGAGGGCGGGGACGTCAATCATCGCTCCCAGGGCGGCCTGTGTGAAGCTGATGGGCACGGTGCATATAAGGTCGTTGCCGTCTCTCATCAGGAACGGGTGGGCCTTTACTCTGACGTAGCAGTAGAGGTCGCCCCTGGGTCCGCCGTGTCGTCCCGGCTCGCCTTCGCCGGAGACGCGTATACCCTGTCCTTCGTGGACTCCGGGGGGTATTTTAATGTTAACGGTGCGTTTTTTTGGTATCTGGCCTGTGCCGCGGCATTTTTTGCAGGGGTTTGTGATGATTCGTCCTTCACCTCGGCACTGCGGGCAGGTTGATACCATCTGGAAGAATCCGCCGAGGCCTGCTCGCTGGACCTGTCCGGCTCCGCGGCAGGTTGGGCACGGGGCGGGGGCCTTGCCTTTTTCGGAGCCGGCGCCATTGCAGGCGGAGCAGGTGTCCTGTCGTGTGAATTCGATGGTCTTTTCGGCGCCGCGTGCGATTTCTTCGAGTGTGAGTTCGACGGCGGTTTCGAGGTCGTATCCTCGGGATGGGGCCTGGGCGTTTGTGCCGCGGCGTCTTCTCTGGCCGAAGATATCGCCGAAGATGTCACCGAACATATCTCCGAATATGTCGCCGATATCCTGGACGTTCATGCGGGAGTAGTCGTGCATTCCTACTCCGCGGAGTCCTTCGTGGCCGAACTGGTCGTAGCGTTTTCGCTTTTCGGGGTCGGAGAGGACTTCGTAGGCCTCTGCGCATTCCTTGAATTTCGCTTCGGCTTCCTTGTCGCCGGGGTTCTTGTCGGGATGGTACTTCATCGCCATTCGCCTGTAGGCGCGTTTTATCTCCTCGGGCGATGCACTCTTTGCTGCGCCTAATACTTCGTAGTAGTCGCGTTTGGCCATGGCGAATCCTTCACTGTAGCGCTATCGCGGCATCGTCGCCATATCAGCGTGCGGCCCTGGTGCTTCCGGGCTGCGTTAGGGCTGGGCGCGATGCAATTGTCTGCACAAAAAAAGATGCCGAGTCCCGCGAGGTCGGCTTTGGACCTGTCCGGGACTCGACATCGCGGTTAATCACTATATGACAGCACCTACTTCGGCGTTTTCCCTGTCGTCATCCTTTAAATCGGTTATGACGACGTTTGTTGTGAGCATGAGTCCGGCGACGGACGCGGCGTTCTGCAGTGCGGTGCGGGCGACCTTTGCGGGGTCTATTATGCCGGCCTTGAACATGTCGACGAACTCGTTTGTGCTGGCGTCGAAGCCGATGTTTCCGGACTTTTCCAGCAGTTGGGCCACGACTACATCGCCCTGGCCTCCGCCGTTGTCGACGATCTGTTTGGTGGGGGCCTTGAGGGCGTTGATGATGATGTCGTAGCCTACCTTCTCGTCGCCTTTGGCCTTTGCCCGGGCTTTTTCGACCTCGGCAATGGCTCTGAGGAAGACGACACCTCCGCCAATGACGACGCCTTCCTGGGCGGCGGCCTTGGTGGCGTGCAGGGCGTCTTCGAGGAGGTCCTTTCGTTCCTTCATTTCGGCCTCGGTGGCGGCTCCCGCATGAATGACGGCGACGCCTCCGGTGAGCTTTGCGAGTCGCTCCTGCAACTTCTCGCGGTCGTAGTCGCTGGTGGTCTTTTCGATCTGGTTGCGGATCTGGTCGCAACGGGCCTTTATGTCCTTCTTCTTGCCTTCGCCTTCGACGACAGTGGTTGTGTCTTTGCCGACGGAGACCCTTCTTGCCCGTCCCAACTGCGAGAGCTCGATGCTTTCGAGCTTGATGCCGAGGTCTTCGGTAATGACCTGGCCTCCGGTGAGGATGGCGATGTCCTGGAGCATTGCCTTTCGTCGGTCGCCGAATCCGGGGGCCTTGACGGCACAGACCTTCAGGACTCCCTGGAGGCGGTTGATGACCAGCGCGGTGAGCGCTTCGCCTTCGACGTCTTCGGCGACGATGAGCAGTGCGGCACCGACCTGCGCGATCTTTTCGAGGAGGGGCACCATTTCACGGAGATTGGAGATTTTCTTTTCGTGCAGGAGGATATATGCGTCTTCGAGTTCGGCTTCGAGCGTTTCGGGGTTGGTCATGAAGTAGGGCGAGAGGTAGCCCTTGTCGAACTGCATGCCTTCGACGATGTTGAGCTCGGTTTCGAGGCCCTTTCCTTCTTCGACCTCAATGACGCCTTCGGCGCCGACCTTCTCCATGGCGTCGGCGAGGATTTCACCGACGGCGGCATTGTTGTTTGCGCTGATTGTCGCGACCTTTGCGATATCGTCGCGTCCCTTGAGCGGTTTGCTGACGGAGGCGATGAAGTCGGTGGCGACGGCGGCGGCGTTGGTTACGCCTCGCTGCACGGCGACGGGATTGACGCCGGCGGTGACGTACTTGAGACCTTCGTTGTAGATGGCCTCGGCGAGCACGGTGGCGGTTGTGGTTCCGTCACCGACGAGGTCGCTGGTTTTGCTTGCGACCTGGTTGACCATTTTGGCGCCCATATTCTTGAATGGTTCGGGCAGGTCGATCTCTTTGCTGACGGAGACGCCGTCCTTGGTTACCTTCGGGGAGCCATAGCTCTTGTGCAGGAGCACGTTTTTGCCCGTGGGTCCCATTGTTACTTTTACAGCGGAGGCCAGCTTTCCGAGCCCTTCTTTGAGCTGCGCCCTCGCCGTTTGATCAAACATCATTTGTTTTGCCATATTGGGTTAACCTCCCTCAAAATCGGCCCGGCAGTGCATGGGCATCCGCCCACGATTCACGGGCAGGATGCCCGTGCCACAGGGTCCGCTGATTGAATTACTTTTCGAGAATGCCGAGGATTTCGCTTTCGCGAAGTATTTTGTACTCGACCTGATCGATTTCGACGTCGCTGCCGGCGTACTTGCCGTAGAGGACGATCTGTCCTTTCTTGACGGCGACGGCGGCTCGTTTGCCGTTGTCGAGGACTTTACCTTCTCCGACGGCGACGACTTTTCCCATCATGGGTTTTTCCTTGGCGGTGTCGGGCAGAACGATTCCGCCTGCTGTTTTCTCTTCGGCCTCTTCGGGCTTCACGACGACGCGATCATCCAACGGTTTCAGTTTCATAGATCAACTCCATAGTATTTTTTGTATGGTTTTGTTTTTTCAATTCGGCCATTTACATGCCGTAGTCTTCCATTCCGCCCATTCCGCCCATGCCTCCGGGGGGCATTCCTCCGGGTCCTGCGGCGTCTTTGTCTTTGGGCTTTTCGGTGACGACGCAATCGGTTGTAAGGAGCAGGCCGGCTACGCTTGCGGCGTTCTGCAGTGCGATTCGGGTGACCTTTAGCGGGTCGACGACACCGGCTTCGAGGAGGTCTTCGAATTTGTCCTTGTCGGCGTTGTAGCCGAAGCCGCCCTTGCCTTCGGCGACCTTGCTGACGACGAGGTTTCCGACGGCTCCTGCGTTGTCGGCGATGCAGTAACAGGGGGCCCGCAGCGCCTTGGCGACGATGTCGGCGCCGGTCTTTTCGTCTCCGGAGAGTTTGAGGGCCTTTACCGCGGCGATGCAGCGGACGAGGGCTACCCCGCCTCCGGGCACGATGCCTTCTTCGATTGCGGCTCGCGTGGCGTGGAGTGCGTCCTCGATGCGGGCCTTCTTCTCTTTCATCTCGGCTTCACTGGCCGCGCCGACGTTGATCTGGGCGACGCCGCCGGTGAGCTTTGCGAGCCGTTCCTGGAGTTTTTCGCGGTCGTAATCGCTGGTTGTGGTTTCGAGTTCGTCCTTGATCTGCTTGATTCTTCCTTTGATGGCGTCGGAATCGCCTGCGCCCTGTACGATGATTGTGTTGTCGTTATCGATGGTGACCTTTTTGGCGCGGCCGAGCTGAGAGAGGGAGATGTTTTCCAGTTCGATGCCGAGGTCCTTGAAGATGGGCTGTGCGCCGGTCAGGACTGCGATGTCCTGGAGCATGGCCTTTCTGCGGTCGCCGTAGCCGGGGGCTTTTACGGCGGCGATTTTGATGATGCCGCGGAGCTTATTGACGACGAGGGTGGCCAGGGCTTCGCCTTCGACGTCCTCGGCGATGATCAGCAGGGGCTGCTTTGACTTTGCGATTGCTTCGAGCAGTGGGACCAGTTTCTGCACGGAGGCGATTTTTTCTTCGTAGACGAGGACGTAGGGTTTGTCGAGTTCGCAAACCATTTTATCCTGATCGGTGACGAAATGGGGGGAGAGGAAGCCTCTGTCGAACTGCATGCCCTCGACATAGTCGACGGTGGTTTCGAGGCTCTTGCCTTCTTCGACGGTGATGACGCCGTCCTTGCCGACGCGCATGAAGGCCTCGGCCATCTTTTTTCCGATCTCCAGGTCATTGTTTGCGGAGATGGAGGCGATGTTGACGATGTCGTCTTTTTTTGTGATGTCGATTGGTCTGCCGAGCTTTTTTAGCTCATCGACGGCCTTTGAGACGGCCTGCTGGATGCCGCGGTTGAGTGACATGGGGTCGGCCCCGGCGGCGAGATTGCGAAAAGACTCGCGGAAGATCGCCTCGGCGAGGACGGTGGCGGTTGTGGTGCCGTCGCCGGCGACCTTTGAGGTCTTGCTGGCGGCTTCGCGGACGAGCTTTGCGCCCATGTTCTCGGTTTTGTCGAGGAGGTCGATTTCCTCAGCGACGGTGACTCCATCCTTTGTTACGGTGGGTCCGCCCCAACTCTTGTCGATGATTGCGTTTCGGCCTCGCGGCCCGAGCGTCGATTTGACTGCGGCGGCGAGTTTCTCGACACCAGCCAGCAATGACGTGCGTGCCTCCGATTCGAATGAGAGGTTCTTGACTGCCATAATCCATCTTTCTCCTATATTACTGTCCAGAAAAACACAGCACTTTATAAGTTTTCGTTTAGTGCAAAGGTGGTACCAGAGCCGGCCTTGCCGCCTGTTTTTTCGGACGGGGGGCTTGTAAGTATTTGGATGTAAATAACTTGCAGGCATTAAATTTAGGGGGTTGCAGGAGTTTTGTTGTTCAGTTGGGGCATGTAGTCTGCCAGTTTTGGCGGCGGGGCGGGGATGTGGCCGCCAAGTTGACAGGTCGGTTTGGGCGGGTCAACGGGCTTTGGGGATTGCGTCGGCGCCGCGGATGTAGGAGGGCGCCAGGGTCAGAGGGTCCGAGAAGTTTCCTGCTTTTGCCTGTTCGGCGGCGAGTTTGTAAACTGCGGCCGCGGTGGGGAACCAGTATTGCTCATCGAGAAAGAGGACGTGGGGGGCTGCAAAGCGGTCCTTATAATATACCAGTCCTTCGCCGGTGAGCCAGACAGGGTCCGGTCCGGGGACGTTTTGGAGGAATTCGGCGGGGGTCATGAGGCAGTCCTGGACGGTCTTGAGCCATTGGTCGCCGCGGCGGTCGAACACGGCGACATAGAATTGGCCGCGTTTGGCGTCGAGAATAGTTGCGAGTCGTGTTATTTGGTTGGCGGTAGTGCTAATGTAGGCGGCGGCATTGGCCGAAAGTACGTCCATGGTGCTGATGGAAACGATTTTTGTGCCATTGGCAAAGTTGAGTATCTTTGCCAGGGTAACGGCAATCCGGATGCCCGTGAAACTTCCCGGACCTGCGCTGATGTAGATGTGATCTATGTCGGACGGCTTTGCGCCTGCGTTGTCGAGCAGGTCGCGGCAGGCGGTGAAGAGTTCGGCGCCGTGCCGTAGTTGGCCCGATAAAGTGTGATGTTTCATTATTTTTTGGCCGGTGCCGATTGCGGCGGATCCGGTTCGGCCGGACGTCTCAACGGCAAGGGCGAAAGGTTTATCTTGTTGTTCCAGATTGCCCAATTTCAACCTTTTCAGTAATTAATAGTGGCGGTTTCGCGCCGTCATGGTAAGATGGACGGAGCTTTTTAACAATGCAACAGTTGGTGTTCGTCCGGCAGTATTTTTTGGCTTGCAAAATCGCAAGTTTCTGGTACAATATAGGCACCACCGGGATTTACAGTATTGGTGGGCGTATTTCAAATTAATTCAGCGGTTTGTTTTCGACGGAGGCACATGGTGAGAAGCATTTCAGTGTCACCAAGGCACAGGGATCCGCGAACGCTTGGCGTTCTGACAGCCTTTTTCCTTGTTTTCAGTACTGTCAGCACGCCTGTGCTGAGTCAGCCGGGCAGTCGCGAGGAGTCGATGGCTATCCGTGCGGAGAAGACTCTTCAGATTGCGCAGGAATACGTCAGCCGCAAGGGTTACAAGCAGGCGGAGGCGTATTTGAGCACTCTGCAGGCAGGTGGTGAACTGGCTGAGTTTGTGGGCGAGGGCGACAGGCAGATTGTCGCAAGCCTCAGCGATCATGTGCAGAAGGCGCTTGGCGAGCGGACACGCGTTGCGAAGCTTCTGATGGACAGCGATCGTCTTGCGGACATCGGGCAGTACGGCGATGCGGTTGAGCGTCTTGAATCGATCAAGGATAATGAGTACCTCAGCGAGCCGGAGCGCGAGCAGATAGCGGCGAGTCTTGAGTCTTTGCGTGACAAGGCGAAGAGTCAGCCGAAGGCGTCTGTGCCGGCGGCGCCGGTGAAGGCGGTTGAATCACCTGCGGCGGTGCAGGAGGCGGCGGTCGTCAGCGAGCCAAAGACGTATGTTGTTCCAGTGCCGGTTGTGCCAGTTGCCGAAGAGAAGGTTGCGGTTGTTGAGGCTGCGCCGGCCGTGGTTGAGAAGGTTGAGCCTGTTGTGGTTGAGCCGGCTGCGGTTGAGAAGGTTGAATTGGTTGCGGTTGAGCCGGTTACAGTGGAGAAGGTTGAGCCGGTCGCGGTTGAGAAAGTTGAGCCGGTTTCGGTCGTGGAAGCGGTACCGGTGGCGGCTGCCGTGATCGAAAAGTCGCCGGCGGAAGAGACCAGGCCGTCTGCTGCGGCGGATGCGGAAGATTCGTACGTGAGCGTGGTGCTTCGTCGGCAGAATCGTCTTCGCAATTATACCAAGGCGGTGGTGGACGATTCGGTGGCGAAAGCGGGTGAACTGCTCGGCAAGAAGGAATTCGAGGCGGCCAATGCCGCGCTGGACCGGGCGTTTTCGACGCTGGAGTATAACAAGGTCGACCTGGGGGATGAGCTCTATCGGGAGTATTCAACGCGTCTGACAGTTCTGCGGAATCAGATAAGAGAAGCGCATAA
>Ga0334885_1003776_pt1 | contig 13768 bp, 10 predicted proteins | sample GraSluR1_MG_8_FD_207233 | JGI IMG/M metagenome (GOLD analysis project Ga0334885, IMG submission 207233) | Sludge microbial communities from methane-producing bioreactor in Wageningen University, Netherlands - Granular Sludge_31_05-R1 | ecosystem: Engineered > Bioreactor > Anaerobic >...
CCGAGGTCGTTTGTCCCCCAGAGGAGGGTCCTGGCGGCGAGGTCCCTCCCCAGCTTCACCCAGCTCGCCTGGATGTTGGGGATGAGGGGGTGGAGGGCGACCCGGGAGAGGGCGTGCATCTTCAGGTTCTCTAGGATCTCCATCCTCCGGGCCCGGGCACCCAGGGGGTTGTTCTTCGGCATGAAGGGGAGGAGGACGAACTCGGTGAAGCCGCCCGTCTCCGCCTGGATCTCCCGGAGGAGGAGGAGGTGGGCTATCCGATCCTCCAGCCTCTCGACGTGGCCGTAGAGGATGGTGGAGGTGGTGGGGACCCCCAGCCGGTGGGCCGTGGTGACGATCTCCCGCCACTGGGATGTGGAGAGCTTGGAGGGGCAGATCTCCCCCCTAACCCGGTCCACCAGGATCTCGGCGGCGGTTCCCGGCATCGATCCGAGCCCTGCCCGCTGTAGCTCCCGGATCGACTCCGCCGGGGTAGTCCCGGAGCTCTCCGACATGTAAAGGACCTCCATGGGGGAGTAGGCGTGGAGGTGCATCAGCGGATAATCCTCCTTAATCGCCTCCAAGATCCGGCAGTAGTCCTCCAGGACAAGCCCCGGGGCGAGCCCCCCCTGGAGGCAGATCTCGGTGGCAGAAGACCTCTCCGCCGCCTCCACCCTCCCCAGGATCTCCTCCTCGGTGAGGAGGTAGCCGTCGGCCCTCCTGAAGGCGCAGAAGCTGCAGCTTCCGACGCACCGGTTGGTGAAGTTTATGTTCCTGTTGACGACGTAGGAGACCTCGTCGCCGCAGATCTCCTCCCGGAGGAGGTTTGCGAGCCTAAAGAGCCTCAATGGCTCGCGGTATAGAGATAGAAGGGCGGCGGGGTCGATCCCGCCTCCCCGAGAGGGACCAGTGCCCTCCGAACCTGTCTTCCGGACCAGGGATGAGATCAGAGGTCGCTCCCCCCTGACCGCCCATCCTCCGGCTCCCCCCTCCCGATCCTCCGCTCCTTTGGGAGGAGGGAGATAAGCTCTCCACCGAGGTACTGGCCGCACCCCAGGACGTCCTCCCCATGAGATACCACCACGTACCCCTCCTCGACGGGTGCCGGGATCCTCTGCCGCTCCCCCGCCGCGAACCTGAGGGCCTCCTCCGTCCCGAGGTCGACGACGTTTTTGGTGGCATGACGGCCAAAGAGCTGGAGGGCGGCGGTGGTGGGCTTGGGGACCCGGCCCCGGACCGAGATGAACCGGAGCCCCACCGTCTCCCAGGCCAGGTCGGGGATCTCGGGGAGGCTGAAGGCCCATACGTTCCTGCCCCGGAGGAAGAAGCTCACCCCCTCGAAGGCTTCGGGAGGGATCCCGAACCTCGATCCCATAATCTCCGCCACGGTTGCCCGATCCATCGGCTGGAGGGGCGACCTATTCTTTAATGAGCTTTGCGACAAAGAACCCTCCCGCGTCGTTCTGGTGGGGGTAGTACCTGGTGCAGAGCTCCATCTCGTCTCCGAACCGGGATCCGGCCCACTCCGCAAGGCCGGGGCTCCCCGCCAGCCCCCGGACGGAGGCCTCCTCGAGGCCGACCCCGGCGACCTGCTCCAGGGTCCAGGAGACGACCCCCTCGTTCTCCTCGGGGGCGAAGGTGCAGGTGGAGTAGACGACCGTCCCCCCGGACCTTGTCACCTGTAACGCCCTCCTGAGGAGGGCCCGCTGGAGCCGCTGAATCCCCAGGGACCGCTTCAGGCTCCACCGGCCCAGGACGGTAATGTCCTTCCTCGCCATCCCCTGGCCGGTGCAGGGGGCGTCGACGAGGACCCGGTCGAACCCCCGGTCGGGAAAGCGGCGGCCATCGTATCTGGTCACCGCCACGTTCACCGCCCCCGCCCTCTCGCAGTTCGACCTGAGGGAGGCGACCCGGGTGTTGGCGGGGTCGTTCGCCACCAAGAGCCCCCGGTTCTCCATCATCATGGCGATCTGGGTCGTCTTGCTCCCGGGAGCAGCGCAGAGGTCCAGGACCCTCTCCCCCGGCTCGGGGCTGAGGACGACGGGCGATGCCATCGATATCTCCTCCTGGATGTGGATCTGGCCCATCAGGCTTTCGAGGAGGTTTCCGGGCTTCTCCACCTCCAGCCGGAGGCCGAAGGGATACCAGGAGAAGGGGGTGAAGGCCACCTTCTCCCTCCGCAGACGGGATGTCAGCCTATCCCGATCAGCCTTGAGGGTGTTGATCCTCGCAGTGACAGGAAGCGGCCTTCTTATCGCTTCGACGAAGAGGTCGAAGTCGGGGATCACCTCCCTGTACCTCTCCAGACCTTTCATGCCGCCGCAGTTCGCGTTTATAGGATATATTCCCCGCCGTCTGGAAGGGTTGGACCCCGTCCTCGCCCCCTCCCAGTCGGAGGATCGGGCCTCGCTCCCCCGGAGGCACCCCCTCACCCCCGTCCCAGAGATCCGTCCCAGGCATCTCCTGCCATGGTCCGGCCCCCTCCTCGGGAGCACAAGGATTTAATAGTGGTAGTGATCTGTGGACAATGCGGCAAACTGTTCTACGGTTTTTCGCTAAGGACGGTGAAGTGTTTGTACGGCAACGATAGAGGTTCTTTCCGAGGCGAGAGCTTCGCACCCTCAGCCCCCGTTGAGGCCGGAAAGGAGTATGAAGTTGAGATCGAGGACGTCGCCAAGAAGGGCGATGGGATCGCGAGGATCGAGGGGTTCGTAATATTCGTCCCGGACACCAAGGTCGGGGACCACGTCACGGTCGTCATCGACAGGGTCATGCAGAGATTCGCCATCGGCCACAAGGCCTGAGCGTTTTGATCATTCTCAATTTCCAGAAGGAAGGTGAAGTAGTTGTTCAGAAGTGATAGAGGGTCTTTCCGGGACGACAGCTTTGAGTCCACAGCTCCTGTCGAGGTCGGAAAGGAGTACGACGTCGAGATCGAGGACATCGCGAAACAGGGCGACGGGATCGCCAGAGTCGAGGGGTTCGTAATATTCGTCCCCGAGACGAAGGTGGGAGACCACGTCACCATCGCCGTGGACCGGGTGATGCGAAAGTTCGCCATCGGCCACAAGGTCTGAGCAAGAGAGGACGTCAAAAAGATATCTCAGCCCGAGAAGGGCTGATCAAACCATTATTTTTCCGCTTTCTCCCGGGAGTCAGGCCTTCTTTCTCAGGACGTCTTCCAGGTCTCCCAGGAATAGGTCGACGTTCTCGGCGGTCGAGTGGGGCATCATGATCAGCCTCAGGGCCTTCGGGGACCTGGTCGTCGAGACCCTCCACCGGCGGCCGAGGAGGGCGGCCCTCACCCCCTCGGGATCCTCCATCCTCAGGGTGACGACGTTCATCACCGGCTCGATGACGGGCTCGATCCCGATCTCTTTCGCGCCAGAGGCCATCCTCCGCGATAGCGCCATGCAACCGTTGACGACCTCCTTGAACCCCTCCATCCCGAGGTGGCTCATCACCGCCCAGATGGCGGCCGCGGCCGCGCCGCTCCTCGTCCCCGTCAGGGCCTTGGGCCTCGCCACCGTCAAATAGGGGGCGTAGGCGGCAAGCCGCTCCAGGTCCTCAGGGTGGCGGAAGAGGAGGCCTCCTCCGGGGATCGTCGCCATCCCCATCTTGTGGGGGTCGATGGTGATGGAGGTGACCCCCTCGACGGAGAAGTCCCACCTCCAGTCTCCTCCGAGGAAGGGGAGGACGAAGCCTCCGAAGGCGGCGTCGACGTGGAGGGGTATCCCCCAGTCCAGGGCGAGCCTCCCGAGGCGGTCGATGGGGTCGACCTGGCCGAACTCCGTCGTCCCGGCGATCCCCACCAGGGATACCGTCTTCTCGTCTATCAGCTCCTCGACGGACCCGACCTCCACCTTCAGGTCGCCGTCGAGGTCCGCCTTCCTGATCTCGAGGGATAGAAGGTCTCCGATCTTGTCGAAGGAGAAGTGGGCAGACCTAGGGACGACGATGTTCCCATCCCGGAAGTCGGCGGAGTTTCGCGCCGCCCGGATCGCCTGGATGTTCGACTCCGTCCCCCCCGTCGAGAGGTAGCCGCAGGCCTCGGGATGGCCGAGGAGCTCCGCCATCATCCTCACCGCCTCCGCCTCCAGCTCGGCAGACCCGGGAAAGAGCCCCGGGTCCCCGAGGTTCGTCTCCTGGAAGAGCTGGTGCGCCTTCAGGGCTATCGGGTGGGGGGGGGTGCACATGGAGGAGAAGATCCGATCGTAGCTCAGATCCTTCGCCCTCATCTTCCGGAGGCCCCTCATGACCTCCTCTTCGGATAGGCCTCGATCTCTCAAGGGGGATACCTCTTCCGCCGTCTCTTCCTCGGGATCACTCCTCTCTTGCAGCCCTCAGCATGATGATCTGCTCCGCCCGGGCCACCGTCTCCCGGACGGTGGCGACGGCGTCGATGTTGGCGGAGATGCTGGTGATCCCGATCTCGACGAGCCGCTTCGCCATCTCGGGGTAGGACCCGGCCTGGCCGCAGATGGAGGTGGTGACCCCGGCCCGGTTGCACCGCTCGACGACGTACTCGATCAGGGTTAGGACCGCCGGGTGGAGCTCGGTATAGAGGTATGCCACGTTCTGGTTGTTCCTGTCGACGGCGAGGGTGTACTGGGTGAGGTCGTTGGTCCCGAAGGAGACGAAGTCGATCCCGTCCTCGATGAAGTCGTCGATGGTGAGGGCGGCCCCGGGGGTCTCGACCATGATGCCGACGTCGATCTTCTCCAGGTCGAGCCCCTCCTCCACCATCAGGGCCTTAGCCCTCTGAAACTCGCTGACGTGCTGGACGAGAGGGAGCATGATACCGACGTTGGAGAGGCCCATCTCGTGGAGCTTCTTGAAGGCCCTCATCTCCAGCCGGAAGTGGTCGGTCTCCGTCAGATCCCTTCGGATGCCTCGCCAGCCGAGCATGGGGTTGTGCTCGTGGGGCTCGTTCTCCCCCCCCTCCATCCCCCGGAACTCGTCGGTGGGGGCGTCGAGGGTCCTGACCCAGACGGGCTTGGGGTAGAAGGCCTCCGCCACGGTCCTGACGCCGCCCACCAGCTCGTCGAGGTACTCATCCTCTTTGCCGGCGTTGATGTAGTACCGGGGGGTCTTGCCGAGCCCCAGGATCATATGCTCGATCCGGAGGAGGCCGACGCCGTCGGCGAGGGTCGCTGCCGCCTGCTCTGCCGCCTCGGGCATGCTGACGTTCACCTTGATCTCGGTCGCAGTTATCGGCTTGTAGACGAAGGATACGGGAGACGCGGCCGCCTCCGCAGCCTTCGGCGTCTTGAGCCGCCCCTCGTAGACCTTCCCCTTCCCTCCGTCGACGGTGATGATCATCCCCTCGGTGAGGATCTTAGTCCCCTCCTTCGTCCCGACGACGGCCGGGAACCCCAGCTCTCGGCTGACGATGGCGGCGTGGCAGGTCATCCCTCCCTCGTCGGTGACTATGGCCCCCGCCCTCTTCATCGCCGGGACCATATCCGGCTCCGTCATCACCGTGACCAGGATGTCCCCCTCTTTGATCTTCCCCAGGTCCCCGGAACCCGATACGATCTTCACTTCGCCGGTCGCCACCCCCGGAGAGGCGCCGAGGCCGGTGAGGATCACCTTTCCGCTTCCCATAGCCTTCTCCGCCCCGCCTCCATCGCCCTTCGATATGGTGGTGATCGGCCTCGACTGGAGGATGTACATCTTCCCCCCCTCGAAGGCCCACTCTATGTCCTGGGGGATGCCGTAGTGCTCCTCCAGGGCTTCGCCCTGGGCTGCGAGCTGGAGGATCTCCTCGTCGGAGAGGACGACCTTCTCCCTCTTATCGGCGGGAACCTTCTTGGTGACGGTCTTGCCGGTCTTCTTGTCCCGGACGATCATGATCTCCTTCTTCGCGACAAACCTGCTCACGATCTTCTTGTCCGCCCTGTCGACGACGTAGTTGTCCGGCGAGACGCTCCCGCTGACGACCGCCTCCCCGAGCCCCCAGGCCGCCTCGATGATCACATGGGGTTCGCCAGTGCTGGGGTGGGAGCTGAACATCACCCCGGACTTCTCGGAGTTTATCATCTTCTGGACGGTGACGGAGATGTTCACCTTCTCGTGCTCAAAGCCCTGCTCGACCCGGTAGAAGATCGCCCTCGCCCCGTAGAGAGAGGCCCAGCACTTCCGGACCGCCTCGAAGACCTGGTCCTCCCCCAGGATGTTCAGGAAGGTCTCCTGCTGCCCCGCGAAGCTCGCGTCGGGGAGGTCCTCGGCGGTGGCGCTGGACCTGACGGCGACGAGGACCTCCTTTCCCTCCCTCTTGGACATCTCTCGATACCGGTCCCTGATCGCCTTCTCGATCTCTTTTGGGACCTTCGCCTCCAGGACGAGCCGCTTCGCCCTCTCCGCGGCGCCGCTGAGGGCTTCAGGGTCGTGGACGTCCACCTTCAGAGCCTCGAATATATCCTCCGCGATTCCCGATCGGGTGATGAATTCTCGATAAGCCTGAGCGGTGACCGCAAAGCCCCCGGGCACGGGAGCGCCCACGTTTATCATCTCGCCAAGGCTTGCGCCCTTCCCGCCGACGACGGCGACGTCTTCTTTTCCAACTTCTTCCAGCCAAACTACAGCAGCCATGGGATCTCCACCTTCTATCCATGAAGCGAAATTTCGATCTATAATGTTCGATCTTGTTGCGGGGAGATGGCGGCGGGACCGTATATATCTGTTTTCACGGGGAGGGGCGGAAGAAGAAGAAGGATAGGACCGCCGATCCCCGGATGGAGGGACTTCATCCCGACGGAAGGCTAAAGATGGGTTGGACGGAAATAGCTGGAAACATGTTCAAAGAGCTTGCCAGCGCCTCCGAGTCCCTGAAGGATCTCCTTGAGAGGTGCAGACCGGTGACGAGGTCCGAGCCGGTCCATCTCGCCAGCGCCCGGGGCAGGGTCCTCTCTGGGGACCTAGCCTCTCCGGTGAACCTTCCCGCCTTCAACAGGGCCGCCATGGACGGCTACGCCGTTCGGGCGGCGGATACCAGGGGCGCGACCCCCCTCGCCCCAGTATACCTCGAGGTCGGCGACGAGGCCGGGGAGGGGAGGTGCGTCCCCGTCCGGACGGGGATGGCGGCGCCTCCGGGGGCGGACGCCGTCTTGATGATAGAGGACGCCCTCCTTCGAGGCCAGGTGGTGGAGGCGACGGCGGAGGTCCACCCCTACCGCAACCTAGCCCGGGTAGGCGAGGACGTCGCCCTCGGGGAGACGGTTTTAAAAGAAGGCCATCGGCTCAGGCCCCCCGACATAGCCCTCCTCGCCTCCCTCGGCCTCTCGACGGTCCAGGTCTTCGCGAGGCCGAAGGTCGCGATCATCCCCACGGGGGGGGAACTCGTCCCCCTTTTCTCCGGCCAGAAACTCTTGCCCGGCCAAGCCCGGGAGGCGAATGGGCTGATCTGCGAGATGTACGCTGAGATCTGGGGCGGGTCGCCCCAGAAGACGTCCATCGTCGAGGACGACCCTCGCCTCATCCGAGAGGCTATCGCCCGAAGCCTCGACGCCGACCTGATCCTCATCTCCGGCGGCACCTCCATCGGGGAGGAGGACTACGCCCCCCCGATCATCGAGGAGATGGGGGAGCTCCTCGTCCACGGCGTCCGGATCACCCCCGCAAAGCCCACCGCCCTCGGAGTCATCGATGGAAAGCCGGTTATCTGCCTTCCCGGCTACCCCGTCGCCGCCCTCGCCGCCCTCTACATCTTCGCCCGGCCCCTCATCACCATGATGGCCCACAGGACCGACCTTCCGCGAACCTTCCCCGCCAAGCTCGCCGGAAAGATCGTCTCGCGCCCCGGCTACCTCACCTTCGCGAGGGTGAGCCTCAAGGAGGGCGTCGCGACGCCGATCATGACCACCGGAGCCGGGATCCTCAGCTCTGTGGCTCGGGCCGAGGGGTACGTCCTGGTGCCGGAGGAGCTGGAGGGGCGGGAGAAGGGGGAGATGGTGGAGGTGAATTTGATCGAGTGATGGGGGCGGATACGATGGAGCCGATCTTTGCTGCTGCCGGAGAAAACGACTGGCGGACAGAAGAAGTCCGCCAACCATCCGCATCCCTACTTCATCGATGGCGCGATCTCTTCTGGGGCACCCTCGATCGGCAACCCCGCTTTTCCGCCTATCAAGTAAAATTTACTTGCCTTAACTCCTCTGGCGTTGAGTTTTTATATCCCAGACGACACCATATTGATCATGCGAGACTGGATCCACCCTCACTTTGATTACCGGCCAGAGAGGCCCCTCTTCCTCTGCGTCCTCTCCAACACCGACACCGGCAAAATCCCCGGAGTGAGCGCCGCCGGCGCCTCCCCCGACCTCACCGACTACACCCCCAGCGCCGACGCGGAGCTCGTCGAGCTCCACAAGATCGTGACCATCCCCGCGATCCCCGAGTCCCCGGAGGGGGCGACGACCCCGGCGGTGGTGACGAAGGCCGCCCTCAGCCTCTCGGGGATCCCCTCCCTCTTTGTGACCAGCGGCCTGCGGAGAAAGCCCGCTGTCCCCTACGTCGACATGAACGGCTCTCCCGGAAGCGATATCCGGTTCGCGCCAGCGGTCCCCGACGCCGCCGAGATCATGGACCGGTCCGCCCTTCTCGGAAAAAAGCTCGCCAGCCTCTCCGACTGCATCTTCATCGGCGAGTCGATCGCCGGAGGGACGACGACCGCCATGGCGGTGATGCAGGCCCTGGGGTATCCGGGCAGGGTCTCCAGTAGCCTTCTCGACCACCCCCTGGCCAAGAAGCAGGAGATCGTCGACGCCGCCCTGGAGAGGTGCGGCGCCTCCTTCGGATCGATGAGGTCCGACCCCTTGAGGGCGCTGAAAGAGGTCGGCGACCCCATGATCCCCGCCGTCCTGGGGATCTTGAGGGGGATGGGGGGGACGAAGGTGGTCCTGGCGGGAGGGACCCAGATGGCCGCCGTCCTATGCGCCGCCGATGCTTTGGGCCTGGAAGGCGACGTCTCCATCGCCACCACCAGGTACATCGTGGAGGATCGGAACGCGAGCTTCGTCGAGACGGTGGAGACCCTCGGGAGGAGCTGGTACATGGCGGACCCGGGGCTCGATAGGTCGAAGATGCCGCCCCTCAGCTGCTACGCCCAGGGGAGCGCCAAGGAGGGGGTCGGGGCCGGCGGAGCCGTCCTCGCGGCAAGCCTCCGGGGCGTCACCCAGCAGGAGATCGTCGAAGGAGCGGATAGGGTCCTATCGACGGTGGAGCTTCCGAAGGGCGGCCGGAGCTGAAGGGGGAAAAGGAGCCAGGGGCTTCTTGGATTTCAAGCCCCCAAAGTTATTTATCGGTGCGGCCGTTCCTCTGAAGGGGAGAGTCCTTTGGAGAGAAACATCAGGACGGAGCTGATCGAGAACGCCTGGATCCTAGTTCCAGTCCTATTCTTCCTCCTCCTGATAACCTACTTCCTCTTCCCCCTGATGGACGGGATCATCCTGGGGGTCGTCTTCGCCTACGTCGGAAGGCCGATCAAAGAGAGGTTCGGCAGGCGCGAGCGGCTCGGCTCGGCCGTCGCCACCACCGCGATAGTCCTTCCCATAGCCCTCATCCTCGGCCTGGGCGGGGTCGAGGTCATCTCCCAGCTCAACTGGGTCGTGGAGAACCAGGCGGAGATCATCCGGAGGGTGGGATCCTTCCTCGGCGACCTCGAGATACCCCTGGCGGGATACGACATACTCCCGGCGATATACGAGATCCCTCCGGCTATATACGACGATCTGACCGGAAGCCTGAGGGCGATGATAGAGCTCCTGGCAAGGATCCTATCGAGCTTCCCGGTCTTCTCATACGGCATGTCGATAATTCTGATAGGGTTAAACCTCATCGCCTCGATCTACGTCTGCTACTTCCTCCTGATGGATGGAGGGAAGCTCGCCACGGGGATATCCACCATCCTCCCGACAGGGCACCTGGCGATATACAAGAAGTATGAAGCGAGGATAGACAGTATCCTCTCCGGGATATTCATCGGCGCCATCTACACCTCGATCCTCAGCGGTATCCTCTCGGTGTTGGTCTTCTACGCCTTCGGGATACCGAACCCCTTCGCCCTGGCTGCCCTGGTCTTCATATCGGGGGTGATCCCCATCCTCTCCTCCTGGCTCGTCATCATACCGATATCAGCCTGGATGTACATCGAATTGAGCCCCTTCGATGGGATCCTCTTCTTCGTCGTCTCCTCGGCGATGATCTACATCCCCTCCGACCTCATCATCAGGCCTTACATCGTCTCCGTCAAGTCGACGATCCATCCGCTCCTCGTCGTCCTCGCCTTCGTCGGGGGAGTTCTGGTGGCGGGGCTTGGAGGGTTCTTCCTCGCCCCCGCCCTGATGGGGGTAGTCGTCGGGGTATATCAGGTCCACAAGGAGGAGAAGATGGCGGCATCCTCTGGAGACGGGACGCCGACGGAGGGGACCGATCCACCGGAGGTCGAGGAGGAGGCTGGCGGATCGGAGTCCGCCCTGCCACCAGAGGGTGGCCAAGGCTCCGGGAGATGAGATGGATGAGAAGCCGCCCCATGCCGCCCCGGCCCCGGGTTCCATGGACAGATCCCGGATGAGATTTTATATCGAGACCTACGGCTGTGCCGCAAACCGGGGGAACTCGGAGGCCTTCGCCTCCGCCCTGGTGGAGGCGGGCCACCGACGATCGTCTCTGGAGGAGGCGGACCTGGTGATCGTCAACAGCTGCGCGGTCACCGAAAGGACGGAGAGGGATATTCGGAGGAGGCTCTCAGAGCTCCAGGGGGAGAGGCTCATCGTCGCCGGCTGCCTCCCATCGGCGATCCCCGAGGCGGTCCGGGACCTGAGGTGCCGCGAGGTGCTGGGGATCCTCTCCGCCCCCTCGGGGCGGAGGATCGGCGAAGCCTTCCCCCCAGAGCCGGAGCTTGCGGGATCCGGACGGATGGCGAGGGACCTCTGCACCGTCGTCAACATATCGGAGGGGTGCCTCGGAAGTTGCAGCTACTGCATCGTCCGGAGGGCGCGGGGCCCCCTCCGGAGCAGGACCGTCCAGGAGGTGGCCGAGGTGGTCCGTCGCCGGCTGAAAGAGGGGGCGGTGGAGGTCCAGCTCGCCTCCCAGGACGCCGCTGCCTACGGCCTGGACCTGGGTTCCTCCCTCCCGGAGCTGATCGACGCCGTCGCCGAAATCGAAGGCGACTTTCGGATCAGGGTAGGAATGATGAACCCGGACCAGGTGAAGCCGATCTTGGAGGAGCTGATCCGCTCCTACGACGACCCCAAGGTCTACAAGTTCCTCCACCTTCCGGTCCAGTCCGGATCGGCGGAGGTACTCCGATCGATGAGGAGGGGCTATACCCCCCAGGATTTCCTCTTTATGGCGGCGCGGCTCAGGGCGGCCTTCCCCGGCCTCACCCTCTACACCGACGTCATCGCCGGCCACCCCGGGGAGGGGGAGGAGGACTTTGCCGCCACCGAGGAGCTGATCAAAAAGGCAGAGCCTGACAAGGTCAACGTCACCATGTACTCCCCCCGCCCCGGGACGGAGGCGAGCAGGCTGAAGGATATGCCGTCCCGGCTCAAGAAGGACCGCTCGAGGAGGATGACCCGCCTCTGGAAGGAGATAGCAGGGCGAAGAAACGGCCGCTACCTCGGGGAGGAGATCATCGCGCAGGTGACGGAGATGGGAAGAGGGGGGACGGTGATGGCGAGGTCAGCCAACTACAGGAAGATTGTGGTCAACGAGCCCCTCCCTCTTGGAAGCGTCCATCGATTCAAGATCGTGAGGACCACCCCCTTCTACCTGAAAGGTGAGGCGTTAATTCGCGAATAGCCTAATACCGTTAGGAGCCGTCGATTCAGCTGTTTTTGATTTTCAGGATTTATACCCGGCCGATATTCCATATTTTGGAATCTATAATGATTAAAAGGCCACTAACCTTATTAATCATGAAGATTACTAATCGACATGGTCCAGTCGAGCGTTCTCTATAGACAAACGGAGAGAACGCGTGGCAGATTCTGGTTGGAAGTCTCCGGATTGGAGCTGGTATCTGCCCGGGGATCTGGGGAGAGAAGAGTGCAAAATATTCGATCTTCGATTAAGGAGGGTTGAAATTGGCTGAAGCAAAGACTGGAAAGACTAAGGTGTTGCAGGAAGAGACTCGTATCTTTGAGCCGCCAAAGGAGCTGGTCGAGAACTCTAACGTGATGAAGTACATGAAGAAGAAGGGGTTCAAGACCGAGAAGGAGCTCCGGGAGTGGTGCTCCAAGAACTACATCGAGTTCTGGGACGAGATGGCAAAGGAGTACGTCGACTGGTTCAAGCCCTATAGCAAGGTGATGGACGACTCGGGGATGCCCTACTTCAAGTGGTTCACCGGCGGCGAGGTCAACATCACATACAACTGCGTCGATAGACACGCCAAGGGCGCCAAGAAGGACAAGGTCGCCTACATATGGGTCCCCGAGCCGACGGATCAAGCCACCCAGAAGATCACCTATGGCGACCTCTATAAAGAGGTCAACAAGCTGGCAAACGGCCTCAAAAGCCTCGGCCTAAAGAAGGGGGACAGGGTCAGCGTCTACATGCCGATGATACCCCAGCTTCCCATCACTGTCCTCGCCTGCGCCAAACTCGGCGTCATCCACAGCGTCGTCTTCTCAGGCTTCAGCTCTAAGGGCCTCTCGGACAGAGCAGCCGACTGCGGTTCCAGGGCCATCATCACCACCGACGGCCTGTATAGGCGCGGAAAGCCGGTGCCTCTGAAGCCGAATGTCGACGAAGCCCTTGCGGGTGCCCCATCCGTAGAGCACGTGGTCGTCTACAAGAGGACGGGCATCGACGTCGCCTGGAAGGAAGGAAGGGACATCTGGTGGCATGACTTAGTCGAAGGCAAGTCTGACGAGTGCGAGCCGGAGAAGCTCGACCCGGAGCACAGGCTATACATCCTATACACCTCCGGGACCACCGGAAAGCCGAAGGGGATCGAGCACGCCCAGGGCGGAAACGCCGTCTGTCCAGCCCAGACCCTCCACTGGGTCTTCGACCTGAAGGAGAACGACGTCTGGTGGTGTACCGCAGACATCGGATGGGTCACAGGCCACTCCTACATCGTCTACGGGCCTCTCACCTTGGGGATGACGGGAGTCATGTACGAGGGAGCTCCGGACTTCCCGGACTTCGGGAGGTGGTGGAGCATCATCCAGGAGCATAAGGTGACGAAGCTCTACACAGCCCCCACAGCGATAAGGATGTTCATGAAGCAGGGGGCAGAGTGGCCCGCCAAGTACGACCTCTCGAGCCTGCAGCTCCTGGGGTCTGTCGGCGAGCCGATCAACCCTGAGGCGTGGATGTGGTACCGCGAGCACATCGGCGGAGGCAAGCTCCAGATCATGGATACCTGGTGGCAGACCGAGACGGGATGCTTCCTATGCTCACCGCTCCCCATAACCCCGCTGAAGCCAGGATCCTGCACCTTCGGACTCCCCGGAATGAACATCACGACATACGACGAGGAAGGAAACGAGGTCCCCCTCGGCGAGGGCGGCAACATCGTGAGCCAGACACCCTGGCCTTCGATGCTCAGGGCTTTCTGGGGCGACAAAGAGAGGTTCATGAAGGAGTACTGGCAGTTCTACTGGGATACTCCCAAGCGCGGTACCTACCTCGCCGGCGACAAGGCGACCCGAGATAAAGACGGGTACTTCTGGATCCAAGGTCGTATCGACGATGTCCTCAGCGTTGCGGGCCACAGGATCGCCAACGCCGAGGTTGAGTCAGCTCTCGTCGCTCACCCCAAGATCGCTGAGGCGGC
>Ga0334885_1003782_pt1 | contig 13750 bp, 16 predicted proteins | sample GraSluR1_MG_8_FD_207233 | JGI IMG/M metagenome (GOLD analysis project Ga0334885, IMG submission 207233) | Sludge microbial communities from methane-producing bioreactor in Wageningen University, Netherlands - Granular Sludge_31_05-R1 | ecosystem: Engineered > Bioreactor > Anaerobic >...
TCGGGCCTGGAAAGGCCGTTTTCACCGTCGGAAAAGGCGCTGTTGATCTTGTTCTTTATGGTTTCCAGGGTATCCTCCTCCACCACTTCGATGGAAACGGAAGGAGCGGAGTTTTCCATTCCGAGGACGGAGACGAGGCCGCCCTTGATGTCCGTTATGGAGAGAAGGTGGTTCAGCGGACTGGAAAGGGTCATCTGGGTGCCGGCAGTGTTGAGCGTCGCGGTGATTTCGCCGCCGAAACTCGTGGTGAGGAACCCCTGGAGGTCGGTCAGCGTGAGGTCGGAGGCAGCGGACGACGCCGCATTGACGCCGTCGGAGAGATCCCACGTACCGGTTCCGTCGTTCCACGTCACGGAAATTTCCCTTTCGAAGGATCCGGCGGATACTCTGAAAGAATGGCTTTCTCCCGGAATCCCCGCGGGGAGGACCGTGCCTCCGGTCAGCACCGAGGAGACGGACCTGGTGCCCTGGCTTCCCACCTGGAGGGTGAAGGTGCCCCTGAGGTTGAGGGCTTCCGTCATGGTTTCGGGCTTGATCCGGTCCGGACAGGCGGATTCGCCGTACCCCACAGTCCAGGCGGATTCGGAGGCAAGGCGCTGGACGTTCACGGTGTGCACCGCTTCGGGGGCTCCCTGTTCGATGGTAGCGAAGAGCACCGACGGGTCGGAGACGTGGTCGAAGAGGTTGTCCTCCACCTGGACGTCGAAGAAGCCGGTGTTTCCTGCCACGGGAACGGTGACGAGATGCCGGGTCTGGTCTCCCTGGACGAGAAGCTTGCCTCCCAGGTCGATTTTGAATTCCCCGTCCCCTTCGAGGCAGGGAGGGTTCACAGAGATGTCGATGAGCTTCGAAAGCTTGTCCACCAGCAGGTCCCGCTTGTCCATGAGGTCGTTGGGATTGCCCCCCACGCCCTGAACCTGCCTGATGGTGGTGTTGATGCCGGCGATCTGGTCGATGAGGGTGTTGGCCTCGTCCACCATGAGATCGATCTCCCTGTTGAGTGAGGTCCGGTATTCGTCGTAGTTTCTGACGAGCTGGCCGAGGTAGACGGTGAGGTTCTTGGTTTTTTCCACCATGTCCTCCCGGACGGCGGAGTCGTCGGGTCTCTTGCTGAGTTCCTGGAGGCTCGACCAGTAGGTGTCAAGGGCGGTTTTCAGCCCCTCACCGGCAGGTTCGTTGACGTAAACTTCTACAGTGGACAGGGCGTTCTGGACCTGGTCCCAGTAGCCCTTGACGGTCATTTCTTCCCTGTACTGGATGTCGAGGAAGGCGTCCCTGAGGCGGACGATGGCGTCGATCTGCACGCCCGTGCCCACCTGCCCCGGGATATCGGGCCGGTTGAAGGCGGGGTTGGTGAAGGGGCTCGTGGTGGAGGGTTCCACCCTCTGGCGGGAGTACCCTTCCACGTCCGCATTGGAGATGTTGTGCCCCGCCGTCTCCATGCCCCGGCGGAAATAGTCCATGGCACGCCGTCCCATTTCAAGTCCGAAGAAGTTGTTCCACATGGCCTATGGCCCTCCTAACCCCGAAAGTCCACTCCCGGCCGGGAGGGGTACATTCCCTGAAGCCGTCTCCATTCGGCGATCATCATGCCGCCGAGACGCTGGTTTTCATCCACGAGGCCCGCCAGAATCTGCATTTCCGACTGGAGTTTCCGCACGGCCATCTCCAGTTCGGCTGCCCTTTCTTTCAGGGAGACACTTTCCTCCCCCCGGAGGCGTTCGCAGATGGCGGAAACCTTCGGCTCGCAGCCGAGCTGGGCCGCCAACTCTCCCGCCATTTTGCCCCTCTGGTTCTCCAGGGCTTCGGCGGAAAAACCGATTTTCTGCAGTTCCCGGAAGAGATCCTGTAATAATTCGAGGCGCCCGTTCCGGAGCGCCTCTCGTTGCTGCACGGTGACATCCGCAAGAGCCCGCAGCGCTTCTGCCTGCCGGGCAAGCACCGCGCCCAGGGCAGCGGGAGACGCCACCTCTATTCCTCCCCGTTCAGCAGGCCGGCGACGATGAGACTTCGGGCGACCTTCTCGAGGTCGGGAGCGTAGGTCCCTTCCTGGATCTGTTTTCTGAAGCCTTCGACAAGATCTTCGCGGACGTCGGGAATCTTCTTCAGCTCCGCCGAGACCTTGGAGAGCTCCACGGCGAAGGAGCTGAACTCCACGCCGTCCCTGCCCCCCTCTCCGGAGGCCGACTGGTAGCTTTTCTTCACGTTGATCTTGTTTACCGCTTTCGGTCCGTATACTCCAGGAATCTTCTCAATCATGTCGATCACCCCGTACAGGAGAAACTTTTCTCTTCACAATGGTTATCGGACGACAACCTTTCAGGCTTTAGGGGCAATGGTCCAGGCAAGGGCGAGAACCGCCCTTCCTCCTCCGCGGGCCGCGGCGTCGGCGGCCCGGAGCAGTGTGGTGCCCGTGGTGGAGACATCGTCCACGAGCACGGCTCTCTTTCCCGCAAGTTCTTTTCCCCGGGGAAGGATCGCCCCGGCGGGCATGCGCCTTCGCTCCCCTTCCTCCAGGGAGGTTTGGGCTGTCCGGAGGCCGTTCCACTGCAGGCCGTCCGCCACGGGAACGCCCCATTCCCGGGAAATTCCCTCGGCGAGGGCCCGGGACTGGTTGTATCCCCTTCCGCTGTCGGCGTGGAGTGGTACGGGTACGAGAATATCGCAGGGAGGAACCGGAAATATCCTGCCGAGGGCCCGGCCCATGACAACGCCGAGGGGACGGTTCCGGCCGTATTTCAGTTCGAGGACGAGGTCCCGGAGTATTCCTTCGTGGATTCCTCCCGCCTCGAGGGTCAGGGAGCCGAGGTCCGCCGGAAGGGGCGGCGCCAGAAGGGGCAGAAGACAGGTAACGCAGGCCGGCACACCCAGGGCCCCGCAGAAAGGGCAGGCGGTCGGCCAAAGGAGGTGGGTTCCGAAGCGGAGGACCGCCTCAGGAATACTCAATGGGCCTCCGGAGAAGCATGAGGGCCCCTTCCTTCGGGGCGAACCCGTGGGGGGTGAGGAAGGAAGAGAGTTCGCTGGTGTAGGTGATGATGAGGGGAATGTGCTTGACCGCCGGGTGGCCGAGGGCGTAATCCAGCAGCGAGGTGCCCACCTTCTTCCCCTGGTGGTCCGGGTGGACCATGATGTCCCACAGGGAAGCCCTGTAGACAAAGTCGGTGAGTATGCGGCAGAAGGCAACAAGGTGATCGTCATGCCGTACGCTGAAGCACATGGACGTGCCTTCCAGCATCCTGGCGATGTCGTCCTGGGAACGGCTCTTGCCCCACCGGGTGAACCGGTAGAGGTTGGCCAGCTCCTCCGGGGAGACGGCGTGCTTGCTGTCGTAGAAAAAGTACCCGCCGTTCATGACCTGTCCTCGTCAGCCGGCCGGCCGGCAAGGGCCATGCCGCACACGATTTTCCGCAGGTCGGTTTTCCGGGCGTCCGACGACACGGGAAGCTGCACCACCTGCCCGGTACCGCAGCACGGGCAGATCCAGGTGGCCCTCGCCATGCCGTCCGCGTCCGGGGTTCCCGCGATGACCTTCGATTCTCCGCAAACCTGGCACGCCACGATCAGCATTTTTCAGCCTCCAGCCTTTATTGTTCCTCCGCCGGGCGTATGGAGATTGCCACCCGCACGGGACCTTCCGTATAGATGTCTTCCGCCGCGGAAATCTCAACTGTGAGTTTCCCTTCCGCTTTTCGTATGGTGTCCACCGCATCGAAAAATTCCGTGGCATCCAGGGCGCCCACTTTCCCGGTGGCGGGGTCCGGTTTGATTGAATCCTGGACTGCCTTTCTGTTCACCATCCGCAGTATGAGATGGAGCTCGGCCTCGGCGTTCTCGCCCACCGTCCCGGGATCCACGGCCTGGACATAGAGGACTTCACCCTTCCGGTAGACGAGCACGCTGTCGCTGACCTCGTAGGTTATCCTGATGTCCTCCCCGAAGACGGCGTTCGCAACGGCGACGGTGCGGACGAATTTCCGGCCCTGCTGTTCCGTACAGGCGGCGATGCTCTCCATTTCTTTTTCGATGTCGGCGGCGAGGACGATCTCCGAGGGGCTGAGACCTGTTCTGGCGGCGATGACGTATTCCGCCTGGCGCCGCAGATCCTGGAAGATCTGCTCCGCCTCCGACCGGCCGCTCATGGGTTCCACGGCCATCTGGCCGAGGATCTCTTTGGCGAAGACGGCGATGCGGCCGCTCCGGATCTGGATAAGGCCCTTCCTGAGCTCCTCGGCCTCGGTCTTGAGCTCTTCCACGGAGGCGGCGAGGGCTTTCTTTTCTTCTTCGAGCTGATCCCGCTCTTTCTGGGTGGTATCAAGGCTCTGCCGGATTTCCTCGAGAAGGGGCTGGGCGGTGGCGAGTTCCTTCTGGACGGAGAGGAGCTTCTCCTCCTGCTCCTTGAGGCGCTTTTCGCTGTCCAGAAGGTTGAGGGCCATGAGCTGGGATTCGCTCCGGCTTTCCTGGAGGTCCCTGGTGAGGGACTGGAGCTGCCCCTGGATAAATTTCATGCTGAAGAGGGCTGTGCGGACGTTTTCCGAGATGACGGTCATGGTGATCAGGATGGCGATGGAGATGAACATTCCGGTGATGGCGGTGATGAGACGGCTGGTGTCCCGGGGGCGAAGGCCGAAGAGGGAGATCCGCTTTTTCCCGATGCGCATTCCGAGGACGTCGCCGAGGTACGCAAGAATGCCGCTGACCACGATCAGCGTGAGGATGAGTCTCCAGTTCATGTCTGACCAGAGTTGCAGCTGCATGGCGATCCTCCCGGCCGTTCCGGCTTGTCCGCCTTCCGGAGCATGAGAGGCCCCGAAATGAACGGATGACTTGTCTATTATAGACGAGTCTCCTGGAATGGGCCACGAAATTTCACTGATTTCTGCCGGTGAGGGAAAGGAAACCGGGGATGCTTCTTTTCCTGTCATCCAGACGGCCTGATTTTCGCCGGATCGCGTCCCCGGAGGGGGAGGATCTGGGCTTGTCTCCGGAAAACCAACTGCGAGATCCTTCACTTCGTTCAGGATGACAAACCGGGATCCTCGCATTCGCTCGGGATGACAACCAAAGCGGCCATGTATCCGGATTCAGAATGACATAGAGGGTGTCATCCTGAGGCCGGGGTCATGGCCGAAGGATCTCGGGGTTGTTTTGGGTTTGCTCAACTTGATTCTGAAAGCCCTAAAACCAGATCCTTCCCCTCCGGGGACGTGATCACTTCGTTCAGGATGACGACCAAAGCGGCCATGAATCCGGCTTCAGGATGACAGAGAACCGGCCCTCAGAGGAGGTCCGGGAAGGGGCAGGCGGCCATGGCCAGGGCAATTTCCTCTGCGGAGTGGAATTCTCCCCCGTTCATGCCGGGGCAGCTTCGCGCCGCCTCGTCCCATGCCTCCGGCGAGGCCAGCAGGACGGGCCAGAAAGGGAAGAGGCTGCACTGGAGGGGGCGGACAGGATAGATCCTGCACAGGTTTGTGACGGCGTCATGGAAGACGCACTCGCCCCCGCTCTTTTCCTTCAGGCTGGGGGCCCGCCACTTGCCGGTGACGAAACGATTCCTGAATTCGCCGGCGTCAACGCCGAGAAAGGCGGCCATGGCCGCCTCTTCTTCCGGTGTGAAATAGATTGCCCCCGGCTCTCCACGGCAGCACCGACCGCATCCGAGGCAGGTAAACCGGAGTCCCTCCTCCCACCACACCTAGGAGGGGCTTCCTTTCTCTTTTTCGTTCCCCTCCAGGTGGGGAACGAGAGATTCGTAGAGCATTTTCCACATGCCCGAACCTCCGCTGCGGCTAAGATATTCCGAGGACATTTCCACTGAGAGGTCTTCCAGGGGGCCGAAGGGCCGGTCCCGGTCCTCCCGGCCGCCGATCTCCCGGGCATTGGATGCCATCTTTTTCCAGAGTTCCGCCAGGAGAATGGATTCGAACTGCTGGCAGGCCTCCTTTAGCCTATCGTGTTCTTTTTTTGCCTTTCCTTCGTCGGGCGATCCGGAGGGACGGGACGAGAGGGTCGCCGCCGCAAGGGGATGAAAGAGAGTCACGGCTACATCACCACCAGTTCGCCGTGGAGCGCCCCGGCCTCTTTGACGGCCTGGAGGATGGCGATGACGTCCCTCGGAGAGGCACCCACCGAGTTGAGGGCGTCCACGAGCTCCTTCACGGTGCTTGTGGAATCAAGGGCAATAAGCTGGGCTGCACTTTCCTGGGCCTGCACGTCCGTGCGGGGCTGAACGGCGGTCCTCCCGCCGGAGAAGGGCTGGGGCTGGACCACTTCAGGGCTTTCGGTGACCTGGACGGTGAGGTTGCCGTGAGCGACGGCCACGGAACTGATCCTCACGTTCCCGCCCATGACCACGGTGCCCGTCCGTTCGTTGACTGCCACCCTGGCCGCGCTGTCGGGCCGGAGAGACAGTCCCTCGATCCGGGCAAGGAAGGAGGCAGGGGACGCTGCATACTGGGGCGGGACGTTGACGGCCACCCGTCCGGCATCCACAGCAAAGGCCACGGCGCCGAAGGCGCTGTTGATGGCCCGGGCCATCCGGTCGGAGGTGGTGAAGTCGGGGTTCCGCAGCAGGAGGCTGACCTGCCTGCCCATCAGGGTGAAGTCTGTCTGGACGTCCCGCTCGACAATGGCGCCTCCGGGAACGCGCCCCACGGTGACCACGTTCTTTGACACCGATGCTGCAGCGCCGGCGGCGGCGAATCCGCCAACCATGACGGGACCCTGGGCCACGGCGTACACAGCGCCGTCGGCCCCCTTGAGGGGAACCTGGAGCAGGGTGCCCCCCTGGAGGCTCTTGGCGTCACCCATGGTGCTCACGGTGACGTCGATCCTCTGCCCGGGACGGGCGAAGGGGGGAAGATCGGCGGTAATGGTGACCACCGCCACATTTTTGCTCTTCACGGCCTTGTCGTTCAGGGTCACGCCGAACTGGCTCATGAGGTTCCGTATCATCTGGGTCGCCATGGTCCCCTTGTCGCCCGTGCCCTGAAGGCCCATGACGATGCCTACGCCAACGAGCTGGTTCGACCGGACGCCTTCCACGTCGGCAAGGTCCTTTATCCGGACGGTGGGGTGTATTTCCGCTCCTGCGGACATGGAGGCCCCAAGGAGAAGAAGGAGAAGGACTGCAGCGACTCTGCCCGTGAGTTTCATATTCCGCTCCTCCCTAGAAAATGGTCTGCAGGATCTGGGTCAGGATTCCGGGCTTCTGGAGGCGGGTAAGCGCTCCCTTGCCCTTGACGCCGATTTCCGCGTTGGCGATCTTGTCGCTCGATATCTGGTTGTAGCTGTCCACGTCCTGGGGACGGATGACCCCCACCACCTGGAGCTGGAGCGTTTCCTCGTGGGTGGCGATGTCCCTGGTTCCCTCGATGATGAGGTTGCCGTTCGGCAGTATGTCGGTGACCAGGCAGGTGATCTGGGTCTGGGCGGTATGGGTCCGTTCCGTGGATCCGTCGCCCTTCATGTTGCTTTTCGAGCTGAAGCCGAAGGCCTTGATGAAGTCGAAGATCCCCACGCCGTCCGCCACGTTGCTGTCGTTCGACTTGGAGACGTCGGTCTTTCCCTGGTCCTTTGTCCTCGTTCTCTCGTTCACCACTACGGTGACGATGTCCCCCACGCTGGTAGGACGCCTGTCGGCCACCCAGTTCGACCTGTCGTCCCACAGGGAACGGGCCTGGGCCTGAAAGGGCGTTGCCCCGAACAAAAGAAGCAGCGCTGCTGCCGCAAGGATTATTTTTTTCACTCTGATTGCACCTCCGCACGTCCCGGCGCTACTGCCACCGCCTGGATGACCTTTCTGCTCTGCAGGTTCCGTACGCGGATGGACTCTCCTTCGCACCCGGCGTCGAGAGCCTCTCCCCGGACTTCTATGCGGAATCCCGCTTTCCTGACGGAGATGATCACGGGATCCCCTCTTTGAATTATCGGCGCGGAAGAGAATAAGTTGAGGGCTATGGGCTCACCGGCGGAAAGATTCCTCCGGGCCACTGTGCCGAGGACATCCTCCACCGCCGACGCCAGGGGCGTCGAGCGGAGAATCCTCACGGACTGGACCGTCACGTCGTCCCTGTCCAGGACCTTTCCCCGCTCCACCGGTCGGGCCGCCACCACGGCAGGACGGCTCCAGGAGAGCCTCACCGCAAGGGACCGTTCGGACCCGGTGCCGTCGTCGTATTTCAGCGTGACCGATCCCGTTCCCGGAGCGATGGAAAGAGGACCGACGGGCTTTCCGGGAGGGATGTCTCCGAGAGGCTCCGCTTCCACCTGCCATTCCCATCCTGAAAGCCGTTTGATGACCGCGGAAAGAGACTCGTCAAGGGAGACCGCCACTTCCGGCGGCATGATGAGCTTGAGCCGGATGCCTCCGATCCCCTGTTCCGATATGGCGACAAGGAGGGCATCCCGGGTGAGGATTCCGTTCGGTGGAACGGAAAGCCTCACGGCCCCCGCTTTCCGGACAAGTTCCGGCTCACCGGTGAGAAGGGCCGCTTCGGAGAGGGGGAAGGGATCCGACGTTACGACCGGGGTTGCCCCCATTTCAAGGACAAGGTCGGCGGCAAGGACGGGAACTTCAGTGAAGAGGATCAGGAAGGCGGCCAGGAGAGGAAAAAAAAGGCGGGACCGAAATGCATCCCGCTGTCGTTTTCTTTTTCCGTTCACGGCGGCGCTTACCTCTTCAGCCCGTTGGCGATGCGGAGCAGTTCGTCCGCCGTCTGAACACCCTTTGAGTTTGCCTCGTAGGCCCTCTGGGCTATGATGAGGGAGACCATTTCGTCCACCACCTGGACGTTGGACATTTCGAGGACTCCCTGGTGAAGCTGGCCGAGACCTTCTTCCCCGGGAAGTCCCGCGATGGGAGCTCCGCTGGCGGGCGTCTCGACGAAGAGGTTCTTCCCCATCGCCCTGAGGCCTCCGGGATTGACGAACCGGACAAGTTCGATCTGGCCCACTTCCTCCGCCTCCTCCTGGCCCGCGATGCTGACCGTGACGAGGCCTTCGGGGCTGACCATGATCTCCGTGGCGTCCTCGGGGATGACAAGGGCCGGCTCGAGGAGAAGACCGTCCTCGTTGACCACCTGGCCGTCGGAATCCACGTTCCAGTTGCCCGCCCTGGTGAAGGCTATTTCGCCGTTGGGGAGGAGGACCTGGTAAAATCCGTCTCCCTCGATGGCGATGTCGAGGGGCTGTTCGGTTACCTGGAGGTTGCCCTGGCCCATGAAGCGGGAGGTTCCCACAACACGGGTTCCAAGGCCGACCTGCACGCCGTTGGGTACCATGGAGGCCGGTTCCACGGGTGCGCCTGGTTCCCGGTTGATCTGGTACAGAAGATCGGCGAAATCCGCCCGTTTTCTTTTGAATCCGGCGGTGTTCACGTTGGCGAGGTTGTTGGTGGTGACGTCCAGGTTGGTCTGCTGGGCGATCATTCCGCTTGCGCTTGTCCACAGGGCTCTGAGCATATTTTTCTCCCTCCCGCTAGCTGGTCCTGCCGAAGGACGTGATCAGCTTGCCTGTCAGTTCGTCATGGGTCATGAGGGTCTTTGACGACGCCTCGTAGGCCCGCTGGGCTTCCACCATCCGCACCATTTCCTCCACCACGTTGACGTTGGACATCTCCAGCGCACCGGGTTCAAGGGTTATCTGCTCCGGCTCGAGGGCTGCGGGAGCCCCGGAATTCTCCGTGGCCGCGAGGGTCGTCCTGCCCGCCTGCCGGAGGTAGGTGGGATTGGGAAAGGTCACCACCTGGAGCACGTCGACCGCTTCTCCATCGGCGATGATCTGGCCGCCTCCGCCGATGGCCACCCGGGCGGCGTCTCCGAACTCCACCGGGCCCCCGTCGCCCAGAACCAGGAGGCCGTCATGGGTGACGAGCTGCCCCTCGGGGCTCCGCTGAAAATGGCCCGACCTGGTATAGAAGATGTTTCCGGCGCCGTCCTGGACGGTAAAGTAGCCTTCGCCGACGATCGCCGCGTCGAGGGGGGCATCGGTCACCTGGAGGGCCCCCTCCTCGGTGCTCATGTAAGTTTCGGACATGACGTTCGCGAGGCTGAGGTCGCCGATGAGGAACTTTCCCCTGAAGCCGAGCTGGAAGGGGGCGGACACGAGCTTGATGGATCCGTCTTCGGAAGGTTTTTCCACACGGTCCATGAGCACTTCGGGGAAGGACTTGTTGACGGGGATGCGCTTCCGGAATCCCGATGAGCTGACGTTTGCCAGGTTGTTGGCCGTCACGTCGTGCATGGTTTCCTGCACGATCATGGCTGAAGCGGCCGCGTAAAGGCCTCGGTGCATGAAATTCCCTCCCGGTGGGCTCTGCGGAGGCGGGGGCCGCCGATCCTTCCGGATCAATCCGTCCCCGCCCGACCGCCGGGGATCAGAATTTCCGTCGTCTGCCCTTTCTTTTGTTGACGAGAATGCCGCTCCTTCCCAGGGCCTGGAGCTTGTCTATCTCGGCAAGGGCCTTGCCCGTACCGAGGGCGACGCATTCCATGGGATCGTCCGCCGTGAAGCAGTTGATGCCCGTGTGCCTGGTGATGAGCTCGGGGAGGCCTCTCAGCAGCGAACCGCCGCCCGTGAGGACGATTCCCCTGTCTATTATATCGGCGGAGAGTTCCGGCGGCGTTAGCTCCAGAACATTCCGAACTCCATCGATCAATGACTGGACCATCTCGCCGATGGCCATGGAGACGCTGGCGCTGGAGACCTCGATCTGCCTGGGAAGGCCCTGGACAAGGTCCCGCCCCTTGAGGACCATCAATGTCTCCTCTTCTTCCTGGAGGCAGGTTCCGATCATGATCTTGAGGTTTTCCGCGGTCTGTTCGCCGATGGCGAGGCTGTACTGCTTCCGAAGGTAGCGCATGATGCCTTCGTCGAAACGGTCGCCCCCGATGCGGAGGGACTTGGACACCACGATGCCCCCGAGGGATATGACGGCGATGTCTGTGGTGCCGCCGCCGATATCCACCACCATTTTGCCCCGGGGCTCTTCCACGTTGAGATTTGCCCCTATAGCGGCTGCCATGGGCTCTTCGATGAGGTAGGCTTCCTTGGCTCCCACTTCCACGGCGGCCTCGAGGACCGCCCGGCGCTCAACGTCGGTGGCTCCTGACGGGACGCAGATCATGACCCGGTTGCGGAAGAAGCGGCTGAAGCCCCGCTGGACCCGGCGCATGAAGTGGTGCAGCATGGCTTCCGTCATGGTATAGTCTGCGATGACGCCGTCCCGCAGCGGGCGCACCGATGTAATGCTTCCCGGTGTACGGCCCACCATGTTCTTGGCCTCGTAGCCCACGGCGAGAATTTTTCCGGTATCAAGGTCCACGGCCACCACGGAGGGTTCCCTCAGGACGATACCCTTGTTTTTCACATAAATTAGTACGGTTGCTGTTCCAAGGTCTATTCCAATATCCGTTCCAAACACGGCGTCTTCCTCCTTTGGACGACGAAAAGCATGTTTCGGGGGTTCCCCACGTCTCCCCTTTCCGGCCATGAATCTCCGGATTTTCAAACGACTGGTCTATTCTACCCTGTACGGGCCGAATGGGGTACCCTCCCCATAGCCCACTTTCCACAAGTACAAACCCTCGGCGGGAGCGGTCATGGCCGAGTGCTCCCTTGCCTGCCCCCCGAGAAGGGACTTCAGCCATTCTACTGATTTTTTCCCCCGCCCGACGGCGTTCAGGTTTCCCGCCATGATGCGGACCATATTGGTGAGAAAGGCGTTCCCCCTGACGGTGAATACGGCGAGGCTTCCCTTTCTCCTGACGGAAGCGCGGTGGATGGTCCGGACAGTCCGGTCCGGGCATTCCGCCGTTTTGCAGAACGCCCGGAAGTCATGGTCGCCCTCGAAAAGGGCGCAGGCCCGCCGGACTTCCTCGAAATCCCACCGGAAGCGGTTCCACCAGACACGGCCGTGGAGAAAGGGAGGAAGGGCGTTTCCGTGCCAGATGAAGAACCGGTATTCTCGCCAGAGGGCGTGGCGCCGGGCGTCGAACCCCGGCAGGACCCTGGCCGTCTCGAGGACGGATATGTCGGGGGGCAGGCGGAAGTTGGCCGCCAGAACGAGCTTGTCGGGGCGCCACTGCTTCTCCAGTTCGAAGGAGATCACCTGCCCGCAGGCATGGACCCCGGCGTCGGTCCGGCCTGCGGCGGTGACGGTGACGGGTTTTCCCTCGAGGGCGGCCAGGCTTTCCTCTATTTTTTCCTGGACGCCCGTGCCCATGGCCTGCCGCTGCCATCCGGAATAGGCCGTTCCCATGTAGCCGACCCGGGCTGCGTATCGCATCAGGCGAGGCTCCGGTCGATGGTGACGAGAAGAATGACCACGGCGGGGACCAGGAGAAGGGCCGCCGTATCGGTCCCCTTCCATGCGAGGGGGGACATGCGGGTCCTGCCCGCTCCGCCCCGGTAACACCGGGCTTCCATGGCCACGGCGAGGTCTTCCGCCCGCTGGAAGACGATGACGAAGAGCGGTATGAGCACCGGGAGAAAGGCCTTCAGCCGCTTCCACAGGCCGCCCCGGTCAAAGGAGGCGCCCCGGGCGAGCTGGGCTTTCATGATGCGGTCCGTTTCGTCAAGAAGGGTCGGGATGAACCGGAGAGCGATGGTCATCATCATGGCCAGTTCATGGGCGGGAAAGCCGAACCGGGTGAAGGGGGAAAAGAGCCGTTCCAGCCCGTCGGCCAGTTCCATGGGCCTGGTGGTCAGGGTGAGAAAGGAGGCGAACAGTACAAGGAACAGGAGGCGGAGTCCCATGTAGACTGCAAGTACAAGTCCCTCCCGGGATATGGTGACGATGCCGAGGGAGAGAAGCGGTGTCCCAGAAGTAAAGAAAATATGAATCGAGGCGGTGAAAAGCACCAGGATAAGGACGGGTTTCGCCGACCGCAGGACGAGCCTGAAGGGAAGCCGGGCGGCGGCGGTCAGGCACGCGAGAAGGACACCCCATACAGAAAAGACGGCGGGATGTTTCGCGAGAAAAACGCCGGTCAGCAGGACGAGGACGGCAATGATTTTGCACCGGGGGTCGAGTCGGTGCACCGGTGATTCCGAGGGAACGTACTGGCCGAAGGTAAGATGGTTGAAGAATTTCATTTCTGACTCCCGAAGAGGGCGGATTTGATTTCTTTCCAGTCCCAGGTGAGGGGAACATCTTTTCCCCGTTCCCGGAGGGCGGCGGACAGGGCGGCAATCTCGGGAAGCTGCAGTCCCGGCACGGGATGGGACCTGAGATGATCCAGCACCGCGGCAGGGGTGTCGCAGACGGTCCGGCGGCCCCCGTCCAGGACGAGGATGCGGTCGCTCATCTGGAGAGCGATGTCAAGGTCGTGGGTGACCAGCAGGATGCCCATTCCCTCCTTCCGGAGGCCGGACAGCAGGCGGGTGAGTTCCTTCCGGGAAAAGGAGTCGAGGCCGGCGGTGGGCTCGTCGAGAACGAGGTAGTCAGGCAGGGAGGACAGGACGGAAGCGATGGCGGCCTTCCGCTTTTCTCCCCCTGAAAGGTGGAAGGGGCTTCTTCCGAGGCATCCCTCGTCAAGTCCCACCTGGGCGGCGGCGGCGGCGACCCGCCCCGGAATGTCCTGCTCGGGAACGCCCCAGTTCCGGGGAGCGAAGGCGAGTTCGTCACTGACCGTTTCAGCGAAGAGCTGCTGTTCGGGGTACTGGAACACCAGGCCGACCTTCCGGCGGATGTCCCGGAGGCTCGGGCTTTTTTCCTTTACTTCCAGGCCGTCGATGAAAATCTCCCCCTCCA
>Ga0334885_1003787_pt1 | contig 13738 bp, 10 predicted proteins | sample GraSluR1_MG_8_FD_207233 | JGI IMG/M metagenome (GOLD analysis project Ga0334885, IMG submission 207233) | Sludge microbial communities from methane-producing bioreactor in Wageningen University, Netherlands - Granular Sludge_31_05-R1 | ecosystem: Engineered > Bioreactor > Anaerobic >...
CGCCCCACGCCGGCCCCTCACCCACGGCCGCTACCGCGGCCGTGACCTCTCCCGGACGCCCGCTGCGCGGGCTGGGAGAGGTGAGGAACGCCGCCGTTCGCCGTTGCACCTCTCCCAGGCCCGAAGGGCCGCCCGGGAGAGTCTGGCGACCCCTGGGGTCGCTTGCGGGTGAGGGGAGAAACCACCCAACCGACGACGAAAACGGGCCGTCCGCCGTTCGCCGTTGCCCTCTCCTGAGCGGTGTTTGCGAAGGAGAGGGAAAGCGGGTCCCGCTCGCGGGGCCCGCAGGGAGCGGCGCCGTTCGCCGTTCGCCGTCCAACCTCTCCCAGGCCCGAAGGGCCGCCCGGGAGAGGTCGGCAGACCGGCCCGCTGCGCGGGCTGGGAGAGGCGGACGGCCACGACCCCGCTCCTTGCGAGCCACCGTCCGCCTTGTCATTCGCCGGCCTCGTGCGGCCCGTGCCGGTCCCACACCCGGAGGTGCCATGGCCTGCAGACGTATGGAGGTGTTCTGCACCGGCAGTGGTTCGCCCCACGCCGGCCCCTCACCCACGGCCGCTACCGCGGCCGTGACCTCTCCCGGACGCCCGCTGCGCGGGCTGGGAGAGGTGAGGAACGCCGCCGTTCGCCGTCCACCTCTCCCGGCGGCTCGCAGAGCCGCTTGCCGGGAGAGTCTGGCGACCCCTGGGGTCGCTTGCGGGTGAGGGGACAAACCACCCAACCGACGACGAGAACGGGCCGTCCGCCGTAGCCCTCTCCTGAGCGGCGTTTGCGAAGGAGAGGGAAAGCGGGTCCCGCTCGCGGGGCCCGCAGGGAGCGGCGCCGTTTGCCGTTGGCCGTCCGCCCTCCGCCAAGCACATACCATCCATACACCCGCACTGCCCGATCGCCCGCTAGGCCGCGTCCGCCACCACCGCCAGGCGCCCCACCAGGAGCGTCTTGACCACGCTCGGGAGGTCCGCGTCATCCGCCGCGAACTGGACCCCGACCTCGTAGAACAGATCGCCGCCGCCCAGTACCGTGGCCGTGTCGGCCGCCGTCAGCCACACCACGAAGCGCCCCGCCGCCGCCTCGGTGACCATGACCCCCGAGCACGTCCAATCCGCGAGCTCACCGGCGCTCAACACGCACGTGCCGCCCGGGCGGTCCAGCACCCGCAGCCACAGGGTGGCCCCGCTGAGGTTCACCGCCCGCACGGCGGCGCCGTCGTCCAGCTTCAGCACGTACGCCTCCCTGTAGCTGTCCCCCTGGCGTACCACGGCATCGACCACCACGGGATAGGCATTGAGCTTCGCCGCCATCGTGGCACTCAACGGATCATCACCTCCATCGCCGACGCCCGAAGTCGGAGTTCCTTGCCCGCCGTCCCGACGAGCAGGGCCCGCGGCCGGTGGCCCAGCTCCAGGACGCTTTCGCCCGCCGCGAGGGTGAGCGAACCTCGCCCACACCGCACGAGCAGCACCGTACCCGGCGCACCGGTCCCGACGCCCGTCACCACCAGCGTGTCGCAAAGCGCCAGGCCGTCCCGTCCCCTGACTCCCAGGACCAACCTGTCGGTCAGGCCCATTGCCTCCGCGGGGGCGACGCGCGTAGCCAGATTCCCCCGCAGGGCGACTTCATCCCGCAGCTCCAGCGGCCCCGCGCCATCGCCCGCCAGCAGCAGCCGCTGCACCAGAGCGTACTGCAGCCCGCCCGTGTCCGGCCCCATCCCGGTGGATGAATATGCCCACCGCGATACCAGCGCATGGTCCAGCATGCCCAGGTCCATCAGTCGTTCCCCGTTACACTGAAGTCATCCAGGTAGATGAGCCCGCCGGCGGAGTCGTAGACCTCGATGCACACCTCCACCTGTCCCGCGCAGTCGCTGGTGCCCGCGAGGCCCACCGTCACCTGCGAGTAGTCCGCTCCCACGGCGAACTGCCCCTGCTCGTCCAGGCTCCCCCAGCCGCGGCGGACCCCACTGAGCCCACAGCGGTGCCGCCCCAGCCCGACGGCCAGCGGCCCCAGTCCCTCCGTGCCCCTGGCGTAGAAGCGCAGCGTCGGCGTCTTTCCGGGTGCGCACGGGAAGGACACATAGTACAGGTAAGGCAGCGTCGGGCTGGAGGGGTCCACCATGTCGCAGTACCCGGTGCCGCCGCGCGCGTGGGCACTGTCGCTCTCGCAGCTCCCCCTTTGCTGCCACTCCCGGCACAGACCGCCGATTCCGTTGTGGTTGAGGCTGCGCACCACCGCGAGCGCCGTGAGCGCGCCGGGCGATCCGGTGTCCGCCAGGTGGCAACGGTCCAGTAGCAGCGGGCCGCGGACCGCGTACAGGTCAAAGTCGTTGGGGGCCGGGTTGCCGCCCGGGTCCCATCCCAGCACGCAGTCGGTGAACTGGCCCTGCCGGAGGAGGTACACGGCGTAGCGACAGCCCCAGAGATGGGTGTCGCTACACAGCAGGGAGTAGTCGGAATACAGGCCGTACTGGGCCACGGCTCGACAGCGCTCGAGGCGTGCCCCGCCCGAGGCCATCCGGAACCCCACCCCACCGGCCCCGCCGCAGTAGGCCGCGCAGCCGATGTAGCGGGCATCGCTGCCTGCCTGGTAGAAGGCCCAGGCGCTCTCGGCGGAGTAGGCCACGCAGCCGTCGTAGATGTTATCGCCATAGCCGTTGGTCAGCCCGCACTCCGAGCTCTCCATGTCCCGCGCCACGCACCCAACGACGGTGGCCGGGCACAGGAACCGGACCTCGTCCAGATGCCCGAACTCGACGCAGGTGCACTGCGGGGCGATCGCGCCCGGCATAAGCTCCATCGTGCCGTCGTGCTCGACCGAGCTGCCCACGATGCTCACCGAGCGGGTCAGATTCCACACCTCGCAGCCCGCCGGATAGCCCCCGGAGAGCGCGTCCGCCAGCGCCCACACCCCATCGCCGCAGTCGGCGGCCAGCACCACGGTCTCGGCGGACGCCCGATGCGCCACCAGCGCCACGGTGTCCCCCGGCTCCCAGCCGCCGTGCTCAACCACCTCCAGTGCGGTGGCCCCGCCGGCCACGGCCGAGGCCGTGCACGTGGTCGCGGTCTTGGGGCGCCCGGCGAGGTATGCCGTCGCCCCATTGCCGACGGTCAGCCGGCACGAGCCGTCCGAGCTGCTGTGCAGCTCCAGGCTCTGACGCGACCCGGGCGCCGTCCCGTCCATCCTCAGCGTGCCTCCGGCCCCGATGGTGAGCGTACTGCTGCCCGCCAGGCGCAGCCGGTGGCGGCCCCCCGTCTCCGCGAATTGCAGCGTCCCCGCTACGGTTCCCGAGCCCAGGGTCGCCACAGTCCCGTCCATCCCGACGGTGACCACATGGCCGGCGGCGATGGTGAACGTGTCCCCGTCGCCATCGGCGCCGTCCCCCGGATGCCCTCCGCCGGAGCCCCACGTGGCCGCCTCATCCCAGTCACCCGACTGCACGCTGGTGTAGCTTGCCATCACCGCTCCTCCGAGTCATCGGCAATCAGGGCTTCGCGGTCCGCGGCACGCCGGCGCAGGAGCTCGCCCGCGCGCCGGGAGAAGACCGCCACGCCCCGGGGCGAGGCATCCTCCAGTGTCAGGTCCAGGTACCCGCCCCGTCCGTCATTGAGTGCCACGGCGCACCTCAGTCCGGTCCAGGTCACATTGTCGCAGAGCCATGCTTCGCCTTCACCGACGGTCCATGTCTTCCCAATGAGTGCATCGCGGAGCGTCTGCATCTGGCTTTGCTCCATCTCCCGCCTCCTCTCTCGGCACCCTGCAGAGCGTTGGCCGTTGGCCGTTGGCCGTTGGCCGTTGGCCGTTGGCCGTTGGCCGTTGGCCGTTGGCCGCCACCCGCCACGCACACTACCGACCAGACGGCAACGGCCAACGGCGGCGGGCTGGAAACTCACATTATGCATGAGCGCATTGATGCCACATCCCGCCGCAGTAAAGCCTCCATCGCTCGCAATAGTGCCGTTCTCCCCCCCATCCCGTCTCCGCCGGCCGTGTCGGCGAGTACAAGCGGCTCGAAGAGACGCCGAGAGGGGGGTTGGGGGGGGTGAGGCGACGTGAGTCGGCGCCCGCCCAGAACCTGCATGACCTGAGTGGAAAGCCCGCCCCACCAACGGCACGCGCCGTCCCCGCCGTTCGCCGCCACTCGCCGTCCGCCGTCCCCACCGTCACCCCCCGGCCGTCTCAAACACCACTCGCGCCCCCAGCAGCCTGGCCGTGCCGCTCAGCGTGTCACTCCCGGCCGTCCCGTCTCGCCGGATCGCCACCGTGCACTGCTCTCCCGGCTGCGGCTTTGCGCTCGTCCACGCAAAGGACGTGCGCCACAGCCGCCCCGCCGCCCCGCTGATGCTCACCGTCTTGGCCTCGGCGATCGGTGTCGGCGCCGCATCCACCACGTCCCCCGGCCCCCGGTGGCGACCCAGGAGCTCCAGATGCACGGTGCCGGGAAGGCCCCCGGAGACCCAGTCGGTGTACACCGTCACGGCACCCGAGTGGTCCGTTGGACAGCACAGCCCCCAGGCCGCCGCGGTCGTGCTCAGGGCCGGGTAGGTCAAGACGAGCTCCGGCAGCTCCGAGCCGAAGGTGCTCACCACGACGCCGCCCCAATAGTCGGTCAGACTCTCCGCCGGCCGCAGGTGCACTTCTCTCTCCTGCATGTACTGGGGATGGTCGTCGGCCTCCAGCCCACCCAGCGACCCGTGCGCGATGCGCCAGTCTTCTCGCAGGCTGCTGTCGATGCCCGACAGTCCGCTGCCGGCCCGGCACATGCCCTTGCCCAGGAGCACGGCCTGCGTCACTCCGTCGTCATTGCTCACCGGGCCGCTCGCGGTTCGGGCCACGAAGCTCACGGTGCCGGCGGCCGGGCTGCCCGCGTCGGTCCGAGCGTAGACGTAGTTCACCAGCCCTGCCGTGAGCCCACTGATCGCCTGCTCCCCGGCGGTCTCGCACAGGCAGGCGCCTACCAGACCGGCGCCGCTGCTCACCGTGCTGTGGCCTGCGCACAGCTCCCAGCCCCGAAGCACGCCCTGGCCCAGCAGTTCTCTCACCACCGCCCCGCCGCCGCGATCCACGGCCTGCACCAGCTTGTTCCAGTCACTTGCCCCCAGCACGTCCCCCGTCTGTACGCCGCCATATAGCTTCAGGTATCTGGTAGCCATCACAAGAACTCCGCTCCGAACCCGTGCTCACCGACGCCGATCACAATGCGCCGGTGTACCACAGTGCTTGCCCCCTCGCCGGTGATGTAGCCCGGCGCGCTCACCACCCGTCCGGGTCTGGCCGCTTCTCTCTGTGCCACCTGGGCGTGGCCCCCCTGCCCCGGGTCCACGAGGTCCTGCACCCTGCGCGACAGCGCCCGCAGCCCACCGCTCATGTCCACATCGCCCTCCCTATCACGACGGTGCGGGGCATCGAGCCCGGGCCGTCCCAGAGGTGTCGGAAGGCCACCACCCGGAACGGCCGCAAGTCTGCACCAAAGCTCAGCACCCCCTGGCGGGAGGCCTTCCCCACACCCTGCGAGTGGGTGATGATGAACCGGTCGCCCTTGTGGACGCCGCGCCCCGCTGTGGCGCACCACAGAAGGTCCGTCTCCGCCGTGACGAGCAACGCCGGGTGGCTCCTCTGGGCCAGCAGCTCCTGCGCCCGGCGACGCAGGATCGCCGGGTCCTGCAGGTGATCGCGGGCCTCGCAGTGCATATGCCGCCAGCCGCCGGACCACGAGGGATGCTCCGGGTCCAGGAGCCGCGCGAAGTCGCCGGCCGCGGCCTGAAGACACACCCCGCCGGGCGTCCTGCCCCTGACCACCACCATGTCCGCGTACTGCGCCGGGTCCATGGGAACCTGCTCCACCGACAACGCGTACAGGTGGTACCCGGGCATTCCGGGACTCCCCGGCCCCGCGTCCTCCTGCAGCTCGAACAGCTCCCCGTCCTCGGGCCCGTAGGCCCCGGCGCTCTTGCACAGTTGGAACTTCTGGCCCCCGGCATCGTACGGCCTCACCCACAGGAGGCTCTCGCCGTCGCGCCGGCAGTATTCCAAGACGCTGTCGATAAGCTCGGTTCCGAAGGCCGGGAGCAGGCTGTCGTTGGTCGGATCGGCCTCCCCGTTCTCCCGCGACCCGTCGAGGGCCTCGAACCCCAAATACATCGGCTCATCGCTGCCCTCGAGATGCAGTTGGGTCTCATGGAAGCCCGCGCGCTGAGCCAGCCAGCGCACCGCGTCCGTGGCGGTGAACCCCTGGAAGTCCGGCTCATTGCTGTGCGCCCGCTCGTCGCGCAGACGGATGAAGGGGCAGTAGGCCACCAGGTCCGCCGTCTCTCCCGCACCCACCCGCGCCGCCTTCCCCGGCGTCTGCACGTAGCCCACGAACACAGCCCGCGGGCCGGCCAGCTCATCGGTCCCATCATCCCACGCATAGCCCAGCTCGATCTCGATGAGCTGATTGCTCTTCACCGCCAAGAAGGCCCCCGACTCATTGCCCAGCCTCAGCCGCGCCATGCTCACCGGCCGGTCCTCGTCGCAGTGGACCTCCACCGAGCGCACCAGGCCCGAGATGTCCGTGGCCGGCGGCCATTGCTCGCTATCCCCCACATACGGCGCGGCCCGGCACTGTACCGCGAACACCATGGGCCCCTGCCGATAGTCGATCCCCGGGCCGGCGGTGCCCGGCGGCAGGTGGGGCCGCAGCTTCCAGCACACGGGCTCCCAGCTCACGCGCCACGAATACGTCGTGCCGACGCCCTCGGTCCCCGCCCCTCCCGGATTGTACGGCGTCACCGTCGCGCCGCTGTCGGGCACCACCGCAAGCCCTGTGGGGCTCGCCCCATCCGCCTGCCAGACCACCTGCTGCCAAAGATCGCAGCTATCGGCGGTCATCCGCGCCGGCTCCGGCGCTTCAGGGTGCCACAGGGTGTAGCCCGCCTCGAAGGCCGCGGTGCACTGCAGCGTGGTCTGCCCCGGCGCGTGGTAGATCGGGAACCAGCGGAAAGCCATCTGACCGCCGGTGTGCACGATCCGCAACTGCCCCTCGCGCACCCCGCGCAGCCGCCGGGTACTCACCCACTCCACGGCTCCGCCGGAATCCTCGGTATGCCACAGCTCACCGGGAATGGCGAAGTACGCCGTGTCCCCTTCGCCCCGCTGACCCCGGCCGAAGGACACGCACAGCACGCCGCCGTGGCAGCAGATGCTGATCCACAGCCGACGCCCCTTCTCCAGACCCGCGATCGCCGGAAGCGTCCCCTCCGTGGGCTCCAGGCGCTCCCAGCGTCCGGCCTGCGTGTTGTTGATCTGCACATGGGCCGCCGCTCCGCCGTACGGCAAGACCAGTGCGAACTCCTCGGCGTCCAGCCCGAACTGCAGCCGCGTGGCGGGAGGGCAGGCCGCCCGATCGTGCTCCACCCCCGGCTCGCCGCGCCACAGACATACTTCAATCGCCGGATTGGGCGGGAGGACGAAGGTGCTCGTCGCGCTGCAGCTCAGCGGCTCTTGGCCCTCATCGGCGCCGCGCCTTTGGAAAAGCAGCTTCCCCGGATACTCCGGGTCGGCCAGCTCCTCCCACACGCCGCCTGTGGTGTTCCACCAGTCCAGCCCGATCTGCTGACCGGCGTCCAGATAGCGGGCGCTCCCGAAGCCGCCTCTTCTCCCCGGAAGCGCCAGGTAGCCTACCTTCGGAAGTGCCGCCGTACCATCGACCTCCGCGTTCACCAGTTGCAGCTCCGAGCCGTCGAAGGTATCGCAGCTCCAGTGACCCTGAGCCTGCAGCTCCGCGGCGGTGGTCTTCACCGCCGTGCCCTCGTATCGCATCCGGAAGCGACAGCCCGGCGAGTACAGCTTCACTCTGCAGCGTCCCCGCGCCCTCCTGGCCATCAGAGCCTCACCCATGTCTCGCCGTCGTCGTGCGAGCGGTAGTGCGCCACCTGCCCGCCCGTGGGCACGGCGCACCACAGCACTCGCCCGCTACTGTCCATCTTCAGCAGTCCCACCCTCTCGGCGTTGGTGCTGCTCTCCGGCGCCACCAGGGCCGAGGTGGCCGAGCCGTAGCCAAGCAGCGTGCTGAAGTAGTCCTGGCTGCGCCGAATCACCTGGCCCACACCGCTTTGGTAGGTCACCAGGTACTGCACCCCGTTGACCTCACACGATACCGGATAGCTGCCCTCAATCACGGCGCCCACGCTCCCGAAGCTCTCGCCGCCGTCCACGCTCTTGAGCCACCGCACCGTGCCTTCCACCTCGTAGCTGAGCACCACCTCATTGCCGGGCAGTACCGTCAGGCACGGATAGTGGCCGCGGTGCAGCGCCAGCGGCGACAGCCAGGCGGAGCACACCGTTGGCCGGCGGCGATAGTAGATCATCCCCTCGCTGACGAAGCTCAGATGCAGGTCGGTGAGGTAGCCCTCCGCCACGCACGGCTCCACCGGCCGGAAGCTCCCGCAGCCGGGATGCGCCGGGGTGTATTCGCGGTTGCTCACCGCCAGATCCGCCACTTGCCCGGCCCCGCCGTCCACCAGATACGACCGGCCCTTCTCCCGCAGCGGTGTGGCGCGGAACCTCCCGTGCTCGTCGGTGTCCAGCGCCTCCACGAACTCCCACGGCCCGCCGGCCACACTCTCGTACAGGCTCAGGAGACCCTCGGTCTCCCGGAAGCACTGGACATGCTCGGGGTCCACGGCAAGGCCGTGCACGGTGCCGCGGGGGTACTTGTAGAAGTACACCTCATACGGCACACCCGCGGCGATCTGGTACGTCCCGCAGCAGAGGGCCAGATATGGGTCGGCACCGGGGTCCTCGTTGCTTTGCTCCAGGTCCCACCAGTAGAAGCTGCTATCCACCTGCGCCTCATCCGCGTCCTGGTTCTGTGCCTGCTGCTCCGGAGGCGGGTCGGGCCGGGTGCACTCAAAGCCCTCCTGCCAGTTCAGCTCGGTGCACCAGCGCCCCAGGCTCTTGGCATAGTCCAGCCGCGTCGGCTCCCCCTGATAGTCCGGGCTGTGCTCCCGGCGCTGGATATACAGAAGCTTGCGCTCCGGCCCCGTCTGCCCGTAGCCGTAGTCGATCTCCAGAGCGTCCTTGCCGTCCACCACGGCCCCGTACCCCAGCCAGGCACTGCCGATCCAGGCCCAGGAGGGCTTGTAGCGCATCCACAGGTGCCGCTTTGGCTCAGGGCGTTGGCCCTCGCCCGGGTCCAGCACCAGTTGCAGGCCCCCCAACTCCCATTGCTCATCACTCTCGCCGGGGTTTGGGGGCAGCTCGAAAGTCAGCCGGTCCACCACCTGCAACCGCGCCGCGCCCACCGGCATCACCGCCTCATGGTTCAGCACGAAGTCCACCAGCAGATCGTTGTCGCCCTGCTTGACCGGGAGGTCGAAGGTCAGCGTATGCCCGGTGCGGGTGTAGCTCCACTGTCCCTCGGCGCCGAAGCGGTGGGAAAAGTCCGTATAGCACGGATCCGACACACTCGGGACCGAGTAATCCACCCGCAGTTTGGCCACCGCCGGCCGCGGGGCACGCAACTGAACCCGCAGGTAGCGGTAATTGGCCCAGTTGAAGATATCCTCACCCGCGATCCCGCCGGCCTCCGGGTTCCACCAGTCCGGATCGTCCTGGGTCTGCTCGAGGGGCAGGTTGGCCTTGAGCATGATCGGCCAGTCCGGGTGGTGCTCGGCCTCCGGGTCGTCGAGATGGTCCGCCAGCCGCTCCATGCGCAGCCAGTAGCGGGTCTTGAGGTCACGCGAAACGGCCGGGGCACTTGCCCCGGCCGTCACGGTCCACAGGTCATTGTCGCCGGGGGCCACCGTCACCCCCGGCCCGGCCTCCCAGGGGCCGGCGCGGCTCGGCAGGCCGTAGGTGTCGTTGATCTCCAGACTCGCCAAGTGCCCGATACCGATCCCCGCCTGCCACCACGGCGGCCCGTCGCACCGCGTGGCATTCCGCGGGCGCAGACACAGGCCACAGCGCCGGTCGTTTGTTGTCTCCAGATCCCCGCCCACATCCTCGCCATTGGCCTCCCGCCACGCCTCGGTCATCCGCACCTGGATGGCATTGCTCGAGAGCTTCCGCCACTCGTGCTCGAAGAGCCAGGACAGATACGCCTGCAGGCACGAGTACTCGGAGACGAAGGGCACCGCCTCCGGGCTGTGATGTCCCGTATTCGGGTCCTGCACGTAGCGGATGAAGTTGCTGGTGTACTGCACGTCATAGCCCGGGCCGCCCGTGTCCATCATGCCGTCGCGCGCGATGGCCGTCAGGACCGTGGGTGCCAGGAGCTGGGCCCCCACGCTTCCGCTGCCGTAGGTGCCCTGGAGGTGCTCGATCTCGATGGTATTGCCGGCCCGCACGTGGTAGCAGTTGCCGGTGTTTTGCACCCGCGACCAGCCGGGCGCCACGGTGGCGTTGGGCACGTAGCCTGTATCGCCCGTGTTGTAGAGGTCCACGGCGTCGCCGCCCACGGGCGTGTCTCCCCAGCGGATATCGCTCACCCGGGCATAGACTGTATTGGGCGAGGGGGCGCAGTTGAGGGCGAGGCCGATTCCGAGGCCGAAGTTGGCGCCGATCTCAACCTCCTGGCCCTCCTGGAGGCCCAGAGAGCCGGAGACGCACAGGTCGACGCCGGAGCCGATGACGGTGACCGTCACTTCCGAGCCCGCGTCGGCACACCACGTGTCCCGGGCATCCAGGTCGGTGAAGTCCATGGTCTGCCGGTTCGCAGGCGGAGAAGCCGTTCGCCCGCGTTTGAGATAGACGCCAGAGACGGCGAGGCTAACGCACGTCTCCACGCTGTCTCCCTGCAGTGGGGTGCAGTCGGGGTCGAGTTCCTCATCGGGAACATCGGCTTCCCAAGCACCAAGATACGGCGCGATGCGAGCGCAAGCGCCGCACAATGGCTCGCCGGGAACATGGACGCTGGCGTCCACATAGGCGTACCAGTGGTGCATTGGGAGCCCTGACTCATGGGCAACCGGAACAATGCCCGCAGTGACCTCCAGCGTCACCCCGGCACCAAGGCTACCGAACTGCACCGAAGCGCCGCCCGCAGCGCTGTGCCGCTTCACGTCGGAGAGATCCAGAATCTCCAACGTCCCATTCCAGATCAGCCCCATTCCCACCGCGGTTCGTGCGGCCATGGCTGCCGGTACCTCCTGAGGGGGCCTTAGTTCGCAGCGGAACTCCGCCGGATCGGTCTTGTGGGTGCCGAGGGGCGGACTGCAGGGGCGGGGCAGCGCGGCCAGCTCCGCCGCCGAGGGCGCCTTTGTCTCGCCCGGAACGACCATCCCGATCCAGGCCAAGCCTGCCACGAGCAGAGCGCCGATACCGACCACAAGCCAGACGGGTTTCACCGGAGCATCACCCCCGGACTTCTTCGCCACGTTTCGCCCTTTATCCTCTGCGCTTACTCATCTGGCGAGCCTCCATCTCAAGTGGAAGACGCCCCTCGTGCCCGGCCGTTCTCCGTGCTCTCCGTCGTTCTCTGTGCGACGCCTCTGCCGTCCTCCGTCCTCCGCCGCTCTCCGTTCTCCGCCGTTCTCCGCCGTTTTCTGTGCTACGCCGTTGCTGTTCTCCGTGGAACTCCGTGCTCTCCGTGTCTCCGTGGTCTGACGTTCGCCGTCGCCGTCGCCGTCGCCGTCGCCGTCGCCATCGCCATCGCCGTCGCCGGCGACCCGAGACTCGAGACTCGAGACTCGAGACTCGAGACTCCAGACCCGCCTCACCGGTACCCGTCCGCGTACAGCTCCCAGCGGGCATCGTTTTCCAGGCGGCGGCGCGTATTGCCCTCCTCATCGCGGAGCACGATCTCCTGCCGCAGCAGGATCGGGCCTTGAGCCGCTCCGATGGCCCGCTCGGGGCCCCACAGGCGCCCCTCGAGGCCGTCGACGGGCACTCCCAGAGGCCCCCGTGTCTGGGCCGGTGTCGGCCCCGCGTCGGCCGCCGCCCGGCCGGGCAGCCCGGCGCGGGCAAGCGGCGGCGCCCCGGGAACCATCGGCCCGAGCGGCCCTTGCGCCCTCAGGGCTCCGGGGACGGGGGCGGCGCCGGACCGCTTTTGGGTCGTCTGCGGAGACCATGACTCGCTCGCAGGGCCGGGGGGCGCTTTGGCCGGCGCCGCCGACCACCGCCGGCTCGGGGCCGTCTGAATGTCCTGCGTCGCCCCGCGCAGCCCCATGGGTTGCAGGCGCCGTTGCGCGGCGAAGAGAGCCGCCGGGCCCGCAGGCGCCCGGTCTGGCGATGTGCCGAATGAGGCCCCCGGGGAGGCCGCGATCGGACCACTGCCTGTGGCGCCGGGCAGCGCCGCGATGGGCGCGGTCCTGGCCCCCTCCGGCTCGAGATGCCCCAAAGGGTAGCGCCGGGCGGAACGGGCGGGTGGCAGAGTCCCTGCTTCGTGTGGGCGGCTTGCCCGCAGCTCGGCCTCCGCCTGCGGTGCGACCGTTGCCGGGCCCTGCGGTCCTCGGGCGACCGGCGGCGGTGGCGCTACCAGACGCCGGAAGGCCGCCGGGGCCGCGGAGCCGGTGGGCCGCCGACGCGGCCCCGACGAGGGCTCAGGGCCCTGAGACGTGCCTGCTGCCGAGGGGAGCAGGGCGACCCTTTGCGGCGCGCCGGCCCGCCGGGGCTCCCGGGCTTCCCGCGGCTGAAGTGCTTCGGCGGCGTGGAGGCGGGCTGCGGCGGGGGAGGACCTCTCTCCCCGGGTGGCTATCGCCGCCCGATGGCTCGTCTTGCCGAGGGGATCGCGTCTCGTGTCGTCGGTGCCGTTCGCGGCCGCGGGGCTTCCGGGCCATCTCTCATAGCGGCTCAGGCTGCCGTCCTGCACGAGCCATTGCCACGCGGCCGGGGCCCTCGCGACCCGGGCCAGGAGTGTGTCGCTTGCGGCGCGCCGCCACGCCCGCGGCCCCCGCGACGCCCTCAGCGGCGCCGCCGCCCGCGGCCCGTCATTGTCTGTCCGGTCCATGCGCTATCCCTCCTCTCACCGCGGCCCCGGAGGTCGCGGAGCGTCGCAGATGATGCAGCGTTGCTTGCGGAGGGCGGCGCGCAGGCAGCTTTGGCAGACATAGCCGTGTTGCCGCTCCTCGATCACTGCGTCGGCGAGCAGGGCGGCGTGGAGGGCGGCGGCGGAGACTTGCTCGGGCAGTTCGCAGGGCAGTCGGTGCAGGCGCCGGAGGCAGAAGCGATACGTGTCAAGCACAGCCGCAGATTGTCGTCGGTCGCGAAAAAAGACACCACGGCCTGTGCCGCGCTCTCACTGCCCAGGTCAAGATCGGCCACGGCCAGGTACAGCGGGTCCAATACGCTGGAGGGCTGCTGCTGCAGCCAGCCCCAGTGTTGCTCGCGGCAGAACACTCGCTTTGCCTCCGGCTGATCGCCGTCTCGAGCGCATTCCAGCACGGTGGCGACCTGGCGGCGCAGGGCGGCGGTGTTGGCGTCATCGCCCGCCATGGCCGCATCGGCCTCGATGCGCACGCGTTCGCCAAGGGTCGTGCCCCACATGCAGACTTCCCGTCCTCCCCACTCCGGCACCCGCACCCAGCGCTTCCTGACGGTATGCCCCAAGAGCGGGATGTCCTCGGCACAGATCACCTTGCGTTCCGTCTCTGTCTGCCCCAATTGCGCTCACTCCCTTCGCCATCAGCGACCTCATTCAGCGGCCGTCCGCCGTTTCCCCGCCGTTTCCCCGCCGTTTCCCCGCCGTTTCCCCGCCGTTCCCCCGCCGTTCCCCCGCCGTTCCCCCGCCGTTCCCCCGCCGTTCCCCCGCCGTTCCCCCGCCGTTCCC
>Ga0334885_1003801_pt1 | contig 13686 bp, 14 predicted proteins | sample GraSluR1_MG_8_FD_207233 | JGI IMG/M metagenome (GOLD analysis project Ga0334885, IMG submission 207233) | Sludge microbial communities from methane-producing bioreactor in Wageningen University, Netherlands - Granular Sludge_31_05-R1 | ecosystem: Engineered > Bioreactor > Anaerobic >...
CGGGAATACGAATCATATTGGTGCTCTCTCTTTCTGGAGCGGCTTTTGCTGGTTTCTTCCTCTCTCGTCAGTATGAACCACCTCTCAAAGAATCCAGTTCATGGTCGGAAATTCGCGCTGCCATTCAAAATAAAAACTTTCAAAAACTCTTGACATTTGCCTTTTTTTGGAACTTTACCCTATTGGTTTCCGCACCTTTCTTCTCTTTTCATATGATCGAAAACCTTCAACTTCCTTTTACCCTTATGGGGTACTTGGCGATTCTTTCCAGTATAGTTTCTATGATCTTTTACATCATATGGGGTAAGTTATCTGATCGAATAGGACATAAAAATATCCTAAGAGTTGGCATTGGTTTAGCATCTTGTCTTGCATTGCTATGGTTTTTCATGACCCCAGAGACAATGGCTGTTCTCCTTTGGACAGATAGCATCATTACTGGTGTCGCATGGTCTGCGATTAACTTAGCCATTTTTACTGTTCCCCTTTTAGTCGCAGGAAAGTCCTCTGGTGTATATCTATCTCTGTTCGCAGCTCTATCAGGTTTGGGAGGCTTTTCTGGTTCTTTGATCGGCGGAATACTTGCCAAGCAACTCTCTGAATATCGCTTTTTCCTCGGTCAGATGCCCATGTATGGTATTCAAATCCTTTTTTTGCTCGGATTTGGAATGCGTATTTCTGCGTTATTATTACTCAATCGAGTTGAGGTAACTGGACATGTCCGTCTAAGAAGCTTCGTGCTGAATGGGTTTCTGCTGCTTAGCCGGAAAACGACGCTTGAGCATTTCGACAATCTCAATCGGGCAAAATTTGTGGAACCGCCTTCTGACAATCCGTAAGAATCTGCTCCTCAGACAGAGTAGGATCACATTCATACTTGAACTTGTATGGAAAACGTAGTATACTATCCACGAAAACACCAAAGGGGGGAGAATAATGTTCTTATCTCAAAGAGCGAGAAATATGCAATCTTCACCGATCCGAAGATTGATTCCATTTGCCGAACAAGCGAAGCGGAACGGGATTCAAGTCATGCATCTCAATATAGGTGATCCGGATATTCCCACTCCTAGAGCATTTTTTGATTCGATCGCTTCTTTTCCTGGCACAGTGGTTCCTTATTCTCATTCTGCGGGACTGATTGAACTCCGTGAAGGGTTTTGCGATTATTATCGTCAATGGGGATTTCCAGTAACACCGGAAGAATTGATTGTTACTGATGGCGGTAGCGAAGCAATCATATTTGCTTTTGCCGTGATCGCGGATCCTGGGGATCAAGTCATGGTGATTGAACCGTTTTATGCAAATTATCGGAGTTTTGCGGAGATGATGAGCTTGGGGATCGTTCCAGTTCAATCCGATCCCGACAAAGGGTATTCCATGCCCCCAATGGATCAATTTGAACAGGCGTTGAATCCAAAAGTAAAAGGTTTGATTCTCTCAAATCCATGCAATCCGACTGGTGCTGTTTACTCCATAGATGATATAGAAAGGCTCCTTGCTTTCGCCAAGAAAAACAATCTGTATGTGATTGTGGATGAGGTGTACCGTGAATTCGTCTTCGATGGGAAAAAGCCCTTTTCTGCCATGCAATTTTCAAACTATCATGATATACTAATTATGGTCGATAGCATATCAAAACGCTATAGCACGTGCGGAGCACGAATCGGTGTTTTAGTGACGAAAAACAAAGAAGTCATCAGCCAGGCAATGAAAATGGCTCAAGCGAGGTTGTCTCCTCCGACAATGGCTCAGTACGGAGCTTTGGGCCTAATAAAAATGGATAGAGAGTACATCATGAGTGTCCGGGATGAATATCAAAAAAGAAGGGATATTGTATATGAAGAACTAAGCAAGGTTCCCGGGTTATCATTTCTTAAACCACAGGGCGCCTTTTATGTTTCCGTAAAATTGCCCGTTCCAAACAGCGAATCCTTTGTCAAGTGGATGCTAACGGATTTTTCCTTTCAAGGAAAAACCACAATGGTTGCTCCGCTTAATGGGTTTTATGCTACACCCGGCGCCGGCGAACAGGAGATTCGTATTGCTTATGTGCTTGAGGAGTCATCGCTCCGCTTATCTTGCGAGATGTTGCGAATCGGGCTCGAGCAATACCCCCAAGGGAGGTAACGAATGAAAGAAGCGGATTGTCAGAACCAATTGCAGAAAGCTCAAAAACAATGGGAACAAGAAAAAGAGCAAAGGAAAAAGAGACCAACACCTGAAAAATTCTCATCAAGCGGATATCCTTTTCAAGAGCTCTATACCCCAAATGACATTCAAGATTTCGACTATTTGGAGCATCTTGGTTTTCCTGGCCAATACCCATATACAAGAGGCGTCCAGCCCACCATGTACCGAGGAAGAGTATGGACGATGAGACAATATGCAGGTTTTGGAACAGCCGAGCAATCAAACGAACGATATAAATATCTACTCAATCAAGGTCAGACGGGGCTTTCCGTGGCTTTTGACCTACCGACCCAAATCGGATATGACTCGGATGATTCTTTGGCTGCAGGCGAAGTCGGCAAAGTAGGAGTTGCTATTGATTCGCTCGCAGATATGGAAGTTCTTTTCCGTGGAATTCCTTTAGACAAAGTGAGCACTTCAATGACGATCAATGCAACCGCTTCCGTTTTGTTGGCCATGTATATGGCAGTAGCAGACCAACAGGGGGTACATCACCACTTACTGAGCGGAACCATCCAAAACGACATTCTCAAAGAATACATTGCGCGAGGAACCTATCGGTTCCCCCCTCAACCTTCGATGAAGATCATTACTGATATTTTTTCATATTGTTCGCAAAACCTTCCCAAATGGAACACCATCAGCATCAGCGGATATCATATCCGTGAAGCTGGTGCTACGGCTGCGCAAGAAATTGCATTTACCCTTGCGGATGGGATTGCCTATGTGCAAGCAGCAATTGATACCGGACAAGATCCCAACGTTTTTGGCCAAAGGCTCTCTTTTTTCTTTGCCGCCCATAATGATTTGTTCGAGGAAATTGCGAAATTCCGTGCCGCTCGCAGACTTTGGGCCAAATTAATGAAAGAGCAGTTTGGTGTTACCAACGAAAAAGCTATGCAGATGAGGTTTCACACCCAAACAGGCGGATCAACATTAACAGCGCAACAACCGGAAAATAACATAGTTCGTGTGGCCATACAAGCTCTTTCTGCCATTCTGGGTGGTACACAGTCGCTTCATACCAATTCCTTTGATGAAGCGCTTGCGTTGCCTAGTGAAGAATCGGTACGCATCGCTTTGCGAACACAGCAAGTGCTGGCCCATGAAAGCGGTGTCACGAATACTGTTGACCCGCTTGGGGGTAGCTATTATCTGGAGCTCATCACAGATCAACTAGAGAAAAAAGCGATGGGATACATTTCAACCATTACGAAGATGGGCGGAATGGTGAAAGCAATTGAAGATGGGTATGTTCAGAGAGAGATCATGGAGAGCGCGTATCGGTACCAAAAGGATATAGAATCTGAAGCATCAGTTATTGTGGGTGTCAATCAATTCCAGGTCGAGGAATTACACCACAACAGGCCCCTTTTGCGAGTCGATCCGGAGTTAGAAATTCATCAAATCCAACAGCTTCAGGAAATCAAAGGAAAAAGAAATGCTTCCAATATCAAGGATCATTGCTCACGCTTGAAGGTTGCGGCAGAAAAAGGAGAAAATATTATGCCCCATATCTATGATGCAGTACGCTCGTATACCACGTTAGGCGAGATCTCTTATACGCTTTCCAAAGTGTATGGAGAATATATGGAGGCCCCGGTTCTGTGAGCCCTAATGAACGATTGAACCCAAGCCTCTTCAAGATTCCTATGGATCGAATCCGATCTGGGTACTATTCCGACAAGTACTTCACTCGGTTTGTGGAGGTACTAAAAAAAAGGGGGCGCCACGCTTCGGTGGTGTACCAGTTTTTTCCCAGACAAGATGCATGCATTGTCGGGCTTGATGAAGCAATCGCTATTTTGAGAACCTGTACGGGGCGGTATCGAGATGAAAAAAAGGCGCACCGCATTTTTCAATCTCTTTTAGAGTCGGAACGAAAGGTCCAAAGCGCTGCCTACGAGATGGACCGAAAAGAGAGCGAGTTCGCTTTTCAGACAAAAATGGACCTAAGAGAGCAACTGAATGATCTATGGGAAGATCATTGGGGAAAAATTCAGGTGAAAGCCCTTTTTGATGGTGAAATGGTTTTAAGCGACGAAGTGGTGATGACCATAGAAGGCGATCCTACTTTTTTTGGCTATCTTGAGACCGTACTCCTTGGGGTAATGGCTCGCGCTTCAAGCACAGCAACGGCTGTGAGAAAGGTCGTTTCTGCAGCCCGAAGGAAACCGATCCTTTTCTTTTCTGCTCGGTTTGATCATTACTGGCTACAAGCAACGGATGGATATGCCGCTTTGAAAGCTGGCGCGTTTGGTGTTTCAACCGACGCGAATGCGGATTATTGGGGCGCTGAGAGTATGGGGACCATTCCCCACGCCTTAATTTCTACATTTCATGGGGATACATGTGCTGCTGCGATGGCTTTTGACGAATGCATCGATCCAACAGTAAACCGAATCGTCCTTGTCGATTGGGACAATGATTGTATCGGAACAACCAAAAAAGTACTCCATGATTACGTCGAAAGACTAAGTGCCAATCGTAACACAATGAAAAAACCTGACCTTTCTGCGATCATTGGGCCCGGAAAAGGCAAGATCTGGGGCGTTCGGTTTGATACTTCCGGTTCGCTCAGAGATCGTTCCGTACCCCCTCAGGATTCAAACTCCTTAGGAGTTTGCCCCGAATTGGTTTGGCTTGCAAGAAAAGAGTTTGACCGGATCGGCGCACATGATCTTAAGATTGTCGTTTCAGGAGGGTTTGATTCGGAAAAAATCACTCTTTTTGAAACCTTGGAAGTACCCGCTGACGTATATGGGGTTGGAGCGAAGCTGTTGAGAGAAAAGGTTGATCTCACTGCGGACATTGTAATGGTCGATCATAAGCCATGCGCGAAATATGGCCGAACTAAAGGGAACTTTGAACGATTGAGTGTTGTATCATTGGCATAGGAGGGAACGGATAATGCAACAAAAAGGAACATGGACCGTTAAAACAGGATTCGCGGATATGTTTAAGAACGGAGTCATCATGGATGTCACAAATGCTGAAGAAGCAACTATAGCTCAAGACGCGGGGGCAGTAGCTGTCATGGCATTGGACATGGTCCCAGCAGATATCCGGAAAGCGGGTGGTGTCGCGCGAATGGCCAGTGTCTGTGTTATTCGTGAAATTATGGATGCCGTAAGCATTCCGGTTATGGCTAAATGTAGGATCGGTCATATTGCGGAAGCGAAAGTTCTTGAAGAAATCGGAGTCGATTTTATCGATGAATCGGAGGTATTAACTCCCGCTGATGATCGATATCATATTCGAAAACATGACTTCTCTGTACCATTTGTCTGCGGTTGCCGTAATTTGGGAGAAGCGTTGCGAAGAATCGCGGAAGGCGCTGCAATGATTCGGACAAAAGGAGAGCCAGGAACTGGCAACGTCGTTGAAGCTGTTACCCACGCGCGTTCAGTTCTTGGTGAGATTCGAAAAGCCATGACGATGCCTACCGAGGAACTGGTGTATTATGCCAAAGAATTAGGTGCCCCCGTACAACTCGTCGAACAAGTCAAAGAATTGGGACGGTTGCCTGTGGTGAACTTTTCTGCAGGTGGTGTAGCCACACCAGCTGATGCTGCTCTGATGATGATGCTGGGTATGGATGGAGTCTTTGTGGGTTCCGGGATATTCAAGTCGGATAACCCAAAAAAGATGGCTTCAGCCATTGTACAAGCGGTCTTGCATTGGGATGATCCAAAAAAGCTGGTTGAAATCAGCGAAGATATTGGCCAACCGATGAAAGGATTGGATAAAGAAGAACTGGAAATACGCATGCAAGACCGGAGTCAATAGCATGCGTATCGGGGTTCTTTCAATGCAAGGAGGTATTGAAGAACACCTTCGGGTTTTTTCTCGGATCGGAGTGGATGCCCATCGTGTCAAAACCCAAGAACATATCGCACTTTCGGACGGTTTTATCTTTCCGGGCGGGGAAAGTACAGCAATGATTAAACTCATTGAAACCAATGGATTGGAAGAACCCTTACGGAAACGAATTGTTGAGGAAAAAGTCCCTGTTTATGGGTCGTGTGCCGGAATGGTCCTCCTTTCTCGAAGGATTACCAATTATCCTCAACAAAAGACTTTGGGATTCATGGATATCGAAGTATGCAGAAATGCGTTCGGCCGTCAGCTGGATTCATTTGAAGAAGATCTTGTCCTAGAGGGATGGGGCGGCAATCCAATTCGTGCCATTTTTATCCGCGCGCCGATCATTGAACGCCGTGGGCCCCAAGTACAAATCCTTGCGAAATCAACAAAAGGGGCTGTAATGGCTGTTCAAGATCAGATGCTTGTTACTTCGTTTCATCCGGAATTGACAGGAGATTATCGGGTTCATCATTTTTTTCTTGGGATGGTGGAGGATTGGCTAAGTACGCACAGATAAACAGCGCTGTCTTGCTTGGACTGAACCTATATCCCGTTATTGTAGAGTCCTTTGTGGATTCTCGGGCGATTCAGCATGATATTGACATCGTGGGTTTAGGCGATACCGTTGTTAAGGAGAGCAAGAAGAGAATCAAAAGCGCCATTTATGCAAACAAACTAAGCATCCCAACGGGAAAGGTTATCATTAATCTTGCCCCCGGCGACCTTCGGAAAGAAGGTACTTCTTTGGATTTACCGATGGCAATTTCTATGCTGGGGTGTGATGAAACCAACGGGTTTTTGCCCATGAATGATCATTTTTTCTTTGGAGAATTGGCTTTGGATGGAAAACTTCGGGCAGTACGAGGAGTAGTGCCTTTGCTTCAAGGGTTATCCAAATCGCACCCTACCCCAAAAGTAATTCTACCGGTAGAAAGCGAGCATGAGGCTTCACTGATTAAAGAATGTAATGTTTACTTGGCTGAGAATCTTACCGAAGTGATTTCGTATATGAAAGGTCAATGCGTGTTACGGTCTCCAAATGGAGGGGCAAATGAAACTGTTATCGGGTTTGATGTTGATTTTTCTGAGGTTCACGGACAATATATGGCCAAAAGAGCCTTGGAAATAGCAGCAGCCGGTGGGCACCATCTATTTATGAAAGGACCTCCGGGATCAGGAAAAACGATGTTGGCTCAAAGGCTTCCCACCATTCTTCCTCCTCTCTCGTACGACGCTTTTTTGGAAACATTATCCATCTACAGCATTTCGGGAAAGGTGTATGGAACCCATAATCAAAGGCAACCTCCATTTCGAGCTCCTCACCATACAGCTTCAAGGGCAGCCTTGATCGGAGGAGGACCCAATGCACGACCTGGAGAGGTAAGTTTGGCGCACAATGGTGTGCTTTTTCTGGATGAAGTTCCTGAGTTTCCCAAAGACGCTTTAGAGTGTTTACGGCAACCTTTAGAAGAAGGAATGGTTCAAATTTCTCGGGTTCGAGCGACGTTAACCTACCCTGCCCGTTTTTCGCTCGTAGCTGCGCAGAACCCTTGTATGTGCGGGAATTATGGAGATCCGAAGAGGACGTGCAATTGCAGTCCCAGAGATATCATTCGTTATAATCTAAGGATTTCGGGGCCTTTGCGCGATCGAATGGATATCATGATTGAGGTTCCGAGATTGCCCTATGAAGAGATCCGTACGCAAATTCAACAAGAGAGTTCCGAATCAATACGGAACCGAGTGATGCAGGCAAGAGAAATCCAAATCAACCGCCAGAGTGAAGCGGGGTTTTCTCATCAGTTGAATGCTTCTTTGTCAGGGAAGACACTGAAAAGCGCGTGTATCCTGGATCAAAAAGGAGAAGAATTGCTTGAGATGGCGATTAACCGATTTCACTTGACTGGCAGAGGCATTAACAAAATCCTCAGAGTTGCTCGAACCATAGCAGACCTCAACGAAAAAAAACAGATCGAACCCCGACACGTAGCGGAAGCGATTCAATTCCGAGAAAAAAGATGGGAGGACAGATAAATGGATGTTAAGATCATTAATGCAGTTCTTAAAAATATGACAAAGGTTTTTGCCGATGCAGCCAATGTGGAGGTTCAACTTCAAAAGCCATCCATTACCCGACAATTGGCCCAAGGATACGACATTCTCACAATAATTGGTTTTAATGGAAGTTTTGAAGGAAACTTAATTTATGCTTTGCATCGACCGTTAACCTTGTTGATTGTAAGTCAAATGACAAACATGGACTACGATCAAGTAGACGATCTTGCTCTTAGCGCAATTGGGGAATTGGCCAATATGGTTTCGGGTCATATCGCTGTCAACTTAGAAACAATTGGTAAACCGATCAGTATTACCCCTCCATCTGTAGTAGTTGGAAAGGAAATCAAAGTAAATGTGGATGGGTTAATCCTCAAAGTGCCTGCAACCATTCATGATCTTGCCTTTGAAGTTAATATGGTCATTCGAGAATGAAAAAAAAACCAGATCCGAATTCTGGTTCTTGGACAGAGGATCTCAAGAAGCTCAATATTGTCTCCTATTTTGGGTTTACGGTAATCGGTAATGTTCTTGTTGCTGGAGTGATTGGTTATTTTCTGGACCAATGGACATTTCAGAACCGAGTGATTTGGATCATTTTTCTTTTTTTTGGCGTTCTATCCGGGTTGGTTCACGGAATCAAAGGCCTTCTTTTGGAAGAAAAGCGGATAAGAAGCAAAGAGGAATCCGGAACGCAGAATAAGGGGCAATCTTGAACTACGGTTCTTTTATTAAACCTGCAGTTTGTGGTATGATATGCATAGTTATTGCCTTAGGCCTAATTGGGGTATTGATGGAAAGATGGTTTTGGGTTTGGGGTTCGTGTTTGGGTGGTTTAGCGGGTTTTTTTTCAATCTGGAGTTATTATGAGCAAGGAAAAGCAGTGTTTGAGCATCCTGAAATAAATAAGACCAGAAGCGCCTTTGGCTTCCGTTATCTGATTAATGGTAGTTTCATGGCTTTAGCGGCTTTTTTATCGCTTGAAACTCTTCTTATTGCGTTTCTGTGTATCTATTCTGTACGCTGGATCCTCTTTTTTTCAATTCGTAAATTGTGATCGGCAAGGAGGAAAGAGATGACCCTAAGCAAGAAAGAAAAGGGCTTCGTAGGGACGATCCTGGTTCTGATTCTGATTTTCTGGCTTCTATCTCTTCCCAGATCCCCTGGAATGGATCAACTGGGACAGATCGGGATCGGTACCAAATGGATTTATACCATACCTGTTATGGAAGATTTCGGCTTCTGGAGTCGGATTAACTTATTAACTGTCGGTGTAGGCGCCGTTATTGTTTTGGGTTTGATTCTCTTCGCCCGAAGTGTAGGAAAAAAGTTTTCTCTTATCCCAGATCGGAGACAATCGTTTGTAGAACTTCTTTTGGAATACCTCTACAATACGGTGGACGATACTGTTTCTCGCAAAGAGTTTGTCAAACCGATCTTTGTCATCTCAACGACCCTCTTTTTGTTTATCGCCGTAGCCAATATCATCAGCGGTATTCCTGGGATTTCCGTATCGGTAATTGACGGACGACCAGTATTTAGCTTTTTTACAGATACCTGGGCTACTCCAACGGCTGACCTCAACACGAACGCCACGTACGCGGTCATGGTGTTACTGATTAGCTACGTATTTGGGATTAAAGCAAAAGGGTTCAAGAAATGGGCAAAATCTTTCTTTGAACCGATACCCCTCATGTTTCCCATGAATCTGGTGGGCGAAATTTCGAAGCCCATTTCTCACTCTCTGCGTCTATTCGGAAACATATATGGAGGAGGCATTCTTGTTTTTATTCTGAGTTATATGGTAAAGTATATGCTTCTGCCGATCGGTCTTTGGGGGTTTTTTGGGATGTTCATTGGTCTCATACAAGCCTTAGTGTTTTCCATGTTGGCCATTGCTTATATCAGTTCTCAGATTGAATAAGATTTTTACTATATCATTTTTTTATGAAAGAGGAGGCGGATCTTGTTATGGAAATAACAGATGCCATTGTACAGGCAGCAAAGTTTATTGGCGCGGGTTTATGTATGGGAATTGGAGCCATTGGCCCCGCGATCGGGCAAGGGAATGTTGGTGGACATGCAATGGATGCTATGGCTCGTCAACCAGAAATGGCTGGTACTCTTGTCACAAGGATGCTTTTATCCATGGCCGTTGCTGAGTCAACCGGATTGTATTCTCTTCTGATTGCCTTTATCATCTTGTTTGTATAGTGTATCTTATACCCTGAAAAGGGGGGACCCAATATGGAAATCCTTGAGTTTAATTTCACAGCGGTTGTCATGCTGCTTCAATTTATTCTTCTTGCTTTTTTCCTTTATAAATTCCTATATGCGCCATTTTTGCGTATGACTGCTCAACGTCGGAAAAAGGTAACGGAAGAGCTGGAGAATGCCGAACGCATTCGCCAACAAGCGCATGAAACTGAGATTCAAATCCAACAGAAGTTGAAAGAAATCTCCGAACACGCAGACCAGATGATGGAAACCGCCCGTAAACGCGCGCGGGAATTTGAGCAGGAAGAGAAAGAAAAGGTTCGATTGCAAGTTCAAAGATCTCTAGAATCAGCGCAAAAAGAGATAGAATATATGGCAAAAGAAGCAAGAGAAGAACTGACCAGAGAAGTCGCAGGCCTCTCTATTCTGATTGCTTCAAAGGTCCTGGAACGGAATTTGGACGAAAAAGCTCAGATGGAATATATTTCAAAAATGCTTGCTCGACAGAAAGAACGTGAGGAAAATTGAAATCCCCATCGCCCATGGTTGGGAGGACATACGCTAAGGTATTGTTGGATGAAACTCCTTCGGATTCCTATTCCACTTATCTTGAAATGCTCAAAGGAATATCCGAAGCCTTTCATAACCCTGACTTCTCTGAAGCCATGGGGAATCCTGTTATACCAACGCAAGCAAAAGAAGAAGTTTTGTGCGCAATGATCGATACATTCAAGATCTCTGCTGATAAGCCTTTTCGAAATTGGATTCATTCTGTCACACAAAAAAAGAGAATTGCAATCTTACCAAGGATATGGATCGTATACGAGAACCTTTTATACGATCGAAAGATGAAGATCAAAGCGCTAATGGTCACTGCTTTTCCTTTTCCTGAAGACGGTAAGCGATTTTTGCACAAAGAAATGGAACGAATCTGGAAAAAACCGGTAGATATCGAGTATCGTTTGGATCCTTCAATTATTGGAGGGCTCAAAATGTTTACCGAAGATCAGGTGCTCGATATTTCCATGATTGGACAGTTGAACGAAATTCAAGATCTACTGATTTCTGAAAAGAGGTGAAGGATGAAAATCGCACCCGATGAAATTTCAAGAATCCTGAAAGAGAAAATCCAGGGTTATGAATCCACCGTCAATCTGGAAGATACGGGAAGAGTGATTCAAGTTGGGGATGCAATTGCTTCGGTATATGGGCTTCGGAATGTAATGGCCAATGAGTTGGTTGTGTTTCCCAATGGAGTTCAAGGAATTGCCCTGAATCTGGAAGAAGACAGCATAGGCGTAGTGGTTCTTGGTGAATACCGCACCATCAAAGAAGGCGATGTTGTCAAGCGTACAGGAAAGATCATTTCAGTTCCTGTAGGAGAAGCCCTCATTGGAAGAGTTGTCGATCCCCTTGGAAACCCATTGGACGGTAAAGGACCTGTCCGTTCCGACCAAAAGAGAGAAATTGAACACAAAGCACCCGGCGTCATTTTCCGAAAATCCGTCGATACACCCCTACAAACCGGGATCAAATCGATTGATTCAATGATTCCGATTGGACGGGGTCAAAGAGAACTCATTATCGGGGATCGGCAGACCGGTAAGACCGCTATTGTTTTGGATACCATCATCAACCAAAAAGGCAAAGGGGTTTACTGCATCTACGTTGCTATTGGACAGAAAGCTGCTGCAGTTGCGAGGATAGTCGACCAGTTGGAAGCTTTTGACGCCATGGATTACACAACAGTTGTCTTTGCAAGTGCAAGCGATCCTGCATCATTGTCATATATCGCTCCATATGCGGGTTGCGCTATGGGAGAATTTTTTCTTTTTTCTGGAAAAGATGCTTTGGTCGTATATGATGACCTAACCAAACATGCTACCGCATATCGTGAATTGTCTCTATTGCTTCGAAGGCCCCCTGGTAGAGAAGCATATCCTGGAGATGTCTTTTACCTTCATTCCCGTCTTCTAGAAAGGGCTGCGCGGTTGAGCGAAGAGGAAGGCGGCGGCTCACTTACCGCCTTGCCCATCATTGAAACACAAGCCAATGATCTTTCCTCATACATTCCAACCAACGTTATTTCCATCACAGATGGGCAAATCTACTTAAGTAGTTCTCTTTTTTATTCCGGATTCCGTCCTGCCATTAATATTGGACTCTCTGTTTCTCGAGTTGGAGGGGCCGCACAGGTAAAAGCCATGAAAAGAATTGCGGGAAACCTTCGGCTTGAATTGGCTCAATATAGAGAGCTAGAAGCTTTTTCTCAGTTTGCCAGCGAACTTGATGAATCAACAAGAGCCCAGCTGATCCGGGGAGAAAAACTTTTGGAACTACTAAAGCAACCACAGTTTCAACCCATTCCTGTAGAAGAACAGATCATAGCGATATTTTCCGGTGTACGAGGGTACCTAGACGATATCCCTACAGCTTCTATACCCAAATTTGAAGATCAGTTAGTGAAAAGCATCAAAGAAAAACATCCGACAATTCTGCGTACACTTTCTGAAAAAAAAGACCTAACCACAGAATTGGAACAAGGTTTAAAACAAGCAATCGAAGAATGCAAAAAGACATTCTTACCCTAAAGGAGTGAACCGCATTGGGTAGAGGAAAGCTCCATTCCATCAAGCAACGAATCGAGTCGACAAAATCGACACAGCACATAACGCACGCCATGGAGATGGTAGCTACCGCTAAGACCGGTAAAATGGTTAAACTATGGAAGGAATTTGACCATTTTTGGAAATCTTTGGACCAACTTATGGAATTGGTGTATGAGCAGGGGTTAGAAGAACCTCACCCGTTTTTCTCCAACGATCACACTTCTTCGGAGAAAACAGCAGTTGTACTGATTACTTCAGATATGGGTTTATGTGGATCATACAACCTTGATCTTTTACGGGCAGCAGAAGAACAAGCCGATCTGCTGGACAATCATTTTGCCGGATATCTGGTAATTGGATCCAAAGGGTTGTCCTATGCTCGCTATCATCAGTTGCCTCGGCTGTTTTCTGAAGAAAAGCTATATGATACCCCGCGGTTTGCTGTTTCTGAACTAGTCAGCAATCAGATTCTGAATGTTTATGAACGAGAGAAAGCCGACTCGTTTATCGCTTTGTATAGCCAATTTGCTTCTTCGCTGATCCAAAGGCCTGCTAGTGTTCAATTGCTGCCATGGATGAAAAAACAAAATACTCCGTCTACCGACCGGAAAACGGAGTATGAGTTTGAACCACAACCCATGACACTAATACAGACTCTAGTACCACTCTATCTTTCAGCAAGAGTGCATTCCCTCCTATTGGAAAGCAAGGTAAGCGAGCTCTTTTCTCGTCAGAACGCAATGAG
>Ga0334885_1003814_pt1 | contig 13657 bp, 10 predicted proteins | sample GraSluR1_MG_8_FD_207233 | JGI IMG/M metagenome (GOLD analysis project Ga0334885, IMG submission 207233) | Sludge microbial communities from methane-producing bioreactor in Wageningen University, Netherlands - Granular Sludge_31_05-R1 | ecosystem: Engineered > Bioreactor > Anaerobic >...
AGGGACCAAAACCACGCGGCCGCTGACAGCTGGGACGACTACAAAGTGGTAGACTACACGGTGACGGCACCAAACCAAATCCCGGTCTTCAACTCGCTGACGCCCAACCCGCCGAGCCCCCAGAACGTCGGGGCGACGATCAGGTGGACCGCCGACGCCACCGACCCGAACCCGGGGGACGCCGTCCAGTTCAAGTTCCACCTGAGGGGACCATCGACGGGAGGCGCATGGGAGGTCGTCCAGGAATGGAGCACCAAGAACTGGTGGGACTGGAAGCCTTCCCAGCAGGGCGACTACGAGGTAAACGTATGGATAAGGGACGGAAAGCACGCGGGACCTGACAGCTGGGACGCGTACAAGATCACCCCCTTCAAGGTGAACCCGGCGCCCACGCCCAACAGGCCCCCGACGGTCACGGCCCTCACCCCCAACCGGCCGAGCCCCCAGATCGGCGGCGCGAGGATAACCTGGACGGCCACCGCCAGCGATCCGGACGGTGACCCCATCCTCTATCGGTTCTGGATGAGGGGCCCCTCCACCGGGAACGTCTGGAAGGTCGTCAGGGACTGGTCCACCAGCAGGACCTGGACCTGGTCAACCTCCCCGGGGGAGATCGGCCAGTACGACTTCTGCGTCTACGTCAGGGACGGCAAGCACCAGCCAGAAGGCCGCTACGACGACTGCACGGCGTACAGGGGCTACCACCTGATCGCCATCAGGCCGCCCAACCAGCCTCCAGTGGCCACCGCCCTCCTGCCGAGCTGGCCGAGCCCCCAGGTGGCGGGATCGACGATCACCTGGACGGCCTTCGCCGCAGACCCGGATATGGACCTCCTCTTCTTCAAGTTCTGGCTGAGGGGGCCCGCCACCGGGAACGTCTGGACGGTGGTGAGGGACTGGTCCACCAGCAACATCTGGACCTGGTCGACGCACCCCGGCGACGCAGGCCCCTATGACGTCTACGTCTACGTCCGGGACGGAAGGCACAGCCCACCAACCAGTTACGACAGCTCCAAAGGATACGGTGGATACCTGTTGACGGCCCCCGTCCTTGTAAACCGTCCCCCGGTGGTGACAGCCCTCGCCCCCAGCAGGCCGAGCCCCCAGACCGCCGGCGCGAGGATAACCTGGACGGCCACCGCCAGCGATCCGGATGGCGATCCCATCCTCTACAAGTTTTGGCTGAGGGGGCCCGCCACCGGGAACGCCTGGAAGGTGGTCCAGGACTGGTCGACGAGCCGGACCTGGGGCTGGACCTCGACCCCCGGGGACGTCGGCAATTATGACGTCTACGTCTACGTCCGGGACGGAAAACACGAGCCTGCCACCCGGTACGACAGCGCCGTGGGCTCCAGCGGCTATCAGCTGACCCCGCCCGTGACGGTAAACAGGCCTCCGACGGCGACCGCCCTTTCGCCCAGCAGGCCGAGCCCGCAGACGGCGGGATCGACGATAATCTGGACGGCGACGGCCTCCGATCCGGAAGGTGACCCCATCCTCTATCGGTTCTGGCTGAAGGGCCCCGCCACCGGGAACGCCTGGAAGGTGGTCCAGGACTGGTCGACGAGCCGCGCCTGGACGTGGACGTCGGCTCCCGCCGACGCCGGCGAATATAGCCTCTACGTCTACGTCCGGGACGGAAAACACGAGCCTGCCACCCGTTATGACAGCGCCGTGGGATACAGCGGCTACCAGCTCATCAGCCCCTGGGGGATCTATCAGCTGACCTCCGGCGACGCGATCCAGGACAGGCCCTCCCTCGTCAGCTCCGCCGATGGCCACCTCCTGGCCTACCAGTCCTGGGAGGCGGGCCCCCGCTTCAACGGGGACATATTCCTCAAGAGGTTCGACCTCTATTGGAACCAGCTCCAGAAGGTCCGGGCTACGACCGATACGGCATATCAGGACACCCCGTCGGCGATATATGCCGACGGGTACTACTACGTAGCCTACGTATCTGACGAGGCGGGAAACTGGGACATCTTCGTCAAGAAGTACGACGGCGGCCTGAACCTCGTCGAGACGAGGAGGCTGACCACCTCCCCGGCGGACCAGGATAGCCCATCCCTAATCCGGGCGGGGAGGGACTTCTACCTCGCCTACCAGTCCTGGGAGACGGGGAAGTCCTCCGGCGGGGATATCTTCATCGAGCGGTTTTCCTCCTCCTGGACCTCGATCCGGAAGGTGAGGGTGACCACCGAGGCGAGCTACCAGGACCGGCCGTCTCTGGCCCTGGGTGGCGACGACAGGATATATGTCGCCTACGCCTCCGAGGAGTCAGGAAACCTGGACATCTTCGTCAGGAAGTACGACCGAAGCCTGAACCCCCTCGAGCCGAAGAGGAGGATCACCACCAGCCCATCGAGCCAGGACTACCCATCCCTCATCGCGCAGAGCGGCGAGTTCAACCTGATCTACAGCTCCGATGAAGGTGGGAGCTACGACCTATACCTGGAGAGATACAGCCCCAGCTGGACCCTCATCGAGAGGGCGAGGGTCACCGGGACCCCGGGGGACGAGGTCTATCCGTCCCTCTCCTATAGCCCCATCGACGGCCTCCTCTGGGCGGCCTACGTCCTCCAGGACGGGACCGGGAGCAACATCTTCGTCCAGCCGGCAGCCTCCCTCGAATCGATGGCAAGCTGCTGGGCGTCCATGGACTTCAGCGCCACCAGGGCCAACAGCCCCTACACCCTCACTGTGAAGTTCTACGGACCCTCGGGGGCGCTCGTCGACCCCTCCAGCCTGAGGCTGACCTGGAACCCCGCCGACGCCCACCTCACCGGAAGCACCCTCCGGAAGGTCTCGACGGGAAGTTACAGCCTCGACTCCCGGTTCGGATCGGCGGGTCCCAAGACCTTCACCGTCAGCTCCACCGTCGCAGGGTGCAGCACTGTGAGCACGGTGACGGTCCTGGTGGCCTGAACGGGCTTGGACCCCAGATCTGGAGATTGGGGCGGAGGCGGCATCTCTTCGCCTCCGATCCACCCTCTTTTTATCCCCGAGCCCCAGGGGCCCGCCCTCTGGAGGCGTAGCCTCAGCGGGGAGACCGGTCGAAGACCGTGACGTACAGCCGCTCGTTATAATCCTCGATCGTCGTGAGGGCCTTCCATCCGGCGTAGAGGTAGAGGGCCAAGATCAGAGGGACCAGGACCAGGCTTGCTGCCTGGAGAGCCTCGCCGGGGACGAAGGGTCCGAATCCGCGGAAGGCGAGGAGGGCTCCGAGGAGGAGGATATCGACGAGGACCAGCATCAGTCCCAGGACAGCCCTCCCCCCGTAGATGAGACCTCCCCCCGCAAAGAGGAGGAGGACCATCAAAAGTCCCACCACAGGCTTCTTCCGCTCAAGCTCGTAGAATAGAGCTTTCTCCATATCCGGCATCCTCTGGGCGTTCTCCCATATGATCTGGAACTTCTCTTCTTCTCTCATGCTAAAGGCCTCGGCATTATTGAGGCAGGTCGATTTAAAGGTTTGACCATTTCCACAACCTGCGAAAAGTATTTTTATAACATTATGCGTAACTGATATATAACTAAAATATATATCATCCAACTGGTCAAATAGGTGAGGGAGCTATGTTAGCCCTGGCAGCCATCATCGTCGGCTCTATCCTGACCGGATACTCCGCATACAAGATCCACGCCGCCCGGAGGGGAGAGAGCCGTAAGCTCCGGGATATGGAGGTGCTGAGGCGGCTTAACGTCCCCCCAAAAAAGCAGGTCCGGGTCTGGAGCGCCCTGATGGTCCTGGGGCTCGTCCTCCTGACGCCTGGCTTGGGGCTCCTCCTCTCCAGCGATCGGGGCTCCGGATATGTTGGCAACCTCTCCCCTTCGGGCCTGAGGCCTTCCACCCCGGGGAGCCCCCTCCTGGTCCCTCCCTCGGAGAAGCTGGATATGACCCCCAAGACCGTCGATGAGGGGCGGTCTGGGGCCTTCGGGGGAGGCGCCGCCTTCGCCTCGTCGGGAGGAAGCGGCAAGAGGGCATCTTCAGGGGGTGGCGGAGGATCTTCCTCCGCCGAGGCGAAGGAGGGGGTCCGCGACGATCTCGGCGGCTCCTCGAAGGGGGAAGGTCCCGACCATCACCCCCCCGAGGCTAATGAGACCCCGACGATCTACAAGGCCGGATCCGCCCGCGATCGCCCCAGGATCGGCGAGGTAAGCCCCTCCAATACCACCGCCGGACCAGAGGCCGGGGCCTTGCCGGAGGCCCCGGCGGCTGGGCCGGAGCCTGCAGGGGAGGAAGCCGTCGCCATCGGGCCATCCGTGGAGACGACCTCTGAAGGGGTGGCTGAAAAGAGGCCCCTTCCGGACCTTTCGAGACCAGTGGTGGCCGGATCTGTGACCCCCTCCGCCAGGACTGGGGAGAGAGCCGAACCGGAGGCCTTGGATGAAGCCCCAGAGGAGGGCGGAGGATCCGATGACCCCGGCCATCTGGCAGCGGGACCCGCCCCGAAATCGGCCACCTCCTCCGAGGTGGCCGGATCTGCCGCCATCGACGTCGCCAGGGAGAAGAGGACCGCCCCCAGCACATCGAGGCGTCTCCCCTCGGAGGAGAAGGGGGCGGAGGAGGTCGGTGACCCGGAGAAGGAAGGGACCGCTCCCCCAGCCCCGGCGGAGGCCTCGGGGATGGAGGGCGAGGCCGGGCACCTCGTCGCCGGACCGGAGCCGACGTCACCTCCCCCATCGCCGGAACTGGATATCTCCGATGGGTCCCTGGAGCCCCCCGGCCTGGCCGATTTGGGTATGGAGCTGGCTCCCGAGGATCCTGCCCCGGTGATGGGGGCCCAGGTGGAGGAGGTCAAGAAGCTCCTCTTCCGGGAGGCGACCCGATCGGATATGACGGTGGGTGAAGCCCCCTCGGGGGCCGACCTGATAGGCGTCGATGGTGACGGCGTGCCGCCCGGGAATATGACGGTGGTAGCTACCCCCTCGGAGGCCGACGAGCTGAATGGAAGCTCCGAGATCGGCTCAAACCTCTCGGTGGGGAGGATCGCTATCGATGCCGAGTTCAAGAATTTCGGATCGGCGAATCGGCTGGGGATGGGGATAGATAAGAACGGGACCCAGAGACCGGTGATGATAATGGAGTTTGAAAAGATCGATCTGGAATCGAACTTCCGCCAGGGGTTGGGGTTGACCCCCACGAGCGGCTTCCGCTGATCGCCGAGGAGCCGTCCCGGCGGGGAAGGGTCGAGGAGAGGAGGATATATGGAGCCCGAAACGGTCGCCGTCCCAGAGGGGTTCAAGGTTGGATGCCGGATAGCATCCATCATCTTATTCCTCGTCCTCTTCCTGGTTCTGGGGGCGGTGGGCGAGGACCTCTCCGCCAAGGATTGGTCGGATATGGGGAACGCCCAGGCCAGGAGGGGGGAGTACGAGGAGGCGGTTGCGAGCTACGACCGGGCTACGGCCCTGGACGCCTACAACCCCGACATCTGGTACAACAGGGGGCTCGCCCTCTCCAGCCTCGGCAGGTACGAAGAGGCGCTGGAATGCTACCAGCGGGGGGCGAAGATCGAGCCCTTCGACCCCGACCTCTGGCTCGGCCACGGCTCCGCCCTCTCCAGCCTCGGCAGGTACGAAGAGGCGCTGGAGAGCTATAACCGGGCGGCGGAGTTCGACTCGAAGGACCCCGACGCCTGGAACGGGAGGGGGACGGTCCTCGCCCGCCTCGGGCGGCTCGAGGAGGCCCTGGCTTCGACGGATAAGGCCCTGGCGATGGACCCGGAGGACGCCGACGCCTGGAACAGCAAGGGGGCGATCCTCCTCCAGCTCGGCCGTCCCGAGGAGGCCCTGGCCTGCTACGACCGGGCGATCGAGATCGACCCCGAGGATCCCGACCTATGGAACAACCAGGGGTCGGCCCTCCACCAGCTCGGCAGATATCAGGAGGCCCAGGATAGCTACAGCTGGGCGATAGCTATCGATCCGCTCCACGAGTACGCCTGGTACAACCGGGGGCTCCTCGTCCCCACCCTCGATGAGGAGACGGAAGAGGCCTTCGCCCTTTCCAGAGAGAGGATGTACGTCGAGACGGAGAAGAGGTTCCCACCCACCTCGGAGGGCGGTGGATACGATGAGACGAAGAACGAGAAGCTTTCGGGCTGGAGGACCGTCGCGGTGATCGCTGCGATATTGGCGGCAGGGATCCTATCGAACCTGGGGGGTAAGGGCAGGGCGCTCCATCGAGAGCCGCTCTCGTCGCCCCTCAACAGGCTGATAATCTTCGCTGACAGATCCCTGAGGAGGCGCGGACCATGAGAATCACGACGAAGTTTGCCATAATGCTGATCCTGGCGGCGGCTATCGCCTCGGCAGCCCCCAACGAGGCGAACGGCACGGTGATCGCCGTCATCGCCGGGGACGTCCTTGAGGTGGCCATCGGCGGGGGAGACCCCCGGACGGGTTCTGGGATGGTGACGGTGAGAGTCGCGGACGTGGCCCTCCCCCCCCACGGATCGGAGGGGTGGGAGGTGGCGAGGACGTTTGCCGAATCCCTCCTCAAGAACAGGACGGTCTCTCTGGACATCGACGACCGGACCGAAACCGGCCGGGACCCCCAGGGGAGGCTCCTCGCCGTCGTCTACCTCTCTGACCCCACGGGAGGGTTGAACCTCACCCACCCCCTCAACAGGCTCCTGGTGGAGGCGGGGCTCGCCGAGGTCTGCGACCTTGAAGCCGACGAGTTCGATCCGAGAGAATGGTGGCAGAGGGGCGAGGCGGACGCCGCCGGAGGAGGGGTCAGGGTCGTGATCAACGAGGTAGAAGCGAACCCCCCGGGGAGCGACGAGGGAGGAGAGTGGGTGGAGCTCTACAACGACGGGTTTGAGGAGGCCGCCATAGGGGGCTGGAACCTGACGACGGCGGGGGGGTCCGTCGTCGGCATATCTCCCGGGACGATCCTCGTTGGCGGGGGTTTTCTGTTGGTGAAGGCCGACGGTTACTGGCTCAGAAACGATGACGAGCTCGTGACCCTCAGAGACGGCGCAGGGATGGAGGTGGACAGAACCCCGGCCCTCGATGATGGGGAGGACGACAACAACAGCTGGTCCAGGTACCCCGACGGCGGCGAAGAGTGGGCCTTCGTCCAGGCGAGCCCGGCGGGGCCCGTCCCGGCGGTGGAGCCGTCGGAGGTGACCACCTCCGACCAGAAGGAAGAGGAGAAGAACTGGCTCCTGGGGTCGGGGGGCTGCGATCCTTACGGCCTCTGGGAGATCTCGGATTTTCTCCAGTAGACGGCGGTGGAGGGCGATCTTCTAACGGGCCTCCAGGTCCCGGGCCCTATCGAGGGCCTCTTCTGCTTCCCCTTCCCTCCCCAAGGACTTCAGGGCGAGGGCCCTGTTCCGCCATGCGGTGGTGTACCCCGGGAAGAGCTCCACCGCCTTCCCGAAGCACTCCACCGCCTCTTCGGGCCGTTTGAGGGCGATGAGAGAGACCCCCTTGTTGTTCCAGGTGTAGAAGTCGAAGGGGTCGATGAGGATCGACTCGTCGTAGCATTCCAGGGCCTCCTCGTGGCGGCCGAGATTGTCGAGGGCTGCGCCCTTGTTGTTCCACGCCCGGCCAGCCCTCGGCCCCAGGGGTTCGATCTCGAGGGCCCTATCGTAGGATTCGGCCGCCTCGGAGAAACTTCCAAGAGCGTGGAAGGCGTATCCCTTGACGATCCAGGATCGGGCATCTTTGGGATCGAGACCAAGGGCCCTATCCGCCGACTCCAGGGCCTCTTCGTGCCGGTCGAGCTCGTTCAAGGCCACCGCCCGCCCTCTCCAGCTCCGGGGGTGGTCCGGCTTCAAATCCAGGGCAGCTTCGTAAGATTCGATCGCCGCCTGGTAGCGGCCCATCTTCCGAAGGGCCTCCCCGAGGAGGTAGCGGGCCTCGAAGAAGGTGGGGTCGGCCTCTATAGCCCTCGCAAGACTATCTGCCGCCTCTTCGAAGAGGCCTGAACCATAGTCGGCGGCCCCCCTCTTGTACCAGTAGTCAGGATCCAACAAGCCCTCGCCCCCGGAGCCGACGATGAGGAGACTCTGATCTCGGCCCTCTCCAGACCTCTCGCCCGCCACGTTGTTAAGCCTTATCTCATCCCCTCCTCATCTCATCCCCGGAGGAGATCCTGGATCCGGTCGCGGAAGAGGACGAGGCCGTCCCGGAGGGGTGGGGCCCCGACCCTCCAGATCTCCTCCGCCCGATCTCCGAGATCGATGAGGGCAATCCGGAGGGGGCCGGCTCCAGTCCCGAAGAAGTTCACGTAGAGGAGGGCGGCGGCGAGGACCCCAAGGAGGACCGCGACCTTCGCCCGGGATCGACTCCTCCTCCGGCCCCGCAGATCGGAGCCGTCGGCGGCATCACTCCGGCGGAGCCCCCGCTTATCGGCGACGTTCCTGCGGAGCCGGCGGATCTCCTCCTCGCCCCAGAGCCTCACCCCCCGCCGGTCGGCGAGGTCCACCACCGACCTCGCGAACTCCGAGGAGGGAGATACCACGACGGAGATGCTTCCAGGGTGCTTATCCCTGGCCCTGGCAGCCCTCTCGACCGCCGCCTCGTCGACGGCCGCGCCGGAAGGCTTGAGGTGGATGACGTAAGTCACCTGGTGGCCCACCTCGTCGGTCCTGGAGGCGAAGAGCTCCGACCCGCCGTCCTCGGACCTCGCCGCCTTGGCGACTTTGTAGCCGTTCAGCTCGATCAGATCGGAGAACTCCTCCTCGAACCCGGATCCCTCCACCGATGGTCTCAACCGTCCCGACCCCCTCTCATCATCCTCGTCCCATCCCTGAGCTGTTGCGATATTATTTGGCCCATTCATCCGGAGATCTCCCCGAAGGGGGATGTTCAGAGCTCCAAATTGTTCCAGGAGACCAATAGCTTATATATTATGATATTGTATGGTTATTTATAGTTGGGGCAGAGTTCGGTCTCGCCCCGGACCGTCCCCGGATCGGGGCTCCTCCGCCGCGATCCTCCGGGGGGCAGAAGGGCGGCTCCGTCACGGCAAGATATATATTGCCTGGCCTCAATGCGCTGTCCGGATGTACTCGGACGGTGGTGATGTTATATGAGTTCGATGCAATCTGAGATCGCCAGCCGTCTTGTCCAGTTCCTGGACCTGGACACGGATGGGAGAAGGCGTTTCGTTCTGGGAGTGATCCTGGAAGCGGGCGAAATCACAGTAAGCTCTCTATACAAGGCGGTCAAAGAGCAGTTTGAGACCTCACGCAAGGTAGTGGCGTCGCTGTTGGGTTATATCTGCTCAAAGCTGGGAATCCTCAGCGCACATAAGAAATCCTACCGGCTGCCAACGGTTTACGTCCTGAAAGAGGAGTACGCTGACCTGGTCAGATCCGTCCTCAATGCCACCCTCCCGGCTCCCAGCGATTCATGACCCACGTCAAGAACGCTCCGAGAACCGCAACCACCCTGAAGATCAGATCCAAGTCGGAGTACTGGATCAGCCGGTCGAAAGATCCTTACCTTGAGCTGATGCTCCGCCTATTTCAGGACGAGAAGACGGCCCGCCGGGGCAGGGATTTTCTGAACATGGTGGAGGAGGGGCAGAGGAAGGGCGAACCCCTCAAAACCAGGGACTGGAAGAGGATGATGGAAGACCTCGGAGTATCCCGGTCCGCCTTCTACTTCATGAGAAACAAGCTTCTGGGGGCTGGGCTGATCGCCGTCCGATCGGGGGAGTACAGGCTCTCCGGGATGTTCAGCCGGGACCTCGCCGACATGTCCCGCTGGTGGTGGACGGCGGTGATGGAAAACGACCCCGAGGCGCTCTAGACGGCTTCCAAGGTCACAGGACGGCGGAGAGCTCCCCCATCCTCTTCTCCAGGGTCGTCACGATCCGATCGTTCTCCATGTACTCGAGCCCCGCGCCGCAGAAGGGGCAGATGAAGTTGTTCTCGCTCGCCTCATCGAAGACGAAACGGGCGCACCCGCCAACGCAGGCGTAAAATATGTTCTCCTTCTCATAGGCGAGCCGCTCCTCGAGCTTCCTCAAAAGCTTTCTCGCCTCCGACTCCAGGGCTCGATCGAGGTTATCGGAGCATAAAGTCCATAGGTAGGTGAGCCAGCCGCTTTCGGGATCCCTCTCCCGCCTGTACTTCGCCAGGCGGTGCTCGTAGAGGAGGTAGAGGGTCCTGCGGACTGTGTTCAGGCTGATACCCGTGATCTCCGCCACATATTCATCGGTTACCTCCTCCGCCGGCATGCAGTCGACGATCTGGAGACCCTCCTCCCCCACGAGCTTTCGCAAGTATGCGCGATATATGGGATCCTCAATCAGTACCAATAAACCACCCTGAAACCCGGGGGCGAGGTCGCGCCTCCGCAGATCTTCGCGCCCCGATTAATTTGCCATCCTTGTTATTAGTTTATATGCTGCCATTGCTTATAGGGATTTCCCTGGCCGGCCGCTCTCGGTTCGAATGGAAGGCCATTCCGGGGGCGGTCGCCGAGGGGGGGTCAAGCCGCCCGACCACCGCCCCCGATCCTCTCGACGAACCGCCTCTTCTTCGCTATCGCCCTCTCCGCGGCCCGGTCTACCTTCTCCCTCATCTCGAGGAACTCCCGGGCAGGCCCCTCGTCCACCGCCCTCTTTATGGGGGTGTAGGCCGACTCCCGGAACCGGGGCTCGAAGTCCATCACCTCCCCATCGGCGTGGAGCTCCACCCCCCGGCCCTCCTCGACCCGGCCGATGGCGTCGATCTCGACGCCTGCGCCCCTCACAGCCCGGACGATCTCTCCGGCGGAGGAGGGGGGGGCGATGATGAGGAGGGCGTCTATCGAGACCCCGAGGTAGTCGATCTCCAGATCCTCCAGCATCTCCAGGACCCGCCGGTTGACGAGCCGGGCCATCCTCTCCTCCTGGAAGATCAGCTTAACCCCTGCGGTCTTCGATATTTCTTTCGCGTCGCCCCTGATCCCACCATTGGTGACGTCGGTCATGGCGTGGATCTCCACCTCCTGCTCCAGGAGGACGGAAGCCGCCTCCAGGAACTTTATGTTCATCGTCTCATCGACGACCTCATGGCGGCCGTAGTAGAGGGCTGCGGCGCAGACCGTCCCCCCCCCCGCCCCCTCCGTCATGAGGATGACATCCCCGGGGGCGGCGTCCTTCCTCGGCGAGAGGCGGTCGGAGACCCCCACCGCCCCAACACAGCCCGTCAGCCGATCTCCGATCACCATGTCCCCCCCGATCCGCAAGGTGGAGCCGGTGATGAGGGGGACCCCCGTCAGCTCTCCGACGGCGGCGATCCCCGCCAGGTGGTCGAAGAGGCGGCTGAGGTCGCCGTCGTCGGCCAAGTGAATGTCTGAGAACATGGCGACGGGGCGGGCCCTCATGACGTATATGTCCCGCAGGGTGGCCCTGGTGACGTGGAAGCCGGCGAGGAAGGGGTAGTCGCTGAGGCGGGAGTGCATCCCGTCGACGGTGAGGACGATGTACCTGCCGCCGGCCTCGACCGCCCCCGAGTCGTCCAGCTGCCGGGAGTCGACGACGGCATCCGTCTCCCCGATCACCTCGGCGATCTTCTCGTGGGCGTAGAAGTCGCCGAGCCCCCGGGAGCCGACGCCGAACTCCCCCATGGTGACCCCCGCCACCGGTAGGTCGAATACGTCACCCCGGGGGCTCAAAGTCGCCCTCGCCTCCTCCAGAACGGCTTTGGCTAGCCTCTCCGCGTGAGCCCTGGTTATCCTCTCCCCCTTCACCTCGACGATCATCTCGGCCAGCCTCTCCTCGAGGTCGGGGTGGCCCCTCGATAGGCCCCTCTTGGCAAAACCCTCCAGGTCCATGGAGGGTGGTGGACGGCGGGGGATAAAAAAGCTCCATAGCCTAGAGGCCTCCATCCAGCCTTGAATCCCGGCCGGGGATACAAGAATATATCCAAAGACCGCGAGAAAGATTGGGCAGATCTGACGATTGGTAGGATCTCAGAGGAAGACAGCGCCGGAGGACCATTCCAGGGAGGGTTAGTTTGATTCCAGATATGAAGTTCGTCGCCACCACCTGCCCTTACTGCGGCGTCGGCTGCGGCCTTCTCCTCGCCGTCCGGGATGAGAGGGTGGTGGGGGTGGAGCCGTGGCAGGCCCACCCGATAAACGAGGGGAAGCTCTGCCAGAAGGGGAGGTACGCACACCAGTTCATCCACAGCGAGGATCGGCTGAAGACCCCCCTCATAAAGAGGGGGGGCTCCTTCGTCCCCGCCAGCTGGGACGAGGCCCTCCAGCTGATCGCCAGGAGGCTCTCCTCCTACGGGCCGGAGGAGGTATTCTTCCTCGCCTCGGCGAAGGCGACCAACGAGGAGAACTACCTTTTCCAGAAGTTCGCCCGGGTGGTGATGAAGACGAACAACGTAGACCACTGCGCCCGCCTCTGCCACTCCTCCACCGTCTCCGCCCTGGCGAAGGCCTTCGGCTCCGGAGCCATGACCAACTCGATCCTCGACCTGGAGGAGGCGAGGTGCATCTTCGTCATCGGGAGCAACACCTTTGAGCAGCACCCCCTGATCGGAAGAAGGCTAGTCCTGGCGAGGAGGAGGGGGGCGAAGGTCATCTCTGCCGACCCGCGGCTGACCCCCACGGCGAAGGAGGCGGACCTCCACCTCCCGATCCGTCCGGGGACGGACGTGGCGCTGATAAACGGCCTCGTCCGCCGGATAATAGAGGGGGGCTGGGAGGACCGGGGCTTCATCGAGGAGAGGACCCGGGGCTTCGAAACCCTGAGGGAGACGGTGATGAAGGAGGAGTCCACCCTCCCGGGGACCTCGAGGATCACCGGGGTCCCCGAAGGCGATATCGAGGCGGCGGCAGAGATGATAGCGACGCTGAAGCCCGCCGCCCTCCTTTATTCGATGGGGGTGACCCAGCACACCTCCGGCGTCGAGAACGTCCTCGCCCTGGCGAACCTGATGATGCTCACCGGAAACATCGGGCGGCCCGGGAGCGGGGTCAACCCCCTCCGGGGGCAGAACAACGTCCAGGGGGCCTGCGACATGGGAGCGCTCCCGAACGTCTTCAGCGGGTATCAGAGCGTCGAAGAGGACGGATGCAGGCGGAGGATGAAGAGGGTATGGGGGGTCGAGGAGCTGGGGGAGGCGAGGGCCGGGATCACATCGACGGAGATGATGGAGATCCTGGCGGATCGGCCCGGGAGGATGAAGGCCCTCTACCTGATGGGGGAGAACCCGATGATCTCGGAGGCGGACCAGAACCGGGTCCGAAGGGCCCTCGATAACGTGGAGTTCATGGTATCCCAGGAGATCTTCATGACGGAAACAACAGAGCTGGCGGACGTCGTCCTCCCCGCCGCCTCCTTCGCCGAGAAGGACGGGACCTTCACCAACACCGACCGGCGGGTCCAGAGGTTGAGGAAGGCGATAGATCCGCCGGGGGAGGCGATGCCGGACTGGGAGATCCTCTCCCGCCTGGCGAGGGCGATGGGGTACGGGAAGGAGTTTGATTACCGGAGGGCGGAGGAGATCTTCGAGGAGATCGCCAGGGCGACCCCCTCCTACGCCGGGATCAGCTACCCCAGAATCGAGGACCCCCACGCCCTCCAGTGGCCCTGCCCCGGCCCCCACCATCCCGGGACTCCGATCCTCCACGTCGAGAGGTTCGCCACCCCCGACGGCCTCGGCCACTTCTCCCCCGTCGAGTGGAGGCCTCC
>Ga0334885_1003825_pt1 | contig 13616 bp, 30 predicted proteins | sample GraSluR1_MG_8_FD_207233 | JGI IMG/M metagenome (GOLD analysis project Ga0334885, IMG submission 207233) | Sludge microbial communities from methane-producing bioreactor in Wageningen University, Netherlands - Granular Sludge_31_05-R1 | ecosystem: Engineered > Bioreactor > Anaerobic >...
TTTCCTTAAACGCTGACTTAAACGGAAGCAGAAATATATTGAAGAGGTCTAACGAGTATATCTTGTCAGACGGGGTGTCCGTGAATATGCCCAAAACCGAATTAATTAATTCGGAAGCCTACCTTCTTCAGAGGTAGGTAGTTCACAGTTCATTTATTGGGAAAACATAAAGAGGGTATTTGTTGGTGGTAGTGTATACCGATTTATACTCGTGGACTGTATTCAGGTAGTCCACTGTGCTTATTTTGTATACTTTGGTTGAGGGCTTTATTGTTATTGCTAAGTCCAGCCCCTTTGCAACCGCAAATCGTAGAATTTCCTGACTTATAGAGATGCCGGGGGACTTATTTTTAAAGCCATATAGTATTCCTGCCGACCTAAATAAGCTATTTATGGTTATATGAACCCTATTATCCTTAATGAGGACACTCTGGTCTCCAATTTTGAGTTCCATAACCCAATTCTTACAAAAAATATATATCTGACTTGAAGTATAAGCCCCCTGAATTCATAATTTAGCGGAAAAAGAAGATTGTTGCAAGACAATATACTCCATCCACACACTATTTTTGCTTAAATATCATATCTCTTTCTGTAATAAGCAGATATGTTGTTCCTATTTTCACCTATCCACCTTGTTGCACTTATACGAGAGGATAGTCTAGTCCTACCGAGAAGCAAATTTACCCGAAAAATTTCCCCCTGAATTCATAAGTTACCCAATATCGAATTATTTCTGAGTATATTTTTCAGGGATAACTAACTGATTACGCTGACCTGTAATATCCATCCCACAGCATCACTTAAATGCGTGGTTGAGGTAACCACCTCCAAAACAATCCCTTCACAGACCCCATGGAGGCATCCCAGTTCGACTCTAGGTCACGCCTATAAAGTATATATGAATAATAAACTATATATACTTTTGATTCACTGCAAACTTCACCCCAATGTCGCTTGCATAGCATCGGTATGGGCATTTGGTGTTTTTTCTTTGGATTTTTGGACATATATCTTGCATTCTTTGATTTTGCATCCCTCGTGATATACCTCACCCCAACAAACCTCTGCTCTGTGTCTTGCTTCCTCTTGATTTGGAGCTTCAACAACAAAGATTCGTTTGATTTCTAGTGTTGCTTCAAGTCTGTATAACATTTTCAAATATAACCTCAAAAATCGATATCTGACTGGTCTTCAATCTCCTCAGGATACCCGCTCCAATCAGCATCTTTATCCCCTTCCATCTTAATTAGCCTTTCCTCAATCTCCAGCCTGACCGCTTCCAGCATCTCATCATCATCAGATAAGCTTTCTAAAGTGTATTTTAGACTGATAAGCTCATCATTAGTATAATATGAAAAATCAAAAACCATTTTAAACAATTTCCTGCTTTTTTGCAACCATCCAATCAAGATATTTCTGTGCAACAGCAAGAGCCAAATCTGTAGCTTCCATTAAATCCTTATCAGGATTACCTGTAGACACACAGGACTTGGCGGCTACAAACCTTGAAGCTTCTTTAAGAGCCACCTGAAGCAGTATTACCTCATCTCTTGATTTAAAGCCTGTCTGACTAGATGCTTGTGCCGGTTTTGGTGGTGCTTGAGTTGTTGGCGTGTCCGCACACTCATCAAACACTAAAGTTCCAGGAACGATATTCCCAAAACCACTTGAGTTGTCTCCCTCAAAGGAAACAGATACCCCTTTCTCCAGCTTTTCAAGCGGCACTTTATCTTTCCAGATTGTCCACCATCCAGAGTCTATCAAAAGAGATACTGTTTTCTTTTCTGGCTTGTTAGATATTGCCTGAATAACTCCACTTACTTTTTCTGCCATAATAAGATTACATATATATATAAATACTCCACTCTAAAAATCTATCGTTTCTTAATCTTCATTAGGTATGAAGTGCAATCCTCACAGGTTGTGTTGGGTTCCCTTTGAATAGCTCTATTGCAGACCTTACAAGGATAAAAGCCTTTAACCCTCCTCTCTTTGAGGTATTCATTCAAAATATCATTTACAAAACTGGATAAGCTTTTGCCTTCTGCTTCTGCAAGCCTCCTTGATTCCTCAAGAACATTTGTTTCAACAGTCACACAAACCGAACATTTATTTCCTCTCATTACGCTCACCCTTTATCCTTTCAATATTCTTTTTAATCCTATCTACCTCCTCACCGCACTTGCCTTCAGAAATATATCTCTCTAAGACACCTTCCCATAGCTTAAGTTCATCTAGCTCACCCGGACAGCAGGCCATCTCATTACGCACAAGCTGGTTTATATATGCTGAAAGAGATAAGCCTCTTTTTAAGGATTGCTTCACACAATAATTATAAACCTTGTCATCAATAGTGATTGAGATAGCAACCTTCCGAACCCTAGCCTTCTTTCTACCCATTATTATCCATAAAAATCATATTATTTATATATATATATATGTTTTTACAAACATAATATAATATATTATAATTCTTCTCTTTATAAAGAGAAAAAATTGAAATAATACTATGATTTTTATTTCAATTCTTTCTCACTGATTGACTCAAGGTCAATTGACTCTGGAAGGTCTAGTCCAGCAGTACGATAAACACTAAGTATTGAAGTATCATTAAGACCCAATTCACGAAATATGTCGGTAATAACTCTCAACTTCATAACTATATCCATTATTCTTTAAATACTTTCACAAAAAGGGATATTCTGTTCCTGACAGTATATTCTGCAAGCTTCAACATGATAACAACCCATACCTAAACTACCGGCACGGCAGTCACAGTTCCAGCCTTTTCTTGAATTTATAACACTAAAGACTTCAGCCTCTCCAGTCTTTTTATCAGGTATACCCTTTACCTCAAACATCAGACTTTTAATAGAGGAAACTAATTTAACACCATTTCTATCCAAACAATTCCTTGCTTTAATCTCTCTAGCAAGAGCCATAAGTATTAAGAACAAAAAATAAAAATTAACTAATGTAGTCTCTTATTGCCTTTGAATTCTTAGGCGGCGATTCATCTTTCATCAATAGCATAGTGTGGGCCCTATCTTTAATTGTGCGTAGATACTCACAATACACATCAACTTCATCCGGGTCAAACACTCCATTATTCTGAGATTTGCATATTTTTACTAAACTCTTCAGAGTATCTACCGCCAAGGCCTGCATAGATACTAAGTGTGGGCCTAATGGGGCATTAATACCATCTAGCTCAGCTAAAATCTCTTCATATGTTTTGTGCTTGTTTTTATGGATGAGCTCTGAATTCAAGGTGCTTACTCTGTTTATGACCATATCCATCACTACAGGTACTGGTGTATCCTTAATGTTTAGGGATTCAGAATTCTCTTCAATTCTTAAAGCGAGTTTACCAAGCACATCATAGGTGTCAATACAGATGCTGTTCAGTGTTTTTGGCTTAGATTCTATTTTCTTTTCCATATTATTCTTTGTCTTTTTTTGTTCTATTTCTTACCAGATTCTATTTTCTTTTTATGGTAATAAAAAGAGCTTCTGCTTTTTCCGGTAAGTCTAATATACTCTGCAATCTTTTCCTCAACAGGAACATCTGCATTAAGTATCTTGCTTAGAATATACATGTTGTTGTCTTGCATAACTACGTGAGTTCCAAGCGATTCCCAATCTCCCGGGAATTCTTTATAAATAGAATCCAACTTTAACAGAAGCCTGATATTTAATATATCTGGTGGCGTGTGTTTTGTTGTGGCTCTTTTAATAAAATCCACAACCTCTATAGGAATATTCTTTGCGTTAGCAACCTCAGTAATTTTTTGTATTTTCTCTTCATATGTTAAGGTAAGGTTATATGGATAACTCCTTGACCTTAGAGCATCCATTCTTTTAGGTAGTTTATTGCATATAACCACTATCTTACCGCTAAATTCAAATCTTTGAGGGATGTCTCCAAGCCTATCTGTAGAGCTGGTGTAGGTAATCTCTCTTGGAGATTCTCCTGTTTGCGTAGCAGCCATTAGCATACCCCTATTTTCCTCTGATTTAAAGAGCTTGAGCACATCATCCAAGACAATAAACCCATCTCTCATCACATATAATGTCCTATACAAGCCTAAAGGAGTTATATGAGAATTAACTACAAGGAAATCCTGTTTATTGTCTTTAAGATACTTCTCAATCTCAAAGGTTTTCCCCATTCCAGGCTCACCCTCTAACAATAATAGGTGCATTGTAGCTGAATTCCTCCAGACTCCAACATATCTTTTCAATAATTCATATGCAGGTATCATCTTAAGACTCATTCCCTATTGTTTTGAGCAATAGGCCTATCTGGTCAAGGAGATTCTCCTCAACAACAGACATAAGAAATAGGTTGTGGTCAACTTCCCACCGATGTTCAAAGTTCTCTGCGTCATCAGTGAGCTCTCTTAAAGTATTTATACCATCTTTAATGAGTTCTAATTGCTTAACCACCTCCTTCTGCTTATCTGCAAACATTTGAATACACCTCATACACAATCATTTTAAACAATAAGAATAATATATAAAACAAAAAACCACTTCGAGACTATTCTGTGAGCTTTTCAAGTTTGCTCTTTAAGGTCTTGTCTTCCTTTTCAGCTTCAGCTATATCATCTTTCACGCATTCTAACAGCTGAAGCAGTTCTTTCTTATTCATCTCGCCTACTTCTACTTCTTCGTCTGAATTCTTGTCAAACAGATACGTATGACAAGAATTTCTGACTAGCACAAAGTTTTCAGTTTCTTTGCACTCAGTATAGTAGTTCTTGTTGAATGCTTTGTCTCCAGTGCACATCCCGCAATTTCGGTCGTATTTATGGGGAGTCCACATTTCCTCTAGCTCTGACTCACTGAATAACCACTGAATATGTCTCCAAACCCTTTCGTCGTTTTCGTGAAATCAACAATCCATATTTTACTCATTTTGAATTACATCGCCAACCGGCCGTAGCCGGTCAGCTCAAAAGAATCCAAAACAAAATTCAACATTTCTTCGTTTGCAGTTCTTCGATTTCCTCCCTGGTTATTTCAACCGAGTCGAAGAACCAAGTCGTGAAATCATTAGCGAACAGCTTATCCAGAGTTTCCGTGTCGAGCTTTGAAAGTTCGATCATCAGAGTTTCCATTCCTTCCGAAGTGTAGTCCACAGAAGAGCACATGTAGTTTCCGACAACCGAAAAGTCGTGGTCGTCAACTATATCAATTGAAGCGATGTCGTCAAATTCTTCTCTTGCTTTTTGAAGCAGGTGCTCAAACGCGATAGCAGTTATATCCAGCTGGCTCATGTCTTTTGTGCCAGTTTCTTGCATGAACTCATCAAGAAGATCTGACAATTCTTTTCCAGGATCACCGTACCCGGCATCTGTCAATTCCGCAATCGCTGCTCTTACATCTGAACTTCCAAAAGGATTTATCAGCTGCTGGAACCTTTCGATTCCCCACTTGATTTCGTTATCTCGTTTTTCTTTTTCATCCATAGTCTCGTTACGCAGCAAAGCCGAAGCTCAGCTGCTCAATAAGAGAAAACAGACTCTATTTGCAGTTACTAATTTCAAACTTCTTTACAGTCACCTTCGTCTCCAAGATTGACCCCACTCCATTTTCATTTATGCCGTAAACCTCGATTTCCTTAGATGCAAGGAGTGTTTTTGCTGTCCCTTTAGATTTTTTTATGTTACACTTGCTTATTTTTCTGTAACAATGATTCTAAGTAGTTACACTTTGCGTAGAAAGTGTAACTTTTTGTTTATCAATCTAATTTCAAAGAAGTTTCGGTTGAGTTCTGCAATATTTGCAGATTCACCAATTCCCTTCCATTTGTTATACTTCTTTGCTATATCTGATGCCTTAAGCATCCTCTTCTTAATGGTTGTCTGACTTCTTCCTCTCATATTTCTCTTAGCCAATAAGCCTGAACTTACCAGCTCTTAAGGAAATAAAAGAAAATCAATTTTGTTGAGACAAGGTGTTTATGTTGTATCGGATATTCTTTGTAAGTTTCTTACCGTTTATCCAATCTTTGAATACCTTGCATACGATTGCTGATGCAAATGTGTTATTCAGCACATCCTGCACAACATCATATCCGGTACCAAAACTCCACACTTTGTCATATTCCCTATCGACTGTAATTTCCACGAGCCCTCTATCTACTGACACAATCATATAGTCCTTAAAGAACCTACCAATGAGCCTTTTACTTTCCACATCATCAGTACATCCTATGCAGATTGTATTCTCATCACAGACTCTGCGTAGTATCTCTTCGTTCTGTATGAATTGGCTACAGATTATTACACTTGCTCCACCACCTATATAATCCAAGTAGTCTTTCAGTGCTTTTGTCTTTAACTTCCCACAGTCCGATGCTATGAAGTTCTGTCGTGAGAGATTTTTTGTCTCAACTTCATCACCATCTATGAGATATATTGTTTTGATTCTGCGTTCTATACGGCTGTATCGGTAGAGCATCTCTGCAACCCTACTTCCCACACCTCCAACACCGAATATTACCACCTCTATTTCATCTCTCATTTTCTTTTAAGGATACGCCCACACCATTTTTTGTTTCTCCCACCAATCATCATCTCGATTATCCATCCACAAGTCGTCGTCAACATCTGTATATTCGATACGGCATTCATTGCAACTACCCCCCGATTTTTTATAGCAATGTTTATGGAGCATTCTGCCGCACATATCGCAAGCCTTTGTTTTTTGTCCCTTCAGGATTACCCCCCCACAGACCGCACAACAACCCGGTGCAATGTTAGGTAAATAGGTTGGTGGTTTGGCCTTCTGTATTTCTATCATGGAGGTATCTACCTCCAGAGTATCTCTCATCAGGATTACAGATTCAATAGGCAGAAGTGTTTTCGTTCCGCAAGGCAGAGTGTGTTTTACCACCCCTGAAAACTCCATTTTGTTGTTTACAACAAGAGATACCTTATGTATCAGGGCAGTGGATTCATCTGTGGTGGATAAGTGGGTAGACATTTTATTATGGCTGTGAATCCATCCAACACTGTCTTTGGGATAGTCTTCGTTCTCAAGGTCTACAAATGTTGGAGTTACCTTCTGTTTGGGTATATTCAGACTGGATATTGCATAGCCCTCACTGGTTTCTTTGCCAATCAGGAATGCCCCCCATTCATGCTCTGGAAACTTGTCTAACAACCCCTGAATTATAGCCACAACCTCTTTTTCTAAAGTTATTACTGAGCGTTTTATGCTGCTGTAGTGCGGGCATACACCCTGTGTGCAGGTCGTCATTGCCTCCGACTTACATTTCCATGTCATAGTTCATCACCAATCAATAATATTCATCATCCTCATCATATCCCCCTCCCTCATCACATTCCTCTTCATCTTGTAATCTCTCACAGACCAGGCACTTATCCATTGAAACAGGACCACCACATTCTTTGCATATTCTTCCAACACCTGCCTTCTGAACTACCCTTACAGCACAATCCATTATTGGGTTAAAGGAGCTATCATATGTAAAATGCCCTTGGTACCCTTCATGGAACATGGAGTTTATGTTGATGATGGTCAGTTCTGAAGCGATTATGTCAAATGCCTTTTCCAGTGCCGCCATAGAATCTATATTGCGTGGATAAGAGGAACAGATATGGTTACTAGTGTGTGCAGTATCTACAACTCGGTATTTCCCCCGCTCTCTCCTATATAATACCGCATCTCCAGAACTCCGCCCCTCATCATATGGAATTGCCATACCAATGTAGAGTGGACCTTTTACCTGCAGAGGCTCAAAAGGAATTATCCTCTGAGACCCCTCCGCAACCACAGAGTCTACAACCATTTTGTACGGCTTCAATATTACCAGTTTATCCTCTATACATTCCACAAATATCCCTTTCTTCTTTGCTTCAAATCCACAAAACCACTCAGGCAGCACCCTCTCAGAAATACGGTATATGATTACCCCTTTCTTTGCAGACTGTTCCTTGTATTGGTTAAGTGATTCCTCTAAAATCTTTATCTCCCCACACTTTTTATCTAGACGCGTTTGCAGCCTGTCTATTTCTTCCTGTGCCACACCCAAAGGAGTATCTGAAGTCTCTATGTGCGTATCTGGTGTATTGCTCTCAGTCTTTACAGTCTCTTCCTTATTTTCTTCTTTCATAGTCGTCACTTTGTCTCACTTGTTACATTTCTGTAACTGTAAGGTGTAAGTAAATAAGTATAAAGCCAAAACAAAAAAGGCTTGTGGAGTTATCCTCCTTGTGCAGGTGCTTTATGCACCCACGGTTTTTACAGTTATGTTCAACCCAGGAAAATCCTTCAATTCCCGGTCCCCGTATGATTCGTCGATTTCGGAACCGTCGGCTTTCCTAACCGTCATTGCAGAGCCTTTACCTCCGTAGAGTCTCCCCACGGCGTTTACTACCTCCTGCAGTGTCTTCTCTGAGCTGAACGTTTCTGTGTGGCGGCCTTCAGGTGTTATAACCTCCACGCTCATATCTGTCTGTTCTGTCCATACCATGTTTCATTTCTCTTAGAGGATAAGCCGAAACTTACCCTCTCTTAAGGAAATTAAAACAAAATTTTGGAGAGTGTATCCTCAATCGCATCACAGTTCTGCCGTATACTTTCTATCGCTTCCTGCAGTATCTTCAAATGCCTTTCACTATCCTCAGCATCCCTAAAGCTTTCAATTTGATTATGCTGAAATTCTGCAATACGCCAAATATCCTTCAAATCCTCCAGCACATCATCTACACCTCTCTCAACAGGCGGGATAATTGCTAAAGGTATCGTGTCTAAGTTCCCATCTTCTGCTCCCCTATATCCAAGAAACTTCAGCATCTCCCTCTGCACATCCTCGCTTAAATCTCTGAGGTATATCTCAAATCCTTTATCCATACGCTTCACCTCTGAGATTCTTTATCGCCTGTATGAATTCTATTTGGCTATGCACAAAGTCTAATTTATCCTGCATATCCCGCTTATTCATCCCTGCTCCACCCTCTGCATTCAGTCTCCACTCCAAGATTTTCCCTATTTCTGCAAGTCTGCTTAGATTCTGATTCAACCTTAATGTAGAATCACAAGAACTTGCTTCTTTAGGTATTCTTGGGAGTCTGTTTGATTTATGCTTTATTTTTTTCATTTGCTTCACCTAACAAGCAGGCCGCAACCTACCTGTTCTTAAGGAAACACTAACGCTTTATACCCACCTCCTTCAATAGCCATTTTATGATAGGTATACTTGTTAGCCTAATATATTCTTCTGTATTTTACTCGGGGCGTAAGTCTATGCGTCCTTTCTCGGTTAAGAGCTGAGAATACCCTGCAACATTCCTTACAAATCTGTGACTGCCGGAAATTAAGGCATACTGCTTATCTTTGCTAATCTTAATAGGCTTATCATCTTCGGCTAGGACTTGCTTTTTAGTAGCCATGTCCACTAAAAAACCATTTTCTTCAGTATAGCCCATCTTATTCATTATCTCTACTTTTCTTTCCTCTGTGACAAAGAGGCGGATATCTTTGTTCTTAATATCTTCCATATTTAATTCTTTGAAATCCATATTAACCATATAACTACTAATACTTATAATACTTAGTCAAAGTATATTCATACCAACACAATACAATTTTGAAAACCTTAGCTTATAGACTTCTCCCTTTAAATTATAATCTCCATCCAAACAGAAAATAGGTCTTTCCTTATATGCAGGAAACATATTTATCCCAAAGTTTCCGCCACCTTTATTCTTATTGTGATACTGCTGCCTCACCTTACACATACCAAGAGCATGCTTAAGATTTTTTCCATTCAGCATCTTGAAATATACTACCATTATCATCTAAACCCTCAATATACCAGATAATCCTGAATCTTAAACTCCTCAAATGGGATATGGGTTAGCACATCCCTCACAACTATTGTGTCAGGTCTATATTCCTCTGACTCCAGACGGGCTAATTCCATCTCAACACTCTTTACCGTCAGAGCAATATAGCCATCATAAGACTTATTTTTGTCTAAGGCATTCTGAATTCTTGCAGAGTTTTCCTGCAGGTGTTTTCTTAATAGTTCTCTATCTGCAACCCTAACTACTAAATCAATGCTATCCCCCTCAAAGTTGTAATATTTTGGAGAATACCATTCCATCCTCACAAAATCCAATCCTGCCCACATCAGGGCTTTCTTAATTTTATGTTCATATTTCCGCCTGAATTCCTTTAAGATTTTCTCTGCGGATTTTTTATAATCCACAACCTCATAAGGATATAGATTAAATGATATCCTGAACGGATTTGTATAAGTTATTTCTCTCTGCATACTTCTTCCTTTGAAACCTCCACCAAGCAACCCTTTTTAAATACTGATAGGCTTGGCCTTGATATTATCTCCCCATAATATGAGGTCCCGTCCTCGTGGTTTACTTTAACCTCAAGGATTTCAGAACCCCCATCCGCATAAAACCGTGCCTTAATCTTCTTTGCCATATTCCTTAATATCCTCCAACTCAATCTTAAACTTTCTTTTAAGGAAGGAAATCTGCAAGGCCATTAGCTCAATCTCCTCTTTTATTTTTCGTATCTCCTCTATTTCTGCCTTGCATTCCTGTGCCACCCTTAATGTATGCTCCGCCTTCCTGACGGATTCATTTCTAAAATCCGGGTTACCCGCTACAGACTTTCTAATTTCCTCACACTTTATATCCTGCCTGAATTCCAAATCATTCAGCCGGTATTTTAATTTTATTCTCTCCACTCCAAGCTTCAGTATATTCTGATTAATACTGTGGAGTGCTTCTTTTTTATTTTCCATATTTACTTACCCCAAACCAGAACTTGATTTTAGAATCTGGCCTGTAATCAATCCATAACTCTTTCTCATCATCATTTGCAATTATCAGCCACCCATCCCAATTGGATTGGGCTATAATCTCCAGAGAAAAATTCCCCCTGAATTCTGTTTCTAATTTCTCTTGCAATTCAGATGATATCTCTGCAGATTTTAAATAATTCTTACCACTATTTTTCAGGACCACCCTAATAGGATATTCTCCATATCCCCCGGAATTCTTAATGATAGAGAGTCCTCTGCCAATAAGAATCCTCCCAAAGGGAGTCCTATATCCTGTTATCATTATAAGCAATCCTCCTTCTCCATTTCCTTGCGGAGGAGCCTTACCAACTGTGAGAATGTCATAATGCTAAGTATAATATCTAATATAACCATAATAACCCCCGTGAGGGAGGAGATATTTCACTCCCCCCTCAATATAACCTGCAATCCCCTTATCTCATATTTGGTGTTTATAAGGGGCACAAGCTCTTTTATCTGTGCAGTCTGGGTATGGCACATTAAGGCTAAATCACTCAGCCTTACCTTTTCCTGCCTTTTTTGCAGACAGTCCAAAATAGAAAACAAGGCGGACACATCTACATTTCTTTTCCTTTGGGTTCCTCTTATCATAGTGAGTCTTACAAAATCAAGGAATTTTTCCTTTTTAAAATAAGGAGCCTCCTTTTTTGCTCCTCTGATAATTCTGACAATTTATAATACATTTTTGCAAATTTCTTACTGATAATTTTCAGGGCAATTTCATCTAAATTCCTCTGCAATTCTTACTGGAATTTTCTAATGATTTTACCCGCATTTCTAAGGCTTTTATTCGGGATTTTAAGCCCTCTGATTCTGCTAAAATCCCGTGCAGGATTTTGCAATATATCCTAAAGTATTCCCCTATTAAATCTAAGGGAATATCCTCCGAATTATCTGTAAATTCCTCCATAATAATTCTAATAAAATTATCTATAAAATATATAGATAATTTTTAAAAAAATTTCCCCATTAAATTCTGATTTTTTATTTCTAAAAAATCGCCTTTAAAAGGGAAATTCACCTCCTATATGATATCACTCTAAGGCTATATATAGGTATGTATTCTTTGTTCTATATATAGTATTATCTATACACTCAGTTGTAGTTTCTGAGTGCTCTATAACATTAAATATGTCCTTTAAAACATATTTAGGACATTTCATAACAATAGCATTTTTCTCAATTACAAATTCTTTGATATTGTTTATTTTGAGATAATCTAAAAGTGATAATGCAAAGGTGTAATAGGCGGATTCTTTTTGGAATCCTTTGGATTTTTTTGGATTGTAAAAAAATATTTCTTTTTTGAGCTGGTCATACTCAGCAATATAGCAGAAGTGTTTGTATTTTTTTTGATTTTCTATAATTTCAGAGTAGAACTCCTGAGACTTTTTTCTCAGGAAATCATAATACTCATTATCTAATTGTATATTTTCTGATGGGTATTCTTGATTACATATATTCAATATGTATTTTCGGTCATAATGTGTCATGTGCGGGAGATAATATGCTCTCAAATCAGGATTTTCAATGATTTTCTGGGCTATTTTTTGCAAAAATATGGGGGGCATTTTCTGCGGTTTGGCTCTGAGCGTCTTTTTTGAGTGTAGCTCAGTATACCGCCGGTAGGCAGAATTGATATCCTGCCGAAGCGTCTCAACATCTTCTATTATATTCCCCCCTCTCATCTTTCTTATCATAGTTCAAAAAATATTACGTATATGTCCTTCGGACAAAATATGAATATATATAAGTATAAAGAACCAAAAAAAAAACAAAAAAGGCTCATTTCTGGCTCTCAGGAATTTTTGAGTAGCGGACCGCGATATAATCGCGGTCGGTCCTGTGGACTTTCAGCCACATCCCGTAGGTGCCATCAGACGTTATCCGCCGGAGGGCATTGTTTTGTTGGTAGTTGACCGCCCACTTCGCCCCTTGCCTCACTACCTCGACCCCTATGCCTGTCAGCTCTTTGAACTGCCCGACTGTGAGGCAGTTCCTGAGTTGATTGTTCACAGCCAAATAGTACATGCCCCGAAGGGCTTCTATATTTGCCGTGCTGGGCAACTGATATACGCTTTTTTGTGAGACCGCAGGCTGATGCTCTATGTTGAACTTATCTTTTATCCGCTGTAGCAGTGCATTGTAGTCGACTGCGTCGCTTTGCTTCTCTTCTATTTCCGTCTTCTTTTCCGAGTTGGCTATACTTTTCGTCATACATATATTACCCAGAAAACTATATATACTTATCTGTAGCCAATAATATACATTACACCATATTGTTTTATTGGCAAATACCGACATTATGAGTATAGGGCAAATAAACTAATCCTGTGGTAGGCAATTAGAAGATATGTTATAATGTATAGTCTTGATGTGTGTATTCTCAAAGAGATACTCATATAATAGCAGTATTCAAAAAAACTACAGAAAATTTTTTGAAGGAAATCAGAGGAGATATTGGACAAAAAAACAAAGATATATATACTTAAGCACAATAACACATAAGATATATAAAGATAAGATGTATATGTTAGAGTATACAAATACTCAATTCTCATCATTATAATGCATTTTAGAGGCAAATCTGAATATGAATATATAACATAGAAATACATATAGTTCAGAACACTATGCTGTTAGAAGTATATGTTTGATTACAATTTAGAGCTGAAGTAAGATGTTTGTCGGTATATTCCGATATGATAGCATAGAGCATATAATTCAGCAGATAATGTAGTTGAGACTA
>Ga0334885_1003832_pt1 | contig 13584 bp, 10 predicted proteins | sample GraSluR1_MG_8_FD_207233 | JGI IMG/M metagenome (GOLD analysis project Ga0334885, IMG submission 207233) | Sludge microbial communities from methane-producing bioreactor in Wageningen University, Netherlands - Granular Sludge_31_05-R1 | ecosystem: Engineered > Bioreactor > Anaerobic >...
GTTAATCCCAAAGCCAATATTAGCATTGGTGGAACTGTTTGCAAAAAAGACATATAGATCCTATAGCCTGAAAAAACCCTTGGGGATAAAAGTAAAAAAGAAATCATAATCATAAAGTAGACTATAATAATTGGTAAACTTTCAATTCTCTTAATCTTGGTAATAATTTTTTCTAAAAACAATTTTAGAATCCCTAACCTTATTTTTTATTCGCATATTTTAATAAAAAATCATTTAATTCAGTTAATGAAATTTGACTTTTTTCAATGCTGGTTATAATCTTACCCCTATCTAAAATATAAAAACGATCAGCTATCATATAAACATGTGACAACATGTGAGAAATATAAATACAAGCTCTTCCAGACTGTTTTATCTTATTTACAAAATCCAGCACTTTTTGTACTTCTTTTAATGAAAGTGCTACCGTAGGTTCATCTAATATAATTAAATCAGCATCAAAGTACATTGCCCTGCCAATGGCAACTCCCTGTCTTTCTCCACCTGATAAATTGCTAACAGTAGAATCAACGGTAATGCCCGCCCCCCTGAATCCAATTACGTTCATCATAATATCATTGGCTATTTCTTTTTCTTTTTTTACATTTATAAAGCCAAAACGATTTTTAATCTGTCTACCAATAAAGAAATTTCTCCACAGAGGTTGTTTGTCCCCCAAAGACTTATCCTGATAGACTGTTTCAATGCCCAACTGGTGTGCTTTTTTTACATTATAACTGCTGGTGTCGACTTTTTTATCTCTTATATGTATTTCCCCGCTTGTGGGAGGAAAGACTCCTGTAATAATTTTTATTAAAGTAGACTTACCTGCCCCATTATCACCAATCAAACCTACTATCTCATTAGGTTTAACTTCAAAATTAATTCCTCTCAGTGCAGCAATCTTTCCAAAATATTTTTCAATACCGACCATTCGTACGGCATATTCAAAGGTTTTTTTCTTGTTGGAAATACAATTCATATTATTATCAAGTCCCCCTGATTAATAAGTCTACATCTAACACTATTTTTTTATTTTTCTTACGATATCCATTTATTTTGGATAATAATAATCGTACACTCTCCCTGCCCAGTTCATCTTTTTTCAGATTAACCGTTGTCAATGGAGGACTGACAAGGGAGCTGAATAAAATATTGTCATATCCAACTACACCTATATCTCCGGGAATTTCTAAGCCTCTTTCTTTAATTGCCTTGACTGCACCAAAAGCCATCATATCGTTATAAGCAAAAATAGCCTGAAAATTAATTCCCTGGTCAAACATATCTTTGGTTTGGTTATACCCATCTTTAATATCAATATCTCCTATCTTTATCAGGTTCTCCTTAATTGCTATACCATAATCAGTAAGCGCCTTTTTATAGCCTTCTAACCTCCTGCGGGCAGGGGATTTATAAGTATAACCACCAATATAGGAGATATTTTTAAAACCTTTTCTTATTAAATACTCTGTTGCAATATACCCACCTTTTAATTCATCACTATAAACAGCATCAATTGAAAGATCCTCATAATCCCTTCCTACCACGACAAATGGAATCTTTGAATCTATTAATTTATAAATATCCTCATTTTTTTCCTGAACAGGTGCAATCAAAAGCCCATCTACCTGTTTTCCCAATAAAAGTTCGATAGCATTTTCTTCTTCCTGATAATCACGTCTGGTATTAGTTAATATAATATGATAATTATTGGCCTTGGCCTCTGCTTCTATACCGCTTAACACTTCAGCATAAAAGGGGTTGTTATTATCAGCAATAATTACTCCCAGAGTCCTTGTTTTTTGGGTACGCAACGCTACCGCTGAAGCATTTGGCACATAGCCGATTTCCCGGGCTATTCTAAGGATTTTCTCCTTTGTTAAAGGATTGATATCAGGCTTATCATTAATAGCACGAGAAGCAGTATTGATAGATACTCCTGCCTTTGCAGCTAATACACGAAGATTTGGCTTTTTCATTTCTAAAATCCTACCATAATATTAACGTTACCGTTAACGTTAACTATATACTAATAAAAAAAAATATTTTTGTCAATAGAAATTTTAATTATTTTCTTATGGGCTATAAAAAGAACTGTTTTGATATAGAGGACAGTTGTTTGAATATCCGTTTCTTGTCCCTGTAGTATAAGCAGTGGTATAGAAAAAAATTCAGAATCAGAGTCGGCAATCATAGAATTATCTGTCTTGTAGATGACCAAAAAAGTAATATAGTTATTTATTACATAAGACACAGAAAGTAAGTTTATCGAAGAATTTAATAAAACTTTCACAGAAAAACTGATAATTCAAGACCTGACCCCCATCTATTTTATTAGGCCAACAAAAATTGTAATAAGAATAACAACTATTGCAATTTTCCATCCTTCAGACAATATAATACCCCCAAATTATTTTTAAATTTCATTATTAGAAATACTTTGTTGCAAATCATACCACATTTAACCATAATATCTTTTGTTTTGTGAACTTGTTAAGCCTGACCCTATTCCTACACAATCTTAGCGACCCCTCTATCCTCCAAAAAGATACTTAATCACTGAGCATGAACAACCGTCCCCTGTATCATTACAAGCCCATTGCTGACCCAGGAGTAGGTGGTCTTCTTATTCTTGAATAAGAAGGATCTCTAAAATAATTTTTGCAAACACAACATTGCCAATATCCATTCTTAAGAGCTTGCAACCTTATTAATTTCTTGTCATCATCATAGCATTTCTGGCAATAGGGACCATCTTTTTTATCACTATCCATTTTCCAATAAAATGGTGCTTCAAAAACCATTTTTTCACTAATCTTTTTTTCTTCAATCAGGTTCTTAATTTTTTCCTTTAAATTTTGATTTTCTTCTTTTAAATTAAATATTTCATCTCGTAGATCAACAATTTTTTGATAAAGCTCTGCATCATTATATTTTTTTATCAATTCCATAACATTTTTTGTATCATCAATAATACTCACTTACCTTCCTCCATTCTTTGATTTTCCAAAAGCAATGATATAGAAACATATTATTCCTAATTATCTGGAAATAAATTTTCAATTTTATTAGCTAGCATGTTTAAAGCACTCTTTTGGATTTCATTTTTTTTAATTTTAAATAAAACATGTTGAGGTTTCCTATGTGGCTTTCCACTTTTTTCAATACCAAGAAATGATTCTAGGTCATTCTGAAAATAATCTATCTTGTATGTATATTCATTAATTGTATTATCTATTAATTCTTTTATTTTATAATGTTTATTTTTATTTTTACCAATATCCAAATCAAACAGAATAGAATGCTTAATTTTAAAAGGTTCTAACAAATTCATAAACCTATGTATATTATACTTACAAAAACAATCAAGAATAAATATTCCACCTTTAGGTATTTTTATTTCACCTTTTTCAATAAGATAATTAAACAAAACACGTTCAGTAGGCCCCTCGACCAACAGAATAAATTGAGAAAAGAATAGCCCACATCTTTCAGGATTCAACCATAAAAAATATTTAATTCCTTCCATTTCTTCATTTAAATCATCCAATTCTGGTTTATCACAAGTATTTTTTAATATTTCGTTGATTTTCTGATTATCAGTAAATATTTTTTCCAACACCCCTGGGTTAATTTGACCAACCTCTGTTTTGTTGCTATTCCGGCATAGTCGAATGACCGATGGGATATCTTCAGTGTTGTGTGATACAAAATATGGTGAATGAGAAGAAATGAAAACTTGACTTCCTTCTTGTTAAGCGATTGTTTTAAGACTTCTACTTAAAACATCTTGTTGGAATGGATGCAAAAAAGCTTCAGGTTCTTCAAACAATAATAGGGTCATAGTTGGTTTAAACTCTTTTTTTGTACTACGGATATTGACTGCAGTATATTTAGATGCGGTTTTTATAAGAGTGAATATTAAATATCTTTGAAAACCCTGGCCGAATTGATCAGCTTCCATTCTCTCATTAAGAGCTTTATCAACAATTTTATAAGAAATAAGATTCTTTACAATATCTGATTCGGTTACAGGATTAATATTCAATTCAAAACTAGTATCCCATTCTTCAATACTCTCTGTAATATCACGTTCAAGCCCAGCGAGCGATTTTTTTTCATCGGTTTCTTCAGTCTTTATTTTACCAGAAAAACCTTCAAATTCTAATGTTAAATTCTTAAATGCTGAACTTGATTTTACTAATTTTTTAAGAATATCATTTAACAAGTCCCTTAAAGGAGAAGGACCAGTTAATTTTGTCTGTTCATCAAGCTTGCTTACAGCAGGAATGTAAATTATATCTCCGAGTTTTCCCTGTTGGACATTTTTTGCTCCATAGAAATGGTCATCAGCTATCTTGCCTTCTTTGTTGTACGCATAAATCCCTAATTTTGGTTTTCCATCTGAACCATTTATTTTTGTCTGAAAATATTTACGAACTTTAACCTTATTCTCTGGAAGTTTCCATTCTTCTTTAAGAGCTTCATACTCATCATTTGATAAGCAAAATTCAATGTCTATCCAACTTTCTTGATCTTCTGTTTTAAATTTTGGAAAATCTCTATTTGATTCGTACTTCAAACCTTTTTCATAAAATATCCGTAAAATATCTACAACATTACTTTTTCCAGAATTATTAGCTCCCACCATCAAAGAATAGTCACCTAAACTAATTTTTGAATATTCAATAGACCGAAAATTATGAATAGTTATCTCTGATATTTGCATACTATGTCACTCCTTATTTAAATTTATTAATAAATAATTCTTTTTTGATTTTAGTAATTATTTTAAGATTACTAAAAATATGTGATGCAATATCAATTTTTCTCAATCACAATTCGGTTTTCTCTAAAACTAAAATACTTATTTCCTCCAATAATAATGTGGTCAAGTAATTTAATGTCTACTGTATTTAGGGCTTCTTTGATGGTTTCGGTTATTTTTTGATCTTCAACAGAAGGTTCGATACTTCCTGAGGGATGATTGTGTGCAATAATTACTCCTACTGTATGGTTACAAAGGGCACGTTCTACTATTTTCCGGGGAAAAACAATCACTCGATTCACTGTTCCATTTTTAAGTGACTCCATGGAAATCAATTGATTGCGGCTATCTAAAAACATCATCTTAAATTCTTCATTCGCTAATCCTTTAAGTTCCAACTTCAGGTAATCATACACAAGCTTTGGGGATGAGAGCAAATCTCTCTCGTGGATATCTTGCTCCATGTAGAAAACAAATATATCCTTTAGTAACTTTAGAAATAAAGCAGAATTTTTTGAAATACCCCTGACAGATTCAATCTCTTTTCTATCCGCATCCAATATCCCTCTTATTGTTTTAAATTTAGATAACAATCTTTTTGCTATAAGCTTGGTATCTTTTCTCGGAATAGCATAAAAAAGAATGAATTCTAATATTTCATAATCAAGCCAACCGTTAATTCCATTTTGCTCATATTTCTGTTTGAGTCTTTTTCTATGTCCGATATAACTCGGCTCTTTTAATTCACTCATAAATTACATTACTTCTCAACAATATAAGTTTCATTAAATATGGTATCACTTAGCCATTTTTTAAAACTTGGGTTATCCATAAATTGTTTAAATAATTCTGTGTGGTCATTTAATAAATCAGTAATAACTTTGTGTAAAGCCTTATCATGTTCAATACGTGCATTTTGTTTGTCTGAATTTTCAATTGCATTTCTATACGCCCTATCCGCTGCTACCTTAGCTGGGATCTCTACAGCAATAACCTGTCTGATTTTATCTTCATCCTTCCAATCAATATTGCCAAATTGATCATTAAATATCTTGATAATATTGCTCAAGTGATCCAGTTCTGGTTCAGGTTTCCTGCCTCCTCCCATTGTAGGAACAGGTCCAACTTCTCCATCTTCATCTTTTAATCCAATATCAGTTGTTGATTTAACCTCAGCTCGATAACTATCCATATCAATTGTTTCCAGTATTCCTCGGGATAAATCCTCTTCAATAGGGGCAGGTAATTTTGGAGTGAGAAAATTTAAAAATATTGATAATTTTTCCCACTCGGTATTGCTAAAAGGCAATATAGAAGATAAAAATCCATAGGTTCTTATAAAAGCTTTTGCCTTTCCTTTAAAATCTACCTGGCCATCTTCATCCAGATTATTCTTATAATTCGCAACACATCTGTCCAATATAGGGTCAAGCTCAGATCTGTCTGAACCTCTCAAATATCTAATAACCAGTTCTTCAACCTGACTCCAGGCATATACCTGGTATTCATCTAATACTCTCTTTAAATCATGTAGTTTATTTGGATCTGTTTCTTCACTCAAAATCGTTGTCCGGTAGTAATTTTCAAAAGCTGCTTTTATGATTCCTATATCATTATAAAAATCCAGTATAAATGTATCATGTTTTTGTGGATGTGCACGATTTAATCGAGATAAAGTCTGAACCGCCTTAATATCACTGAGCATCTTATCCACATACATCGTGTGAAGCAAAGGTTCATCATAACCTGTTTGAAATTTCTCAGCCACAATTAAAAAACGATATGGATCTTCCCTGAATCTCTCTGAAATAAGATTGCTTGGAAAACCATTAAGCTTCATTTCTGTTACCCTATCTCCTCCGAATTCATGTTCGCCAGAAAAAGCCACCACTGCCTGGTAGGGACTGTTTTTTTCTTTGAGATATTTTTTAAATGTATAATAATATTGTATTGCTCTTTCAATTCCGCTTGTTACCACCATAGCCCTTGCCTTGCCACCAATCTTATATAATCCGGCAACTTGTTCATGAAAATGATCAATCATAATTTCTGCTTTCTCTTTAATGGCATGCTCATGTGATTCTACATATCTTCGCAGCTTTTTTTGAGCTTTCTTGGTATCATACATAGGATCGCCCTCTACAGTTTTAGCCAGACGATAATAACTATCAACTGTGGTGTAGTTTTTTAATACATCCAGTATAAAGCCTTCTTGAATTGCCTGTTTCATCGTATACGAGTGAAAAGGTATGTGCTTGACTTTATCACCTTCGGTAAATGGTTCTCCAAATATTTCCAGGGTTTTATTTTTAGGTGTAGCGGTAAAGGCAAAATAATCTGCATTGGAGATCATTTTTTTGGCTTCCATTAGTATGTTAATCTGGTCCTCTACAGTGATTTCTTCGTCTTCTCCAAATTCTTGAATCTTATCTGATAAAGCTATATTCATCTGGGCAGATACTCTCCCGCCCTGGCTGGAATGTGCCTCATCAATAATTATGGCAAATTTATTGGAACGGTGTTGGTCACCAATTTCTTTCAATACAAAAGGAAACTTCTGAACAGTCGTAATAATAATCTTTTTCCCTGATTTTAGAAATTTTCGTAAATCTCCTGATCTTTCGGCATGACCAACAATTGCAGAAACCTGTGCAAATTGCCTGATAGTATTTTTAATCTGCTTATCAAGTACTCTTCGATCGGTCACAACAACAATTGAGTCAAATAGGTTTTTACCATTCTTTTGTATCTCAACCAGCTGATGAGCCAGCCAGGCAATTGAATTGCTCTTTCCGCTCCCCGTTGAGTGCTGAATCAAATAGCGTTTGCCGATTTTAGAAGATAAAATATTTAATAGTAATTTCCTAACCACATCCAGCTGATGGTATCTGGGGAAAATCTGTTTTTGCCATTTATATCCCCTTTTATCCTTTTCCTCAACAACCTGGGTGTAATTTTCAATAATATCGCTTAGGCTTTCTTTTTGTAAGACTTCTTTCCATAAATAATCTGTAGCAATACCATTGGGATTAGGAGGATTGCCTGCACCATCTTTATATCCCTTGTTAAATGGTAGAAACCAGGAATGCTTCCCCTTCAAATGGGTACACATCCAAACTTGATGTTCATCTAACGCAAAATGGACTATACATCTACCAAATTGAAAAAGCAATTCTTTCGGGTCACGGTCTTTCTTATATTGTTCGATGGCATCAGAATAGGTTTGTTTGGTAAGATTATTTTTAAGCTCAAAAGTTATAACCGGTAATCCGTTAATAAAAATCACAATATCTAAAGATAATTGTGTTTCATTTTTACTATAATGAAGCTGCCTGGTTACACTAAAAATATTTTTATTAAATAATTCCCTTGCTCTGATATTTTCTTCTGAAGGAATACCATAAAACATATTGATACTGTATTGATTATAATGAATACCATTTCGGAGTACATCTATAATGCCTCTTTTGGCAATCTCTCCCTGCAGGCGATGAAGGAATTTAGTTCTATGAATTCCTTCTGTATTTAATTGTAAATCATTAAAGACTTTTTTCTGTGTGCTAAAAAGAAAAGAACAAAATTTATCCCAGTCAATAGCATGTTCCCGGTCAAAGTCTTCACTATTTCCTTTGATATACCCCGAATCATTTATCAAAGAATTTACAATGATGGTTTCCAGCCCTTTTTCACTGGTATCAACTGGCATTAGAAACCTCCTGTGAATTTTCTTTAGAAATTTCTGACCCTTCTGTAGTTGTTAATTCTTCTGTTAACTCTTCATCAGGTATATCCTCAACCTCTATCCCCCTCACATCTATTTTGCCGGTCACAACATCAGAAATTAAACGTGTTCGGTATTCCTGAATAAGTTCTATTTCTTTTTGGTTTTTGGTTATTACTCTATCAATCTTCTTTAATTCACATTTTATTTTATTTATAATAACTTTTTGTTCCTCTTTATTTGGATAACTTATCAGTATGCCCCCGATAAAATTCCAGTCAGCTCTAGGCATTTTTGCACCAAACGTAGAACTGTTTATTAAATCAATAATTTGAACTGATCTTAGTTTTAATTCCATGAATTCTGGTTTAATTTCTTTACTATAATTACGCAAAACTAAAAATTCACCTGAACAAACTCCATTGCAATTAGCCTTAAAGACCTTTGCAAGATAAGGTCTTAATTTACCAAACAATATATCATTAAAACAAAATCTTTTTACTTTACTTTCAAATAATGTTTCTTCATTTGGTAAAATTAATTTTCCTGTCCAGCTTTCTACATTTTCTAATGCAATATATACTTCATTAGATTCTTTATTTGTTGTTTGATTGGATAAATTATCATAAAGCATTTTTAACCTTTTTGTTTCCCAATGTTCAGGGATTTCACCTATCCAATCAATTCCGCTCGGTTTCATTTTTACATGGGGATTTATACCTTTAGTTACGCCTTGATTAATAATAGCTTGTTTTTGTTCTTTTAATAATTGAATTATTCTTTTCTTGTTACGAATAAACTTGGCTATTTTTTTCTCTTTCATAAATAAATAATTTGCAATTATTGTTTGCTCTCTAATAGGTGGAATAGGCATCCTTTCCCTCTTAAGTAATTCCATAGGAATTCTCATTCGATGAGATAAAATACCCTTTCCAAGGCGAATCAAACTTCTTTGAAAAGACCTCATTTTAAAAATATAAGAGTAATAATAAATTGAAATAGTATTTGATCGTCCTACAAATACATAATAGATAGGACTTAAGCATCCTGCGAACCTAGAAAGTCCAACAGAGCCTATAATTACATTCATACTATTTATAACAATATCATTAACTTTTACTAATTTGTACCGAGAAATATCTTCTGATTTTTTATTACCAATTTTACCTTTTTCTTCATAAGGAATTACACCTACATCTCTTAAAACTGATAAAACTTGCTTTTCAGATAATTTTATATTATATTCTCCTCTTTCTTTGAATAAAGCAGCTATTGGTAAAATATTCCAATTTTTTGGAATTTGACCAAACCAAGGTATTCCAGAATCTTTATACTCAGGATATGGTTTCAATTTCACTATTCCAAATCCTCCACAATTTCCTCCAGTATATCTTTAGTTTCTTCCCTTAAATTCAAGATATCTTTTTGTATTTCTTCCAATGGTCGTAACTGTACCGGTTTGTAAAAATAACGGGTAAAAGAAATTTCATATCCTAATTGAGTTTTTGACATATCAATCCAGGCATCATGAACATAGGGAAGAACCTCTCTTTTGAAAAATCCCTCTAGGCCGTTTTCTTCCATTAAAGGTACCTGTTCTGTATCCCGTAAATTAATATCCGGTTCGTATTCCACTAATCGTTTTTTACTGTCTAACTCAACTTCAAATAAGCCATACAAAGTATTTTGTTCAACATTGCTTTTTTTATGGATTTTTTTGATTACTGGTGCTGCATTTTCATCTACTACTGTAAGCTCCTGTTGAATCAACTTTTGTCTTTTAGAATTCAATTTTAAACCTTTTTCATCTGCATATGCTTTTACTTTAATTAAGAATTCATTATAATCCATAAAAACTTCTTTCCCTACCGATTCAGCTATGTTCCAAATAAAATCTCCCAGCACCTTTTCTTTTTTTTGTTGACATATATCTTTAAATTTTGCAATAGCATCTGAGTTTAGTTCAACCCTGAGCCGTAAAGGGCGTTCAACTGTAATTTTTTGATAGCCAAAGGCTTCTTTGGGAAATAGCTTTGATTGTTCTGTTTCCTTGAAGTCTGTAATGAGTTTACAAATATCCTGTATTTGCTGTTTGGAAAGTTGACAATTTTTCTTACCTAAATTTTTCCGTAAGGGTTTGTACCACTCAGTCGCATCAATAAGCTGAACTTTCCCTTTTTTATAAGACGGCTTGTTGTTTGTTAACAGCCATATATAAGTGGCAATTCCGGTATTGTAGAAGATACTTTCAGGTAAAGCAATAATAGCCTCCAGCCAATCATTTTCGATGATCCATCTTCTTATATTTGTCTCACCACCACCGGCATCTCCGGTAAAAAGGGATGAACCATTATGAACTTCTGCAATTCGGCTTCCGAACTTTGACTGGTGTTTCATCTTTGATAATTTATTAACCAGAAACATAAGCTGACCATCACTGGAACGGGTTATCATCTTGTATTCCGGGTCATCCTGATGTTGGATAACAAAACGAGGATCTTTTATATCATCCTTTCCACCCATTCGCTCCAGATCCGTCTTCCAGCTTTTACCATAAGGCGGATTAGAAAGCATAAAATCAAATTTAAGAGAAGAAAATCCGTCTGAGGAAAGAGTAGAGCCAAACTTAATATTATTTGCTTCCTCACCTTCTCCCTTTAACAATAAATCTGCTTTACAAATAGCATAGGTCTCCGGCTGAGATTCCTGGCCATAAAGATGTATGGAAACCTGTTTGCCTGATTGCCCGGAAAGCTCCTTAAGCCGTTCCTCGGCTACTGTTAACATGCCGCCGGTTCCGCAGGCACCATCATAGACCAGGTATGTTCCAGATTCTATTTGATCAGCAATAGGTAAAAATATTAAATCAGCCATTAATCTAACGACATCGCGTGGAGTAAAATGCTCTCCCGCTTCTTCATTATTCTCCTCATTAAATCGTCTGATAAGTTCTTCAAATATTGTTCCCATAGCATGATTGTCCAAGCCCGGCTGTATAATATTTCCCTCTGGATCTATTATCGGATTCGGACTTAGATTAATAGACGGATCAAGAAATTTTTCAATCAAAGAACCAAGAATATCTGACTCAACCAATGTGGGAATTTGATTGCGAAATTTGAATTTATCTAATATTTCCTGAACATTGGGAGAAAAACCATCCAGATATGTCTCGAAATCACTTCTTAACTGCTGTTGTCTTGCGCGGGCTTTTAAATCACGAAGGGTAAAGGGTGAAGCATTATAGAAAGCCTGTCCAGAAGAATCGCACAAAGCGGCATCTTGAGTAATAACATTTGATTCATCTAAACGCTTTTTCATTGCAAGCACTTCTTTTTTGGTAGGTTCCAGTAGGGCATCTAATCGCCGGATAACAGTCATCGGTAGAATAACATCACGATATTTGCCCCTTACATAAATGTCCCGTAAAACATCATCTGCAATTCTCCAAATAAAATTAACAATCATATTATGTTGGGCATAATTCATTTTAAAATTACCCTTTAGTATTTTGTAAATAATTATAGGCAGATGCAAAGATATCAACTGCAAATATCTGCTAACGGTTATTTGCTAAAATATTCAAATAACAATATTAAATCCTGTTGATAGCTTAGCCAAATAAATTCTGATTGAAAATAAAATTGAACATAAAAATTTTCTGTGTTTCTTGTTGTGACTTTTGTTGGTTTTACTGCTGGCTAAATTCTGTTTTCTGTATTTATAATATTTCTCTCAACTTTTATCATTTTAGCAAATTAGAAATGTAAATTGCAAGAGGAATAAGAATAAAAGATTGCAACGATGAAATGTTGGAATATTGGAATGATGGAATGATGGAGCGATGCAATATTGGAATTATGGGTGATACGAGAAATTCCAGGTCTCTTTATAATATTTTATTTTTCTTTACCATTATTGCATATTTCCAGTTTTCCAGTGTTCCATAAAATGCTTTCCTGCCTGGGTATAATTGGATGAGATTGCCACACAGGCTAAAGCCTGCTCGCAAGGACAAAATAGTATAAAGTATACCGTATAACGTATATCGCAAAAGAAATAAATGTTTTTTTCAACCGAAAATTCCCCCATATTTCAATTGAAAAATACCCCACCTAATTTAAAAATAATATCCTAACCCATCATTTACCTCACTTTCTGTCTTTAAATTTGCCATAATCTATCCATAGTGTCTTAGAATCATTTTACTTCTAGATCTTCATTATCTCTTTACCATCTTCTTCAACCGAAAAATCCTCTGCTTCCTGATGTTTTTTCAGCCACTCTTTTGTTTCCTTCATCCTGTAGGAGGGCCCATTCATATTGACCAGATAGGACTTATGGGTAAGTCTGTCTACCATGGCTGCAGTAATTACAGGATCCAAAAATATCTCATCCCATCGTTCAAAGGAGAGGTTGGTGGTAATGATGGTGCTTTTTCTCCCTGCTCTCAGTGATAGGTTAGTAAATAGTAGCTCTGAACCCTCCTTATCAAAGGAGATATAGCCTAATTCGTCAGCGATAACCAAATCATACTTTTCAAACCTAAGCTCAAATGAGCGAAGAACACTTTGGCCCCTTGCCTCCTTGAGCTGGTTAATAAGCAGAGGTACTGTGGTAAAAAATACCCTATATCCGGCAAGACACGCCTTTATACCCAGAGCGATACTAAGATGGGTTTTGCCGGTGCCCGGTGAACCTGCCAAGATTACATTCTGACCATTTTTGATAAAATCTAACGTTTTTAATATGCTTAGCTTTCTTTGGGCATCTATCGGTAGTTCTTCTACCCGTAGGTCCTCCAGATATTTCTTAGCCGGGAAGCCGGCAATTCTTATTCTGTTTAATTTTCCGTTTTCAATCCTTTTATCATATTCTTTTTGCAGCAAACTATGTAGAAACTGCTCATAGCTTACATTATCCTGATAAGCCTCCTCCATGCCTTCTTTCACATGTTTTCTTATTTGGGGAAGTCTTAGCTCTTTTGAATATTCTATGATGTCTTTTATTAAATCTTTTTTATCTTTGTTTTTCATTTATTTTACCTTCATTAGAGAAAGTTTATCTTTATTTAGAAGCTGGCCATACAGAT
>Ga0334885_1003835_pt1 | contig 13582 bp, 10 predicted proteins | sample GraSluR1_MG_8_FD_207233 | JGI IMG/M metagenome (GOLD analysis project Ga0334885, IMG submission 207233) | Sludge microbial communities from methane-producing bioreactor in Wageningen University, Netherlands - Granular Sludge_31_05-R1 | ecosystem: Engineered > Bioreactor > Anaerobic >...
GCACAGTTCTGGTATTTCACCGGGATCAGGGTGCCGCTTGATACAATCAGGAGGATACTGCAATGAATACATTCGGAAGATCGTTTCGCTGCACAACGTTTGGCGAGAGCCACGGGAAGGCCATGGGGGTCGTCATAGACGGCTGCCCGCCGGGGATCGAATTGTCGGAGTCCGATATCCAGCCCCTGCTCGACCGGAGACGGCCGGGCCGGTCCGATCTCTCCTCGCCACGAAAGGAGCCCGACCGCGTCGAGATCCTCTCCGGCACCTTTCAAGGGAGGACTACCGGGGCTCCAATCGCCCTGCTAATACGGAATGTCGAATTCCGGTCCGCCGACTATGACCACATCGCCGGGATATACCGGCCCGGGCATGCAGATTATACCTGGCAGAAGAAGTACGGGATCCGCGATCACCGGGGTGGCGGAAGGAGTTCGGGGAGAGAGACCGTTGCGAGGGTGGCGGCGGGCGCCGTCGCGATGAGATGCCTCTCCCGGTATGGGATTGCGATCGACTCGACGATCATTGAGATCCATGGAAAGACCATCCCCTGCGACATGGAGGATGAGATAAAAAAAGCCATAGCGGCAGGGGATTCCGTGGGAGGCGTGGTCGGGATCCGTGCATGCAACTGCCCTCCTGGGCTTGGCGACCCGGTATTCGGAAAACTGGACGCATTGATCGCGCATGCCATGATGAGCATCGGTGCCGTGAAAGGGGTGGAGATAGGGGATGGGTTCACCGTGGCAGAGATGTATGGCAGCGAGCAGAACGACCAGATGGGAGAGGGAGGGTTTCTCTCCAACCACGCGGGAGGAATCCTTGGCGGGATATCGAATGGATCTGATATCTTCGTCCGCATAGCAGTCAAGCCGACGCCCTCCATCTCCAGCCCTCAAAAGACCCTCGATATCGAAGGGAGAGAGACTGAGATAATGATCGAAGGCAGGCATGACCCCTGCATCGTCCCGCGGATAGCTCCTGTCGCAGAGTCCATGCTTGCCCTCGTGCTGATGGACTCCCTGCTGGAACAGGAGAAGTATGCCGGATTCTCTGCCCCCGTGTGACGGGAGGGCACATAACGCTTTACCGGATCTGTATCCGGATACCGGGCGGAAAAAAGATTCTTTTCCTTCCCGGGAGATGTATTTTTATGGAGAATGAAGGAGAATGAAATTCCTGGAGCGAAGGAGAAAAGACGATGAAGGGCTTCATTACCCCTACATAGTTCTCTTTCTCTCCCTCATCGTCGTGATCTCGCTCTCCCCGCTATTTGCCAGTCCCGGTATCGGAGCCGTCCTGCTCACCGGCTTCATGTTCGTCATCCTCTTTACCGGGATCTATGCGCTGTGCGAGCGCCGCATACCGGTGCTTGCCGCCACCTGCATCGCCATCGGGTCAGTTGCAGGCGGGATCCTCTTCCTCGGGTTTGGAATTTTTTCAGGATTTGTCCTGCAGTACGCCCTGATGATTCTCTTTTACTCGTTCGTGGTCTTCGTAATCCTCTTTGACCTGCTCAGGAGCGACGAGATCTCCAGCCGGACGATCTCGGGGGCCGTCTGTGTCTACCTCCTGGTCGGTTTCGTCTTTGCGACGGCATATTTCCTGGTCGAGAACCTCTGGCCAGGTTCCTTCGCGTTTGAGGGGTCACTCTTTTCTGAACCGCTGCATGCATATCCAAGACTGCTCTACTACAGTTTCATCACGCTTACAACGACGGGAACGGGGGACATATACCCGATGGTCGACGGAGTGCGAGCCCTTGCGACACTGGAAGCAATCCTGGGGATCTTCTATATTGCCATATTCATAACAGGGATGATAAGCATCCTGACTGTCCGGGGAAGGAAGAAGGAGAAGGGATGATTTGCGAGAATTAGAGTGATAGTGGCAATGAAACGAGGATCTTTTTACGATTAGGACAGGAGGGGTTTTTCACTCCCTCCCGACCCTCTTCCTGTAAGCAGGGTTAATCTGGACCAGATAACATCATTCTCATCAACCCGATGCAGTCTCTATCGTCGTTTTGGGGTTCGCTGCAACGATAGGGCGCAGCCCGGGTCCCCGGAGGGGAAGGGGCGAGCGCGAAGCGTTGCCCCTGGGAGTGTCTTAGATTGCATGTTGATCTGGGGTTTCACCCCCATCCCTTTTGGCAACACCTGGCGATAGGATTGATCTCCGCTCCCCCGATGCAGTCTCTATCGTCGTTTTGGGGTTCGCCGCAACGATAGGGGCAAGCGAAGTGCTGCCCTTTGGAGTGTCTGCAGCTCTCTGTGACTCAATTTGAAAAAACAATAAGATGGCAGGAGGTGGTCTCCACCCCACATTGAATTACTCCGTTGGCGATATCAGATGGGCAGGGTTGATTGTCAAATCCCGATGCAGTCTTTATCGCATTTTTGGAGACGCCTCATCGGTGGGGTGAACAGGAGTGAACCCCCAGGAGCGTCTCAGGTTATGTGCCGACAGGGGGTTGCACCCCCTGAACCCCCGCAGACGATATCAGGTGGGCAGGATAGAACGGGATTTGAGTAAGATCAAATCACACCCCCTGATACAGTCTCTATCTCCGTTTTGGGATTTGTCACAGAGCGGGCGCAGCCCGGGTCCCCGAAGAGGAGGGGGCAAGGGGGTTCGCTGCCCCGGGGAGCGTATCAGGTTACGTGTCGACAGGGGGTTGCACCCCCTGAACCCCCGCAGACGATATCATGTGGGCAGAGTTGATCTCCGCTCCCCCGTTGCAGTCTCTATCGCCGTTTTGGGGTTCGCCACAACGATAGGGTGCAGCCCGGGTCCCCGGAGGGGAGGGGGCAAGAGGATTCGCTGCCCCGGGGAGTGTCTAAGAACCGTAGGAGACCTATAAAAGTACAGGATTGACTGGGATACCATGGAACTTACAGATAAGGTATGCAGACAGGGGGCTGCCGCCCCCTGAACCCCCGCAGGCGATACCAGGTGGGCAGGATTGAACGGGATTTACCAAGATCAATACACTCCCCAATACAGTCCCTATCGCCTTGTTGGGGTGTGCCTCAACGGCAGGGGCAGGCGGAGCGCTGCCCCGGGGAGTGTCTGAGAACCCAGGTATCTAAGAGTACAGGGTTGACTGGGATACCATGGTAATTACAGATAAGGTATGCAGACAGGGGGTTGCTTGCACCCCCTGAACCCCCGCAGACGATATCCACGGGGCAGGGTAGAACGGGATTTGAGTAAGATCAAATCACACCCCCTGATCCAGTCTCTATCTCCGTTTTGGGGTCCGACACAACTATAGGGGCAGGCGGAGCGGAGTGTCTGATTCTATCAGATGAAAGGGGGCTTTCCCCCCCTGAATGAAATCCTGTGAAACGGAGAGGGGCAAGTGTAGTTAGCCCAGGGGGCGTCTGATCCTATCAAAAAATGTTCTTCTCGCAAGCATCCGCACAAATGGATTATTCACATTAGCCCCTCGAGCAGGGATCTTGCCTCCCTCACGTGATACTGCCCCGGGGAAGCAGGCATCCCGACGTACGAGAATATGATCTCAGATCCGAAAAACGCCATGATGATTCGTGCGAACCGGAACTCCTCGCCCATGACACTCGTGATGACCGGTTTTGGGGAGTGCTCGGTGAAAGAGAGGAGAGAGATCAGATCCCTGGTATCACGCGGTTTGGGGACAATTTTTGGAATATGCCCGTAGGTGCGGAGTGCGTTTCCGATGGCATCCAGCTCTCCTGGTCCGGGCATCTGGCTGGTATGAAACGACGCTACCACGGTCTTTCCCATCTCCCGCACCCGGGGGGCATACCGGGCGAACGGCTGCTCGATGTCGACCATCGCCGCGACCGGGAGGAGCGGCTCCATCGTCTCCCACCACGTTTCTGCATCACCACCGAACCTGCCCCCTTCATCCGTGCTCCGCAGCGTGAGCAGGACCGGGATATCGACGCCCTTCAACGAGGATACCAGCCGGCCATGCGGGATCCCGTCCATCAGGTCGAGCCGTATCTCGATTACATCGGCCCCGTGCGCTACAGCCTCCCGGATGAGGCCAGGATCCGAGACAGATGCGGCTATCTTCATTGAAAGGTGATATGGGGGTGCAGTAGTATTTAATCTGATTCCGAATCAGTACATTTTACCCATCTAATACCCTGGATACAGGCGAAACGGCACATGGAGAAGAGACCGAATACGATACCCGAACTGCTTGCCCCCGCAGGTTCGATGGCAGCCCTTGTTTCAGCGGTGAATGCCGGAGCGGATGCAATCTATCTCTCCGGGAAGGAGTACGGCGCGAGGAAGTATGCGGAGAATTTCTCCCTGCCCGAGATCGCCGATGCTATCGATCTCTCGCACATGCACGGGGTAGCCGTCCACGTCACGGTAAACACCCTTGTACATGACGACGAACTCGCAGCTGCAGCCCGATACGTGGCCGATCTCTATTCCATCGGGGCGGATGCAGTCATCGTCCAGGACGTGGGCCTTGCACGAATGATTAGGGATATCGTCCCGGATCTCCCGCTTCATGCCTCCACGCAGGCCACGATATATTCGCGGGAAGGAGTGATGTGGGCCAAAAACGCCGGTTTCGAACGGGTTATCCTTGCCCGTGAGACCACGCTCTCCGAGCTCGACCGGATACTGGCACTCGATCCACGCCAGCGGCCTGAAATCGAGATATTCGTTCACGGCGCATTATGCTACTGTTTCTCCGGCCAGTGCCTCCTATCGTCGGCCATCGGCGGGAGGAGCGGAAACCGAGGCATGTGCGCCCAGCCATGCAGGAAACCCTATACCCTGCTGGGATCTGATATTGACCGGTATGGCCGTCCCGCCGGGGCGGAGGATATCCCGCTTTCCGTGCGATACCTCCTCTCTACCCGTGACCTGATGCTCTATCCCTTCCTCCGGGAGATAACCCGCAGGGATATCGCCGCCCTCAAGATAGAGGGGAGGATGCGATCGCCTGAGTATGTGGGCACGGTCGTCTCGGCCTACCGGAACGCGCTTGACCGGATCATAGAGGGCGCCTGGAGTCCCTCGACAGAGGATATGGATCAGATGTCCATCATCTTTTCCCGGGGATTTACCGGAGGTTACCTGGCAGGAGAGACAGGTACACGGTTCATGGGGAGGGAGAGGCCCGACAACCGGGGCCTCTTTCTCGGGGAGGTCGTCTCCTGCGATCCGGCACTTGGCAGCTTCACGGTGCTCCCCAAGCACGGGTACGTGCCGATGAAGGGAGACGGCATTGCGGTGGAGGATCCGCGGTCAGGAATGGTCTCCGGGTATATCCTCACACAGGACGGCATGCTCCGCGGGAACCGGTTTGTCATCAGCATGGCCGGCCTCCCCCGGATGATCCGATGCAGGAAGGGCCTTTTGGTCTATGTCACAAGCAGTCCGGGTATTGGAAAGAGAGCTCAGGTGCGGACCATATCACGCCGGTTCCGGATTGCTCTTGATCTCTCCCTTGATCTTTCGCCGGGCGGTCCACCAGTTCTGGAAGGAACCATCCACACCGGTTCCGGAGACATTGTCGTGGTCCACCAGGCGGATTTTGTCCCGGAAAGGGCCCGTACAGCCCCTCTCTCGCAATCACAGGTAGAAGAGCAGCTGCGAAAGACGGGCGATCCCGTCTTTGAGATCCAGGGTTGTTCTGTCAACTACACTGGCGATCTCTTCATCCCGCTGGGCGAACTGAACCGCTTCAGGAGGGAATTTTATGTGAAGGTACGGGATGCGTTCCTGGACCGGTTCCGGCCGGATGATGCAGACATTGCCGGCATAGCCCGCAGGCTTGAGTCTGTCTCCTGTGCTCCGGGTGCAGGTGCCGGGGAGAGACGGGTTTTGGGAGACCTGCCCGTCATCTCCGTGTATGTTGATTCGGTGGCGTCCGCCAGGGCTGCCTGCGAATCCGGGTGCAGAATCCTGTATTTTGAGCCTGCAGCCCGGGATCCGGGGGCCATTGCTGACGGGATCTCCCGGGTGATCCCGATATGCCGGGCTTCCGACGTGTTGCAGGTCTGGAAATGGCCTCCTCTCCCGCCGCCGGAGTTCATCGACCATGCCCTCCCGATCATTGCGCCTGCCAGCGAAGAGGGCTTCCATGGGATCATGGCAGAAAACCCGGGACTCGCAGAGGCAATCCGGAAAGAGAACCAGGAGATCAGGCTGTATGGCGGACAGGGCCTGAATGTCTTCAATCACGTGACAGCCGACTCGCTCTTCCCGCCCTTCTCGTGCCTGACACTCTCGCCCGAGCTCTCGGGTTCGCAGATACGATCGCTTGTGTCGGCGCTTGGGGATCGTGGTCCCCGGGTGGAAGTGCTCGTGGAGGGGAACCTCCTTGCCATGGTGAGCAGGGACGATCTCCTCGGAACCGTCCTTCCGGGGAGCGGATACAGCCTGGAGGCATTCCCTGCATACGGGTTGCGCGACAGGACGGGGAAGGTCTTTCCCGTGGACAGGGACAGCCTGGGCCGGACCCGTGTCTGGAATTCTGCCGAGACCTGCCTTGTCGATCACCTTCCGTTCCTTGTCGATGCAGGGGTATACTCCCTTGCGATCGACGCGAGAGGGCGGGGTGAGGACTATGCCCGCGAGATGACCGCAGTCTACGTGGAAGCTCTTGCACTGGTCACCTCTGACGGCTACCGGGATCACCGGACCCTGGACGAATACAAGACGCGTGTAAAACAGATGGCCCGGGGCGGGATTACTGCAGGATACTTCGCCAGGGGACTCCTTGACTGATGGAAGGCCGATGAGCCGTCACCGGTCGGTCAGGCCTTTGTTGCCTTCTTGCTGTTTTTTGTGGGGAGACGGATTGTTATCTCCATCCCAGTTCAGTCACTCACAACCGCCTCCGGGGCCCCCCTCACAGAACTCATACCCAAAATGACCGTGGATCAGCCTCGCGATTTTTTTCGGTGCGGCGGCACAGCATCGCAGATGGGGGTGTGGGAGCGGATAGCCCCTACAAAATATCCGGTTCATCGATTCCTGACCACATCAGCTCGCGAAGAGCAATTGTTTTCAAAAACCGGATCCGCGGGAACAACCTTCTTTAATCCAGACGCGATATCTCTCAACCACGGAAGTGAAATGCAGATGGCAGACGCGTTCATTCTCATCAACCTGAAGACATACACGGAAGGAACAGGGCAGCGTGCTCACGGTATCGCCGGTGCGGCGCAGCAGGTGGCCGAAGAGAGCGGAGTTATGATCGGGATAGCCCCGGGGTTCATGGATATCCACCCCATGAGTGTCCATTACGACATCCCGGTCTATGCCCAGCACATCGACGGTTCCGATCCGGGAGCCCATACGGGCCACATCACGGCATATGCGCTGAAACAGGCCGGGGCGACAGGCTCACTTGTCAACCATTCCGAACGCCGGCTCACGCTCGCAGAGATTGACTCTGCGGTCGCCTCGCTCCGGGACGCAGGGATGGTCTCGGTAGTATGTTCCAACAATGTTTCGACAAGCGCAGCCGCGGCCGCCCTGAACCCTGACTTTGTCGCCATCGAGCCGCCGGAACTGATAGGAAGCGGTGTCTCGGTATCAAAGGCTAACCCCGAGATCATAACAAAGTCGGTCGAGGCGGTATCCGGGGTGAATCCAGGGGTAAAAGTCCTGACCGGTGCCGGGATCCAGTCCGGCGAATGCGTGAAGATCGCGCTCGACCTCGGGACGAGCGGGGTCCTCCTGGCATCGAGCGTCGTGAAGGCGAAGGCACCGATCGCGGTATTGCGTGACCTCGTGTCCCTTCTCTAGTGGTCGGCGATCAGCGAGATGAGGTCGTGCTTGGTGATGACCCCGTTCACCTTTCCCGACTCCATCACAAGCACCGCGTGATTGTTCTGTAGGATGCTGACCACGGTCTCGATATCTGTGTCGGGCGAGACCGTCGGAAAGCCCGGCTCCATGTAGTGCCTGACAAGGGAATGGGTCCGGTGCGGTGCGGGCTGGTTCAGGGCATCCACGATTGCCGTCTCTGATATGCACCCGACCGGCACACCGTCCTCGATGACCGGGATCTGGGAGATGTTGTCCCGGTCCATGATCTCGATGGCACGGTTGATGGAATCCTCCGGGTGGACAGAGATGACCGGCCTGTTCATGACACAGGCGGCCGTCACCTTCGGCCGGACAGAGGCATTCAGGACGTTCACGATCTTTTTTAAGGTGCTGACTCGGGGGTCGACGTTTCCTGCCTCGATACGTGCAACCATCGACTGGCTGATACCTGCCCTCCTGGCAAGTTCGGCCTGGCGAATGCCGAGTAATTCCCTCTTTGCCCTGAGCTCTTCGGGAGTTGGGATGAGCATCTGGATTACTATGATGCATAATATCTGATATAATTATGTCAAAAGAAGTATAGCCTGCACAATGTATACGAGTGGGAGGAGTAAGCCCCCTTCTGTTCGGTGCGGCATTCAGCTATGCGCCATACCCGGGCGGTGACTGAGCGACCTTTGTGCCCTGTTTTGGCTTGCACCCGCAGGGATTCACCGTTTCATCGCTTCCTGCCCCCATACTCAACGAGTTATCTCGTGCTCACGCACTTCTCGCCCGGGATCCGGGCTCGGTCGTATCATCGCGATGGGCAGGCCGTGTCGTTTCTGTGCCATTGCCGTGACTCTCGCCACCCATACTTGCATATGGCTGCGTGCTCAGCAGGTGGGGGGACTTTCCTCAGCAGCGTTACCGCCGCCGTCAGCCGCACTCTCCCTCTCCCTATATAATAGGGGAGCTCACTATTTACCCTTGATGATGGAGACCCTCACCCGCGAAGAAGGAGAGATGGCCGTGTCGCTCGCACGTGCCACGCTTGAACGAACCATCGGTGGAACGGAGGCGAAGGTTCCGGCGCTCACACCGGTATTTGCGAAGAAACGCGGTGTTTTCGTGACTCTCACGAAAGCAGGCCAGCTGCGGGGGTGCATCGGGTTTCCCTACCCGATGATCCCGCTCGGAGAGGCGATCCGCGAGGCTGCTCTCTCGGCCGCGCAGCAGGACCCGAGGTTTCCTCCCGTACAGGCCGCAGAGCTTGGTTCGATCACCATCGAGGTCACTGTTCTGACACCGCCGGAGCGGATAGATGTATCACCGCTCGAGAGAGCGGCAGAGGTCGAGGTGGGACGGTACGGCCTGATAGTCAATGGCTATGGGAGATCCGGGCTCCTGCTTCCCCAGGTGGCGCCGGAGTACAGCTGGGACGCCCGGGAATTCCTCGACCACACGTGCATGAAGGCCGGGCTCTCGGCCGGGTGCTGGAAAGAGCGGGAGATCGAAGTCTTCCGGTTCGAAGGCCAGATATTTCGTGAATAGAATATTTCATGCCGCTTCCATTTCTTCCCAGGTGCGCGAACCGTGGAGCACCTTTCACAAACGAGCTCTCCTGGCCCCGACGTCTCCCCCGGACATACTTTATTACCCGACGGGCCCCTAGATCATGGAGAAATTTCCATGCCTGTCAGATTCGAAGTGCTCGACAAGGACATCGCCGGGAGGATCGGCCGCCTCACGGCAGGTGACCGGACGGTGCGGACACCGCTCCTCCTCCCGGTCATCAACCCGCATTTCCAGCTTGTAAAACCATCCGAGATGAAGGAGATGGGTGTCGATGCGCTGATCACCAACGCCTACATATTCCACCGGAGCAGCGAGTACCGGCAGAGAGCGCTCGACGAAGGGTTGCACAGGACCCTCGACTTCGACGGGATCATCATGACCGATTCGGGATCGTTCCAGCTCTCGGTCTATGGCGACGTCGAGATAACCAACATGGACACGCTCCGGTTCCAGGAGAGCATCGGAAGCGACATCTGGGTCCCCCTCGACATCCCGACATCCCCGGATACCGGCCGCCGTCAGGCGGAGGAGGAGCTTGCCACTACAATGGACCGGATCAGGCAAGCCGCAGGCGAGCTCGGAGAGGACGCCCCGCTCGCAGGGCCTGTCCAGGGAGGGATCTTCGAGGACCTCCGCGAGAGGGCGGGACGGGAGATCGGGGAACTGGGAATCCCGTTCTGCCCGATCGGTGCCGTCGTCCCGCTGATGGAGGCCTACCGGTACCAGGAACTGGTCCGGGTCGTCATGGCCGCAAAACGCGGCATCCCTGCCTCTGCATGTGTACACCTCTTCGGTGCCGGCCACCCCCACATGTTCGCCCTTGCCGTCGCCATGGGCTGCGACGTCTTCGACTCGGCCGCATACGCACTCTATGCCAAGGAGGGGCGGTACCTTACCGCATCGGGCAGCCGGAAACTCAACGAGTTAGCGGAACTGCCCTGTTCCTGCAGGGTCTGCCGGAGCCACACCGCAGCGGAGCTCTCTGCATCGCCTGACAAGGAGCGGCTCCTGGCTCTCCACAACCTGTACGTCAGCCTCGGGGAGATCGCGACCATCCGGCAGGCAATCTCGGACGGGACCCTGTGGGAGCTCGTCGACGAGCGGTGCCGGAGCCACCCGATGCTCCTCCGGGGATACCGGGAACTGTTGGCGTTCGGCGACGAACTCGAGCGCCACGACCGTGTCTCGAAGAGGCGGTTCTTCTACCGGGGATCGGAGAGCTGTGCGAGGACCGAGGTATTGCGGTACCACCGGGTCATCGGCAGGGTCGCCACGGGAGAGAGGGTCCTCATCGCCGCGGACGGGAAGAAGCGGGAAGGCTTCGACCAGGTCTTCTTCTTCAAACCTCCCTTCGGCCCCTACCTCCCTGAACTGAAAGAGACGTTTCCCATCGGACAGTCCGAGGTCCCGGACTGGGACGAGGATATGGTGTCGAGCGGGTGCGAGGGAATACGAAGCCTGGCACATGCCAACCCGGAGTCGGTCTTCGCCGTCTCCTGCACGGGTGCATGGGAAGACCAATTCAGGCGAATGCTCCCCGGAATCGAGGTGATCTGCGACCATGTTTGAGGGAAAGAAGAGGGACACGCTGGCACGGATCGGGATCTTCACCCGCAACGACCTGAGTATCAATCTCCCGGACGCAATTGATCCTGCAGAGATATTTCCCGGACTGGCGGGTTCCCGCTGCGAGAATGTCCCGCTCTCCGCGGACCCGGAGTTCGCAGCACGATACCTTCCCGGCGGGAAAGACCCGGTCCCTGTGCACCCGGCAGTACCGGTCCCCGTCGAATCCGGATCATGCGTCATGGTGCCCTGCTGGCACACGGCTTTTTCCAATCCGCGGAACTACGTGAAGTGGCTTGTCGCGCTCAAGGACAGGATCCCTCCCGACACCGCCTGGTACGCTCCCGGTTCTGCACTTCCCTCGAATATGTACATCCTCTGCTACTCGGGATTCGACCTCTTCGATTTCACCGCAGTGGACCTTGCATCGGCACAGGGCCGCTTCTGCACCCCCGAGGGCGAGTTCCCGGCCGATCTGATGGACTCAGGCATCTGCACCTGCGAGGGGTGCAGGAACGGCGACCTCGTACAGCACAACCGGCTCTCTCTTGTCCGCGAAATCCGGCTCGTGTCGTGGTTCATTGCCGAATCGCGACTGCGCGAGCTCGTCGAGGCCCGGTGCAGGCTGCACTCTTCGCATGTCGCCATACTCCGGCATCTCGATGATCACGGGGAATTCATGGAGCGCCATGCCCCCGTCGCACGAGCGGTACCGCTAGGGGCCACCACGGGGGAGGTGCTCCACCGTGCAGAAGTGGTACGGTTCGCAGACAGGGTCTGCACCCGGTACACGCCACCGGAAGGGCGATGCGTCGTCCTGCTCCCATGTTCGGCACGAAAGCCGTACTCACTCTCCCGGAGCCACAACCAGCTGAAGGGAGCGATCGGGGGACGGGCGGTTGAGCTGATCGTCACCTCCCCGCTCGGCCTTGTCCCGCGGGAACTCGAGATGGTCTACCCTGCCGCCCATTACGACGTCCCGGTCACCGGCTACTGGGACAGGGAGGAGCTCGCGTTCGCGGCAGGCGTCCTCTCCAGGTACTTCGAAAAGAACCCGCCAGAACGGGTGCTCGCCCACCTGGAGGGGGGAGCGCTTGAATCGGCCCGCATGGCTGCCGATAAGGCGGGAATCGACCTCGAGGTGACCTGCACCCGTCATCCCCTCTCCCCGGAGTCGCTGGCAGGACTCGACGAGGCGTTATCTGGAGAGAGGAAAGTTTTCCATGATATTGTCAGGGGCACTGCTAGCTGGCAGTTCGGGTGCACTATCGACACGTCAGGCCTTCGTTTGAGGGGCAGGTATCCACGGCTCATGGCCGTCGCAGACCGGAGGCCGTATTTCTCATTCGATACAGAGACCGGCCTCCTTCGACCGACCCTGGACGGCTGGACCCTGGTTCCCGGGGTCTACCGGGTCACCATCGCTGATTTTGTTCCGAAGGGTGACATCCTTGCACCCGGCGTTACCGGTGCCGACCCCATGATCCGTCCCGGAGACGAGGTACTCGTAGAAGGGCCGGGTGTCAGGGCCACGGGACGGGCCATGATGTCTGCTGACGAGATGCTCGCCTCGAAGCGCGGGGTGGCGGTCAGGGTGCGTAAGATAAAGAGAGAGTAGATACAACAAAATTGCAGGAATATACCGGCCGTCAGAGGAGTGAAACGGTTGTACAGGGTCGAAAAAGCAGAAAAACTCGCAGACAAAGTCTTTCAGATGTGGGTATGCGCACCACACGTCGCCCGGCACGCACGGGCGGGCCAGTTCCTGATCGTCAGGATCGACCAGCAGGGAGAGCGAATTCCGCTCACCATCTCGGCGGTAGAGGGCGATTCGGTGAGGATTATCTTCATGGCCATAGGGAAGACGACATCTCACCTGTCTGAACTGAAAGCCGGGGATACCATTCTCGATGTCGCCGGCCCCCTGGGAAAGCCAAGCGAGATCCCGTCAAACGGGACCTGTGCAGTGATCGGGGGCGGTGTCGGGATCGCCAGTACGCCGATCATCGCCCGCGCTGCAAAAGCCGCAGGCAACCATGTGATAGGAATCATTGGGGCCAGGAATGCCGATCTCCTCATACTCGAAGACGAGATGCGGGAGATCTGCGACGAGCTCTACATCACGACCGATGACGGGAGCAGGGGGACTCACGGGTTTGTCAGCGACGTCCTGCGGACCCGTCTCGAGGAAGGACCGATGGACTGCGCCTGGATCATCGGCCCCGCGATCATGATGAAGGTCACGTCCCAGGTAACAAAACCCTATGGTGTGAAGACCTACGTGAGCCTGAACCCGATCATGGTCGACGGGACAGGAATGTGCGGCTCGTGCAGGGTCGTTGTGGGCGGAGAGACACGATTTGCGTGCGTCGACGGTCCGGAGTTCGATGCGCACCAGGTCGATTTCGACACCCTCATGCAGCGGCAGCGGATCTATCTCGAGGAGGAGCGGGAAGCCCTGGACGTGTATCACAACGACAGGTGTGCGTGCCGGGAGAACGGGCTGCATGACTGACCGTCCCGCAGATGAACGGGTACATGACTTCCAGGAGGTCGACCAGGGCCTGACGCCCGCCACCGCTGTCGTGGAAGCAGAACGGTGCATCCGGTGCAAGAAGCCCACCTGTGTCGGGGGATGCCCCGTCGAAATCGATATCCCTGC
>Ga0334885_1003847_pt1 | contig 13549 bp, 11 predicted proteins | sample GraSluR1_MG_8_FD_207233 | JGI IMG/M metagenome (GOLD analysis project Ga0334885, IMG submission 207233) | Sludge microbial communities from methane-producing bioreactor in Wageningen University, Netherlands - Granular Sludge_31_05-R1 | ecosystem: Engineered > Bioreactor > Anaerobic >...
CTAAGGTTAATCCGATTATATTATATTTAGCCTTTTCATTTTTTCTTTGCTCTATTTTTAATAAATTTTTTATTTCCTCTAGTTTTAAGTTGTTAGAATATAAATATTTAAGAATTTTTTTAGGCTGAACTTGTTTTTCACTTTTTTCTATATTTATTTCTTTTTTTATTTTTTGATAATCGTTGGCTGCTTTAAAACAATTAAGTATATACCAATATTTATATTTTTCTGGTAAATAGCTCCAAGTTCCGCCAATAACTATTAACTCTATCTTACTAGGTTGATGTCCATTATTTTCCAAAGCCCTAAGACGAAAGACTGTTTGTAAATAAGGATTATATTTTAAACGAATAGCCCTCATAACGGCCGGCTCATTAGGCAAATAACTAACAGGAACGTCTGGTTTTTTAGGGCAATACGCACACTCACCAGGACAGGGATATGGCTTAGTTAAAACAGCCACCGGGGCAATCCCTGATAAAGTTCTTATTGCTCGTTTTTTTAAAAGAGAAATAAAAAAATCTTCATGTTTTTTTTGCCATTCTTTACTAATTTTATTTTTTTGAGTTAATAAAAAATATTCTCTCAAAACATCAGAGTTAAGCAAAATAGAAAAATTATATTTTTTGGATAATTCACGCTTAAAAACACCTAAATCATCTATGGTTTTAATTTTTTCTATGTTATTTATAATTTCCAAAATGGCTTGTTGCACTTCTTTATTTTTAATTCTTTAAATATTTAAAATTATAGCAATTTAATAATGAGTCTACAATGTTAAGTGTTTTTAAATTATTATTTTAAAATTTATTGCTTAAAGACTAATTTTATTATATTATATACTTATTAAAAATAAAAATTAAAATAACAATTATGAAAAAATTTATTTATTTGCTAATCTTTGGGTTTTTGTTTTTTATTCCAATTATAAGCCAGGCTTATGTTATAAAATCAACTGATTTTATTTATATTGCCAAAGACGAAATAATAGAGGGAAATCTTTATTTTAGTGGCAAGAGTATAAATATAGAGGGGCAGGTGCTAGGCGATGTAATTGGAATTGCCCCCAACATTCAAATTAATGGTCAGATAGCGGGAGACTTAATAAGTGTTTCTCAAAATTTAATTATTAATGGTCAAATTGACGGGAATTTAAGGACCATTTCTAGTGTTAGTAATATTAGTGGTTCTGTTGGTAAAAATGTTAATTTTTTAGGAGAAACAATTATATTAGGAAAAGATAGTTTTGTTGGGCAAGATTTATTAATAAAAACAATAAGCCTAGAATTAAATGGGAAAATTGGCGGAAACGTTCATGGGGGTGTTTATAATTCATTAATAAATGGACAAATAGAAAAAAATGTCAATTTAGTAGCCGACAATATTAAAAGGAAAAAATATTCTAGCAGTCTAGCGTTCGGTGATTCTGCTAGCGTTAGCGGAAATTTAGAATATAAAAGTGGCAATTTAGCCAAGTTTCAGGAAGGGGCTATAAAAGGAAAAATAAATCATAAAACACCGGAGAAACAAAAACAATCAACAAATAAATTAAATAAAATTCTTTATTTAATTTTTTCATCTTTCTTGGTTGCTCTTATCTTAGACAGATTATTTAAAAATAAAATAGAAAAAATTAAAAAAATAATTATAGAAAAAAAACAAAATTTAATATTACCAGGATTAATTATATTAATAATGGGGCCAATTATTTTCTTTTTAATTGCCATTACCATAATTGCTCTTCCAGTGGCTATTATTGGTTTAATGTTTTGGTTTTTGTTTGTCTTTCTAAGTAGAATAATAGTCTCTATCTTGCTTGGAGATTATATTTTTAAATTAATAAAAAAAGAAAAGGTGTCTAATTATTTAAAAATATTAAGTGGAGTTTCTGTGGCTTTTTTATTTTTTTCGTTACCACTTGTTGGTTGGTTTTTTTCATTGCTTTCAATTATGGTAGGCCTAGGATCTCTTTATTTTATAATTAAAAACAAATAGAACTATGCAAACCAATCCATCGATTTTTAAAGCCTACGACATTAGGGGTGTATATAAAAAAGATTTAGACGAAAAAACTGCTTATAATTTAGGCTTAGCTTATGTTGAACTTAGAAAAAAAGATTTAAAAAACAAAAAACAAGCAAAGAAATTAAAAATTGTTGTTTCCTCAGATGCCAGAATTTCTTCGCCATCTCTAAAAAAATCTCTAATAAAAGGCTTGCTTGAAGCCGGGGTTGATGTTGTAGATATCGGAATTAATTCCACGCCAACATTTTATTTTGCAGTTGCTAAATACAAATATGATGGAGGAATAATGGTAAGCGCCTCTCATAATCCAAAGGAGTGGAATGGGTTTAAATTAACCAGAGAGAAAGCAATACCGATTAGTGGAAATACTGGAATAGAATTTTTGAAAGAAAAAATAATAAACAATCAATTAATCAAATCTGAAAAAAAAGGAAAATTAATAAAGAAAAAAAGCGCCTTAAAAGATCAAATTAAACATGATTTAAAACATGCCAATATAAAAAAAATAAAACCATTAAAGATTGTGGCCGACCCTGCTAATGCTGTTGGCGCTTTATTTATAAATGAACTTTTTAAAAATTTGCCAGGGAAATTAATTAAAATAAATTTTAAATTAGACGGCAATTTTCCTGCTCACGAAGCTGACCCAATAAAAGAAGAAAACTTAAAACAAATACAAAAAGAAGTTTTAAAACAAAAAGCTGATTTAGGGATAACAACTGACGGAGATGGCGATCGAATATTTTTTATAGATGATAAAGGTAAATTAATCGACCAAGCAATTATTAGGGGTCTTCTATCAAAACTATTTTTACAAGAAAAACCCAAATCAAAAATTGGTTTTGATGTCAGGCCAGGAAAAATAACCGAAGATTTAATTTTAGAAAATAATGGCAAGCCAGTAAAAACAAGAGTTGGACATTCTCTAATAAAAGAACAAATGCTAAAAGAAAATATTTATTTTTCTGGAGAATCTTCTGGCCATTTCTTTTTAAATATGCCTATTGGCTGTTTTGAAGTGCCAAACATAGTTATATTAAAATTATTAGAAGAATTTTCTAGTCTAGACTTACCAATATCAGAACAAATAAAAAAATATCAGAAATATTTTCACTCTGGAGAAATTAATAAAGAAGTAAAAAATAAAGAAAAAATATTTAGAGACCTTGAAAAAAAATATAAAAAGGCTAAGATTAACAAGCTAGATGGCTTGAGTGTTGCTTTTAACGATTTTTGGTTTAATGTTAGAGCATCTAACACCGAAAACAAAATGAGATTAAATTTGGAGGCTGTAAATAAAAGAATAATGAAAGAAAAAACCAAAGATATTTTAAAAATAATTAAAAGTTAAAAATAAAAAAGCTCTTTAAAAATGGAAAGTTTAAAAATTTTTTTAGCCCTAGGAGCTATAGGTTGTAGCTCTGGCTTCTTAATATCCTTTTTAATAGAATTTCTACTGCCAATTATCTCTATAAATATTTCAAAAAGTGGGGATAGTGCACTGTTTGTTGCTCTAATTATTGTGGCAACATCAAGAATTTTTATTGGAAGTGGTTTTGAACTAAAATTTATGATAACCATTGGTCTTACAGTCTTTATGGGTTATTATTTATTTTTATTGATTAAAAAATAACGAGCCAAGCTCGTTTTTTTTATTTAAATTTTTTATTTAGATCATTTAATGATTACCAAACTCATATTTTATTATTTTCTTCTTAATTGGCCCAAAAAATAAAACATACAAAGTTCCATATAAAATTTTAAAAAATAATTTCCAGGGACCATCTTTTTCAAATCTTCTAATAGAAAAAAATATTTTTGTTTTTTTAATTAAACGAAATTTAGAAATTTTAGCAGCCTGGTCACAATAATATTGATCCTCTCCTATAAATAAATCCTCCTTAAATCCCTCTATTTTTTTATGTATTTCTTTTTTGACAATAATTGCCGCTCCCAAACCTATAGGTCTTAAATATTGAGCCAAAAAAGCAAAAAAATTATAAAAACAATAATAAAATTTATAAAAAAATTTTTTGGATTCAAAATCCATATAAAAACCAGCTACTCCTAAATTTCTTGTTTGAAAATCATCAACTACCTTTTGTAAAAAATTTTTATCATAAAATCTAGTATCAGCATCTAAAAAAAGAATCAATTCTCCCGTTGCCAAATCAGCCCCTAAATTTCTTTGAATAGAGGGGTGTCTTTTTTCTTTTTGTCCCTCTGCAATTTTACATTGATATTTTTTAGCAATTTCTAACGTTTTATCTTCTGACTTTCCATCTGAGACTATAACCTCATAATTTAAGAAGGTCTGTTCTTTAATTAATTTTAAAAGACATTCTAAATATTTTTCCTCATTTAAGGTTGGTATAACTATTGATAACATAATTTTATTAAAAAATTTCTCTAGCCAAATCTAAATAGCTTGAATCATCTGCAACCATGTCTCTAAAATACCACCATTCAACACCCCATAAATAAGCCCTAGCAAAACCGGTGTTGGCCGCAAATCTTAAGTTTGATTTAAATTGTTTTATACTAAAAGATTTTAAATGCTCATCACCCTCTGCTTTTAAAATTTCCTCCAAAGACATCCAAGGCTCGGCCTGTAATTCAACTATAAAAACATTTTCTTTTTCTAGTTTTAAAGCTTTGGCCTTGCTTTTATAAAAACCTTCAAAATATGGATATTTAATATATCCAAAAAAGGGATTGTGGACTACTCGATACATAGTTGTTCCAAAAACATCAGCTAAATCAGCCTCACGTGACCAAAGACTAAGTTCTCCAGTGGCAGATATAATTATAGGACGGCTATCAATACTTTTAACCAACTCAACTTCTTTTTTTAAAAAATTATAATCAGACCTTGGACAAATACCAAAAGTATTCAGAAGTGGCTCGTTTTCAACCTGAAAATAAGAAATAGATTTAAATCTTTTAAAGTTGTCAACAACAGATTCAATCATTATTAAAGTTTTTTCTTGTAAAAATTCTTTATCATAAAAATTTACCCATCCTGGAACATGGCATTCTGGCCACCTGGGGGTTCTCATCCCAAAGCTTAATATAAATTCAACATTTCTTTTTTCCCCTTCTTCTATCATAAAAAAATAATCATCAAAATCAAAAACTCCTTCTGTTTTTTCTATATCATCCCAATAAACAGGCAATCGAATATATTTTACTTTTAGATCATCTAACATTTTTAAATAAACCTCTTTCCAGTCTAGCTCTAATTCTGTGGCATATTTTTTTGAATAAGTAACACCAAAAAAGTTTCGAGGAAGTGGCTCTTCTATGTTTTTAGGATAATAATTTGGAATTTTTACAATAAAGATACCCAAAGAAATAATAATAATAATAAAAATAAATAAATTTATAATTTTTTTAAAAGAAAAAATCATAACGTTATAAAATATAAACCAAAAGCAATAATTAAGATTGCTAGGATTTTTTTAATTAATGTTTTTTTAGAAATATCCTCTTTTAAAATTTTAGGATAAAACAAAGAAAAGAATATTCCTATTATTAATAAAAAGGCATATTGAACTCCTTGAAGAGCATTTATAATAGCAACTGGTCCTAAATAAACCGCATAGTTTTGTATTATAAAAGCCAAAGAGCCAATAAGCTGATTAACTAAAACAAAGCCCTTGCCAATTTTAGCTGGGGTTTTTTCTTTCTTGATAAAACTTTTAAAAATTTCTTTACGACTATCTTTATCTACTAAAAAAAGAAGAGAAACAAAAAGACCACCCAGCCTAATCCACAAAAAGGAACTTAAAAAACTTTGCTGACTATAAGCATATTTAGTTGTTATAAAAAACAAAGAATAAAAAAGAGCCGCAATAATAGATAAAAATATCCATCTTTTTTTATATGTTCCCCAAAAAACATTTTTTAATTTTTCAATAAAAATAGAAAGCTTTTTCCTTTTACTAACTATAAAAGAAATTATTAAGGTTCCACTTATTAAAAATAAAAGTCCTAACCATTGATTGTTGGAAAATTTTTGATCTAAAAATATAACAGAAAATATGATTGTAAAAATCGGAACAATCCCCCCTATAACAACCACAACCTTAGAGGCTTCTCCTTGTTTTAAGGCCTCATACATTAACCAAAGAGCAAAAACAAAAAAAGCACCAGATAAAAAATTAATTAATAACAAAAAAAATCCAGGCCACTCTAAAAACCATGGAGCTATTAGAAAAACCAAAGAACCAAGAACCCCTATCGAAAAAGCATAAGCTTTACTGCTTTTTAATAGTTTGTCGACAATAAACTTATCGCCTAAACTAACAAGAGCCAACATTAAATAAGAGATGATTGTTAAAAATAACCAGTTCATTTTTTTAAATAAATTACATTATTCTAGTTTGATCTATTTCGTTAATTTTATTATGAAGAACTAAATTTTCTATATTATATGTTCCCATTTTAGGGGCGTTTAAAAAACCATTCATAGCTGCCTCGGCCAACCAGCCAGAATTTAAAAAATCAAATAACCATTCGTCAACATATTTTGGATTTTTACTATCAACACCAGCACCAATTCCCAACAACCATCTTCTATTATAGTGTTCTTGAGAACCAATTGGCTCTGACATTATAATAGGAAGTCCCAACCCAGCATAAAAACTTAGTTCCGAAGGTTTTGTCCATAAAATATCTGTTGTTCTAAGAATTATATTAAAATCTTTAAAATAATTCATTTTATCTGGATTATATATCAAAGAAACTAAATTATTATTATTTAAAAATTCCTCTTTTAAAACTTTAAGATAAAAATCATAAACATCCTTTCTAGACCCAGCAACTAAATTTAATTTTAATTTTTTTTCTAAAATTTTATTTTTTAGCTTTTTAAGAATTGTTTTCCCTAGCTCTTTCTGAGCTCCGGCTCCACCGACAGCAAAAGTTAATGTTAAAGGTCTATCAGCTTTTTTAATTTCACACTTAGGACAAAGATAAGCTTCTAACAATTTTTTATATTTAGTTCTATAAAATAAAAATGGATCTAAAACAGCCAATCTTTTTTTAAGGTCTTCTTTTAAAATTTTTTGTTTATCCCCAATATTTTCTTTAGGAAGTGGAAAACCAGTAAGATAAATATTTTCTGGTTTAACTCCATAAAGAATAAGCCTCTCTTTAACCCTTAAATTAGGAGCTAAATAAATTACACGACTTTCTTTGGGGTTAATTGGTGCCCAGGCCCTAGAAATATCAGCATCACAGATAATACAATAAATTTTTTCTTGATAATTATAATATTCTGCAAAATAAGAGGCCACAAAAAAGGTTGTTATTATTGGTAAGGGATTTTTATTTAGCTCATTAATTAAATTCTTTCCAACACCACCTTTTACTTTTTTAAAAAAATGTTTTTGTTGAAAACTAACACCGGACAAGTCTCTTCTTGGATAAAAGGGGTCTATTTTTTGAAAATAATCCATTATAGAAAAAACCGCACTGCCAACAAGTGGAACTGCTTTAAATTTAGAAATCGCTTCATAATTAACTCTATCTCTTTTCCAAATTTTTTTTTCTTCATAACTAGCTCCTGGATAATTATTGGCCGTTATAACCCCACCTTGAGCTAAATTTAAAAATGGATAGGCTGCCCTTTGATGACCATAACCCATATCCACTGAAATTAAATAAAAACCTTTATTTTCTAACTTTTGATTGTTTTTCATTTTGTTTAAAAAGAAAGTATTGTCTTTAAAAACAATACTTTCCACATTTTATCAACCAAAAAATTTTCACTAATATTAGCGAAAAAAATAGATAAAAATAATTTATGTCCACAATATAATAGACATTCATTTGTGGACTTAATGGGACTTGAACCCATGACCTCTTGCATGCCATGCAAGCGCTCTAGCCAGCTGAGCTATAAGCCCCTAAGCCGTTTTAAAAACGGCTATGAGATTATTTTTCCATTGCAACTCTTATAATGTAAGAGATTGTGTTCCAACAAATCGCAAAAGCGATTAAGAAACCTAAAACAAAACCAGTTACTAAAGAGGCAAAGTCCTTGCCAATTTTAATTTCTTTTTTTTCGCTCATAAAAATTTTAATTAATTTTTATTAGTTTTTAAATTATACTAACAATTAAATTATACATTATTTGAGGTAACTTAGCAATACTTTTATTGTCTAATTGGCATAACAATATATAAAAACTTATCATCATTTTTATTTTCAATCTTACAAGGAGTATTTCTGTCCAAAAAAGAAACAAGAACCTCTTCGCTATTTATATTATTTAACCCTTCTAATAAATATTTATAATTTATAAATATTTCTATTTCTTCTCCTTTAGTTTTACAATCAATTTCAACAAAATTTTCTCCTAATTGAGAAGAGTTTGAAAAAATTATCAACTTATCTTTTTTACTAGACAGACCAATATCGTTAATTCCTGTTTTTGAGAAAAGTCCAGCCGCTTTAATTGCCCTAACTAATTCAGGTTTATTAACCAAAATTTCAGATTTTTTATTTTGAGGAATTATTTGTTTATAATCAGGATAGCTTCCCACAATAAGACGAGAGACCAAAAAAGAAGACCCAAAAGAAAAGGAGATTTGATTTTCATTAAAACAAATTTTTATATTATCAATATTTTCTATTTGATCATCATCTTTAAAATTGTTTAAAATTCTAATAACCTCCTGAATTGTTTTGGCTGGAACTATAAATTTTTGACCACTTAAATCTTTATCTGATTTAAAGGAAATATTTTTTTCAGCCAGTCTATAACTATCAGTTCCAACTAAAAAAAGATTTTTTTCTGTTAAAGAAAAAAATATTCCTGATATTTCTGGTCGACCTTCACCGGTAGCAACTGAAAAAGAGACATTACTTATTCCTTTTTTAAAATCATCTGCTTTAACATAAAAACAATTACTTTCATCTACAGATGGAATTAGTGGAAAGTCTTTGCTTTCTTGAGTATTTATTTTTGTTTTATAGTTTTTACATTTTATTTTCAATTCGTTATTAACACTTTCTATTTCTATTTTTTCTTGCGGCAATAAAGAAATATATTCGTTTATAATTTTAGAATCAACGGTTATTTCACCTTCTTCATCAACCTTAGATCTTAAAAAATGAACAATACTAATTTCTAAATTTGTTGAAATTAATTCTAAACCCTCCCTCTTTGCCCTAAAGAGTATGTTGTTTAAAATTGGAAGATTTATATTTTTATTGCTTAAATGTCCAACAATAGATAATCCTTGTTTTAAATTTTCTTTTAAACTGGTTAGCTTCATATTTTTATATAATTTATATATATATGAATTAATAATAGTAATAAGGGGTGTTAATAACTTTTATTTTTGCTCTTTTCTTTCTTTTTTGTTGGTATTTTTTTAAATTTTATCTGTTAATTGTCTTGTGTTTTTTTACTGCTTTGTTTATAATTTTTTGTTGATAAAAATTTTTTTATTTTTTTTATTAACAACTTGTTATAAGTTTTAAATATTTTTTACACAAGAATTGTTATATTTATAAACTGATTGTTGACAACTTAAAAACACTTTTTAAACAGCTTAAAGCGATCCATATAAAAGCTGTTTAATAGAAATTATCTCTTGATTTAATTTTTCGTTTTCTTCTTTTTCTTTGTTTATTTTATTATAAGAGTGGATTGCTGTTGTATGATCTCTTCCGCCTAATTCTTCTCCAATACTAGGATAAGATGTATTAAGCTCCTCTCTCATTAAAAAAATAGCAACTTGTCTTGGTAACACTAATTCTTTTTTTCTTTTCTCTCCTAATAAGTCTTTATTGCTTATATTATAATACTGACAAACAACTTCAATTATGTCTTTTGGAATTATTGGTTTAATCTGATTGTTGTTTGTTAAGTCGTTTAATATATTTTTTACAGTTTTAATGTTGGGGCTTATGTTGTGAAACTCATGATAAGCTATAACCTTGTTAAGTGCGCCCTCAAGCTCTCTAATATTATTTTGAATGCTGTTAGAAATATATTTTAATATTTCTTCTTCTAATATGTAATTTCTTTCTCTAGCCTTTTTTTCTAATATAGCAATTTTAGTTTCAATATCTGGTTTGCCAATGTCTGCCACCATTCCAGACTCAAATCTTGATATAAGTCTTTTTTCAATAGCCGGAATTGCTTTTGGTGGTCTATCGGATGATAAAATAATTTGTTTATCTCCTTGTTGTAATTGATTAAAGGTGTGAAAAAATTCTTCTTGAGTTCCATCTTTTCCACCCATAAATTGAACATCATCAACTAAAAGAAGGTCTACGTTTCTATATAAATTTTTAAATTCTTTAGCTCGTCCGCTTTTAATTGAATCTATATAATTATTGGTAAATTGTTCGCTGGTTGTATATAAAACCTTTTTGTTCATCATTATAAATTCGTTACCAACCGCTTGCAATAAGTGAGTTTTTCCTAGACCAACCCCACCATAAATAAAAAGGGGGTTATAAGACTTTCCGGGATTTTTTATAATTGCCTGACAGGCAGCACAAGCTAGCTCATTTGCTTTTCCAATAATAAAACTAGAAAAAGAATATTTTGGATTAAGGCCAGAATTCCCTAAATTTATTTTTTTCTCACAAACCTCATTGTTTGATTCTTCTTTAATTTGTATTTTTGTTTCGGTGGTTTGCTTTTTTTCAGTATTATCTTCTTTTTTTTCTAGATTGATTTTATAAACAATTTCTTTTATTTTTTTTTCAGTTATTTTTTCAAGAGATGATTTAATAGATTTACAATATTTTTGTTCCAACCATCTTTTAGCAAAGTCATTAGGGACAGAGATTGTTACAATCTCTTCTTCTATGCTATATATAAAAGTGTTTTTAAACCAGGTGATAAAGTTTGCCCTGGATATTCCTATCTCTAGTTCGCCAAGAACGGCTTGCCAAATTTGATCGTTGGTCATAGTTCTTTTCTTAAGTTTAAAAATTAATCTTATTATAGTAAAAAAAACAAGTTTGAACAATCACTTTTTTTGTTTAGCAATTGTTTATAAGATGTGAATAAGTTTTATTTTTATAGTTTTTATAGAAAATGGTTTTTTAATTTATTTTTTTTGCTATAATAGGCATAGGGTAGGGCTATTAAGATTATTAGGATTTTTAGGATTCCACTTTTTCCCTTGTCATTCCAACGAAAGCTGGAATCCAGAATAAATACCTAAACACTCTATTGTTTATAAAAGAGTTATAAGTATAATTAAAATAAATTAATTTAGTATTTTTTATAAATGCCACTTTTTTAAAAAAGTGGCTCAAAAACTTTCAGCAATAAAAAATTTTGGGACAGTCACTATAAAAGCTAGTAAAATTTAAAACTCGGCTAAGCTAAAGCTTAGCCTCAAACACTTAAACTTTACACGCTTTTTACGTTCCTGTCTTTTCCAAAATTTTTTAAATGCTGACATTTCAAAAAATTAATTTAATGTTTTTTTATCCTAAATATCTTAAATCTCTTAATCATCCTAAATATCTTAAAAACAATATTAATATAATTAATACAAAAAATTATGAACCAGCATAATAAAAAAAATGCCTTCACCCTCATAGAACTCCTAGTAGTAATAGCTATCATTGGTATACTTGCTACTCTAGCAGTAGTGGCTCTACAACAAGCAAGACAAAATGCCAGAGATAGCAAAAGAATGGCCGATATGAAACAAGTACATACTGCCCTAGAACTATTCTTCAATGAAAATGGAAGATATCCTACAGAAGAAGAATGGAATAGTGGTATCATAGAGTCTGAATCTAGCAATAATGTATTTATGTACAATATTCCTTCTTCTCCTACTCCAGCTGATGGAAACTGTCAATCAGCATCTAATACCTATATCTACACTCCTCAAAACAATGGTGCCAGCTATACCATAGATTTCTGTACCGGCAAACAAGTATCAGATCTACCCGAAGGAGCTAAACAAATGACCCCAGGAGGGATAATAATAGGTAGTAGTGGAAATACTGGTGGAAATGGTGGAGGTGGTGAAGAAGATGAATTTACTGGTACATCAGGAACATTTACAGACACAAGAGATGGTCAAACTTATGCTTGGGTGAAAATAGGAGAGCAAATCTGGATGGCTGAGAATTTGAATTATGATAATGGTTGTTCTTCTTCTATTTGGATTGATTCTTCAGATGAGAGTTGGTGTGGTTGTTATAATGACAATTCTGTTAATTGTAGCTCTTATGGATTGCTTTATCAATGGTCAGTGGCCATGAATGGGTCTGAGCTTGAGGGAGTACAGGGAATATGTCCTAGTGGTTGGCACATACCCACTGAAGCAGAAATATTAAGTTTTTTTGATTATGTTTCTTCTAATTCAGATTATTGGTGTGGTGGAACTTCAAATTATATTGGAAAATCTTTAGCTAGTACTTTTGGTTGGAATTCATCTCCAACTGTTTGTTCTGTTGGCAATGATCAGTTATCTAATAATTCTACAAATTTTAGCGCTGTCCCTGGCGGTCTCCGTAACGAGTTTGGTTTTTTGGGCCTTGGGCATCAATCTAATTTTTGGTCGTCATCTATTTTTAATGACCCAAGTCTTTCAGAAGAAGAAGTTTTCTATTTTGATTTATCATCAGCTTATTTATCAGTGGCTTTAAATTCTTATTATAAAGAAAGCGCCTTTTATGTTCGTTGTTTGAAGGATTAATTTATAAATAATTAGTATAAAAAAGACCATTTCGGTCTTTTTTGTTTTGACTGATAAATTTGCTATAATTATATTATATGGAAATTCCTCTAGCTCATATTCTTCGCCCTCAAAAATTAAGTGATTTTGTTGGGCAAGAAAAAATAGCCGGACCAAATACTTGGTTAAAATCAGTGATTGAAAAAGATCAATTGACTTCTTTGATTTTTTGGGGCCCTCCTGGCGTCGGCAAGACGACTTTGGCTCATATTATTTCCAAAGAAACCAAGACAGAATTTATTTCACTTTCAGCCGTTAGTAGTGGTATTAAAGATTTGAAAGAAATAATAACTAGAGCTGAAGAAAATAGAAGATTTAAAAAGAAAACTATACTATTTATTGATGAAATTCATCGTTGGAACAAAGCTCAACAAGATGCTCTTCTTCCTCATATTGAAAACGGACTGTTAATACTTATTGGGGCCACAACTGAAAATCCTAGTTTTTCAGTTAATTCTGCTTTGCTCTCTAGATTAAAAGTTTTGATTTTGGAAAATCTAGAGGAAGAGCATTTATTGAAAATTATTAATAGAGCTGTTAAAGAACTTAAATTAGAAATGGGTGCTCGGGAAAAAAGATTGATAGCCAATTTAAGTGCTGGTGATGCTCGTCGGGCTTTAAATATTGTAGAAGCCGTTTTTAAATCAGGTGAAAAAGTTGACTTAGATTTAATAAAAAAATTAGCTAATAAACCTCAGCTTTTTTATGATAAAAATGGCGAAGAACATTATAATTTGATTTCAGCTTTACATAAATCAATTCGAGGAAATGATGCTAAAGCCTCTCTTTAT
>Ga0334885_1003848_pt1 | contig 13548 bp, 10 predicted proteins | sample GraSluR1_MG_8_FD_207233 | JGI IMG/M metagenome (GOLD analysis project Ga0334885, IMG submission 207233) | Sludge microbial communities from methane-producing bioreactor in Wageningen University, Netherlands - Granular Sludge_31_05-R1 | ecosystem: Engineered > Bioreactor > Anaerobic >...
GCAATACGCGACGCGCTCCCCTCGGCACGCGCAGTCCAATGCCGTCGCCCGAGGCGCGGGGCATCTCGGCGCCGCACAGCATTGCCGGCGGGCGGACTGGTGGTGTCGGGCATCGCCGATGGCCACCGTGTGGCCACGCGCTGCAGCTACGCGAAGGACGCGCTTCGCCACACGCGTTGGCCCATCTGTGCTGGTTGGGCGCTACCTCTTCGGCGGCGTCTTGGCCACCTTCGATACGTCAGCGTCCTTGCGCTCTCCCAGACTCCGCGCCAGCTTGCATCTCTCGCATTTGGTGCTGGTGCCGAGGTTGAGTTTGCCGCAACTGCAGAACCAAGTGAGGGAGGCCATCGGCTGCACGTCCCTTCAGAGTGACTTTCCGCGACGGGTGTGCGCAACTTGGGTGGGAACCGAGGCGGTATGCACAGGTGACTGGAGTGTCGCCGGGCTCGACCATGCCCCGGTATGCCCGATCCGCGCCAGCCCGTTACCCAAACCGCATGAATGACCCGTTGGTCAGGGCGATCGCCCGTGTCCTGTGGTGGTGGCTGACTGGGCGCCAGAGCCAGGCGGGGCCGCTGATACGGGCGGCAGCGGAACGCTGGTCAGGTGCGGCGACGGGGGCAGGAGGGCGGCGCCTGACGGGACTGGGGGAGCGCTGCCGGCCAAGCCGAAGGCAGCACTCGGTAGGCCCCCGAGCCCGAATGCAGCGCTCGGAGCCGTTGGCGCTCCTGCGACTGTGGGCACGGCCGGCGGCGCCGGCAGCAGCGCCGAAGTCCCAGGGCGCACGGCTCCAGTGGCGGCTTTGGCGCCAGCGCCTCCTGGCAATACGGCGGACTGGCCCGGGAGTGCCAGTTGTGTGACCATCACGGAGCCTGGGGCGGGGCGGCCTCCCGGAGGCCTGGCAGTAGCCACTGCTGGCGGCGCGGCAATCCCCTGCGGGGGGGCGACGGACCGACGCACCGCGGCTGCGCGCAGCGGCCCTGGCGATCTCGCGACTGACGCGGTGCGGGGGGGCGCGGCTTGCGCGCCCGAGGGCGCGGCCTGCCGTGGGGCCGCACTGGACCGGTGGGCAGCCGTCGAGGCGGGAGCCACGCTCACACTTCCCTGCATCGGGGCTGGGGACGCCTGCGTCGTCAGGGTTGCCGTCGGGCTCTGCCCGGTCGTCGCCGCTGCTGGGACGGCGATGGGGAACGGATCCGCTAGGTTCAGACGCCGCATGCGTTCGCACCACGGGCACTCCTGCAAGTGCGGGCTGTAGTGGTGCTGCTGGCTCTGCGGGCAAGTCACCAGCGTTGCGCCCACCGCATCCAGGACGCTCATCCACTCGACTGCACGGGGACGCGATGAGGGAATCGTCTCGCCATCGACGAAACACCGCATGAAGAGCTGTCGAATGGCATCTGGCAGCATCTGGAAATCCGGGCAATCGAGCGGCGGGCGCACCTCCCCGTTCGCGGCATAGGCCAAGCGGAAGTAGTTCACAATGATCCTCTCAGAGTGCTCGTGAGCCTCGGGCACGGAGGGATGGGCGGCCACACCGTCAAACGGATGGCGGCCCTCCATGAGCAACTGGAACACGAGCACCGCCAAGGCAAAGCAGTCATGATCATCGCGGCGGTCGAAGCTCGTGAGGTCTCTGCCCTGGTTCTCGGGGGGAGTGTACTCCTTCTTGCCCACCACACAACGGTGTACGTAGGCGGGGGTAGTGACCTGAAAGCTGTCTGTATCGATGAACACGATCTGGGCAGTGTCCCGCACCAGCAGGTTGGACTCGTTCAGATCGCCTACCACGTAACCCCTCTGGTGGAGGGCAGCAAGGGAGGAGGCGACATTGCGTGCGGCGTACAACAGGTACTTCCAGTTGAAGAGGGGCCAGATGCTCTTGCGGTCCTTTGGGAAGTAGAGCCTGTAGACTGGCTGGCAGTTCTCGACCCGTGGCATGGTGAAACCCACGAAATGGGTTCTGTTCCTGTCCGAGTACAGTAGGTCCCGTGGCCACGCGATAGAGATAGTTCCGGTGTGCGCGGCCGGGTCGGCCGGGGCATTCCGGATCATGCACTCGACCTTGGCTTGCCGATCCTTGGTGAGCCGGTGCTGGTGGTACACCTTGGCAAGGAGTCTGGGATCGCGCTCCACCGCCAAGACGGCGGCCTCGCCGCCCACCCCGATCTGGGCGCCGAGCTGGATCTGGTCGCCCGTCTCGGTGAACACCACCACTAGGCATCCACCTCCGCACGCCATGCGACGACTATGCTGATGTCGTCTTCCGTCCGCTTACCCTTGATGACCTTCTCCAGGAACGTCCGGTAGGCGGACACGCGATCCTCTGGGGGCTGGCTGGCGGCGAACGCCACTGTGTCGGAGATGAACGGTTCGTAGGGCACAGAACGACACAATGCGATGTGTTCCAGACTGTCGCTGAATACAGCGGCCATCGTGGCTTCGGCATGGAGGCAGTAGAAGCGGAAGTAAGCCTCCCATCTGGTCTGAGAGAGGAACCGTGTCTCATTCGCGTACTCACCGTGTTCTGGCGCGGCCAACAGGACAAGACCGCCGCCATCGATGCCGACCACGCCTGCGCAATCACCTATGCTGGCAGCCGCAGCGAAGCCTGGGCAGAGCGCGACAGCGGTGAGTGTCGTACTGAACTCACGGATGGGGCTGTGGTGTTGCCCGGCCAGTTCCTCCAATGAGAGGCGTGCCTCGCGGAAGCACTCAAGAAGCAGAGCTTCCCAGGCCGGTTCTCCCTCCGGCCGCCAGTAGAGCAGCCGTCGCGCCAAGACGTTCTGTGCAGCATCGACTGCCGCTGCACTCCCAATCTGACCGAGTGAGCTACTTCCCGCTCCATCGGCAACGATCAGCACGCAGGTGTCGGCTCTGGGCAGCAGGTACAGTGAAGTGTCCTGGCAGGGCTGACCGCTCTGCTCATGACCCGAGCCCCTCAACGAGACAGCAAAACCGTCCCACACTGACCGGACATGGGGGCTCATCGCTGACACACCAATCCTGCGATCATGGTCCAGACCCGGAGACCCGGGGGTTCGGGCGAGCGCCGCCAGGACACCGTGTGCAACAAAGAGGCAGGCCCCATCATGCGGAGACCGTGCCCCAACCGACCGGCGGGAGTTGCTTCTGATCACCAGGGTTCGAGCTGGACACCGTGACCATGCTGCGGCTAAGCCACTCAAACATCTCAGCGAACCTGCTGCCCTGCAGGTATAAAGGCGGCCGACTGGGTGACGCGATGTCCTTCAGACGGTCCATGTCTGCCTCCATGCAGCCGACAGCGAAGAACATGAACTTCCTGTCGCGCTCTCCCTCGTGGACCATGCGAGTAGCCTGCGGAACGTTGTGCTCGTCCGTCGGCATGCCATCCGTGAGCATGAAGATCCACGGCCGGTAGTACGACCTGCCCTCGGCCTTGTATACCTGCTTCTTGGTCTGGACCATATCGATCGCGGAGAGTATCGCCTCGCCCATTGGTGTATTGCCACGTGCGGACAGCTGCGGAGCCTGTGGGAGCTTGCTCACCACCGTGAAGTCTAGCTCGGTCTCGACCGTCTGGCCGAAGCTAAGCACTGCTGCCTCACATCGGCGCGCAGCGAGCGGATCCTGCTGCAGTTCGCCGAAAAGAGTCTTTAGCCCAGCGTTGACCTGAGCCAGCGGCTCCCCGTCCATGCTGAGTGAGCAGTCGATCAGTATGACCAGTGCGCAGCGGGCCTCAAGTCCCTCATCTTCCCTTGGCGTGCGAATGATGTCGAACTCGCCGTCAACTAAGTCTCCCATGTGCGCATCTCCTTGAGATCGTGTTGATAGGCATCGTCGGGTAGTCCGATGTGATGCGTCTTGCGGCATCATGCCTCCTGCCCTACCACCACGGAACGGCCAGCCCAATTGGCGCTACCGTACCGAGAAGTTGATGAGACTGGGACTGTAGTTGGCTTTGTCCAGTTCAGCATTGGTTGCGGCCGCATAGGCCAGCCAGAAACGTTCCACCCACGCCATACTACCATGGCCCATGTCTGCCGATGGGTCGATCATGGCGTTGACGCCGACCATGTACACGGTAACCCCCGACAAGTCCGGAAGACGCCCCATGTCTCTCTGAGTCGCGATGATCCGCTCGATCTCCAGGTCCGTGAGGTCCTTGGTTGCCGTGAAGTCCAGCTCGGGAGTCTGCTCGATGCCGTCGGTGAAGAGCACGAAGACTCGGCGTTGCGCAACCTTTGCCTTCTCACACCCAAAGGCTCTGCCTGCGAGGACAAAGGCGCTCATGATGTCCGAGTTGGAGGCCTTGCGTCTGAGCAGGTCCTCAGCGACTCCCTGAAGGTGTTTCCTCATCTTTGAGACGCGAGCCTTGTAGCCCAGTTCGTCGTCCTCCAACAGGTTGAACGCCGGCAACGTGGCATCAATGGGAAACGACGCCGTCTTCTCGGTAGTCTCCGTGATTACGTCCCCGACGACGCTGTCCCCAGCTTCCAGAGCGGCGACGATCTTCTCGAAACCGGCGAGATACCGGTCGCGGACTGCCTGGGCCCCCACCGAAAGATCGAAGACCACAAGGACGAAAGCTGTCTCCTTCGGCTCCTTGTTCGCGCATCCCGATAGCATCAGGCAAGCGATGACTATTACGCTGAATATGCCACGAATCGAGCGACATTGGATCATCTGATCGCCCCTCGGACTATCTCCAGTCCAGATTGTTGACTGGGTCTTCTAGGTGCTCGGGCACCTCGATATGCGGGTATCGCCGGAAGCTCTCAGGACGTCCCTGGGGCGGGGGCTGCTGGGACGTGGAGTATCGCTCCCGCAGGTTCGCCTCGTTGTACGTGTCCACCAGCCTGCGAGAGGCGTGCAGGAGCTGGATTGCGCAACTGTGATGGTAGTAGGCATTCTTCACGCGAGCTTGGTAGGCGAGCTGGAAACGGCGCTCCGCCCGCGCCAGACGCGCTTTGGCCGCTCTGAGGTCTGTTAGGGCAACCGCGACGGGGTCCAGTTCGCGCAGCGCCCAGACGATCGCCCCACCGTAAGCGATGATATTCAGGAGCCAGAAGATGAGCGTACCGGGAACGAGACCTACGCCGGCTGCCCCTGCGATCTCGCCCGCCTCCTTCGCAACTTCTAGCTGCGAGGCCAGCCACGTCTCGCGGAAGAAGGAGAGGCCAAGCAGAGCAATGGGCACGATCACGAAGAGCATCACTATGCCCGCGATCTGGTGCGCCTCCCGCGGTCGTGGGCAGACGATCCACGATGCCGCGAAGTGCGCCAGAACCGCGAGCAGCAGCGATGCCCCCAGGGCGATAGGGCCCGTGACAAAGATGGGCTGGTGCATGATCTTGAACGCCGAGTAGCTCAGCGGGAACTCGATGAGGAGGATAAGCAAGAGCATTCCACCCCAGTACGCCAGCTTGTTGGTCGGACGTACGCCGACGGGCTTGCGCCCATGGTCAAGCTCATGCTGCGCAGCCGCTTCATCGTAGACTTTCTGGGCTTCGTCGCGGACCTCGACCGACTGCTGATAGCGGGCACGGGTCAGGGTGAAGGCCCTGTACAGGCCTGTGTCCTTACGGTCAAAGCGCTCCCTAATCTGGCCGATCCGCTCTTCGGCATGCTCAGCCAGGTCCTGGACCTTGGGCGCGTGGTCCGGGTCAGACCACGAAGGTATGCCGACCTTGCCGTCCAGACGCCCAGCACGCGCAGCTTGAGACGAAGGTGAGATACACAAGTCACACCACTCCATCAGATCAGGGACTGTGCCAGACCGGCATACCCACACATAAGTCATTCAGCGGGGTCTTGTGATGTACGTTACGTCGTCCTGCTCGGCTCTATCTGACGAACACGCACAGTACGGCCAAGTAATGCCGAGTTGCTCCAGATACCTGCCCGTTGCGAGCCACTCCTTGCCCACATAGCGAGTGAGCCGGACGGCCATCCCGTGGTCAGCGTCTTTGGCGAACCGGTAGCCGGGCAGCAGGTTCCAGCCGTCGGCTGTGCGCTCCATCTTGATGCCTACGGCGGCAATCTGCCGGTGCTTCTCGATCAGCTCCGCTTGGCCACCCAGCCAAGCAAGGTAGTCACGGGCCATTTCCCGATGTCGGCCCCTGCTACGCTTCAGTTCGCCCTCGTAGTAGCGGCGTTCGTGATCAAGTGCGCGCAGACGGGTCGCCCGCAGCCACAGGCCGCCCGCGCGTTTCCAGCCGTGCTCGACAGCGTCCAGCAGTCTGAGCAAGGCGAGCCACGGCAGCAAGTAGGGCCTCGTCGGCTCCAGGGCACACTCGAACAACCCCCGTGTGGCAGCAGTGGACGCCTCGGCATTGAGGCGTTCCAGGTCATCCGCTGTCAGCGGGCATGTGCTCTGGTGGTACCGGCACAGGTCAGCTACCAGGCCGCGGAGGTCAGCATGTAGTTCGCCTATCCCGAGCGCCTGGGCGTCCTGCAAGTCATCGATCAGCCGCCCGGAGATGAAGGCATGCACCGGTCGCACCTCGGGGCCGTGCTGGTAGCCCGCATCGCCTCGACACCCGACGTCGTGGAGCCAAATGGCAAGCAGGAAGCAGAACAGCACTTCCTCCGCAGCGAAACCGCACGCTGGGTGGGCCGCCTGCCAGCGCTGCCGCACGCACTCCCACACGCCTCCACCGAGGACGTCTGAGACCAGCCTCCAGAGTCCCCGGTGGTGCTCTACTGAGTGCTCAGGGCCCTGGAATGTCTTCTCGCCCAGCCACAGTATGTCCGGCTCATGGTTCCAGGTCCGGAACAGCCGCAGCAACTGCTTGTCCAACTGGCCCCGAGCAGACCTGGCCTCGGCAAGCACGGGCAACAGCGGCGAGACGCCCTCTCTCAGGTACTGCTCGTTCGCATGAGGGAGACGCAGGATGCGGCGTTTCGGCACCACGCGATCGGCACCGCGGAAGCGCAGGCACCTTGCGAGAACATCGGGCTCTTCACTCCTGGAGACCACGAACGTGGGCAACTCCGGGCAGGTGTCTGCCAAGGATGCGACAATATGCTCTCCACTTAAGGTCCCACCGTCGCTGGTGCGTATAAGAAGGTCAACCAGAGCCGCATCGAAATCGGCGAACGTCTGCGGGCAAGAGGGGGGCGCGCCATCGACGAACAGCGGCACCAACAGGTCACCGAACTCAGGCGTCGCTCGCCTAGAGAGGACGTCCTGGAGGCACCGACACGCGTCACCATCACGGGTCGCCCAGAACGTCGCCCCGGTGGCCTGGGAGATCGTGGCCAACTGAGGAATGATGGGCGCCAAGTTGTCATCAATCAGCAGGTACCGCCTTGAGCGGGCATCCGGTGAACTCGCCGTCATCAGGTAGTAGTGGTCAACCAAACACTGGAATCGCAGTAGTCTCTGGACGTCGCCGGCGTAGTGCTCCTCGCTGAGACGTCGGCTTTCGGATCCGGCAAGCGGTAGTAGCAGTCTCCACGCGTCAAGGCGGCCCATCGTTCCATTCGCACTCGTGGTGACTTCGGGTCTTTTCCGGAGTGCGTCCAGACAGACCCGCGCCCGGCGCCGACTGTCTTCTAGCATGATGCGCCCGCGGCTGGACGCTTCTCCGTCCATGATGCCCTGCGAGATTGCCCCAAGCTCCCGCAGAGAGACCGGCAGTTGGATGTGGTACGGAGCGAAGACTTGGCGAAGCAGGTTGACGCTATCTAGCTGGCGATCGTGGTGGCCCTCCGTGCTTCCGACGAAGCTCGCCAATGCCAGCAGCGAGACGGGGGGAGGGGCGCCTTCGCTGTCGTCACGGACAAGGGCACCTGCTATCATCTCCGCCATCCAAGGGCTCCCGTCGCACAAGGCGATGTGCAGGGATGCTCCCGGACAAGCGAACCGCGCATCGGCACTTCCCGTGGGCGGTTCCCAAGCGGAGACTGAGATCTGCAGATCGCCAAGCGCCCCGCTGGGCACGGCAGCGCTCAACGCTGCAGCGACGGGTCTCGGCGCGATCATCTCGACGATCCTGTTCCCCCCTGATGTCGCCATCGAGGTCACACTCCACGAACGTGGTGGCGGCCGCCTGAGTGTTGCCCTCGACCGACCGCGTGATCTCCGCCGGTGGGGGGGGCCTCGCCACACCCTCCGACGAGCCCTGCCACGAGAACTGCTCCCAGCAATCTGGTCATCTGACCAAGCGGCGGTCTCAACATCCGGTACCTCGCGATCTGTGTGCCGGCGATGCTGCAGCGTGGCGCACTTCAGTCTCTCCTGCTCGCCACCACTCGCTCGTCGCTAACCGACAACTCAACGCATGCGTCCCTGATGTACGGATGCTCCGCGACCAGCTCGGCCACCGCTGTTGTGACGAACTGCTCCACCGCTCGCTGCATCCCGCGGGCCCCGTTGGCCCGGTCGTACCCCGTCCGAACCACGTGGTCGATGACCTCCTCCGAAGCCACCAACCCTATGTTCCTGTTCGCCAGTCCCGCACGCCTGCTGAGCGCGTCGATCTCACGACCGGCTATCTGCCTCACCGTGGTCTGGTCCAGCGGCTGGAAGCACACTATGTCGCTGATGCGCCCGATGAACTCTCGCGGGAAACGCTGGGCCATCTCGGTCTCGATCTCCGCCGCGTCTACGCGACGACGCGGCTCGGCGGCGAATCCCAGCGGGTTGCGCGAGTACAAATGCGAGCCGATATTGGAGGTCATCACCAGCACGGTGTTCAGGAAGCTCCCCGTCCTGCCGGTCTCGTCTGTCATGCGGCCCTCCCCAAGGACCTGCAGAAGCGCGTTGAACACGCTGGGGTGGGCCTTCTCGATCTCGTCGAACAACACCACCGCGAAAGGCCTGACGGCCACGTCTTGCACGAGCCGTCCCGGCTCGCCGCCGAAGCCCCGCGTGCCGCAGAGCTTAGCGAAGCCCTCCGCACCGGCGAACTCCGACATGTCGTAGCGGATCAAGGCGTCTTCGGCTCCGAACAGGAACCGTGCCAGACCCTTGGCAAGCTGGGTCTTGCCGGACCCCGTGGGCCCCGCCAGGAACAGGCGGGCGACGGGGCGATCGTCTGGAGTCAGCTCCGCTTTGTAGCGCAGGATGCAGTCGGTCACGGCACTCACTGCAGCCGGTTGACCGATGACCTCCTCAGTTAGGGCCCCCTCCACCTCAGCCCGTGTCAGGGGGACCCGAGCGTCTACCAGTTCCCTGCGGAGGCCCGAGAGCGAGCAGACGGCGCGGTCGACGTCCCCCTGCGTCACCGCCTCCCCCGGTCGCTCCTCAAGCTGATTGGCCACGACCTCGTTCAACAACTCCAACGCCTTCCCCGGCTGTCTGCGGGAGCGCAGGAACCGGTTGGAAAGCTCAATCAGCCGCTCCTCGATCCCCGAGCTGAACTCAATCGCCGGGCCACCCTCCTGCGTCTCGAGGGTGCCGATCCGATCACGGACGATCATCAGCGTCTGCCCTGTATCAGACTCAGGCACCTCCACCACATGGAAGCAGTCCACGAAGCGAGGGATCGCCTTACGCATGTGCTTGAGGCCGGCGTCATCGGTGGCACCGATTACCGTGATCTCGTTGCGCGACAGAAATGGCAGCAGCAGGCTGGCTACCGACCGATCTGGCTTGTCGCTGCAGGAGCCCGCGGTCGTCGCCTCATGGATCTGGTCGATGAACAGGATTGCCTGCTCTTCCATGCAGTTCTCTGCCACGAGCTGGATCTTGTTCTCCAGCTCGTGAGCGTACAGGACAGAGGACTGCAGGCTCGCGGGCACCACTTCATAGATCCGGCGCTCCGTCAGCCCGGCATCCTGCATCCGCTTCGTCTTCTCCGCGACGCGTTGGGCCATCGCGTGCACGAGCGCGTTCTTGCCTGTGCCTGACTCGCCAACAAGCAGCACTTGCCGGCGTGGCCCCCCACAGGCGACGATGAGACGTTCCAGCAGATCCTCGCGAACGTACATGGGGAGGATTTCGTGGGTCTCGGCCAGCTTGACCAGATCGCGCCCGAGGTTGCGCAGGTCGGCGGCCTCAACGATGCGCTCCTCCGACTGCCCCGAGAAGGTGCGGGCCTTCTGGAGGACACCCGGGAGCGCGGCCCGGATCTCCGCAACCGCCTTGCCGAAGTCCGTCAGGGCCTGCCGGAACTGCTCGAACGTGGGTGGCCCTTCGCTGCAGGGAACCGCTACGCTGGCCCGGATCTCGCCATCCCTGCGGTCCCACGCCAGCTTGGGCAGAACGCGACCCCAGTTCTCCGTCAGCAGATGCTCCAGGACCGGCAACTTCCCCCGCTGTGGGGCCGTGGCCAGGCCAGATGCGTGGATCCACAGGTAGCGCCTGTTCCAGTCAACGACCAAGCGAACAGTCTCGCCCTCATCGACCGTCAAGCAGACGTGGAACTGCGAGAGCAGCGGCGACCATTCGTGCCGCACGCCCATCGTCTCCAGATAGCCACCAATCGTCTCGCGCGTGTTCATACGTGTACCCAATCCACTCCGTCCCCGGCATCGGACCTAGTCTGCTGGTGGGCGCAGTGCGTCCAGCAGCCGCCTGCGCAGTTCTGCGGCATCGACTTCCAGGGCGATGTCCTTGCGGGGGTGCTTCGTCTCATCCCGCCGTGCACGGTGGTCGATCACCGTCATCCCGAATACCGGTGACTGACGGTCGCTCACCACGTCAACGTGGAAGGGCTTCGTCCACACCAGCTCAGGCCAAATCGCCACGGCCATTGCGAGGGGGTCGTGCAGGTAGCACCCGTCGAAGCCCTCGTTCCTCCGGTAGAAGCCCATGTAGTGACTGGTGATCTCGCCCACGTAACGGCCCAATGCCCACTCCTCGGGGCACAGGGAGACCTCGATGTCGGCCAACGTGAAGGGGCACTGCAGCGCCACGTCCAGGCCTATCACCGTCATCGGGACCTGGCTGCCAAAGACCTCACCCGCGGCAACCGGGTCCATCCATACGTTGAACTCACCATAGGGTGCAATGTTGCCCGGCACGCGGAAGGCGCCACCCATGAACACGATCCGGGGGATGTTGGCCGCGATCTGGGGAGCCTTCCTGAGTGCCGCCGCCACATTGGTGAGCGGACCCGTCACCACCAGCAGGACGTCCGAGGGCTCCCGGTAGGTCTCGGCAATCAGATCCACCGCGCTTGTGTCCGACAGGCGGCCAGCATCGGGTTCGGGACGACTGTTGGGCCCCAGGCCGCAAAAGCCGTGGATGAACTCCGCGTCCGGCTTGCCGTCTGGAGGCCACCCGATCAAGGGCTCGTCCAGGCCCAAGCAGACCGGAAAGTCCACCGCAACCCTCCCCGCCTCGAGTGTGCGCAGCGCATTGAGAGCACTGGGCAGCGGCCCCACGTTCCCACAGGAGGTGCCGAGACCGACGATCTCGACACCCGGCGTGCGTCCGGCCAACAGCAGCGCTATGGCGTCGTCAACGCCCGGGTCCATGTCCAGAAGTAGGCGTTTCATCGTGCCAGAACCCTCTTCCTCGCAGGCGATCATCGGCGCTCGCGGTGTCAACCCTTCTGGCTCTTGCGGAACCACATGGGCTCGGGCCCCAGACCGGTCCTGTGCAGGGCCAGCTCATACACCCAGCCGATCACGGACCGCCGCGCGACCTGCTCGACGGTCATACAGTGCGCCTGCTCGCGGTACAGGTAGTCGTAGTCGATGGACAGCACATCCAGCCGCGTGGGCAGTGTCCAGTAGCTCTCCGAATGATAGCCCTCAGGCTTGCCCGGCCAACCCGCGCCCAGGACAGCATTGGGCTGGGCATCACTCTTCCGGGCAATCGACCCGTTGCTGCGGAACTCCCAGATGCACCCGGTGTCGGTGTCGATGCCTTCACTGTTCAGCGGGCAGAACATGGCGTAGAGGGCCGAGTTCCTCGCCCCCGTGGAGACCGCGCTCCAGCGGTCTCCCTGCCGGGCCCACAGCGCGAATCCGCCGGGCCTGTCCTCGTCCGGGCAAAGCAGCGCGTTGGCCATGGATGAGTGCACACCGGCCGTCTTGACCGCCCGCAACACCAGCGTATGAGTATAGTCCGCCAGCACCCGCTCCTTGGTGTCGCGACGCTGTGCCAGAGGTGTGTCGCCGGCGAAGGCGGTGCGGAACTCGTGCGAGATCGTGCTCTCGGGGCACTCCAAATCGAGAATGTACAGCTCAGCCATCCGCTCCAACCGCGACAGGCTTTCCTGACCCGTCGCACTGTCTGGCAGGGCGCCGCCCGCGACCATGGACTGGGTCTGCTCGTCCAGGAGCTGATCTAGATCCCGTGTGTACCGGCTGCTGCGCGACGTCACGCCCAGCAGCTTGACGTGCTCGGTGGTCGTTGCGTCGCTGCGCGGGATCGGGCATTGCTGGACGATGGACACGAAGAAACTGGCCGACGCGTGCCGGGTGAAACGCCAGTCGGCGGGGGTCTGTGCCTCCAACGCCTCCAGTGCCCTTGTGGCGAGCTTGCCTCCATCCTCGACCGCCGCCAGGTACTCACAGGACGGCGTCTCATTGCCCGTCTTCGGCCCCTTGGCCTTGTAGAAGCGCTCCGCAATCCGCCGGGCGACATGCTCCCGGCCTTCGGGTGTGAGCACGAACTTGGGCATGTAGCGCCCCTCCCAATGGTGAGATCAGCCCACCGCATCCCGCAACTGGTCCAGGCACCACTGACGCTGCCCGTCGGTAGCACAGGTGGTTCTCAGCCGGAACTCCAGCCCCATGTCGCCGTCACTGTGGACCACACGGAACTCGGCCCGGTCCGACACCCCGGAGACCTTCACGAAGCTCCGAGCTGTGTTCAGGAACCGTATGTTCTCCACACGGGTAACCCATGGGATGCCGGCGAGCCGGGAGGCCTGTTGTCGACTTCCTCGGGGCGCCCCCGCCATCTCCGCCTCATTCAGGTGCAACTTGTCTTCAGGCTCCAGCCCCGCATCGGGCGGTGGCTCATGGACCTGCGGAGGGCACAGCCCGAAGGCCTGGTGCATCACCTCAAGCACAGGGCTCAGCGACACGTACCCCACTCCGTCGACCTCTTCGCTATCCAGTAGCGCCATCAGCCCCTCGGCAGGAGCCAGGCGGAGCACGTCGCTACGCCGCACCACCCCCTCCTCCGAGAGCACCGCAAACACCCCGTAGTTCTCGATCCACAGGCCGCGGTCGAAGTCCACCGGCATGGGGGGCATCTCGATACAGTGGGGGAACTTCTCGAACAGATAGACCACTGGGACCTTCAGAGCCTGTCCGACGAGAACCGCAAAGCTGATCTGAGCCTTGAAGCCGCCGGTGGCGTTGATGAGCCTGCGCCAGGAGCCGACAGGAGAGCTTCACCAGTGACCGCAGCCCGGCGTTGGCGAACCGCCGCGGGTCGCTGTCGTCCAGACCCGTCACCGTCGTTGATCTGGCCTGCCTGACCTGGGGCAGGCCGCGCAGGTAGCCCGAGAGGACCTCACCGGTCCAGGCGCCATCGGCCGTGTCCGAGACCAGAAGATCCACGCAGGCCGGGGGCGTCACGGCGCCCAAGGACAGTCTCTGGCCGTCCAGCAGGTGCCAAAGTGAGTTGATCTCGGCACCACACTGCCGGTCCTG
>Ga0334885_1003849_pt1 | contig 13543 bp, 13 predicted proteins | sample GraSluR1_MG_8_FD_207233 | JGI IMG/M metagenome (GOLD analysis project Ga0334885, IMG submission 207233) | Sludge microbial communities from methane-producing bioreactor in Wageningen University, Netherlands - Granular Sludge_31_05-R1 | ecosystem: Engineered > Bioreactor > Anaerobic >...
GAGCGTCTTGTGCGACGTGGCAATCTCTACCATCCACTTAGTCATTCTGAGGAGTCCGGTGTTTTTGCCGGACGACGTGAGAATCTCATTCTTTAAAGTATTTATGAAGAAAAAACTTAAAAGATGAGATCCTCACGCCTTCAAAAAGAGAAAATTCGTGATGATATCAAAACGATTCTTTTTCTCTTGATGGGAGAAGATTGGAGTGCGGGTGAAAACCCAGACTTAGATCAGATTTAGTAGCTCTAAACCCATTACCTATAACCAATTATATATTTTTCAGAATAAATAATTCTTTCGGGGAAGATGGTTATATAGCCTCAGAGAAATTGTTTTTTCTCATTCATTTTTTGCTTAAAATATGAACCCTTATTCCTGCCCATGTTCACTTTGTTTATTCCATTTATAGCAAAATATTTCCAATAATATATGCCAATTATTCAAAATAAGCATATTAACGGGATTGACTTATGATTGCGATAAATCTATTATTTTATTAAAGTAGTTTTATTACGGGTTATTAATACTGAGATAATAATAAAAATATATATAAGTATTTTCTCCTTCAATAAAAAATTGATGTAAATCGTTTTTGGAGGGGTTATAAAATGCCAAAGGAAATTTATGATTCTTATGAAAACATGCTTTTTAATCTCGATAGTGCAGCGAAAAAACTGGGTTTGGATTATGATGACTATCTTTCACTTCGATATCCAGAAAGGGAGTTAGTCGTTTCTATACCAGTTGTGATGGATAATAATCACGTTGAAGTATTTACTGGATATCGAGTTCAATATTCGAGTAGCCGAGGACCATGTAAGGGTGGGCTGAGATATTCAAATGATGTGGATATTAATATTGTAAAAACCTTAGCAGCTTTAATGACCTGGAAAAGCGCCGTGGTAAACATCCCATTCGGAGGCGCGAAAGGTGCTATTCGTTGTGACCCATCACATTTGTCAAGAGAAGAGTTAAAACGTATTACACGTCGTTACACAGCGATGATCCTTCCGCTTATTGGTCCAGAAAAAGATATTCCGGCTCCTGACATTAATACCAACGATGAAGTTATGGGATGGATTATGGATACCTATAGTATGTTTAAAGGGTATTCAGTCCCTGGGGTTGTTACCGGAAAACCTTTGGAAATTGGAGGTACCTTAGGAAGGCAAGGAGCGACTGGACGAGGAGTAGTTTATATAATTAATGATATAGCGCCTTTGATAGGATTTTCGCTGGTTGGTGCCAAAGTGGCCATACAAGGTTTTGGGAAAGTTGGAAGTATTTTAGCCCAGCTTCTCGCCCATCAAGGATCTAAGATTATAGCTGTATGTGATATAAGTGGTGGCATATATCGAGAATCTGGTTTGGATATTGATGACCTTATTAAATATGTAAACAACAACCCCAGTAAAACAATCAAGGGGTATAAATCTCCAGGTGTAACAGAGTTTCCCAAAGAGGAAATTTTCTACTTCCCGGTTGACCTTTTTATACCAGCTGCTAAAGAAAACCAAATCACTGCTTCTATAGCAAAAAAGTTAAATACTAAAATAATCGCTGAAGCTGCTAACGGGCCAACTTTGGTTGAAGCTGATGAAATATTAGAATCCCGAAAAATTATTGTTATTCCGGATATTCTGGTAAGCGCTGGTGGCTTGGTGGTTTCTTACTTTGAGTGGGTACAAAATATACAATCACTGATGTGGGATGAGAGCGAAGTCAACGAATTGCTAATGAGAATAATGAAAAGAGCTTTTAACGAGGTGTGGGCAGTTCACCAGCAAAGAGAGGTGAATTTGAGGATGGCAGCGTATATGTTGGCAATTGACCGCGTAGTAAAAGCTAAAAAAATTAGGGGTGTATTTCCATAGACTGGAAAAATAAAAAATGAAAAATCCTCCAAAATTAGAGTTGATTTATCGAATAATAAAAGAAAATGGGCCTCTTTCCAGGAATGATTTATCGAAAGCAACCAGTATTGGAATCCTCACCGTTGCAAAGTTTATTGAAAGGTTAATTTTAGAAGGTAAAGTGGTTGAAAGTGGCTGGGATAAGAAGACCGGTGGGAGACCGGCACGATTAATCAGTATTAATCCCAATTTTGGCAAGGCATTAGGAATCGAACTGGGAGGTTCCTATATTAACTGGGTTATTTCCAATTGTGTTGGGGATATATTTCAAAGAGGAACGATAAAAGTTCAAAAAAACGAACCAATTAAGAAAAATCTGGAAGATCAAATAAAAAAGATTCTAAATGATGACGAGAATATAAAATCAATTGGTATTGCCAGTACTGGTATAGTGGAAACCGTAACTGGCACATCACTTTGTTCTCCCCAACGGGATGATTTAAATGATTTTCCAGTAAAAAAGCATCTTGAAGAAAAATTCAATCTTCCAGTTTATTTAGATGATGTGTGTAGAACTGTTGCTTATGTTGAGCAAAATCAAGGAGTAGCAAGAAGTATTAAGAATTTTTTATATTTTTATCTTGATGTTGGAATTGGTCTATCAATAGTTTTAGATGGCAAAATATATCGAGGCCCTTTTGGCATTTCCGGAGAAATTGGACACTTTATCATAGATGAAAATGGCCCATCTTGTGGTTGTGGAAATCGCGGATGTTTAGAAGTGTTTACATCGACAGCAGCAATTGTCCGTAATGCCAGAAAATTTATTGAAAATGGTGTGCAATCGAGCTTGCATAATCAAGAAATAAACATCGAGAATATCATTAATGAAGCCAGAAGAGGAGATAAATTGAGTTATCGTTTGATAACTGAATCGGGGGAACGTATCGGAGCAGTGGCTGCGCAGGTAATCAATTTTACTGGAATCCCTTTGATTATTTTTGGAGGTCGTTTAAAACACGCCAACCAATTATTAACTGAACCAATCCAACATATAATTAAAAAGAATTCTTTGTCAGTATTAAGTCAAAAATTAGAAATGAAAATTTCTTCTTTGGACGAGTGGGCAGGGGCGCTTGGCGCCTCAATGCTATCCTTATTGGAAATTATTCAATAGAAAAATATTAATAAAAAATTATAGGAGAAGGAGGGTTTTATGAAAAGAATAAAAACTGGGATTATTGGTACTGGTTTTGTTGGAACAGTACACATTGATGCTTTAAGGCGCTTGGGCTTTGTCGATGTAGTTGCGGTTGCCGAAGCGAATGAGGAATTAGCTCAAAAAAAAGCTGCCGATTTTTTTATCCCTCGCGCCTACGGGAACTACCAAGACCTCATCAATGATCCGGATGTTCAAGTTGTTCATAACTGCACGCCTAATCATCTTCATCTGGAAATCAATACTGCTATTATTCAGGCTGGAAAACACATCTTCTCCGAAAAACCTTTAGGTATGAATCGTTTTGAATCAAGTAAAATGTTGGAATTAGCAGAAAAACATCAATTAGTACACGGGGTTAATTTTAACTATAGAATGTATCCTTTGGTGCAAGATATGAAACACCGGATTCAGAAGGGAGAACTTGGAAAAGTTAATTTAATCCATGGATCTTATCTGCAAGACTGGCTTTTTTATGAAACCGATTATAACTGGCGTATAGAACCAAAGTATGGTGGAGCAACTCGAGCAATTGGAGATATCGGTTCGCATTGGTGTGATCTTGCTCAAACGCTTACCGGGCTCAAAATTACCGAGGTATTTGCCAACTTATCAACTGTGATACCGGTAAGGAAAAAATCAAAAATTGTTGAGACTTTTAGCGAAAATCGTGAACCTACCGATTACGAAGAAATACCGATACAGTCAGAGGATTGGGGAGCGGTTTTAATTCGGTTAGAAAACGGAGCCAGTGGGGTTTTCTATGTTTCACAAATAAGCGCAGGAAGAAAATGTTATTTGAATATCGAAATTGATGGATCAAACCAATCCTTTTATTGGAATCAGGAAGAAGGGGATCGAATGTGGATTGGGTATCGCAACCAACCGAATGCTTATTTCATGAGAGATCCGAATCAGCTTGATCCAAAGTGTCGGGGATATGTACTTGCACCAGGTGGGCATCCCGAGGGTTGGTTGGATAGCCTTAAAAACAGCTTGCTGGCTTATTATCGTGCAGTGCTTGATGCAAAAAACTCGATAAACAAAAAGCCTGATTATGCGACTTTTCAAGACGGTTATGATATTAGTTGTATCGTCGACGCAATTGTGGAAAGCCATCAAAAAGGAAAATGGGTAAAAATTGCCCGATAAAGGAGGAAGATCAATGACTGTCAAACCGACTTTTGGAGGACCGGGTTCATATGTAATCGGAGATGAAGAGAAGAAAGAAGTGATGGATGTTTTAGAATCCGGGTATGTTTTTCGATATGGCTCAGAGGACGATCCCAATTTTAAAAAGAAAGTATTTACTCTAGAGCAAGAATTTTCTCAGTTGATCGGAGTCAAGCATGCAGTTGCGGTGAATAGCGGAACCAGCGCGCTCCTTACCTGCTTGGCTGCTCTTGGTATTGGGCCTGGTGATGAGGTTATCGTTCCTGGGTATACATTTATCGCTTCGATTTCGAGTATTATTGTAGCCCGAGCCATTCCTATGTTAGCTGAAATTGACGAATCGCTCACCCTTGATCCAGGTGATGTCGAAAAAAAGATCACCAGCAAGACGAAAGCCATTATGCCAGTACATATGCTGGGAAATCCTTGCCAAATGGATGCTATTATGGATATCGCCCGACGGCATGGGTTATTAGTCATTGAAGACTGTGCTCAAGCTGCCGGGGCATCCTTCCAAGGGGAGAGAGTTGGAAGTATTGGTGATATCGCTGCTTTCTCGTTGAATGTGTTTAAAACCATCACTGCCGGCGATGGTGGTATTGTAGTGACGGATAACGATGACTATTATGAAAGGGCTTTTGGATTTCACGACCAAGGCCACAAACCCATGCGGGCTGGTGTCGAGGTTGGAAAAAGAAGCATTGTTGGTTTGGATCTTCGCATGAATGAATTGACCGGAGCATTTGCTTTAGCTCAGGTGCGAAAAGTAGATACAATTCTTAACACACTTCGTGAAAAGAAAAGTAAGCTCAAAACCGCCTTAGCCAAGATTCCGAATATCAACTTTAGAACCATCAACGACCAAAATGGAGAATGTGCCACTTTGCTTACTTTACTTTTTAAAGATAAAGCCACAGCTGATGCCTTTGGGGAAAGGGCTGGAACTAAAACCATTGCTCATTCTGGTTGGCATGTTTATAACAATATGGAACAAATTTTACAAAAGAAAACTTCAACCCTCTATCCCTGTCCTTATGAATGCCCGGCTTACGGAAAAGAAATTCAATATTATGCTCATATGCTTCCTCAGACCGATGATATCCTTGATCGAGCAATCAACATCAGTGTTGGTGTTGTTGATAAAGGTTTAGGTTCAGGGTTTGGAATCAATATTAATTCCAGTGACGAAGAAATTCATGCAGTAGTGGAAAAAATTGAAAAAATTATGAATGAGATTACCTAGAATAAATAGCTTATTTACTGATAAAAAAATTGTATTCATGGTTTTTAAAATGAATTAATAGGGGGTCTGAAAAGGAGGTGGTTGGTTGTATTAAGAATAAGTGTTCAATTAAGGATTAAGGTTAGGTAGTTAACAAACAAATTATTTATTGCGAATGAGGAGGAGACCATGAACCACAAACTTTCAACATTAATATTTGTTTTCGTTGTAATGAGTCTGGTTTTAAGTTTAACTTTTAGTGCAGTTTCGCAAGAGAAGGAAATCGTTCTTGGAACATCAATCATTACTTATGAACACCCCTTCTACATTGATGTTGTAAACGGTATGAAGAAAGCTGCCGAAGAAGCTGGTGTCGAAATGTTACTGGATGATCCCAAAACCAAACTCGATGCCCAAGTAAAAGCTTTAGAAACCTATATTACCCGAGGAGTAGATGCAATTGTTCTTTTTGGAGTTGACCCGGAAGGCGTAGTCCCGGTTGTTGAAGAAGCAGTTGCCAAGGGAATACCGGTTATCACTGCTGATATGGAGTTAGTGACTGATAAAGTTGTTACTTTTATAGGTTCAGATAATTATCAAATTGGGACTGAAGTAGGCGAATGGACAAAAAATTATATTGAAAAAGAAATGGACGGAAAAGCCAAGATTGGTGTGCTTTGGTGGGCAGTATCGGTTGCTCAACAACAACGTACCCAAGGTTTTCTTGATCAAGTCACTCAGTTGCCGGGTGTTGAAATCGTTGCTCAACAAAACGTTGAAGAGGGACTTCGCGAAAACGCCATGACAGTTGCAGAAAATATCATGACAGCGAATAAAGATATTGATTTTCTTTTTGGCGGAAACCAGACCTGTACTATGGGAGCCGTCTCGGCGGTGGAAGCGGCTGGTGCGAATATAAAAGTAGTTGGTGTAGACATTGATACCGAAATGGTTCAGGCAATTAGAGATGGGAAATTATTTGCTACTGTTGCCCAACAACCAATTGTTTTAGGATCGACTGCCATTGAAACAGCTTTAAATAAATTAAAAGGCGAAGAAATCCCAAAAAGAATAACAATTCCAGTTCTTTTAGTTTCTCAGGAAAATTTGGAAGAAGCTACTCAAGCATTAGAAATTCTTGACTATTAGCTTGTTTAAGGATGTTATAACGGAATAAACCATGAGGGAGAGGAGTGAGTTTTCTCTCCCTCATTTAAATTAAGGGAATAAGAATATCTCTTTCATAGCTATTTATGAAAGAGGATCAACGAAAAACGAGGGATTTAATATGCATGAAGAACCCATTTTAAAAATGAAGAGTATTTCTAAAAAATTTGGATCAGTCCAAGCTTTATACCAGGTGGATTTTGAGCTCCATCCTAATGAAATACTTGGTTTATTGGGAGACAATGGTGCTGGTAAGTCAACCCTAATTAAAATTATTTCTGGAGTTTTTACCCAAGACGAAGGTGAAATATTTATTCATGGAAAATCAGTTACTATTTCTGACCCAGCTGGTGCAAAGGAGTTAGGTATTGAAACGGTTTATCAAGATCTAGCTCTGGCCACTAAGCTCAACATAGCTGAAAATATTTTCCTTGGTCGAGAGAAAATGAAGAAGTTTCTTAAAACGCCAATTCAGGTATTAGATAAAAAGAAAATGGAAACGGAAACGAGGCCGCTATTAGAAAGATTACGAATTGCTTTGGATCCAAAGTTAAAAGTTGGAACCTTATCTGGAGGACAACGTCAAGCGACTGCTATAGCAAAAAGTGTTTTTTGGGAAGCGAAAATTATCATCATGGATGAACCAACTGCTGCCTTAGGGGTTGCAGAAACTGCTAAGGTCCGTCAGATCATTTTAGATTTAAAAAAGCACGGTGCTTCTGTAATTCTCATAAGCCATAATCTTGAAGATGTATTTTCAGTTGCTGATCGTGCTATCGTTTTAAGAGGGGGGATGAGGGTTGGAGATCGAATCATTAAGAACACAACTCGCGATGAAATTGTTAAACTTATGGTTTCAGGTGAACAAAAGCAAGAAAATAATAATGTACAACTGAATAATGTGACGAGTTAATGATTTAATGAAAAACTATCTTTTTTGGAACATTGCAATTTAAACAATTAAGTCTGGATATTTGATTTTGACTAATATCTTCTGAGGGAGAAATACACTATGAGTCAAGAAAAAAAATCAACTTTGGGCTGGTTTATGTTTCTTTTTGAAAACTATGGTTTATTGCTTGGATTTATTATTTTATGCTTGTTTTTATCGATTGCCTCTCCTTATTTTCTTACTGTGGAAAACGTATTAAATGTTGGGAGACAGATATCTATCACTGCCATAGTAGCTTTTGGCATGACATTTGTAATAACGGCTGCTCAAATTGATTTGAGTGTAGGTTCAGTGATAGCTTTAACCGGAGTAACTGCTGCTGCTTTTCTCCGTCAAGAAAATTATCCACTAGGTTTATGGGTGATTGCCATTTTTGCTATAGGGCTAATAATTGGGCTTATGCATGGTTTTTTCGTTGCCAAGCAAAAAATACCAGCTTTTCTGCTTACTTTAGCAACAATGGGGATCCTTCGCGGAATTGGTTTTATTTATACTCAAGGAAGACCGATTTATATAAAATCTGAAGGCTTTCGTGCTTTAGGCCGGGGATTTATTGGTCCTATTCCTACGCCTATCATTTTGATGCTGGTTATTTGGATAATATGTTATTTTATTTTTACACAAACGAAATTTGGCAAATATGTATCAGTTGTTGGTGAAAACCAAGAAGTAGCCCGAATATCAGGGATTAATGTCGATAAAATATTAATCTATGTTTTTATCCTTCAGGGAATTCTCGCTGCAATTGGAGGAGCAATTATGGCTTCTCGCCTAGGTACCGGATCTCCACAGGTTGGTCAGGGTGAAGAATTGGATGTCGTTTCTGCAGTTATCCTTGGTGGTACCAATTTATATGGCGGAGAAGGAAGGATGTTTGGAACATTATTAGGAGCCATGATCATAGGCACACTTCTTAACGGAATGACCTTGCTGAATGTATCTCCTTACGTTCAAATGGTTATTCGTGGTTTGGTTATTTTAGGAGCAGTTTGGATGAATATGTATCGTTATCGAGTAAAGCGTTAATTATGGTTAAGTTTTATTTTGTGGAGCACTTATTGCATAAGGCTTATATAAAAAGGAGATTGAAAAATGAAGTATTACGAAAAGATACTCCGGTCAATAGAAGAATTGCCAGTTTTTGATGTTCATTCTCATATTTCAATAGATCAGCCGCAGTGTCGGGACTTGTCTGATATTCTATTTTATCATTTTATGAGGCGGGAGCTTTACTCAGCAGGACTGAAAGATGATAATTTTTTGGTTTCCCATGCTCCATTTGAAAAAAGAATCGAGGAGTTTTTTAAATATAAACCTTTGGTTGAAAACACAACTACCTATTGGTGTATAAAAAAAATATTAAATGATATTTATCAAATAAGCGATGGTGATATTTACCCTGATAATTGGAAAGATTTACAGCAACAAATGATTCAAAAAGGCCAGGATTTTTCCTATCCAAAGTCGATATTGAATCGGATGAATGTTCAATGCTCACTCATTTGTGAAAATCATTGGAGCCAAGAAGGATTGGCAAGAAATCCATTTTTAGTCCCCTTATATGAAGATTTGGATCTTTTTCATTTTGATCCAACCCGAAATTTGAGTCTTCTTGATTTGGTTGCTAACGAGCTAGGAGGTTTACCGGAGAATAGTGACCAAGCTCAGCAGTCTATTTACGATTTCTTTAAAAAGAAATCTCAAGCGGGGATTCGTTATTTTACCGCTTTTATCAGCTCGGCATTTCATTTAATAAAACCGGAATCGGGTCAAATCAATGAAATTTATGATAAGAAAAAAACCGGGATTCAGCTGAATGCCGAAGAAAACCATATTTTATTTACCTGGTTATTTTATAGTTATTTGGAAGCGCTCCATAGCATTGGAACGCCAGCACAATTTGTTATTGGAGCATATTGGGCTCGTCCAGGAATGAGATATGGCGAATCCTATGTTTGGAATAATCATCAATTAAGTCTTGACCTCGTAGGGGTCTTTAAGGATTTCCCGAAGATTTCAATGAGTTTAATGTTTGCATCGCTTTCGATGGCTCAAGAATTTACCATTATTGCTAGAATGCTACCCAATGTGAGTTTACTCGGTTTTTGGTGGCATACTCTAATACCAAATATTATTGAACAATTAATTTCTCAAAGAATAGAATCCCTTCCTTCCAACAAATGGATAGCCATTGCTACTGATGCCTATTCAATAGAATGGGCTTATGGAAAAGTGAGTTTGGTTCTTCATTGTTTAGCCCGAGTTTTAAGCCAAAAAGTTGAAGAAGGATATTTTACCGAAAAAGCCGCAATCGAATATGCTCGTCGGATTCTCTACGAAAATCCGAAAGAAATATATAAATTGGAGTTTTGATAAAGATTATTTGACTCCGAATTCTTTTTTAAGGGCTTGTTTCATAATGCTAATCGGTGCATCTTTGCCCGTCCAAAGTTTGAAACCAATGGCTCCTTGATACACGAGCATTCCTAAACCATCAAGAGTTTTTGCTCCTTGCGACTGAGCTTCTTTAAGAAATTGGGTTTCTGGAGGGTTGGGGATCACATCACAAACAATTGAGCCTTTAGGGATAGAATCATAGAAGATATCTGGTTTTTGTTCGGCATGAGGGAAAAGACCGATTGAGGTTGCATTGACTAAGATATCAGTTTCGGGCGGGATCCGGTAGGTATCATTCCATGGTACATAGGTGGATTCCACTTTAGTTTTTGCGCGAAGAAGGTTTGCTAATTCTTTTCCCCTTGATGGGGAACGGTTTATTATTGTTATTTTGTTTGTACCAGCTAGAGCGAGTTCAACACTGATTGCTCGAGCGGCTCCACCAGCGCCCAAGATCACTACATTTTTCCCACTCGGATCGACTTTGGCATCCTGAAAGAGCGAAGTTAAGAATCCTTTCCCATCAGTATTAGTTCCAATCAGTCGCTTTCCTTCTCGACATACGGTATTAACCGCTCCCATTAATTGAGCTTCGGGGTTAACTTCATCAAGATACTTTAATACTTCAACTTTATGAGGGATAGTGAGGTTAATTCCGCGCATGTTGAAGGCACGCAGACCTTTCATTGCATATTCTAAGTCCTCGGAATAGACTTCAATGGTAAGATATCTCCAGTTGAGATTTAAAGCACGAAACGCCGCTTCCTGCATGATTATAGTTGGATTTTCTTCAACTGGATGGCCGAATACTCCCACTAATTCAGCTTTGTAATTTGGTTTTGATAAATTATTCATTTACATCACCTCTTTCATTCATATTTTACTCAAAGATGATCTCAATGGAATGGTGTATTTGATTTCCATCTGGTTTAATGGGGTTTTTATAAAATGCTCATACGGTTAATTTTCGAAAATACCCAAAAAAATAATCAAGTAAAACATCTCATAATAAAAGGATTTAGAGCTTTTTTATATCGTTAAAAACATCTGTCATATATAAATTTATATATTGACATCTGTCAATTATATTGATAGGATTGGAATTGATGGAAGAAATAAGATTTAAAAAACCAAAAAATTAAAGGAAGTGGGATTAAGATGGCCATTGTTTTACGTCCTCGTCAGAAAAGTATTCAAACCATTTCAATTGGATTCAGTGGAGCAGCAGGGGTTGGAAAAACTACTTTAGTGAAAGAGCTTTTTAACTATTACAAAAAACAAGGCTTGATAGTCGATGTAATTAATGAAGTTGCCCGTGATATATTTTCTATCTATAGTCAAACTCATGGCGTAAGGACTCTTGAAGAAATGCGATTAGTTCCAGAATTATATCTCATGTTTCAAAATGATGTGTTAGAAATTCAAATTACTCGAGAATTGAGAATACAAGAAAAATCACCTGAACTCCTATTGCTCGATCGAACTGTTTATGATAACTATCTTTATACTCTTTTGTATTGCCGAAGAAGTGATCATCCAGAATTGTTTGATAGGATAACGAAAAGAGTATATGAATATCTTTCATCCCAACCCTATCAGCATATTGTTTATCTGTTGCCACATGGGGCTAAGAATAATGACCAGTTTCGTGCTCGAGAAGACTTAAATAGCCAAGAGATACAGGATGTGGTTTTAAGATTGCTTACCAGTTTTTCATTCGATCGCATTAAATGGGTTACGACTAATTCTCTTGAGGAGAGATTTGGTTATCTGGTTTTTCTTATAGATAGTTGGTTGAAAAAGAAAAATTTATTACCGGTGTAAATCCATTAAATAGGTTAATCCAAGTCCAGGTCTCTTTCTAAAAGAGTTTTGTATCGATTTATTGTTTCTGCTCGTCATGAGACAGAAAAGATTATGTTATACTATAAACTGTGACTCATTTCTCATCTTAGTATCATTTTTTGATGGGAGTATTTAATAAATAAAGCAGATAAGCTCAAAAAAGAATTCCGAATCATTATGGGGAGGACATTAAATGGATGCATTAAAACTTGCTGGACTGTGGAAAACCAGGGATAGAAATGGGAATGTTTTTCTTAGTGGTCGATTGAACACTATGAATAAAATTCTCATATTACCGAACACTGGTAAACAGAAGGATGAGGATCCGGATTATTTTTTTTATATTGCACCTCTTAAGTCAAGACGATCTGACGGATCTAGAAAGAAAGAAGACAATGCTCGTGAACCTCATCGAAATGTTGCTCAAGATAGCAATCAAAAAAACTCTGAATCAGATAGATCTTAAATCGATGGATTATAGAATTATTTCTTAGCTAAATTTAAATAATGAAAATCGGTTTCTTTAATGAGATCTTTGGATCAGAGCAAAGATATTTAAAAGTTTCGTTTTTTTTCAAGGAGAAATCATCTTTTTTTAGAAATTAAAAAAAATCGTATCCTAAGAACATAAAATAAGAATAAATATTTCGGAATAAATTAAAAAAATATTCAAATATGCGTTACAATTAAGAAAGAAAATTGATAGGAAGGAGGGGTATTATGGCTTGGCAAATAGAAAAGAATTCTGAAAAGAAAATCTGCTTCATTTGCGGCTTTGCTATACAACCCTATGTACCCTGTGTATGTCGAGAGGAAAATGAAAAAGTTGTCGAGTGTGCACACCTTTCCTGTTTCAAGAAGCAACATCCAGAAGAATTTGAGCAGTTACAAAAATAACTTTACTCTATATCTTTGTAACAGGATGATTATAATTTTATAAAGTATTACCGTTGGGCGAAAAGGAATAGTATAGTCATAAGTTTTTGCCCTGAATTTCGTTTAAAAAAGTGAAATTGTTCAAGCTATATATTTGCTGTGTAGATCCTTCAATTTGAAATAAGCTGTAATTTTTATTTAAGGGGCGGGTATCAACTGGCCTCTTAACTCTCCGATTTGGTGAAGTAAGGTATCAACCTGAACAAAAACTCTTCCGTTTTCAATTTCTTGGACCAATGCGGAGAGAGGAAATCCATTAAATTTACCGGTAAGCCGATCTTCGGTGATAACTCCTTCTGCAAGAACGCCTTCAAACAGTCCTTTATATTTTATTGGAGTTGGTGGAGGAACTTCTGGAAAAAGCCACACAATCAGAGAACCTTCTTTTCCAGGAGAACCTAAACGTAAAGTTGCCATTAACACGTCATAAATATTATAAACTTCAACACGATAGGTGATTTGATTCATTTCTTGATCCAATCTAAAAAAAGCATTTCCAAAAGCTCCGGTATTTTGTGGCGGTAGAGCCTCATCTCCAGATAGGATCGCTAGGTATTGATAGTTATGGTGTATTGGAATGGGTTCAATTGCCAACGTTGTTAATGTTCCCAAGAAGATTAGACTTAGAAGTATCAAGAGGAAAGTGTAGGTTTTCATTTTTAACCACCTTTTTTCTTGTGATTATTAAAGACAAATATTTTTTTTCTGTCCAATTCAAGGATAGTTGCAAAGAAGGTGCTGCGGAGAAATAAAATGTCTTTTTAAAAAAATGAATATCT
>Ga0334885_1003851_pt1 | contig 13539 bp, 21 predicted proteins | sample GraSluR1_MG_8_FD_207233 | JGI IMG/M metagenome (GOLD analysis project Ga0334885, IMG submission 207233) | Sludge microbial communities from methane-producing bioreactor in Wageningen University, Netherlands - Granular Sludge_31_05-R1 | ecosystem: Engineered > Bioreactor > Anaerobic >...
AGAGAGGCAATGAGGCTCGCCTCTCATAAATTACCAATCAAGACTCGCTTTGTTATGCGAGCAGAACAGGTGGTGGGATAAATTGAAAGCAAGTGAGTTAAGAGATTTATCAAAAGCAGAATTAGAAAAAAAAGTTTCTGATTTGAAGAATGAATTATTTAGTTTACGATTTCAATCAGTCACCGGACAGTTAAGTAATCATATGAAGATAAGAGAAGTTAAACATGAAATTGCTAGAGCAAAAACAATACTTAGAGAAATAGAATTGAATAAAATATCTGAAGAAGGTATAAAAGTTAGAAAATAATTTTTAAAGAAGGAATAAGGTGATGCGAAATGTCCATTTCAACTGAAGCAAAAAGCAGAGTCGGTATTGTAGTTTCTAATGCTATGGATAAATCTGTTGTTGTTCAGGTAAGCTATTTAGTTGCTCATAAATTATACAAAAAGAGAATCAAAAAAAGTTCTAAATTCATGGCTCATGATGAGAAAAACATATGTGAAGTTGGGGATAAAGTCAAGATAATATCTACCCGTCCTTCGAGTAAAAGAAAAAGATGGGAAGTAGCAGAAATTGTCCAAAAGCAAAAGTAAATAAAGACTATTCATTTATATTGTGTTTTATAAAAACTATATTATGAGTATGATTAGTAAGGGAGTGTGGCAAAATTGATACAAATGCAAACAAGACTTTTTGTAGCAGATAATTCTGGTGCAAAACAAATACAATGTATTAAAGTACTTGGTGGTTCAAGAAAAAGATATGCTCGCATAGGAGAAATTATTGTTGCTTCTGTTAAGGAAGCAAATGTTGGTGGAACCGCGAAGAAGGGAGAGGTAGTTAAGGCAGTTATTGTCCGAACAAAGAAAGAGATAGGCCGGCCAGATGGTTCTTACATACGTTTTGATGATAATGCAGCTGTAATTGTCAATAATCAAAATGAACCTATAGGAACTAGAATATTTGGACCTGTAGCAAGAGAGTTAAGAGAAAAGAAATTTATGAAAATTATATCCCTCGCTCCCGAAGTGATATAGTAATACAGAAAGGAGATTTTAAAATGCCCAAAAATCAGATTGCGCTAAAAAAGGGAGATAACGTTATGGTCATTACCGGAGAGGACAAAGGGAAAAGCGGCAAAATTATTGATATTTTTCCCAAAAAAAATGAAGTAATTGTAGAAGGCGTTTGTTTCTTAAAAAAACATATGAAGCCGACTCAAAAAAACCCACAAGGCGGCATTGCAAAACAAGAGGGACCAATAAATGCATCTAATGTTAAATTAGTATGTAACAAATGTAATAAACCAACCAATTTCAAGAGAGATGTTACAAAAGAGGGAAAAAAAGTAAGAGTATGCAAGAAATGCGGAGAAATTATAGATAAGGTCTAGGAGGTTAACAAGTGATACCCAGGCTAAAGAAAAAATATCAGCAGGAAATCGTACCTGCAATGATGAAAAAACATGATTATAAAAATAAAATGGCTGTTCCAAAAATAGAAAAAGTAGTCATTAATATGGGACTTGGAAAAGCAAGAGAGGATGCAAAAATTATTGATGAAGCAACTCAGGTTCTAGCAACTATTGCTGGCCAAAAGCCGGTAATAACAAAGTCGAGTAAGTCAATATCTAATTTTTCGATCAGGAAAGGGATGCCAGTAGGCTGCAAAGTAACCCTTAGAAATAATATTATGTATGAATTTTTAGATAGATTAATTAATGTAGCTATCGCGAGAATTCGTGATTTTCAGGGAACATCTCCTGATGCTTTTGATGGTCGTGGTAACTATACATTGGGAATTAAAGAGCAATTAATATTTCCAGAGATTGAATTTGACAAAGTAAACACAACATTAGGAATGAATATTACTATCGCAACAAATGCTAAAAATGATGAAGAAGCTAAAAATTTAATAAGTTTAATAGGAATGCCATTTAAAAAAGATGAATAATTGAAAAAGAGGAGGAGGTTAAGTAGTGGCAAAAAAAGCTTTAATTGTCAAGGCAAATAAAAAACAAAAATATAAGGTAAAGGAATACAGTCGTTGTAATATTTGCGGCAGGCCCAGAGGATATATTAGAAAATTCGGTATTTGCCGAATATGTTTCAGAAAAATGGCACATAACGCAGAGTTGCCCGGTGTTATCAAATCAAGTTGGTAATAAAAAAATATATTATAATTATATACTTGCGGAAAAAAAATCTAAAAAGAATTGAATAATTGACTGCAAGAGGGGAGGATAAGTATGGGTGTTGTTTCGGATCCAATTGCCGATATGATTACCAGAATAAGGAATGCGAATCGCGCTAGAGGTGATAGAGTAGAAGTTCCTTCTTCTAAAATAAAGCTGGAAATTGCCAGAATATTAAAGGATGAAGGATTTATTAGTGACTATCAGTATAAACAAGATAATAAGCAAGGCACTATTGCTATATTTTTAAAGTATTCTGATAGGCAAAGGATAATTACAAATTTAAAAAGGATAAGCAAACCCGGATATAGAGTTTATGTAAAAAAAGATGATATACCAGAAGTTCTTGGGGGATTAGGTATTAGCATCATGTCAACATCCAAAGGAATTATGTCAGGAAAAGAAGCTAAGAAACACCATTATGGTGGTGAAGTATTATGCTATATCTGGTAATAATCTATAGAAAATCATAGATTATTAAATAAAAATCATTTAACATAAAAATTGGACAAAGAGAGAATGTACTAAGAGAATAAACTCGTTATTGATTTATGCAAGGAGGAAGAAATGTCCAGAATCGGAAGATTGCCCATTCCAATACCTGAAGGAATGACGGTTGATATTAAAGGTAAAAATATAATTGTAAAAAAGAATAATCAGGAGTTATCTTTTACTATAAATAATGATATAGAAGTAAAAATTAAGGACAATCAAATAATCATTGAGAGGTCCAGTGATTTAATATTGCATCGTTCTTTACATGGTTTAACAAGAAATATGATTTTTAATATGGTAAAAGGTCTGAATGAAGGATATGAAAAAACTTTAGAGATAAAGGGGGTTGGCTACCGAGCCGACCTTAAAGGAAAAGATCTTGAATTAAGTCTGGGCTACTCACATCCTATTAAAGTAAAAGCCCCTGAGGGCATTGAGTTTGTTGTTGATAAGCAAAAAATAATAAAAGTCAAAGGAGCGGACAAGCAACTAGTAGGGAAAATAGCTGCAGAAATAAGAAATTATAGAAAACCGGAACCTTATAAGGGTAAAGGAATAAGATATATTGATGAACAGGTTAGGAGAAAAGTGGGTAAAGCAGGAGCAACTGTTGGTAGCTAAGGAATAGTAAGCTTTATAAAAGAACTTTTTCAAAAATTGTAAAATACCAGAAAGAGGGGTGCTTAATTATATGAAAGATAAAAAAGTTTTATCTCGAATTAGAAGAAAAAAAGGGATAAGAAAAAAAATATTTGGAACTAGCGAAAAGCCAAGATTAACAGTTTATCGTAGTGCTAAAAATATATATGTTCAAGCTATAGATGATGAGGAAGGCAAGACATTGTTGTCATTATCAACTTTAAGCCCTGAAGTAAAAAAAGAAATATCATATGGCGGTAATGTTAATGCTGCTAAAATAACTGGCAAGATATTAAAAGAAAAATTGAAGGAAAAAAATATCTTACATGTTGTTTTTGATAGAAATGGGTATTTGTTTCATGGTAGAGTAAAAACCATAGCTGATCAAATCGAACTAAAAGAGAAGAAATAAATAACAATATTTTGTTTTAAAAAATTTCAATATCAATCATTGATAGGGAGAGGAGATGAATACATGCAGATGGCTGCAAATGAAGAACGGGAATTTAAAGAAAGCGTTGTTTTTGTTAACCGGGTAAGTAAAGTTGTTAAAGGCGGTAGAAGATTTGGTTTTAGTGCCATGGTAGTTGTGGGAGATGAAAATGGCTCTGTAGGAATAGGATATGGTAAAGCCAAGGATGTGTCTGATGCAATTAAAAAGGGAGTTACCAAAGCCAAGAAAGAAATGTTTAAAATTAAGACCAGGAATAATACTATACCACATATTGTAACTGGCATCCATGGTGGTGCAAAGGTTTTCCTAAGACCTGCTTCTCCTGGAACCGGCGTAATTGCCGGTGGCGCTGTAAGGGCTATAATTGAAGCCGCAGGAATTCAGGATATTTTAACAAAATCATTGGGAAGTGATAATAATTTAAATATTGTTAAAGCTACAATGAAAGCTTTGCAAAGCCTGAAAAATGCGAGAGAAGTCGCAAAGTTAAGGGGCATTCCTGTTGAGAGAATATATAGTTAATTCTAACTGAGGGGGAATAGAACTATGAAGTTAAATAATTTAGAGAATAAATCGGGTTCTAGACATGCGAAAAAGCGTGTTGGGAGAGGAAATGCATCTGGCAACGGCACTACTGCTGGAAGAGGCACTAAAGGCCAAAGAAGCAGATCTGGTTCAAAAATAAAACCATACTTTGAAGGTGGACAAATGCCCTTGAGTCGTAGAGTGCCAAAACGAGGTTTTTCTAATAATTTTAAGAAAACTTATTCAATTATAAATATTGAACAATTGAATAGATTCAATGATGAAGAAGTTGTAACTCCTGAAAAATTATTGGAAGCAGGTCTTGTTAAAAAAGTAGTGAATGGTATAAAAATATTGAGCAAGGGCACTATAAATAAAAAACTTACAGTTAAGGCACATCGCTTTAGCCAGGAGGCAATTAGTAAAATTGAAAAAGCTGGCGGGAAGGTCGAGGTGGTATAAGTGCTGGAACAACTACGTAGTCTTTTTAAAATACCTGATCTTAAAAATCGTCTTCTATTCACAATATCTATGCTGATTGTTGTAAGACTGGGAAGTCATATACCATTGCCCGGTATTGACAAACAAGCTTTAGCAAATTTGTTCGCACAAGGTGGTATACTTGGTTTTTTTGATTTATTTGCTGGCGGAGCGTTAAGCAGGTTTTCACTTTTTGCACTTGGTATTATGCCATATATTAATGCTTCGATTATAATGTCACTTCTGCAATCAGTTGTTCCTCTATTTGAACAATGGTCCAAGGAAGGACAGGAAGGCAGAAGTAAGCTAAATAGAATAACAAGGTATGGAACGGTAGTGCTTGGCTTGATACAAGCCATTGGCATCAGTGCATGGCTGGAAAGCTTACAGGTATTAACGATTACCGGTTTATTATTTCGGCTTTTATTAATTATTAGTTTGACTGCAGGGACATGTTTTTTGATGTGGTTAGGAGAGCAAATTAGTGACTATGGAATAGGCAATGGTATTTCCATTATTATATTTGCTGGAATCGTAGCAAGAATACCTACTGAAATTATACAAACCTGGAGCTTATTAAGAGTAGGAGAAATTGGAATTATTTCAATAATTGCATTACTGATAGTAATTGTTCTTGTTATAGCTGGTGTTGTGGCAATACAACAAGGTCAAAGGCGTATTCCTGTTCAATATGCTAAACGTGTAGTGGGCAGGAGATTATATGGTGGTCAAGGAACACATATTCCACTAAGAGTAAACCAAGCAGGTGTTATACCGATAATATTTGCATCAGCAATTTTAATATTCCCTGGGACGATTGCTCAATTTTTTCAGGGTTCTGATTTTATGCAAAGAGCTGCCCAAGCCTTATCTCCTGGTACACCTTTATATTTGACTTTATATGCTGTCTTGATTATTGTTTTCACATTTTTCTATACGGCAATTACATTTAATCCACAAAATATGGCTGATAATATGAAAAAGTATGGTGGTTTTATACCTGGTCGGAGGCCTGGCAAGGCAACTGCTATGTATATTGACAATATCATGACCAGAATTACATTAAGCGGTGCTGTTTTTTTGGCTGTGATCGCTATATTGCCAAACATTCTGATTGAAGTAACTGGTATTACTACCATATATTTTGGTGGAACTTCAGTTTTGATAATGGTTGGAGTTGCCCTGGAAACAGTTCAACAGATTGAATCACATATGTTGATGAGGCATTATGAAGGTTTTATTAAAAAATAAATAAATAATCAATATGTTATTTAAGGGGATTTATTATGATAATTATTTTACTAGGACCACCCGGTGCAGGCAAAGGAACCATAGCTAATGAAATAAAAAAAGAAAATAATATTCCAATTATTTCAACAGGAGATATATTGAGGAATGCAATCAAGAAAGGCACAAGCTTAGGGGAAGAAGCACAATCATATGTTAATTCTGGGAAGTTGGTGCCCGATTTATTAATAATGAAAATAATTGAGGAAAGATTAAAAGAAAACGATTGCAAAAGTGGGTTTATGCTTGATGGATTTCCGAGAACCATTCAGCAGGCAAAAGAGTTAGATTTGCTTATGCAACGTTTGAAAAAAATAATAGATCAGGTTTTTTATTTTGAAACATCTGATAATATTATTATAGAGAGGTTAACAGATAGACGAGTTTGTACTAAATGTGGGGCTATTTATAATCTTAATTATAATCCTCCCAAAAGAGATAATGAGTGTGATAAATGTGGTGGAAAGTTAATACAGAGGGATGATGATAAAAAGGAAACAATTATAAAAAGATTAGAGGTCTTTAAGGAAGAAACCCTGCCACTGGTAGATTATTATAAGAAGGAAAAATTACTAACAACAATTGATGCTGATAAAGATCTTAAATATAGATTAAAAGAAGTAATAAAAAGACTTAAAGATCTTAAACTAGTTAATAATTAAAAAATGGTTATTATAAAAACAAATAAAGAAATAGATAAAATAAAGAAAAGTTGCCAGTTGACGGCGCATACGTTACAATATATAACTGGGAAAATAAAGCCCGGTATAAAAACTATCGAAATAGATAAAATGGCTGAATCATTTATAATTAAACATGGCGGAAAACCGTCATTTAAGGGGTATGGTACTGAAGGTAGTGAGTTCCCCTCTTCTGTATGTATTTCGATAAATGATGAAATAGTCCATGGAATACCGGGAGAGAGAATTTTACAAGAAGGAGATATTGTTAGCTTAGATGTTGGCACATACCTGGATGGTTATTATGGCGATAGTGCAGTAACAGTAGGAATAGGGACTATAAGCCAAATAGCAAAAAAGTTAATAGAGACGACAAAAGAGTGTTTAGCTGAAGGAATTCGAAAAGCTATAAGTGGAAATTTTATAGGCGATATAGGTAATGCCATACAAACAGTTGCTGAAAAAAACAATTTTTCAGTTGTGAGAGAATTTGTTGGGCATGGGGTAGGCTTGAAGGTTCATGAGGACCCGCAAATACCTAATTATGGTAGGCCAAAAACAGGATTAAGACTAGAAAAAGGAATGGTAATAGCCATTGAACCAATGGTAAACCAAGGTGATTACCAAACTATTAGCGATAATGATGGCTGGACTGTTAAAACTGCAGATGGAAGTTTGTCGGCGCATTTTGAACATACTATAGCGATTCACGAAAAAGGAAATGAAATATTAACATTATTCAATTAAACTTTTCTAGGTAACTATACTAATTCTTGTAAATGAATTGGAGATGATAAATATGGCAAAAGAAAAATATGTAGAAATGAAAGGAAAAGTAACACAGGCTCTACCTAATGCAACATTTAAGGTTGAATTAGAAAATGGTTGTGAGATATTAGCGCACATTTCAGGAAAAATAAGAATGCATTTTATACGCATTTTGCCTGGAGATAAAGTCAAAGTTGAAATATCTCCATATGACTTAAGCCGTGGTAGAATAGTATACCGTTTATAGATATAAATATTACAATTGTTAAATTTATGTATCTATAATTTTGTTGTTTAATTATAAAATATTGTAACTGTTTAAGAAGTTGTAATACAAAATTAGTCTAGATAATTGCAAGAGAGGATTTTTGAAATGAAAGTAAGGTCATCTGTAAAAAAAATATGCGAAAAATGTAAACTTATAAGACGACATGGGAAAATAATGGTAATTTGCAATAATCCAAAGCATAAACAAAAACAAGGTAAATAATTAAGGAGGTAATTATAGTATGGCTAGAATTAGTGGCGTAGACATACCTAATAATAAAAATATTGATTGTGCCTTAACATATATATACGGTATTGGCTTTACAGCATCCAGAAAAATATTAACAGAAGCCGGAATTGATTTTCAAACAAAAGTAAAAGATTTAAAGGATGATGAGATCAATAGAATAAGAGATATTATTAGTAGGGACCACAAGGTTGAGGGAGAGTTACGAAGTCAAAGAACTTCTGATATCAAAAGATTAATGGAAATTGGTTCTTATCGAGGGTTAAGACATAAGAGAGGACTCCCGGTAAGAGGACAAAGAACAAGTACTAATGCCAGGACTAGAAAAGGACCAAGAAGAACTGTTGGCGTAAAGAGAAGCAAGTAAAAAAATTATGTAAAAGTTATAAACAATCAGAAAGGAGAATTAGTATTGGCTGCAAAAAAACAGGCAAAAAAAGTTAGAAAGAAAAAAATTAGAAAAAATATATTAAAAGGAATAGTACATATACAATCTACATTCAATAATACAATTGTAGCTATTTCTGACACAGATGGCAATATTGTGTCCTGGGCTAGCGCAGGCTCTATTGGAAACAAGGGGAGCAAAAAAAGTACGTCTTTTGCTGCACAAAGAACTGCTGAAGAGGCAGGTAAAAAAGCAATGGACCAGGGAATGAGGGATATTGATGTATATGTAAAAGGACCTGGTTCAGGCAGAGAAACGGCAATACGTTCTTTGCAAGCAATTGGTTTAAAGATTAATACTATAAGGGATGTCACGCCGATACCTCATAATGGCTGCAGACCTCCCAAGCAGCGTCGGGTTTAGTTATATATTATAAGCAGAAATAATATAATTAATAAGTATTTATTTCTGTTTAATTTTAATTTTGTAATATTTATTTTTATAAAATATCAAATTTAAAGAAAATAGTTTATGAGAAAACATTCAGATAATTTTACCTAAGGAGGTAATTACATGGCTAGATATACAGGCCCTGCGTGTCGTCTGTGCAGAAGGCAGGGAACTAAATTATTTTTAAAAGGAGAAAGATGTTATACTGAAAAATGTGCTGTAGAAAGAAAATCTACCGCTCCTGGTAAAAGTGCTCAATCAAAAAGAGTGAGAAAATTGTCTAATTATGCCATTCAATTAAAAGAAAAACAAAAAATGAAAGACATGTATGGGTTATTAGAAAAGCAATTTAGTAATCTTTTTGAGAAGGCTGAAAAAAAACATGGAGTCACTGGAGAAAATTTCATACAATTTTTAGAGAGGAGATTAGATAATATTGTTTATCGTTTAGGATTTGCTGAATCAAGAGCAAAAGCCAGGCAAATAGTAAGGCATTCCCATATTCTTGTAAATGGCAAAAAAGTTAACATTCCTTCTTATATGGCAGAAATAAACGATATTATTGAAATAAAAGGTAAAAGCCAATCCATCAATGAATTTAAAGAATTAAAGGAAGATGGGAAAGAAGTTAATACTCCGACTTGGCTAGAACTGGATATAAAGAATTTGAAGGGGAAAGTAGTAAGACTTCCTTCAAAAGAAGACACTGATTTGCCTATCGATGAAAAACTAATAGTAGAGTACTATTCTAGATAAATTTGGCAATTAACATTACCGGAAGGAGATATTATCAGTTGTTAGATATTAATGATATAAAAATAAAAATTGAGGATTTAACGGATAGTTACGGAAGATTCATCATTGAGCCTTTGGATAAAGGGTATGCAACAACATTGGGAAATTCTTTAAGAAGAGTCTTACTTTCTTCTCTTCCGGGGGCTAGTGCAACAGCAATTAGGTTTGAGGGCGTTGTTCATGAGTTTTCCACTATACCTGGTGTAAAAGAAGATGTTAATGAAATTATTCTTAATGTCAAAGATATTGTTTTTAAGATGTATGGGAGCGAATCAGAGGTTTTACGTTTAAAAGCAAATGGTAAAAAAGTTGTCAAGGCAGGTGACATTATACCAAATATTAATGTTGAGGTGTTAAACCCGAATATTAAAATAGCTACACTGGGGGATGATGCTAAACTTGATATGGAAATTGTCGTAGAAGAAGGTACTGGTTATGTTACAGCACCCGAAAACAAGAAAAAGGACCAGGCAATAAACTATATAACTATTGATTCAATGTTTTCACCGGTAATTAAAGTAGCTTACATAGTTGAAAAAACAAGTTCTGATCAGTTTTTGAATTACGAAAAATTAATTATGGATATATACACTAATAAAAGTATATTACCAGATGAGGCGCTGAGTAAAGCATCAAATATTTTAATTAAATATCTGAAAATATTTACAAAATTTTCTCCAGATGAAATCGAATCTGTTGCAGAACAAATTGTCGAAGAAGAAAATGAGAATAATGAGCAAAAAAAGATATTAGAAAAAAGTATTGAAGAACTTGATTTTTCAGTAAGATCGTATAATTGCTTAAAAAAATCAAACATTAACACCTTTAGTGATATTGTTAACAAAACAGAAGAAGAAATTATGGGAATAAAAAATCTTGGTAAGAAATCTTTCGAAGAGATAAAAGAAAAAGTTAAAGAGTATGGTCTTACTTTAAAGAACACTGAGTGACAAAGGAGATAGTTCAATGAGGCATAGACAGTTAAAAAGAAAACTAAATGTGGATACCAGTCATAGAAGAGCTTTATTGTCTAATTTGGCAATTTCTATGATTGTTAATAGAAAAATCAATACAACATTTCCTAAAGCAAAAGAACTACAAAAATATTTAGAAAAGATAGTTACCGTAGCAAAAGAAGACAATTTGCAATCAAAGAGAAAGGTATTCAAGTTAATACAAAATAAACAAGCTATTAAACTACTTTTTGAAGAAATTAGTCCACAATATAAAGAAAGAAATGGTGGGTATACCAGGATTATAAAATCCGGCTTCCGAAAAGGCGATGCCGCCCCAATGGCTATATTAGAATTTGTAAAATAATTAAGTATAATTTTTAATAAGGTTAATTTGTTAAAAATATGGCTATACATATTTTAAAGCATTTTAGCCTTTTTATTTTTGTAACATTGTTTTTTTGTAAAAAAATGGAGATGTCCAGTTGATAAGATTCATTAATGTTACCCATGCCTATCATAATGAAAGGGAAGAAAGCACAATATCTCTTTCTGATATAAATATAAATATTAATACCGGCGACTTTATTGCAGTTATTGGTGCAAATGGTTCCGGGAAATCAACTTTTGCAAGACATATGAATGGATTATTATTGCCAAGCAAGGGGAATGTTATCGTAGATGGGAATAATACAAATGATAGTGATAAACTATGGGAAATAAGAAAAAAAGTTGGGATGGTTTTCCAAAATCCTGATAATCAATTAGTCGCTACGACCATTGAAGATGATATAGCCTTTGGAATGGAAAATATAGGAATAGAAGAAAGTGAAATGAAAAAAAGAGTCGAATGGGCTTTAAATCTTGTAGGTATGCATGATTTAAGGAATAAAGAGCCACACTTACTTTCTGGGGGACAGAAACAAAAAGTGGTCATAGCGGGCGCATTAGCTATGCATACGTCTTATCTGGTATTAGATGAACCTACTTCAATGCTTGATCCCAAAGGCAGAAAAGAAATCCTGGAAACAATTAAAAAATTAAATAGGGAAGAACATATTACAATTATATATATAACTCATTTTATGTCAGAAGCTGCCGAATTTGATAAAATAATAGTTTTAGATAATGGGAAAATAGCCTTAACAGGAGCCCCAAAATCTGTTTTTTTGCATTATGATAAACTTAAAGAATTGAATTTAGAGTTACCCCAAATAACAATGCTAGCCAAGCTGCTGAATGATAACGGTTTAGATATTTCTCCCAATATTTTAAATGAAAAAGAAATGATAGAAGAATTATGTTCATTGATTTAAGAAATGTTTCATATACCTATAATTTAAACATGCCCTTCGAAACAGAAGTACTAAAATCCATTAATCTTTCAATAAATGAAGGAGAATTTATTGGCATTATTGGTCATACTGGCTGCGGTAAAACAACATTATTACAATTACTGAATGGTTTACTGGAACCGACTAATGGTAAAATATTAATTGATGGAATAGATATTCACAAAGATAAAAATAAGTTAAGAGAGGTAAGAAAAAATATTGGTTTATCTTTTCAGTATCCAGAAAATCAGTTGTTTGAGGAAACAATATTTAAAGAAATTGCATTTGGACCAAAAAATATGGGAATAAAGGGCGATAGCTTGATAGATAATGTCAAAAAAGCAATGAAGATGGTAGACCTGGACTATTCTATTTATAAGGAAAGATCACCTTTTAACCTTAGTGGTGGGGAAATGAGAAGAGTTGCGATTGCAAGCATATTAGCAATAGACCCAGAGGTAATAATCCTTGACGAGCCAACTGCCAGCCTAGATCCCCAAACAAGAAATAGAATATTAAGACTTATTAAAGATATCTTTAAACGTTATAGCAAGACTATAGTATTGGTATCTCACAACATGGAAGTGATTGCCGAGTTAGCCCAAAGAATTATTGTTATGGATAAAGGTAGAATTGTTTTGGATAATTCGCCAAAAAATATTTTTAGAAATAATGTTACTTCATTGGAACAGATCGGCTTAGCAATTCCGCAGATTACATCTATGATGCACAAATTAAGAAAAATGGGAAAACCTATTAAGCCAGATGTTCTGACTTTAGAGGAAGCAAAAAACGAAATTTTAAAAATAGTGAAAAAAAAATAAGGGAAAAATGAAATTTACCAGAAATTTAACTATTGGACAATATATACATAAGGATTCTTTTATACATAAACTTGATCCCAGGATTAAATTAATAACAGCTTTATTATTGATAATTGTAATATTTTTAATAAATACCTGGAATGGTTTTTTTGTTATTGGTTTATATTTGTTTCTTTCCATAACTATTTCAAAAATTAATCCAAAGCATGTATTATTGGGAATTAAGCCATTGTTGTTTATTATCATAATTACATTATTATTGCATTTATTTACAACAAAAGGTGAAGTAATATTTACATTATGGATTTTAGAGATAACAAAAGAGGGTTTATTGCGAGGGTTATTTATAGCTACCAGGTTATTCTTGCTAATATTGTCTACATCATGGTTAACCTTAACAACATCGCCTATTGCGTTAACTGATGGCATTGAAAGAATACTTTTAGTATTCAGAATAATTAAAATCCCTATTCCGGCACACGAGATTGCTATGATGATGACTATTGCTCTTCGGTTTATACCAACGCTAATGGAAGAAACTGAAAAAATAATAAAGGCACAAATAGCTCGTGGGGCAGATTTTGAAAGCGGGAGTATAATTAATCGTATTAAAAGCATGATTCCAATAATTATTCCTTTATTTATTAATGCTTTTCACAGAGCTGATGAATTAGCAGTTGCTATGGAGGCAAGATGCTATAGAGGTGGAGAAGGTAGAACACATTATCGTGAATTATCCATTAAAGCAACTGATCAAA